>Ga0255126_1000114_pt1 | contig 31182 bp, 17 predicted proteins | sample Law_Miss_RepA_8d_FD_188556 | JGI IMG/M metagenome (GOLD analysis project Ga0255126, IMG submission 188556) | Freshwater microbial communities from St. Lawrence River, New York, United States - Law_Miss_RepA_8d | ecosystem: Environmental > Aquatic > Freshwater > River | place: USA: New York... | reverse complement strand
CTAAAAACGTCTCAAATGATTAATTGTCAACTTTGAATAAAACGATATGCTTCATGTTTTTCGGTCTTCTTTGGGGACCGAATTGCCAATTGACTGTTTTTACAAAGTGGCGTTTATGGATACCTTGAACCAATGGCCCGCCCGATGGCGCCTGCACGCTTGGACCGCATGGCTGGTGGGCGTGATGCCCGTGCTGGGACAAGCCCAGGCCGATCCGGCCGCGGCCCAAAGAAACACCGAACAACTGGGCCAGCAGTTGCGCGAGCGGGCGCAGCCCAAACCCCTGGTGCATGTGGACACGCTGGGGCTGGAAGCCAACACCGCCATCACGCGGCTGGCATCGGTCCAGGTGAGCAGCCACCTGCTGTCTGACGCCATCGAGCGCTACTGGCGGTCGCGCATCGGCCAGGCGGTGTCGATCGAGCAGATCCAGGCTTTTCACGCCTGGTTTTACGACAAAGCTGGCCAGGAAGGCTTCATGGCCTATGCCAAAACCGAGGTGGTCCCGGTCGCGGGGGGGGAGCAGTTACAAATCCAGGTGATGCAGCCCCGCATCAATGTGGTGCGTGTCTTGTCGCTGGGCGGCCCACTGGAAGCCGCCCACTTGCAGCGCGTGCAATCGCGCTTTGCCGACAAGTTCCAACCAGGCATGCCCTTGGACACCCTGGCCCTGGACCAGGAACTGGACTCGGCCAGTTTCGACCTGCCGGTTGAGCTGGAGGCCACCTTGCGGGCGGTCGGCCCGCAATTGCTGGACCTGGTGATCACGGTCGCGCCCGCGCAAGCTGCGCCCGGACAGCTGTCATCGGGTGTGGTGCAAGTCAACAACCATGGCCTGCGGCAATACGGTCGCTCCCAAGCGATGGGCGCCGTGACCATCGGCATGCCCGGTGAGAAGACGCAGCTGTCCTTGCTGGGCCAGGCTTCTGAGGGCACGGCTTACCTGCGTGCCGACTACGAGTCCTTGCTGCCCTTGGCCGGGGCACGCTGGCAGTGGTTCGGCACCCACTCACGCAGCCGCTCGGTACTGGGCGGCACAGCCAGCACCGAGGGCCACGCCAGCGAGCTGGGTGTGGGCCTGACACGGATTCTGGCGGGACACCGCGACCTGGTCTTCAAAGGCCGCCTGGATCTGTCGGTGCGTGACAGCCAAAGCCATTTGCAAGCCACGGGTGCCCCCATTTCCAGCGCCAGGGACCACCAGCTGCGCTGGCGCCTGACGGCCGACAACGAGCGCTTGTCGAACCATCCCGTGCGGGCCGAACTGGGCCTGACCCTGGGTCAATACCCGAATGCGGTCAGTGCGGCCGTGCCTGCGGGCGCCTACACCAAGCTGGATGTGGCCCTGAAAAGTCAGGCCCCGCTCAATGCCGATGGCGCGTGGCGCCTGAGTGGCCGTTTGCGCGGCCAATGGGCCAACCGCAATCTGGACGGCTACAACCAGATCACCCTGGGCGGGGTCAACGGCGTGCGCGCTTACACCAGCGCCGACGGCACGGGTGACCACGGGGTGCTGGGCAGCGTGGAATTGACGAGGACCTTGCCCCGGAATGCATCGGTTTCGCTGTTTTATGACATCGGCCAGGTCACACCCCAGGCCAACCCGTCTGCCGCCGCCAGCCTCCCGCGTTATGCCTTGCAGGGGACAGGACTGCAATGGCAAGGCCGTTACCACCAGCTGCACTACGCCCTGACCTGGGCCAAAGGCCGCCAAGGCTACAAGGGCTGGCTGCCCAGCAACATCGAATCCCAACCCAACAACCAGCGCGTCAACGCGAGCTTGAGCTTCCTTTTTTGAACAAACATTCTGATTTTTTGTGAATTTAAGTACAAATCAGGACATTTGGGAATTTCATCATTAAAGGCAAAAAAGTTTCATTAAAAGTGACAGAGTACCCCAATTGGATAATGATAAAAACATCATGGAAACGGAAAATTGACAAATAAGCACTCATAATTGACAGGCAAGCATTTTTGGCTTTCCGCGTGTGGGTGCGTCATTTGACGATGTCCTGCCGTGAACCATCTTTGCTACAAAACCATCTTCTCCAAACGCCTGGGCACCTTGGTGGCCGTCGGTGAACACGCCAGCAGCCAAACCAAGGGACCAGGCGCCCGCCCGGTCGCCGCTTCAAGCGCGGGATGTCTGGATGCACGCTTTGTCGGCGTGCTGGCTTTGGGGTTCGCATCGGTCAGTTTGAGCTGGAGCCAAACCCTGCCCCAAGGCGCTCAGGTGGCGCAAGGCGTGGTCAGCGTCAGCCAGTCGGGCAGCCAGATGGCCATCACGCAAAACAGCCCCAAAGCGGTGGTGAATTGGCAAAGTTTTGACATTGGCCAGAACGCCCAAGTCCATGTGCTGCAGCCCAGCAGCCAGTCGGTGCTGCTCAACCGCGTGCTGTCAGACAACCCCACCCAAATTTTGGGGCAACTGCAAGCCAATGGCCAGGTGGTGCTGGTCAACCCCAAGGGCATCGTGGTGGGCAGCGATGGCAGCGTGAGTGCCAGCGCCTTCACGGCCTCCACCCTCCAAATCACCGACGCCGACTTCATGGCGGGCAACGCGCGCTACACCCGCAACGGCAGCACAGGCCAGGTGGTCAACCAAGGCCGCATCAGTGTGGCCCCCGGTGGCTATGTGGCCTTGCTGGGCACACATGTGAGCAACGAAGGTCAGATCATCGCACCCCAGGGCGGCGTGGCTTTGGGTGCTGCCGAAACAGTGACCGCGCCGGTGGGGCGCACCGGAAAAATCAAACTGGAGCTGACCCCCGCGAGCATCAACGCTGTCGTGGCCAACCACAAAAACGGCGTGATCGTGGCCGAAGGCGGTCAGGTGTACCTGCAGGCCGCCGCACTGGGCCAGGCCGTGGCCAGTGTGCTGCATTCAGGCCACATCGACACCAGCGGCATGCAAGGCGGCGCCGTGCATGTGCTGGCCGATGGCGGGCAAATCAAGGTGGACGGCCGGATCACCGCCAACAGCAGCCACCCCGCCAACAAGGGCGGCGACATCGTCATCGGGCGCGACCTGCAGACGGGTGCACTGGCCGGTCATACGGACGTCAGCGGCGCGCAGCTGGAGAGTCAAGGTGGGTTTGTGGAGACCTCGGGGCATCGGATGCAACTGGATGCCGCACAGGTGAAAGCCGCTCAGTGGCTGATCGACCCCTATGACATCGACATCACCGATGGGGCATTGACCACCGGTTACACCAGCAAGGTCTCGGCCACCACACTCGGGGCCGCCCTGACGGGCGGCACCACCGTCACCATCACCACCGATGCCAACAGCGGCCCGGCCAGCAACGTGGCGGTGAACACCTTAGGGGCCAGTACGGGCACCGGCAACATCCGTGTGAGCAACGCCATCAATGCCGCAGGCGCAGGCACGCTCGAGCTCTTGGCCGACAACCGGATCGATGTGGCGGCAGCCATCAGCGGCACCAATTTGAACGTCAAGCTGGCGGCTGGCCGGACCACCGCCAGCGGGGGCATTTCCCTGTCAGGGACCATCAACACCCGAGGCGGCTCCCTGGTGGTGAACACCAATAAGGGCGGCATTGAGCAACTGGCCAGCATCAACCCCGCCAATGCGACGGGCAACGTGACTTACCAAACGCAAGGGGGTCGCATCATGATGCGTTTTGGAACCGTGCTGAATGGCAACCATGTTCTGCTGGACAACACCGGCAGCACGGACGGTGTGACGCCCGGCAACCAATTCAATGCCACCAACGAACCCGGGATTTATATTTTCAACGCCAGCGTCAATGCGGGTGGCCAAGTGACCATGCTGGGCAAATCAGAATCGAGCCATGGCGTACAAATCCAGAACTCTTTCCTGACCGGCACGATCACCAAAATACAGGGCAAAGCCATCCGCATCGACGGACAGGGTGCTATGAACGGCGTGTTGCTGTTCATGAACGTGCCGGTGACCGCCACCCAAGGCGACATCCACATCAAGGGACAGGGGGGAAGCGGGGTTCAGGACATCTCCATTCAGGACACCTCCAAACTCGTGGCCAGCAACGGCAACATCCGACTGGAAGTTCCCAAAAACATGCAGCTCGGCAGCGCCAGCTTGAGCGGTACCGGCATCCATGTGGGCAACCTCAATGGTTTTTCATCCCAGTCTCTGACGCTGGCTTCCACGGCAGGCCAGATCAGCATCACAGGCCCTGTGGACTATTCGGCCACCGGCACCGGCGCCTACAAGCCCGCGCTGTTGACCTTGCAGACCTCAGCGGACAAAAGCATCGGTCAATCGGCCACAGGGAGCCTCAAGCTCACCGCGCTTGAATTGCTGGGCGGTGCTGCAGACCTGAGCACCGCCGCCAACCAGGTCGGCACCGTTGCCGCCGATTTGTCGAGCCTGAACCTGAAAAATGAACTAGCGCTGGAGATCGGCCTGGCCGGTGCGAGTGCGGGCATCACCGCCACCGGCCCCGTGGCCGTGACCACCCAAAGCGGCCACCTGAGCGTGACCCAGGCGGTCCACACCACAGACGCGACCCATGCAGCGATTGTGCTCAATGCAGGCGCCTCCAGCGCGGCGGGAACCGCCAGCGGCGGCGACATCCAGCTCAGTGGCGCTTACGGTTTTTCCACCGGTGAAGGAGGCCGCACCAGCTTGTTCACGGGCAACACGGGCCATGCGAACCTGACAAGCCTGGTCGGCTCGGGCAGCGGTCGTTTCCGCTACAACAGCGATGAAAGCGCCGCCAACTACAGCACAGCACTGGGCTCGGGCCTCTACGCGATCTACCGTGAACAACCGCAACTGACCGTGCAGGTCAACGATGCCAGCAAAACCTACGACGGCCTGGCTTTCAGCGGCGGCGCACTCAACACCACGCTGGCATCAGGCAGCTTGCTCAACGGGGACACCTTCCATGGGGCGACCGCCAATGCGGTGTACGGCGGCTCTGCGCAGGGTGCCAAAAACGCCTCGGCCAGCGCTTACGACATCACGGCCAGCGACAACGGCGGCAAAAGCGCACTGGGCTATGGCGTGACTTACACCCCCGGCAAGCTGACCGTGAACAAAGCCGACCTGACGGTCACGGCCATCGACGATGCCCGCTTTGTCGGTCGCACCGATGCCGCCAACTATGCGGGCGTGCATTACACCGGCTTGGTCAATGGCGAAACCAGCAGTGTGCTGGGCGGCACCCTGACCATCACACGCAACAATCCATCGGCGCTGGATGCCGGTGTTTATCCGGGCGTTCTGATGCCATCGGGCCTGCGCTCAGACAACTACAACATCCGCTATGCGCCCGGCACTTACACCATCGTGCCGGCCAACCAATTGCTGATTCGCAACGCCAACGTCGGGGCCACCTACGGCAGTGGCTGGACTTATGACCCCACGGCGCAGTACCTGGACGACAACGACGACACCATCATCACGCTCAGCCGCACGGGCTCGGGCCACCAATTCACTTTCAGCGATGGGCTGAGCACCTCGGTCAGCACCACACTCAAGCCTTACCTGGGCACCCAGCCTGCGGCGTTGAGCAGTTCCGGCCACACCGTGGTCGGCAACTACAGCATCAAGGACCTCAACCCCACCGTGGTGGGCAGCAACTTTGTCGGTGCGCCTGTTTTTGTGGGGGGCCTGAGTGTGAACACCAAAGCCATCACCCCCAACGCCTCGGGCGTGAGCAAGGTCTACGACGGCACCACCGCCATGACGAATGTGGTGCTGGGCATGAGCGGTCAAATCGCGAACGATGTCTTGAGCATCAGCGGCACCGGTGCATTCAACAGCAAGAACGTGGGTGAGAATTTGGGCTACACCATCGGCAACATGGCCTTGAGTGGCGCCGATGCCCGCAACTACCACCTGGCGGGTGACACCACCAGCTTCTCGGGCACCAACGGCGTGATCACCCCGGCCCCCTTGAAGCTGACCACCGCCGACGTGAGCAAAACCTACGATGGCACCACCAGTGCCTTGGGCACAGCAGTGGCCACGCAAGGCACGCAGCTGTTCGGCACAGACACGGTCAGTGGCGGCAGCTTTGCCTTCACCGACAAAAACGCCGGCATCGGCAACAAGGTGGTGCAAGTGTCTGGCGTGACCCTCAACGATGGCAACAACGGCAACAACTACACGGTCGAATACGTCCACAACACCAGCAGCACCATCCACAAGGCCGACTTGACACTGAAAGCCGTCACCGACACCAAAACCTATGACGGCACGACCCTGTCTGGCCAAGCCATCGACGTGATCAACGCCAGCGGCAGCACCGACGTGGTGACGGCATCGCAGGTCTTTGTCAGCAAAAATGTCCTGGGTGCCAACGGCAGCACCTTGCAGGTGCAGTCGGGCTACACCGTCAAAGACACGGCAGGTGCCGACATGAGCGGCAACTACAACATCAGCACCACCACGGCCACCGGCACGATCCATCCCAAAGACGTGACGCTTTCGAGCATCGCCGCTTCACACAAAACGTATGACGGCACCAACGCCGCCAGCATCACCTCGGGCACCCTCCAGGGCACCGTGAACTCCGAAACCTTGGGGCTCAGCGGCGCGGCAAGCTTTGCCGACAAGCACGCTGCCAACGGCAAGACAGTGACTGTGGCCGATGTCACGACATTGACCCCAACCGATGGCACAGGCAGCTGGGCCAATTACAAGCTGACCACCACAGGCCCACTCACCACCACCGCCAACATCCTGCCCAGGGCGTTGACTCTGGCCGCCGCAGCCGACACCAAAACCTACGACGGCACCACCCGATCATCAGCGGCCGTGCTGATCACGGGCGCACAAACAGGCGACACCATCTCCGCCAGTCAAGTGTTTGCCAGCAAGCATGCGCTGGGCACCGGCAACTCTGTCCTGAAAGTGGACAGTTTCACCATTCAGGATGGCAACAACGGCAACAACTACACCGTCGCCTCCACCGATGCGGCCGGCACCATCCACAAAGCCAGCCTGACCGTCACCGCCTCCCAGGTCGAAAAGACCTACGACGGCACCACCGCAGCTTCTGGCACCGGCACTGTGAGCGCCCTGGCAGGACAAGCGGCCGGTGAAAGTGTCAAGTCGATGGGCTCACAAGCCTTCCTCAGCAAGAACGCGGGCACGAACAACAAATACGTGCGGGCGTCGGGCGTGACCCTCCAGGACAGCGCCAGCGCCGATGTCACCGGCAACTACGACATCACTTACATCGACAACACCACCAGCACCATCCACAAAGCCAATCTGCTGGTGAGCCTGGCCGATCAGACCAAGGTGTACGACGGCACCCCCCATGCCAGCCTGGCGGCCGGTGCCATCACCGCCACGGGTGTGACGGTGGGCGGCATCACGGAAACCGCCACCGTCACCCAGACAGCAGGCACCTACAACAGCAAAGACGTGGCATCGGCCCACACCGTCACGGCCACATTGGGCGGCGGTGATTTCACACCCGGCACGGCCGACTTGAACAACTACAACCTGCCCACTTCGGTCAGCAACACCCGCAGCGCCATCACCCAGGCCAACCTGAATGTGAGCCTGTCCCGCCAGACCAAGGTGTACGACGGCACCACCCATGCCAGCCTGGCGGCCGGTGCCATCATCGCCACGGGTGTGACGGTGGGCGGCGTCACGGAAACAGCCACCGTCACCCAGACGGCAGGCACTTACAACAGCAAAAATGTCGCATCGGCCCATACCGTCACGGCCACACTGACCCCCGGTGATTTCACGCCAGGCACGGCCGATCTGGCCAACTACAAACTGCCCACTTCGGTCAGCAACACCGCCAGCACCATCACGCCTGCCGCGCTGACCCTGACCGCCAACAGCGACACCCGCAAGGTGTACAACGGCGCCGAGCAATCCGTGGGTGGGTTCACCATCACCAGCGGCAGCCTGCAAGGCACGGACAGCCAGGCCGTGGATCTGGCCGGCATCACGGCCGGCGTCAAAGCCACCCACGCGGGCACTTACACCAGCACCGTGGACGATGCGGCCTACGTCAATGGCAACTACGCGATCACCAAAGTCAACGGCACCCTGTTCATTGACCCAAAAGAAGTCAGCCTCTCTGCCGCCAAAACCTATGACGGCCACACCACGCTCACGGGCTCGCAGCTGAGCATCGCCACGGGCGTGGGATCGGAAACCCTGGGCTACAGTTTCGCCACGATCCACAGCCAGAACGTGGCGGACAACAGCACCAACTTTGTGAATGCTGTGCGCTTGACCGATGGCACGCACGGCGGCCTGGCCAGCAACTACAAATTGCCCGACTTGACGGTGGCTGCCAGCGGCGTCAACACCGTGGCCCTGAGCCCCAAAGTGTTGACCGGTCAGATTGCGGACGTCACCACCACCTATGGCACAGGCGCCGCCACGGGCACTGTCAGCCTGAGTGGAAAAATAGGCAGCGATGATGTGGCGGCAGCCAGCGCAGCCAGCCTCGTGGCCGCCGCCACCAGCACCAGCGGCCACCTCAAAGCCGGCCGCTACGCCCAGACCGTGGGAACGGCCCTGAGCGGCGCGCACGCGGGTAACTACAGCTTTGCAGGTTTCACCACCGCCACCGCCAACTACACCGTCAACCCACTGGCCTTGACCGGTGCCATTGCGCAGGGTTTGGGCACTTACGGCGACACCCTGGTGCCAGGCGCTGTCAACCTGACCAACAAGGTGGGCAACGACGTGGTGAGCGCCAGCGGTGTGAACATCGACACCACAGGCCGCACCAGCACCAGCGGCCATCTCAAAGCAGGCATGCACACGGGCATTCAGACCCTCGCGGGCCTGACGGGTGCCGACATGGACAACTACAGCTTTGCCAACATCCAGGGCGACTACAAAGTCACACCACTGGCCTTGACCGGCACCATCGCCCAGGGTGAAACCATCTACGGCTCTGCCTTGCAGGCCGGCGCGGTGAATTTGACGAACAAGCAAGGCAGTGACCTGGTGCAAGCCAGTGGTGTGCGCATCGACACCACCGGTCGCACCAGCACCAGCGGCCATCTCCGGGCAGGTGACCACACAGGCATCCAGTCCCTCAGTGGCTTGACCGGTGTTGACAAGGACAACTACAGCTTTGCCGACATCCGGGGCGACTACAAAGTCAACAAGCTGGCTTTGACCGGCGTGGCGATTGCCGGTGTGAACACCACTTATGGCACAGCCGCCGATGCGGGCGCTGTGAGCTTTGGCAACGTGCAAGGGGCCGACCAAGTCACCGCCTCCGCCTCTGTCGTGGATGCTGCCACCAGCACCAGCGGTCACCTCAAAGCAGGCAGCTACAAACAGACCACCACCACCCTCAGCGGTGAGGATGCGGCCAACTACAGCTTTGCGGGTTTCACGACCGCTGACAACAACCATGTGGTCAACAAGCTGGCCTTGACGGGCGCGGCCATTGCCGACGTGAACACCACCTACGGCACAGCTGCCGATGCGGGCGCCGTGAGCTTTGGCAACGTGCAAGGGGCCGACCAAGTCACCGCCTCCGCCTCTGTCGTGGATGCCGCCACCAGCACCAGCGGCCAGCTCAAAGCAGGCAGCTACAAACAGACCGCCACCACCCTCAGCGGTGAGGATGCGGCCAACTACAGCTTTGCAGGTTTCACGACCGCTGGCAACAACTATGTGGTGGACAGGAAGAACCTGACCATCAGCGCCAGCGCAGCCGACAAGGTCTACGACACCACCACGAACGCCAGCGTCACATTGAGCAGCGACAGGCTCGCAGGAGACCGCCTGAGCTTGTCCCAAAGCAGCGCCCACTTTGACAACAAAAATGCGAGCACAAGCAAGACGGTCACCGTCAACGGTTTGGCCATTTCTGGCACCGATGCTGACAACTACAAGCTGACCCACACCACGACCACCACCACAGCGACCATCTCCAAAGCCGATCTCACATTGAAGGCGGTCGAAGATGAAAAAATTTACGATGGTCATGTGTCGTCCAGCAAAGCGGTGCTGGTGGTCAACAACAGTGGAGGCCACGACACCGTTGTCGCCAAACAGGAATTCACGAGCAAGAACGTTCTGGGTGCCCATGGCAGCAGACTGCAACTCACCTCGGATCTGACGATCCAGGACGCTGACGGCGTCGACATGCGCAGCAACTACAACATCAAAACCGAAACGGCCCAAGGAACGATCATCCCCAAAGCCATCACGCTCAGTGGCATCACCGCCGCCAACAAAACCTACGACGGCAACACCAACGCCGCCGTGTCTGTGACCGGCGCCGTCTTCAACGGCATGGTGGCTGATGACCAACTCACAGTGGCCTCCACCGGCGTCTTCAGCGACAAGAACGCCGCCATCGGCAAAACCGTTGCATTGAAGAACACCCTCGGTGGTGCGGATCTGGGCAACTACACCATCACCGACCAAGCCAGCACGCGGGCTGACATCGCCAGGCTGAACCTGCATGTCAGCGGCATGACGGCTGACAGCAAGGTCTATGACGGCAACACCCAAGCCAAGGTGCGCATTGACTCTGCGAACTTTGAAGGTTTGATTCAAGGTGACGTGGTGAAAATTTCGGCCACGGGCAACTTTGACACCCGCCATGTGGGTCAGGACAAACAGGTCAAGATCAGCAGCGTCTTTGAAGGCCTGGATGTGGACAACTACAACATCTTTTCTCAAAGCCTGGCGACGGCCCACATCACCCCTGCACCTTTGCAAGTGAAGGCACAAGCCGTGCGCAAAACCTATGACGGCACCACCACAGCCCAGGGCGCAGGCGTGGTGGTGGGCACGCTGGCAGGCGCTGCAGCCGGCGATCGGGTGGCCAGCAGCGGCAGCTTGAGCTTCACGGACAAAAATGCGGGGGCAGGCAAAACCGTCACGGTCAAGGGCGTGCGCCTGATCGACGGCGACAACACCGATGTCACCAGCAACTACAGCATCACGTACATCGACAGTGTGGACGGTGTCATTGACCGTGCCAATGCCAGCATCAGCGCTGCGGCCACATCCCTCATCTACAACGGTCAGACCCAATCACAAACGCAGGCTGTGTACAGCGGCATCCTGCCTGGAGACGATGTGCAGGCCAGCGGACTGGCCAACGGACGGAATGCGGGCAGCTACCTGTCTGCCTTGAGCGCATTTGGCACCGACGTGGGCAACTACAACATCACGTTCAACAACGCTGCGCTGAACATCGGTAAAAAACCCGCCAGCTTGTCCGCCCTGGACCAAAGCGTGGTCTACAACGGCCTGACACAAAGCCTGGTGGCAACGCAAAATTCGGGTTTTATAGCGGGTGACGCCTTGACCTTTGGTGGCCTGCCCAGCGGACGCGATGTCGGCCGGTACAGCTCGGCCCTGACAGTGTCTGGCGCCGATGCCGCCAATTACGAGATCACCGTTGGCAATGGCACGCTGACCATCACGCCCAAAGAGGCTCGCGTCTGGGCCTTGGATCAAAGCGTGACGTACAACGGCCAAACACAGGTTCAGAGCGCAGCAGCGCAACAGGGATTCATCGCTGGCGACGACATCGTGATTTCCGGTCTGGCCCGTGGGCGCAACGCTGGCACCTATTCGTCCAATTTGTCTGTCGGTGGCGCAGATGCCGCCAACTACACCATCCGTTACCAACAAGGTGCCTTGACGATTCAAAAGGCTCGCCTGGGTTTTGTCGGTACCACCGCTTTGGACAAGCTGGCGGATGGCAGCACTTTGGCTCAGGTCAATGCGGGCACGATCACCGGCCTGGTGGGCAACGAATCACTGGACATCACCTCCGTCACCGGACAATTCGAAGACCCTTTCGTCGGCACAGACAAACCGGTGCAGGTGGTTTATGGCTTGAGCAACGGTCGCAATGGTGGCCTGATCTCGAATTACGAATGGTCGCCCACCGTGGTCAAAGCCAGCATCACCGCGAGGAGCAGTTCAAATATAGACTTGACCGAAGGTGGTGGACTCAGTGCAGCACTGCGTGGCACCGCGCCGAGCAGTTCAAATACGGGCTTGACCGAAGTGGTGACCCCCAAGAGCCCTTACAGCCGACTCTACTTCCAGGGTTTTGGCGGCTTGGGCGGTGTCGGCGCCGCCACAGGCCAAGCCAGCTACACCGCACGTCAGAACAGTTCGCAGGCCTGCACACCCAAAAATCTGGAAGACTGTCTTTGCGAGCGCCCCGACAAATCGGCGATGGAAATTTGCTATCCGGCAGAACCTCGCCAGCAGGCCCGGCGCTGAGCACGTCCAGTGGTTCGCCTGGTCTGTCTGGCCGGGCGACGCATGGACCTCTTGTTCCTGCAGAGGTCATTGCCACTCAACACAAGCCTGTCCTAACCCTGGACAAGACCGTCTTGGCGTCTCCATCGCGTAAGGCGGCAAATCCTTGGACACTTGCGTCCAAAGCGCCAGAAAGACAGATGACGGCCCCCAGGGCCTTTTGAATCAAGACTTGGCGCTGTCGGCCACAAAACTGCCCGATTTGCCGCCGTGCTTTTCCAGCAGTTTGACGCCGTTGATGCTCATGCCCCGGTCCACGGCTTTGCACATGTCGTAAATGGTCAGCAAGGCCACCTGAACCGCGGTCAAGGCCTCCATTTCAACGCCAGTCTGACCGGTGACCTCGGCGGTGGCTGTGCACACCACGCAGGAAGCGTCGGTTTGAATTTCAAAGTCAACGGCCACCCGGGTCAATCCGATGGGATGGCACAAGGGAATCAGATCGCTGGTTTTTTTGGCCCCCTGAATGCCGGCAATCCGGGCAATGCCCAGCACATCGCCTTTTTTGGCGGTGCCCGAAGCGATCAAGGCCAAGGTGCCTGGCAGCATGTCAATGCGACCACTGGCCACAGCCACGCGCCGGGTCAAGGCTTTGCTGCCCACATCCACCATGTGGGCCTGCCCTTGGGCATCAAAATGGGTCAGGACACTGGAAGTCTCGCTCATGGCCATAGGGGTCACACCCGTTTACATCTGGTTCACAACAATGGCGCATCATACGGGGATTGAACTGGACGCCAACGACCTTGAAAAACAAATTGCTTCAACCCCTGTCCGTGGCCAGCCTGCTGCTGGCCTTGGCCATGCCGACGGCGTGGGCGCAATCGGCAGGCTTGCCCGCCCTGGGTGACGGCGAAAGCCTGTCACTGAGCGACGAACGCCAGTTGGGTGACCGCATTGCACGCGAACTGTATCGGGACCCTGATTTTCTGGAAGACCCGGTGCTGGACGAATACATCCAGCAATTGTGGGCGCCCCTGGTCAAGGCGGCAGCGGCGCGTGGCGAGCTTTCACCTGAGTTGCAAGAGCGTTTTGCCTGGCGCATCTTGCTGGGCCGTGACCGCAGCGTGAACGCCTTCGCCCTGCCCGGTGGCTACCTGGGCGTTCATCTGGGCCTGATTGCGGTGGTGAGCTCAAACGACGAGCTGGCCTCGGTGCTGGCCCATGAATTGAGCCATGTCACGCAACGCCACATTGCCCGCAACATGAACGACCAGGCCAAAATGACGCCCTGGGTCATCGGCTCGATGATTCTGGGGGCCTTGGCTGCCAGCAAAAGTGCACAAGGCGCACAGGCCTTGATCGTGGGCGGGCAAGCAGCCGCTGTTCAGTCCCAATTGAGCTATTCACGCGACATGGAACGCGAAGCCGACCGTGTGGGCTACGGCATTTTGGTCGACGCAGGTTACGACCCCCAAGGTTTTGTGGGCATGTTTGCCAAGCTGCAGCAAGCTGCCGGCCTGAACGACAGTGGTGCGTTTCCCTATTTGCGCAGCCATCCCTTGACCACCGAGCGCCTGGCCGACATGCAGGCCAGGCAGCAACTCAGCAACACCTCCCCCAAAGCCCCCACCGACATGGCACAGGCCATGCTGGCGGCCAGAGCGCGGGTCTTGTCACAAAACAGCCCGGATGCCCTGAAAGCCTGGACGCAGGATGCAGAAAGTGCGATCGGCACGTCACCCGCGCAAAAAGCCGGCGCGCTGTACGCCGCCACCTTGGCGCACTTGCAGATGCGCCATATGGCCGCGGCAGACCGCACGCTCAAAGCCTTGGGTCAATGGGTGGCGTCATCTCACACCGAATCCCCCACCTCGTTGGCTGCGCAGCGCTGGCTGCGCTTGCTCAGTGCCGAAGTCGCCTTCAAACAAGACCGCTTTGAGGCCGTGCTGACCACCCTGATGCCCAACGCAGGCCCTGTTGCATTGCAACGCCCTGAACTGCTGGCCGTTGCACAGGCTTTGCTGCGTTTGCCGAGGCACCCTTTGCAAGCAGACATCACACGCCAGTTGCGCAGCCTGGTGCAGCAAGCCCCCAACGATGCGCAGGCCTGGCAAAGCCTGGCCGGCTTGCTGTCCTTGCAAGGGCAGGCACTGGCTTCACTGCGGGCCGAGGGCGAAGCCCAAATCGCCCGGCTCGACTGGAGCGGTGCCATAGACCGCTTGCGGGCGGCGCAAGACCTGGCCCGCCAAGGCCGCCTGCAGGCGGGTGACCACATCGAGGCATCGATTGTCGACACCCGTTTGCGCCAGGCTCAGGACCGTCTGCGGGCCTTGCAGACGCCACGCTGATAAACACCATCCCGATGCCATGTCGGGCGCTGTTTCTCCGGCAACATGCGACGCCATCGAAGCGTCTGCCTGCACACACCCAGCGGTGCCCAAGGTCATGTGAACCGAAGGGCAGGCCCCGCGTACCGCTTGGGGCTATGATCGCCGTCCTTGCACACCTACACCATGGCCGGAATCCACATCACCGACATCGAAGCCGCCATCAACCATTGGCGGGCCAAGAACCCCTCACCAGACGGGGTTGCGCTGCCGCCTGAATTGCGCGCATTGGCGGAGGTTTATGGCCTCATGGTCTACTTCAAACAGGATCTGGCGGACGAATTCAGCCTGCCGCAAGCGGCCGCTGAAGCCTGGCAAGACTGGTACGCCACAACCCCTGACACACCGTGCATTGCCATTTGTTCGACCAGCCAGGGCGACGAAACCTGCAAGGGGTGTGGCCGCAGTTTCGAAGAAGTCCAGTTGTGGACCGAAATGAGTCCAGGCGAAAAACGCGGTGTCTGGCAGCGCATCACCGCAGACGGCTCTTCATGGCGCTTCAACCGCTATGCTGAACGTGCCGCCGAAGAACGCCATTGGGCCAAGGCGGCGGCCGAGGCGCAGGTGCCGCTGGATCTGAAGCCCTGAACGGGGTTTGACCCCGCCACACGGGCTGCGCTCAGTCCTCTTCTGATCCGCCGCCCTGCACGATGCGGCGAACCACCTCGGCAGAAAATCCCCGTGTGATCAAAAAACGCATTTGTCTGGCACGTTCCTGAGGGTCCTGGGGCGCCTGGCCAAATTTTTTGCGCCAGACCTCCTGAGCCCGGCTGGACTCGGTCTCGCGCAGATCTGCCAAGGCCTGGGCCACGGCCTCACCCGACAAACCTTTTGCAGCCAGCTCTTGCTTGACCCGCGCCGCACCCAGCTTGCCCGAGCGGCGGTGCACCACCGACTCGATGGCACGGCCGTCGTTGATGAAGTCCCGTGCTTGCAGCTCGTCCAGGGCTTTGGCCAGCTCGCCGGGCACTTCTTCGTGTGGGGCCAGCTTGCGTTCCAGCTCAGCGCGCGAGTGTTCACGCTGGCTCAAAAGCCGCAGGGCGCGGCCTTTGAGCGAGGGCTGAAAGCCGGGCTTGTTCAAGGCTTGTCTCCGCGCAATGGCCTTTTATTCGCCTTTGGGTTCGGCAATCGCCGATTCCAGCAAGCGGATGCCCAGCGATTCGCGCACCTTGTTTTCGATTTCGCGGGCCAGGGCCGGGTTTTCGCGCAGGAATTCACGGGCGTTGTCACGGCCTTGGCCGATTTTCTCGCCCTGGTAGGCGTACCAGGCCCCCGATTTGTCGACGATTTTGGCGGTCACGCCCATGTCGATGACTTCGCCTTCGCGGCTGATGCCCTCGCCAAACAGGATGTCGAATTCGGCCGTCTTGAAGGGCGGGGCCACTTTGTTCTTGACCACTTTGACTTTGGTCTCGTTGCCGATCGCGTCATCGCCCTTCTTGATGGTGCCGGTGCGGCGGATGTCGAGGCGCACCGAGGCGTAGAACTTGAGCGCGTTGCCGCCTGTGGTGGTTTCGGGGCTGCCGAACATGACGCCGATCTTCATGCGGATCTGGTTGATGAAGATGACGGTGCAGTTGGTTTTCTTGATGGTGGCGGTCAGCTTACGCAGGGCCTGGCTCATCAAACGCGCTTGCAGGCCGGGCAGGCTGTCGCCCATGTCACCTTCGATTTCGGCCTTGGGGGTCAGGGCCGCCACAGAGTCGATGACGACCAGGTCCACCGCGCCGGAGCGCACCAGGCTGTCCACGATTTCCAGGGCCTGCTCGCCGGTGTCGGGCTGGCTGACCAGCAGGTCTTGCAGGTTGACGCCCAGATTCTGGGCGTATTGCACGTCCAGCGCGTGTTCAGCGTCCACAAAGGCGCAGGTGCCGCCCAGGCGTTGCATTTCAGAGATGACTTGGAGGGTCAGGGTGGTTTTGCCCGACGACTCCGGGCCGTAGATTTCGATCACGCGGCCACGCGGCAGACCGCCCACGCCCAGTGCGATGTCCAGGCCCAAAGAGCCGGTAGAGACGACCTGGATGTCGGCGATGGCTTCGCCTTCGCCCAGACGCATGATGGTGCCTTTGCCAAATTGTTTTTCAATCTGGGCCAGGGCGGCTTGCAGGGCTTTGGACTTTTCGCTGTTGTCGTCGCTCATGGGAATCTCCTTGAATATCAATGGGTTGAGGCACCGGTTTCAGCGGGAAGCTGTGTTTACTGGATGCGTGAACAGTACTGTAAACGAGCTGTATAAAGCTGTAAACACTATTTTTGGTCAGTTTGCCTTATCATTTGGGCATGTCAGAACACACCCTTTCAACCGCCTTGAGCAGCCCGGCGCTGCAGGATGACCGCTGGCGTCAGACGCATCTGGGCCGTTTGCTGGGCCATGCGATGCGGCGTTTTGACGAGCGCGTGTTGCACCTGATGGCGGGCAACGAGGGCGTGCCCTTGGCCTTGGCCAATCTGGCCTCGCGTGACCAGATCAGTGCCGCGCATGTGCACATCACGCGCCACCTGGCGCTGGACGGCTCTCGCCTGACCGATCTGGCCCGCGCTGCCGGCATGAGCAAGCAGGCCATGGGCGATCTGGTGGATCAGTGCGCCGCCTGGGGTTTGGTGCAGCGCGAAGCCGACCCGCTGGACGCGCGGGCCCGGCGCGTGGTGTTCACGCCCGTGGGGCTGGCTTGGCTGCAAGCCTTCAAGGATGCGGTGGCCCAAGCCGAGGCCGAGTTTCGCGAGGCGGTGGGCAAGGACGTGGCCACGGTGGTGGCGCTGGGCCTGGAGGCCTACGCGCATTGAGCGGGTGCCCGTGTGTGTCCACAGGCAACGCGCAAACCTGACACTAGAATCACAGAGCCGGGACAGACCGCCCAACGCCGCAGCCACAACAACAGGAGACCACCATGCGCATTCTGATAGCCGAAGACGACCAGGTTCTTGCAGATGGTTTGTTGCGCACCTTGCGCAGCGCGGGGGCGGCGGTCGACCATGTGGCCAGTGGCAGCGAGGCCGATGCGGCCTTGATGACCAACAACGAATTCGATCTGCTGATCCTCGATCTGGGCTTGCCCAAAATGCACGGTCTGGAAGTGCTCAAGCGATTGCGCGCCCGGGGCTCCACCTTGCCGGTGCTCATCCTCACCGCGGCCGACAGCGTGGAAGAACGCGTCAAGGGCCTGGACTACGGCGCAGACGACTACATGGCCAAGCCCTTCAGCCTGCAGGAACTTGAAGCCCGCGTGCGCGCCCTCACCCGCCGGGGCATGGGCGGTGCCACCTCGCAAATCAAGCACGGCCCGCTGATCTATGACCAGTCTGGCCGCGTGGCCACCATCGACGGCAAGATGGTCGAGCTGTCGGCGCGGGAGCTGGGTCTGCTCGAAGTGCTGCTGCAACGCGCGGGCCGCTTGGTGAGCAAAGACCAGTTGGTCGAGCGCCTGTGCGAATGGGGCGAAGAGGTGAGCAACAACGCCATCGAGGTGTACATCCACCGCCTGCGCAAGAAGATCGAAAAAGGCCCGATCCGCATCGCCACCGTGCGCGGTTTGGGTTATTGCCTGGAAAAAATTCCGGGCTGAGCACCTGACGGTTTGAAGTTCGCACCGACTGAACGCCGCACCGTCAACCCATGAAATCCCAAGGCTGGAACGTGCGCATTTTCAAACGGGAGCAACGCTCCCTGTTCGGAGAGATCCTGGACTGGATGCTCACCCCTTTGTTGCTGCTGTGGCCCGTCAGCCTGGCCCTGACCTGGCTTGTGGCGCAAGGCCTGGCCAACAAGCCCTTTGACCGGGCGCTGGTCTACAACGTGCAAGCCCTGGCACAGCAGGTTCGACTGGGCGCTGACAACCGTGTGCAGTTCAGCTTGCCACAGCCTGCCAGCGAACTGCTGCGTGCCGACGAAACCGACCTGGTGTATTACCAGGTGCGGGGTGGCCAGGGAGAACACCTGAGTGGAGACCGCGACCTGCCGACCCCGCCGGCCGATGCCGACCAAGGCAGCAGCTACGAGGTGCACATCCGGGACGACGAAATGCGGGGACTTGAAGTGCGCGTGGCCTACACCTGGATTCGGCTGGATGCACAAGGCAAACAACCCGCCTTGGTGCAGGTGGCCGAGACCCGCGAAAAACGCTCGGTGCTGGCCGCCGAGATCATCAAAGGGGTCATGCTGCCTCAATTTGCCTTGCTGCCTCTGGCGGTGCTGCTGGTGTGGCTAGCCCTGGTGCGCGGCATCAAGCCTTTGTCCGAGCTGGAAGAACGCATCCGCGCCCGCAAACCCGATGACCTGAGCCCGCTCGACGACAAGGCCGTGCCCATGGAGGTGGCCCCCCTGGTGGTCTCGGTGAACGACCTGCTGGAGCGGCTGAAAGACTCCATCGTCACCCAAAAACGGTTTCTAGCCGACGCCGCGCACCAGCTCAAAACCCCGCTGGCAGGTTTGCGCATGCAGGCCGACCTGGCGCAGCGTTCAGGCTCCAGCGAAGAAGACCTGAAAAAATCATTGCAGCAAATTGGCCGTGCCAGCGTGCAGGCCACGCACACCGTCAACCAGCTGCTGTCGCTGGCCCGCGCAGAAGGCGGCGGCGCCCATGTGCCGCAGCAAAACTGCGACATGGCCAGCCTGGCCAGCGAAGTCCTGCAGGACTGCCTGCCCCGCGCCATGGACAAGGGCCTGGACCTCGGCTACGAGGGCGTGGAGGCGGGCACGCCCGGCGCACAGGTGCAAGGCAACCCGACCTTGCTCAAGGAGATGGTGCGCAATCTGGTGGAAAACGCGATCCATTACACACCCAGCACACCCGAGCGCCAGGGCGTGATCACCGTGCGTGTGCTGGTCGACCCCTACAGCAAGGCACTGGTCATGCAGATCGAAGACAACGGCCCCGGTATTCCACCGGCCGAGCGCGACCTGGTGTTTCAGCCTTTTTACAGGGCGCTGGGCACCAACGTGGATGGTTCGGGCCTGGGCCTGCCCATCGTCCGGGAAATCGCGCAACAACACGGCGCCAGCATCGGCATCGATGCCACCTTTGAGCACCAGACCCCTCCGGGGGCGTGCTTCACGCTGCGCTTCAAGGCTTGAGTGGGCGCCGAGGGGCTGCGAAAGCCGCCCATCTGCGTTGGCAGTTCAGGCCGGTTTGCCCATGTTCAGCTGCAGGCGTTCACGCTCGATCACACGGGCCACAGCAGGGACCGCGGCCACCTTTTGCACAAAGGCCCACAGCTCGGGGTGTTCTTCGGGTGTGATGCCCGCGATGGTACCCCAGCGGGTCAGCGTCAGGCTGTAGGCATCCAGCGGACCGAAGCGCTCACCTGTCAGCCAAGTCTGGCCTTTGGCAGCAGCGGCTTTGACCAGCGCTTGCAACTCGCCCAGCATGCCGCGGAACAACTGGGTGTTGTAGGGCTTGAGCGCAGCCTGCACATCGGGTTGGTCCGAGAATTTTTGCGGCATGAAGATGTGCGTGAAGGTGGGGTGCACCGTGTTGTTCATCCATGCGAATGTCGACAAGGCCTGGGCACGGGCCAGCGGCTCGGTGGGCAAGAACCCCGCTTGCGGAAACAGCTGGTCCAGGTACAGGACGATGGCCACAATTTGTGTCACCACCTGACCATCGTTCATCAGCACGGGCACCTGGCCTCGGGGGTTGAGCGCTTTGTACTCGTCGCTGTTTTGCTCGCCCTTGTGCAGCTTGACCATGATGGGTTCAAACTCGGCACCGCTCATTTCAAGCAGCACATGGGGCACAAATGAACAGGCGCCGGGGGCGAAATAAAGTTTCAGGCTCATGGTGACAATCTCCAATCAAAATTCATCTGGTCGGCGCTTTTGCAGGCTCTGAGGCAGCGGAGGCCGAAGACGCTGGGGCCACTGCTGGACTGGCCACCGCCGCCGAAGCGGCATCAGAGGCCTGCGCCACAGAGGCATCGGGGCTTTGGGCATCGGCCGCCGCCGCAGCGCTGGCTGAAGAACGCGCAGGCACCGTCTCAAAAGTCAAGGTTTCAGGCCGGATCTGCTGCTGCATGCGTTCAGGTTCGCGGTGCTGGTTGGGGCCAAAACCCCAGCGCGCAAAAGCATCCCATTGCCACGCCAGCAGCGTGGCGTTCAGCAGCAACAAAATCGCCATGGCGTACTTCAACTTCACCTTGTGCTTTCGGCAGTCCATGGACGAACACTGACTTCGGCGCTGTGGATCTCCTGCACGCCGTCAGCCACTTTCAATCGTAACGCACCCACCGCACTGACCCCGATGGCCTGTCCCTGTTGACCATCGCTGGTGTGAACGCGGCGCCCCTTGAGGACGTCCCGCGCCTCAAACCGGGCTTGAAGGGGCGCAAAGCCCTCACACTCAAAAGCCAGCAGTGTCTGGATCAAAGGGGCCGCCACCCGCAACAGGCAGGCGGGGGCCGTCAAGTCGGGCAACAACTCGATCAGGGCCGCTGGGGGGGTGTTCAGGCCATCGGCAGGACGCGGGCGAATGTTCAAGCCCACGCCCACCACCACCTGACTGCGCCCCCCCATGCTGGCCGCCTCCACCAAAATGCCACCGAGCTTGCGGTCCTGGAACCACAAATCGTTGGGCCATTTCAGCCCCACATCGGGGTGCAGGCTTTCGGCCAGGCTCAGGCCCACGGCCAATGAAAGACCCGACCAGTCTTGAGGCGACAGGGGCAGGCCGAGCGAGAACGTGAGCGAATCACCGGGCTGACTTTGCCAGACACGGCCCAGGCGGCCACGGCCTGCGGTCTGACGCTCGGCCACCAGCAGCGTGGGTTCGTGCTGGCCCGCACGGGCACGGCGCATGAGTTCGCTGTTGCTGGAATCGATTTCGGGCAAAACCTCGACCGTGAAGTCGGGCAGCAGGGGATAAATCTGTTCCCAGACAGTTTCGGCAGGCCAGGGCGTGGACGTGATCATGGGTGGTCGGCCATGGTCAGCGCTTGGCGCTTTTCACTTTCTTTGGCTTGGCCGCTGAATCGGGCTTGGTCAAGGCTTTGACTTTCTCGGCCTTCAAACGCTTGGAGGATTTGGCGCTTTTGGCTTGGGTTTTGGCCTTGGCTTGATTTTTTGGCTGGGCCTCGGACTTGAGTTTCGGCTGGTCTTTGGCCTTGGCCTTTGTCTTTTTCTGGCCCGGAATTTTGGGCGTGTCCTTGCGCTCTTTGGGCGAGAGCAGCGTGCCCCGGCAGTTGGCGCTGCCGCACCAGCACGGGTATTCCGCCTTGAGCTTCTTGGTGTAGGGCTCGTCGATGATCAGGCCGTAGTCGTAGTTCAGCTCTTCACCGGCCCGGATGTTTCGGATGGCCTTGATGAAGATCCGTTCGTTGTCCTCGTCGGCTTCGCAGTTGGGATCGCAGCTGTGGTTGATCCAGCGCGAAGAATTGCCACCATAAAGCGCATCGATCACCTTGTCTTCATTGACATGAAAGTAGAAGGTGTGATTGGGGTCCTTCGGGTCGTGCGGGTGGCGGTCCTGCGCCTCGTCCCAGCTGATGACTTCGCCCACATACTCGATCAGGGTCTCGCCTTCGGCAATGTCCTGCAGGGCAAAGACGCCCTTGCCGTGCACACCGGAGCGGCGCACCTGGATGCGTTTGCCGGATGCAGCCGGCGTTTTGCTTCGGGGAGCGGAAACTGGGGTTTTGGCCACGGCGTTCAAAATTTGTTATGGTGAATTCATGTGGGCGTGCGCGTGAGCGCGTGCCCGGGCGCGTGCGCACACGCGAGACAACGGATTGTAATGACATGAAGACCTTGGTAATTGCAGAGAAGCCTTCGGTGGCTCAAGACATCGTCAAAGCCTTGACGCCAACCTCGGGCAAGTTCGAGAAACACGACGACCATTTCGAGAACGACCGCTATGTGGTCACCAGCGCGGTGGGCCACCTGGTGGAGATCCAGGCCCCCGAGCAGTACGACGTGAAACGCGGCAAGTGGAGTTTTGCCAACCTGCCCGTGATCCCGCCGCACTTTGACTTGAAGCCGGTGGACAAAACCAAGAGCCGCCTGAGCGCCGTGGTCAGGCAGGCCAAACGCAAAGACGTGGACAGCCTCATCAACGCCTGCGACGCGGGGCGCGAGGGGGAATTGATCTTCCGCCTGATCGAGCAGTACGCAGGTGGCACCAAGCCGCTGAACAAACCCGTCAAGCGCCTGTGGCTGCAGTCCATGACGCCACAAGCGATCCGCGACGGCTTTGACAGCCTGCGCAGCGAACAGCAAATGCAGGGCCTGGCCGACGCCGCCCGCAGCCGGTCTGAAGCCGACTGGCTGGTGGGCATCAACGGCACCCGCGCCATGACCGCGTTCAACTCGCGCGATGGCGGCTTCTTCTTGACCACCGTGGGCCGGGTGCAAACGCCCACGCTGGCCGTGGTGGTCGAGCGCGAAGAGCAAATCCGCAAGTTCGTGAGCCGCGACTATTGGGAAATCCACGCCGAGTTCGCCGCCGCTGCCGGCACCTATCCCGGCAAGTGGTTCGACCCGGCCTGGAAAAAAGAAGAAGACGCCGAAAAGAAAGCCGACCGGAAGTGGACCGCCGCCGAAGCGCAAGCCATCGTCGACGCGGTGCGCGGCCAGACGGCCAGCGTGACCGAAGAGGCCACGCCCACCACGCAAGCCAGCCCCGGCCTGTTTGACCTGACCAGCCTGCAGCGCGAGGCCAACGGCAAATTTGGTTTCTCGGCCAAGACCACGCTGGCGCTGGCTCAGAGCCTGTACGAACGTCACAAGGCCCTGACCTACCCGCGTACCGACTCGCGCCACCTGCCCGAAGACTATGTGCCCGTGGCCAAACAAACCTTCGAGATGCTGGCCGACAGCGGCATGCGCCACCTGGCCCCGCACGCGCTCACGGCGCTGAACAACAACTATGTGCGCAAGATCCCGCGCGTGTTCGACAACAAAAAGGTGTCGGACCACTTCGCCATCATCCCCACGCTGCAAGCGCCCAGCGGCCTGTCCGAGGCCGAGCAAAAGCTGTACGACCTGGTGGTGCGCCGCTTCATGGCGGTGTTCTTCCCCAGCGCCGAGTACCAGGTGACCACCCGCATCAGCGTGGCCGCTGGCCACAGCTTCAAGACCGTGGGCAAGGTGCTGGTCAAACCGGGTTGGTTGGCCATCTATGGCAAAGAAGCCGCCAATGAGGTCGAAGACGCCAAAGACGGTGACAAGGGCCAGAACCTGGTGCCCGTGCAGCCGGGCGAGCGCGTCGGTGTCGATTCGGTCGAGGCCAAAGGCCTGAAGACCCGCCCGCCCGCTCGCTATTCAGAAGCCACGCTGCTGGGCGCCATGGAAGGCGCAGGCAAGCTGGTGGACGACGACGAGCTGCGCGAAGCCATGCAGGAAAAAGGCCTGGGCACACCCGCCACGCGCGCGGCCATCATTGAAGGCCTGCTGAATGAAAAGTACATGCTGCGCGAAGGCCGCGAGCTGATCCCCACAGCCAAGGCTTTCCAGCTCATGACGCTGCTGCGTGGCTTGCAGGTGGAAGAACTCTCGCGTCCCGAACTCACGGGGGAGTGGGAATACAAGCTGGCTCAAATGGAGCAAGGCAAATTGAGCCGCGCCACCTTCATGGCCGAGATCGCGGCCATGACCGAGCACATCGTCAAGAAAGCCAAAGAATACGACCGTGACACCGTGCCCGGCGACTACGCCACGCTCTCCACGCCCTGCCCCAATTGCGGCGGCGTGGTCAAAGAAAACTACCGCAGGTACACCTGCACCGGGGCCGACGGCGCAAGCGAAGGTTGCGGCTTCTCGTTTGGCAAGTCGCCTGCGGGCCGCACCTTTGAACAAGCCGAGGTCGAGCAGTTCATGCGCGACAAAAAGATCGGCCCACTGGACGGCTTCCGCTCCAAGGCCGGCTGGCCCTTTGTGGCCGAAATGGCGCTCAAGTACAACGAAGAAGAGAAAAACTGGAAGCTCGAATTCGATTTCGGTGACGACAAGAAAAACGAAGAGAGCGGCGAGATCGTCGAATTCACCGACGAAGCGCTGGGCGCTTGCCCCAAGTGCGGCAGCCCGGTGCACGAGCACGGCAGCAACTACGTGTGCAGCAAGGCCGTGCCGACCCACTCACAGCCCACCCCGAGTTGCGACTTCAAGACCGGCAAGCTGATCTTGCAGCAGCCGATCGAGCGTGATCAGGTCGCCAAACTTCTGGCCAGCGGCAAAACCGATGTGCTCGACAAGTTCGTCAGCAACCGCACCCGCCGCCCCTTCAAGGCCATGCTGGCCTGGAACCCCGAAGAGGGCAAGGTGACGTTCGAGTTCGAGCCGCGCGAAGGTGGCAAGAAATACCCACCGCGCAAGACGGCGGCCACCAAGACGCCGTTTGGCAAAGCGGCCGCAAAGAAAACCACAGCCAAGACAGCCGCCAAAACCACCAAAGCGCCTGCGGCCAAAAAAGCCGCCAAACCTGCCGCCGAAAAAGCCCCGCGCAAAGCCGCTGTGGGCACGCTCAAACCCAGCCCGGCCCTGATGGCCGTGATTGGCGATGGCACTTACGCCCGCACCGAGGTGGTCAAGAAAATCTGGGACTACATCAAGGCCAATGGCCTGCAGGACCCGGCTGACAAGCGCTCGATCAAGGCCGACGGCAAGTTGCAGACCGTTTTTGGCAAAGACAGCGCCACCATGTTCGAACTGGCCGGCATCATTGGCAAGCACCTGAGCTGAAGCTTGAGCGCAAAACCCTGAAGCCCCGAAAACCATCGCCAGCAGGCTGGCTCCCACAAAACACCCAACACCCTGAGGGGAAACTGTGGAAGCTGGGCTGCTCTACACACCACAGGTCAGCTGCAAGCCGATGGAGTTGACCTGCACAACACCCAACAACTCAGGTGCAAGCCAAGGGAGTTGACCTGCACGACACCGAACAACTCGGTTGCAAGCAGCGGGCGCTGGCCTGCACAACCCGCTGCATCCCGGATGGGATCTGTGGGAGCTTGCCTGCAAGCGATGGCGTGCAAACCACAAACAAAGAACACAGCCTTACACCGACCCCCACACGCCATCTGACAGCCAAAATTTGCGCAGGCGTGCAAGTCATGTCAACATGACCACTCTGCCTGAGCCCCACGGACGCCCGATGCACGACACCAGCACCTTGCCCACTTTCGATGACGTTCTGGCCGCCGCCGCGCGCCTTCAAGGACACGCTCACCGCACACCGGTGCTGCAGTCGCGCACGCTCAACACACAGCTGGGGGCCCAGGCCTTCATCAAATGCGAAAACTTCCAGCGCATGGGGGCCTTCAAGTTCCGGGGGGGCTTCAACGCCCTGTCGCGTCTGACGCCTGCCGAGCGCCGGGCCGGGGTGGTGGCGTATTCATCGGGCAACCATGCGCAGGCCGTGGCCTTGTCGGCGCAGATTCTGGATATTCCAGCCACCATCGTCATGCCCCACGATGCATCGCCTGCCAAGCTGGCCGCCACACGCGGCTATGGTGCCCAGGTGGTGGGCTATGACCGCTACAAAGACGACGCCCTGGCCATGGCCAAGGGCCTGGCCACCGAGCACGGCATGCGATTCATCCCGCCGTTTGACCACCCGGATGTGTTGAGCGGCCAGGGCACGGCCGCGCTGGAGTTGTTTCAGGAGGTGGGCGAGCTCGACGCCTTGTTCGTGTGCCTGGGCGGTGGCGGCTTGCTCAGTGGCAGCGCCCTGGCGGCCAAGGCCTTGTCTCCCGCCTGCAAAATTTACGGCGTGGAGCCCGAAGCGGGCAACGATGTGCAGCAGTCCCTGCGCCAGGGTCAGCGCGTGCGCATCGCCACGCCGGTCACCATCGCCGATGGTGCGCAAACGCCCATGGTCGGCGAGATCACTTTCGAGATCATCCGGCGGCTGGTGGACGACGTGCACACCGTCACCGATGCGCAGCTGATCGAGGCGATGCGCTTTTATGCCGAACGCATGAAGATGGTGGTCGAACCCACGGGCTGTCTGTCCTTGGCCGCCGCCCTGCAGGCAGCCGACCAGCTCAAGGGGCAACGCGTGGGCATCCTCGTGAGCGGCGGCAATGTGGACCTGGCGCGAGTTGCGCAGTTGCTCGCACAAGCTTGAACAACCGGCGAGGCGTCAGACCAAGGCTCTGCGCCCCACCAGGACGTATTGCAAGGGCAGACAACGCTGCTCGAACTGCAGCGGGTCCACCCCCAACAATTGCGCCGCCGGTTGCAAAGCCTGCAGCAGGGCTTTTCCGTTTTCAGGGTTGAAAACACGGGGTATGACCCGCTCGACCACCAAACCTGCTCGCTGCAGCAATCGCGCCATGTCAGTCAGGGCAAACCATCGGATGTGGGTACGGTCAAAGAGACCCGAATCCTGTTGGGGCCAGTGACCACGGATCAATTGGGCCATCACGCTCCAATGCTGCACGTTGGGGATGCACACCAGGGCGCTGCCCCCGGGTCGCAAACACGCCACCGCCTGTTGAAGCGTGCGCTCCGGGTCGTACAGGTGCTCCAGTACATCACCAAAAATCACATGGTCAAAGCTTTCAGGGACCAGAGCGGCCCGCAATTCGGCATCCATTGACCAGTCCAGCGTTTCGTCAAGGTTACGCAGCAAGGCCACATCCAGGGCATCGCGGGCTTTGGCCAGTTCATGGGCCATCAACTCAACACCGACATAGTGCACACGCCCAGTGCAGCGCTGGCGTACCGCCCGGGCCAAAGCCCCGGCACCGCAACCGAACTCGGCAATGCGTTGTGAAGACGGGTCCACCACCTCGAGCAATGTGGGATTGACGTTACCGTAATAGTGATTTGGCGCGGTGTGCATGAGCTTGAATTGAAAACCGAAGTATCTTATACACACACTGCGCAATCTGCATCAGAGGTGCAAAGTCATCAAGCTGGCGTTGCCGCCTGCGGCGGCGGTGTTGGTGCTGATGCTGCGCTCGCTCACCAAGCGGGCCAAGGGCACGGCCACATCACCCGGGCGCATGGCCGTGAGTGTGACGATGGCCCCGGGGCGCTGCGCCAGTTGCTTTTGCCAGTGCAGGGCAGTGGCCTCGTCGCCGTGCAGCAGTGCAGCGTCCACCGCTTCGCCTTGCGCAAGGTCTTGCAGCGTCACCTGGCTTTGCACCGCAGCAGGCAGCTGCGCATGCAGCGCCTGTGCAGACAGCGGCCATACCGCGTGGCTGCCCACGGCCAGCACGGCGGCCAATTGGGTCAGGCGGTCGGCATCAGCTCCGGGCTGCGCGCCTGTCAGGCACAACACCCGCCCACGGGCCTGCACGCGATAAACGTTGCGCTCGCCCGTGGGGCCTCTCAGGGTGGCTTGCAGGCCTGCCGGGTTGGCGGCGGCAAATTGGGCACAGGCATGCGCCAGGGGCAAGCGGCCTTGTGCCACCGCCCAATCGTGCAGGGCTTGCAGCGCGGGCGTGGGCTGCGGCAATGCCGCTGCACCGTTGGCCTGCACACTGCGCAAGGCGGCATCCTGCGGACATTGCGCCAGCAGGCGCAGCAGGTACAGCGGGCCACCCGCTTTGGGGCCGGTGCCCGACAGGCCTTCGCCCCCAAAGGGCTGCACGCCCACCACCGCGCCGACCATGTTGCGGTTCACATAGACATTGCCCGCGTGGGTGTGGTCCACAACCTGCGCGATGGTCTCTTCGATGCGCGAATGCACACCGAGCGTGAGCGCGTAGCCGGTGTCGTGGATGGCTTGTAGCAACTCGGGCAGTTCGCTGCGGGCATAGCGCACGATGTGCAGCACCGGGCCGAACACTTCGCGTTCCAGTTGTGCGATGCGGTCGATCTCGATCAGTGTGGGTTGCACATAGGTGCCTGCGGGCAAGTTGTCCGGCGCTTTGGCGCGGTGAATTTGGCAGCCGCGTTGCGCCATGGCGCTCACATGCGCCTCGATGCCCGCACGGGCCCGTTCGTCGATCACCGGACCCACGTCCACCGCCAGATGGGCGGGCGCACCCATGCGGATTTCGGCCATCGCACCTTGCAGCATCTCGACCAAACGGTCGGCCACATCGTCCTGCACGCACAGCACGCGAAGGGCCGAGCAACGCTGACCTGCGGCTTCAAAGGCCGAAGCCATGGCATCCTGCACGACCTGCTCCAGCAAGGCCGACGAATCCACCACCATGCAGTTTTGGCCGCCCGTCTCGGCGATCAGGGGCACCACCTGACCATGCGCGTTCAGGCGCTCAGCCAGCGCCGCTTGCAGCACGCGGGCGGTCTCGGTGGAGCCGGTGAACAGCACGCCTTGCACGCGGGCATCGCGCACCAGCTGCAGGCCCACCTCGCGGCCCTCACCCGGCAGCAGTTGCACGGCGGCCCGGGGCACGCCCGCTTGCCACAAGGCCTGCACGGCCAGAGCCGCCACGGCGGGTGTGGCCTCGGCAGGCTTGGCCAGCACCGGGTTGCCTGCGGCCAGCGCCGCGGCCACCTGCCCCACAAAAATCGCCAGCGGAAAATTCCACGGGCTGATGCAGACCACCGGGCCCAGCGGCGTGTGGGTGCTGGGGTCAAAGTCGCGGCGCACCTGCGCGGCGTAGTAGCGCAAGAAGTCCACCGCCTCGCGCAGCTCGGCCACGGCATGGGCCCAGGTCTTGCCCGCCTCGCGCACCAGCAGGGCCATCAAGCGGGGGGCGTCGGCCTGCAGCAGATCGGCGGCCTGCTCCAGCATCGCAGCGCGTTGTGCGGGCGATGTGGCAGCCCATGCGGGTGCGGCTTCGCTGGCCGTTTGCAGGGCAGCCTCCACATCGGCCGCACTGGCGTATTGCACTGTGCCCAGCATATCGCGGTGGTCGGCGGGGTTGCGCAGGGTGATGCGTTCAGCGCCCACAAAAGGCGTGGCCATCAGAGGTGTCACCGCCACCGTTTGCACCTGCGCTTGCATGTCGGCGGCCAGCTGGCGCAGTGTGGGTTCGTGCGCCAGATCCGGGCCGCTGGAGTTGCGGCGGGCCGCGCCATACAGCTGCGCGGGCAGCGCGATCTGCGGGTGAGGCTGGCCTGGGGGGCTGTCTTCACGCTGGGCATCTTCTTCGGTGCGCAACACCGGGTCTTGCACCAGATCGCTGACCGACACACTGGCGTCGGCCATGCGGTTCACGAAGGAGCTGTTGGCCCCGTTTTCGAGCAGGCGGCGCACCAGGTAGGCCAGCAGGGTTTCGTGCGTGCCCACGGGGGCGTAGATGCGGCAGGGTCGTTGAAACTGTGTACCCCCACGCAGGCTCACTTCGTGTAGCCCGCTGCCCCCCGAGGGGGTGCTCGCGCCTTGGGACGGCCCGGCGGCGCTCGCTCGCCCGACCACCTGCCGGTAAAGCGGCTCGCCCATGCCGTGCAGGCACTGGAACTCGTACTGGCCTGGCGCATAGTCGCCGTGCAGGTCTTGCGCCAGTTGCACGACGGCCGCCAGCGTGTGCGCGTTGTGCGTCGCAAATTGCGGGTACACCGCATCCGGCGCGGCCAGCAGCTTTTGCGCGCAGGCCAGGTAAGACACATCGGTGTGGTGCTTGCGCGTGTAGACCGGGTAGTCGCTTTGGCCGTCCAGCTGAGCGCGTTTGATCTCGCTGTCCCAATAGGCGCCTTTGACCAAACGGACCATCAAGCGGTGCTGGGTGCGGCGTGCCAGATCGACCACAAAGTCGATCACGAAGGGGCAGCGCTTTTGGTAGGCCTGGATCACAAAGCCGATCCCGTGCCAGCCCTGCAAGCTGGGGGCGTGGCACAGCGCTTCGAGCAGGTCGAGCGAGATGTCCAGCCGGTCCACCTCTTCAGCGTCGATGTTGAGGCCGATGTCGTAGTGCCGGGCCAGCTCGGTCAGCTGCAACACCCGGGGGAACAATTCGTCCATCACGCGCTGGTGCTGGGCACGGCTGTAGCGCGGGTGCAGGGCCGACAGCTTGATCGAGATGCCCGGGCCGTGGATGACGCCCTGCCCGTTCGATGCTTTGCCAATGGCGTGGATGGCGTTTTCATACGAGCGGAAATAGCGCTGCGCATCGGCTTCGGTGAGTGCCGCTTCGCCCAGCATGTCGTAGGAGTAGCGAAAGCCTTGCGCCTCCATGGCGCGGGCGCGGTGCAGCGCCTCGTCAATCGTCTCGCCTGTGACGAACTGTTCGCCCAGCATCTGCATGGCCAGTTGCACGCCCTGGCGGATCAGCGGCTCACCGCTCTTGCCGATCAGCCGGGTGAGCGAGGCCAGCATCGCGCCCTCGCTGTGTGTGGCCACCAGCTTGCCCGTGAGCAGCAGGCCCCATGATGCGGCGTTCACAAACAGCGAGGGGCTGCGGCCCACATGCTGGTGCCAGTCGCCCTGGCCGATCTTGTCGCGGATCAGCGCATCGCGTGTGGCGGCGTCGGGGATGCGCAGCAGCGCCTCGGCCAGACACATCAACGCCACGCCTTCTTCGCTGGACAGCGCGTATTCCTGCATCAGGCTTTGCACCCGGCCGGCACGGCCGCTCTGCTGCGGGCCTTCGCGCATCCCTTGCACCAGTTGGCGGGCCAGCGCGTCGGTGCGCTCGGCTTGCGCGGGGCTCATGCGGGCGGCGGCCAGCAAGGGGGCCAGGGCCTGCGCTTCGGGCAGGCGGGTGGCGCGGGCGATGGCTTCGCGCAGGGCGCTGCGCCCTTGCAGCGGGCCG
>Ga0255126_1000112_pt1 | contig 31357 bp, 26 predicted proteins | sample Law_Miss_RepA_8d_FD_188556 | JGI IMG/M metagenome (GOLD analysis project Ga0255126, IMG submission 188556) | Freshwater microbial communities from St. Lawrence River, New York, United States - Law_Miss_RepA_8d | ecosystem: Environmental > Aquatic > Freshwater > River | place: USA: New York... | reverse complement strand
GCCGAATCGAGCAGAAGTCCCCCACGCAGCCCCCCTGCACCCAGGGCCTGCTCCGAGTGGCACTTCAGGCAATGCTGCTCAAGGATGGGACGGATTTTTTTCTCAAAAAACGCTGAATCTTCGGCGGTCCCTTCGAAGGCGACCGCAGGCGCTGCCAGGCCAAAGGATAAAATCAGTCCAAACAGGGTGGAACGCATGGTGGTAACCGTTCCCGGGCATCAGTTGCAATAAGGTCATTTTAATCTATCGGCCAGCCGGACCCAACCTCTGCCCGCCTCACGCCAAAATGCTGGAAAAATAAACGTTCAAGGGCTCCCAGAGGGCTGGCTGGCAGCGGAAACCCACATAGCCATCAGGTCGAATTAGGTAAAGGCATTCCTGGCGGGCACCATATTCATGGTGAACATCCAAGCCTGAATCAATCCAATGGTTGGGATAATCATGTTTATTAGGACAAATCAAGTGCACTGAGACCCTATCCCCCAAACGGGCAACGGCATGATTCAGCAGTTCCCCAAGGTGTTCCATTCTTTCCAATCGGGGATTAACCCCTGAAAACAGCAATAGTTGATAGTTCATATCGTTCGACCATGACTTGTGAATTCGCGTGCCCAAATCTTCCGCATGCTGCAAAAGCCCATGGGCATCCGGGGCTCTTTCACCCGGCTTAGGCCCCTTGGAAAAGTCCCAACAATCTGCCATCCAATGAGCAGGTTGGTGATGGGCCACCTCGGATAGCCAATCACCCATAGAGGGCAGGTGTTCGGCAAATCCCGAGCAGCCGCGATAGTTGACATCCAGTTCGCTCACGCGGCGGGCCATGATTCCACCGATTCCCAACATTCCCGCCAATTTCATGGCGGAGTTGCGCAGAGTCACCGCGAGGGGCCCCCGCCAGTTCACCACCCGAGTGGCAGGCCCCACCAACCCCAGAAGTTTTTTCGCGTTGGCATGCCTTTCCTCGTTGTAGGTATCCAGCAAACGATCCCCACCTTGGCCCTTTGCAACGAAGGCCAGTTTCCAACCCAGATTGAATGCGTCCTGAATTCCGGTATTCATGCCTTGGCCGCCCACCGGGCTGTGCACATGTGCGGCATCTCCAGCCAAAAAGACACGGCCCACCTGCATGCATGGCGCCATGCGGGTGTTCACGGCAAACGGGCTGATCCATGCCGGGTCGTGCAGGTGCATGGCCATGCCAAATCGTTTCAGACAAATGTCCTGGATTTTTTCCAGGGTCAAATCCTCAGGATTCAACGGCACATTGTCGGGAGCGTTGACAATGATTCGCCAACGGTCACTGTCCATGCGGGCAATGAATGCCAGCCCTGATGGGCAGAGATATCCCAGGGCTTTGTCACCCGGGAAATCCCAATCAATTTTCACATCGGCGGTGAGCCATTGGGTGTCAAGCGTTTCCCCTTCGAATGGCAGGTTGAGCTGATGGCGAACGGTGCTATGTCCGCCATCACAACCGGCCACATAGTTAAAACTGGTTTCTGTTTGGCTGCCCGATTCATCCGCCAAAACCACATGAACCCCGTCGGCATTTTGCTCCAGCGAAACCAAGGTTTTGGAGCGTTCGACACTTCCTCCCAACCGCACCAGTTCTTCGGTGAGCAACTTTTCGGTGGCGGTCTGGTTCAGGCCCAAAAAATAGGGGTATTCGGTTGGCAAACCGCCCAAATGCAATTCATAAATCGGCTTATCCCAAGCAGAGCGGATGGAGGCGCCATGAACGCGGACCCCTTCGCGCAAAAAGTTTTCCACCATGCCCAAGCGTTCAAACACTTCCATGGTGCGGGAATGAATGATGGCCGCGCGCGATTGATTGGTGGGCTGGGGTGACTTATCAATGAGGCGGCATTCGACCCCCATTTTGCGTAAGGTCACTGCCAGAGTGAGCCCTACTGGTCCGGCACCACTGATGAGGATGGACATTGGAAGGCCTGATTTCCTGATTGATTGATGCGGTTTTAAAGAGATATTACCATGTGAAATGCAACAAAGTTTATTTTTCAACGATAAGAACCGATGCTTTTTTAATGACACTGGGAACAAATTAATTTTGACAGCTCTACACCAATAGCCGATAGTAAAATCTGCTGGTTTCCTAGTGTCTGGAGCAAAACAATCCATGCTCCGCCTTGTCCGCCAACTGCCGCGCAACCACCTGCCTTCACGTCGAACGGTTTTGGCGGCAGGTTCGGGTTTGCTTGGCATGCATTTGCCTGCCCTGCTGGGCTCCCCATCGCCCGCCCAGCCTGCCAAAGCCAAAAATATCATTTTCCTGTTTCTGTTTGGCGGCCCCAGTCAGCTTGAAACCTTCGATTTGAAGCCTGCGGCACCAGACAATATTCGGGGGCCCTACAAGCCCATACCCTGCCGCACTCCCGGGTTGCGCATTTGTGAGCACCTGCCCCGGCTGGCAGACATTTCCAACCGATACACCATTCTGCGGACACTTGGGCATAGTTGGAACGACCATTCGGGCGGCGCGCACTACTTGCAAACTGGCAAACGCTGGCATGTACCCATTGGCGGGGGTTTCAATCCTACCCAGCATGACTGGCCCTCCATTGGGTCTGTGCTTGATTACACGCAATCGCGCCAGGCCGGTGGCAACCTTGACGAGCTGGGCCGTTATTTTGTTCTGCCCAACAGTCTGGGGCGTTTGCAAGAAGGCGGGCAATACCGTCGGCCGGGTGAGCACGCGGGTTGGCTGGGTCGCACCCACAACCCGCTCACCACCGCGGTGGACAAGAAAGACACCAACGATAACCCCTATTGGAGAAATTGCTCCGATGGGGAGCTAACTTTCCAGATCGACGGGCTGCAATCGCCCGAAGGTAACAATTTCGATCGGGTGCGAGGTCGAACCGGCCTGCTTGAAAAATTTGACACGGCGCGCAAGGTAGCCGATGAGCAACTGGCTCGCGACATGGACACTTTTCAGAGCAAGGCCTTGGCACTCTTGACCAGCGGTCACACGCGCGATGCTTTGAACATTCAGGCCGAAGATGTCCGGTTACGCGACCGTTATGGCCGACACCTGTTTGGCCAATCTTGCCTGATGGCCCGTAGGCTGGTGGAGGCTGGCGCACGCTATGTGACGGTGCACTACGATTGTGTCGATGGGTATTCTTGGGATTCCCACCGGAATACCGCAGATGTGCACAAGCATCTGCTGCCCACATTCGATCAAGGCGCTTCGGCACTGATCGCGGATCTTTTCGACCGGGGGCTGCTGGACGACACGCTGGTTGTGGCCTTGGGCGAAATGGGCCGCACACCCAAGGCCAATGCAGAATGGGGCCGAGACCACTGGAGCTTTTTGTTTCCCGGGCTTTTCGCAGGTGGCGGGGTGGCGCAAGGTGGCCTTTTGGGTGCCTCCAACAAAGATGCCTCCCACGCGGTGGACCTACCCTGCAGCCCAGAGGACTTGGCGGCCACGCTATACCACGCGCTGGGTATGGACGCGGAAATGCGCCTGAATGACTATTTGGGCCGTGAAGTGTCAGCTATCGACAACGGGCGCATCATCCGCGAACTGTTTGTTTAGTTGAGTTATTCCGAGGCTTAGTTGCGCCATCTCAATGTTTAGTTATGCCATTGCAAGGTTGCCTGCCTGCCGCCACAACCGGCATGGACCAGTGAAATTCGCAGGTGTTTTTCTGGCAGGAACTGCCCCAACTTGTCTGGCCACTCAATACAGACAACGCCGCCTGAGGCAAGCGCTTCATCGCCACCCAAATCGACCCACTCCCAAGGGTTTTTCAATCGGTACCCGTCGGCATGGTAGAGCGGCAGGCGGCCATGGTGTTCCATGAGTAGAGTGAAGGTTGGGCTGGTCACCTGACCGGGATCGGGCACCCCCAGCCCTTTGGCCAAGCCTTGCACCAGCGAGGTTTTGCCAGCACCCAGTTCCCCAACCAAGGCTACGACCAGGCCGGGCTTGGCGATGTTGCCGATGGATTCCCCCAAAGCTTGTGTAGCCGTCAAATCCGGAAGGTGAACCTCCCATTGGCCTGCCCCATCTGCAAAACGATCGGGGAAAGTCGGCTTTGGGTGCATGAGTAGTTCCGTAAATCGTCTTTACAAATGACAATAATTCCCGCTTTCACCAATTCGTCGATTTTATCATTTTAACGGCGATCGGAATCCTTTAAAAAAACAGGTCGCCCGAGGCTTTACCCCGGACGACCTGATCCCTTGCAGGTTAGTAGAAAAAATCAATTGACCGCGCGGGTTCGCGATTGCAAACCACTCACTCGAATCTGGCGGTTTCTACTCTGATACCACCTCGCCACCTGTTGATGTGGAAAAGGCTCGCCATGCGGCCAAATTGATGCCATTGGCAAAAAAGCGCACGCTACCATCACAAACCGCGGAGTTCACTCCACCAGCATGACGGCTACGGGCAGCCAGTTGCACATTGGAATTGACAGCGCAGGGCAAACCCAAAAGCGGTTGGTTGTTGCAATAGCTGGCAAATTGGTGGTAGTCAGGCGAAGGGCTGTTGGGGCCGTTGAAACCATGAAACACAGCTCCCGGGCCCCACCATGTGAAACCGCGTAAATCATTGGTGGCACCATTATTGATGCCGACAATGGTTTCGGAGGCCATGAGCGTGTTGGATGTCCCATCGGTGATATCGGTCAGTCGCTGGGTGACACCGTTACGCAAAAAGGGTGCACCACCAAAGATTACCCCGTTGAATGTGCCCTGCAGGCGCACGGTATTGCCTGCATTCACCACATAATTGTGCTTGGAGATGTTGGCAAAATTTGGAGCGGTATTATTTCCGCTACCTGAATCACTAGGGCACTGCAAAGTCTTGATGAACCTTTGGGTCACATTGGTGGTGTTGGGCGCACTTGAATACCCCAGCGGACCAGCTTTGAAGCCTTGATAAAGCTTGAACAAATTGTCTTGCTCAAGGTAGGGCAAAATCGCCACCTGCCAAGTACCCCAACTGCCACCTGCGGCATAATCACTGGCTGGCAGCGAGCCTTCATTAAGGTGCAGGTTGTGCATGCCAAGTCCGATCTGCTTCAGGTTGTTGGAGCAGCTCATGCGATTAGCCGCCTCACGCACCTTCTGCACTGCGGGAACGAGAAGGCCCACCAGCACCGCAATGATGGCTATCACCACCAGAAGCTCAATCAGGGTGAAACCCTTGCGCCGCATAACCATGGCAAAGCCTCCAAATCTGAATGGGAATAAAAAATTACTTCAAATCCAAATTCACCTCATTGGGCTTGTCATCGGTCACCTTGTTGACGGTGAACTCAGTTGCAGGCTCGTTGAGGTATTTGGCCGGGAGTATGTCTTTGGGGGGTGGTCCTTCCGAACCGGGTGCGGCACCTGCTGCGACCTCGCCTGAGCGATCGAAGGCTTGAACCCATACTTTGTATTTTCCAGGGCCGATCCCTGCGGCCCGTTCGACTTTGAATTCGCCGTCCTTGATGGAAGCGCTGGTACCGGCGGGCTGTTTTTCAGCCGGTTCAAAGCGGACGGTGCCGAATTTGATTGGCTTTCCGGCGAAGCTTGCGACACCTTTGATGGGCTGCCTTTGGAAGGGATCACCTCCACAGCCAGCTGACAAGGCAATAGCGGCAGCCATGAGCATGCAGCTTGGCAAAGCACTTGGCTTGAAATCCGCAGGCATTTTTAGGCTCCGTGGGGGGCAAAGACAGGATCTTAATAAATGAAGCTAAACAATGAAAGCATGGCTTTAAAATTGCAAAGATAGCCGATGATAACTGTAAATTCAAGATGAAGATGAATTAATATTTACTCAAGCCTCTCATTTTAATCGTTTCGTCTTTAAGTTTGAGCATTCCATGCATGGCTGTTCACCAATGGGTAGGATGGAACAGTATTCAAATCCTTATCCAGCCATGGCAGGCGAGGTGGCCCATGGAAAATTATCGGCACTCTTTTTGGCCCCGTCTTGTCATTGCCTTGGCATTTTTTGTCATTTGTAATTGGACTGGTAAAGCCTGGTTTCATGCTGCGCCCCCTGAACCGAAAAGCTTGAGGGCACCCGACCTTGGGAGCCCTTGGCAATCGAGCCCTTCGAACCTTGATGTGGAAGGCGACCAATTGGTTGCCGCTCTGGGGTTGAGCCAAGACCCTAAGGGCGTATTATTTTATCTGCAAAATCTGAATACCGTTCCTTCTGATGAAAAACTTGCCGCCGCGATCAGCGATTTTGAATCTGATGATTTCCCTGTCAGGCAGGGAGCCGAGAAGATTTTGCATAGCGGCGGATTGCCGGGGCTTGCACTGCTTGAAAAGGCTGCAAAAAGTGAAGATCTGGAAGTGGCCAGGCGTGCCAATGAATGCGCTGCCACCATTCGCCGCTCGAGATCGCCTGCGCTGATTGGCGCACTGGCCCGCATGCTGGTACGCGAAAAAGAAGCGGGAGGTGTCGAGGCGCTGATGGGCATGGGTGGGCAGCTCGGTGTTGATGAGTCACCACTTTTTGACGCCCTGGCCAAGCATTTGGCCATTTTTTATGCCGAGGGGATGGGTGAATCGGTCTTGGCGGGGGCACTGGCCGACAAGGCGGCGCACAGGCGGGCTTTGGGCGCCGCGACGCTGGGTGCCACCCCGGAATGGGCCGACCGGGTGTTGCCCATTCTTGATGACAATAATTCACGAACCCGACTTTATGCCGCTTGGGCGCTGGTGCGGGGCGGACGGCGCGAGGGGATGCCCAAACTGCTGGAAGGATTGGCGGATGCCCCCCCGGTTTTGCGGGAAGAGGTTGTGGAGCATCTTTACCAAGTTGCTGGTGATAGCGCGCCGGATGCCCCTTGGGGGCCCTCGCCCGAGGAGCGTCAAGCATTTGGCGCCACTTGGCTTGGCTGGTGGGCTGAGGCAGGCCCTGGTTTGGGAAGTATCACTCTTGGCCCGCGGCCTTTTCTTGATCGCACGCTGTTGGTTTATCTGGATGCAGGCGAAGTGGCTGCGCTGGACAGTAACGACAGGGATGTATGGCGGATTCGCAAGGTAGATTTTCCTCTCGACGCTGAACCGCTTCAGGGCAACCGGGTGCTTTTGGCGGAGAATCAGGGCGGCAGGGTGTGTATTCGTTCACACACCGGGCGGATCCTTTGGCAATATGCTGTGGAGTCTCCCATTGTGGCGCAGGCCTTGCCCGGTGGTAAAACTTTCATCGCCACGCGGTCAGACCTTTTTGTGATCGACCGTTTGGGTAACCGGGTGCGCGAGTGGAAGCGGCCTCGTGGCGAGGTGATCATGCGTGCCAGCGCCCTGCCCGACGGGGGATTGGCATTGATCAACATGCGGCAGCGTTTTATGCGGCTTGATGCGGCAGGCGAAGTGGTTGAAAGCTTTCCGGTGATGGTGAGCACCACGGGTGGCCGTGTTGATGTGGCCCCTGACGGCCGGGTGCTTATTCCCATGATGCACCAGGACTTGGTTTTGGAAATGGATGGCGCCGGGCAGGAAGTTCGGCGGTTTCGTGTGGCGGAGCCGATCATTGCCCAAAGGCTGGCCAACGGGCATGTGATGATCACCAGCATGTCTGAGCAAAAAGCCATGGAATATGATGCCGCTGGGCGTGTGGTTTGGGAGTATCAGTCGCGAACCAGTCGTGTGACGCGGGCAATTCGTCATTAGAAACTCCGGTAACAATCGGGAGTGCATGGAGTGAATCGTTTGGGTTGGACGCTGATACTTATTGGTTTAGGACTTTGGGGCTCGCTTTTTTGGCAGGCCTGGAACGGGACCGTATCGACAGCCCTGGGCCAACCGGACGAGGGTGAGACCGACAAGGCGAAATTGGCCAAACTGGCGGGCCTGCGCGATGCCATTCGGTCGGGTGATAACCAGGCCATGGCGCGGGAGTTAGACCGTTTTTTGCCCAAAGCGGAAGACGAAAAGGCTTGGCCCAAACTTTTGCGCCAGTTGGCAGACGACAACGCGGCCAAGCGTGATGCGGCTTTGGGCAACCTGCTCGAAGCTGGTCCGGCGGTGCTTGGGTTTGCCCGGCGGGCTCGGTCGATGGAAACCGATCTGACGGCCAAGGCTTTGCTTGATTCTTTGGAGGAATACCTGCCTGTCAAAACCACCACCAGCGCGGTGATGCAGATCATCCGCCAATCGGATATTGGCAAGGACCCGGTTACTGTTCGAGGACTTTACTGGCGACTGGTTCCCCACACGCCTGATTTTTCGGTTGAACAAGCGCTAGCGCGCGAGCTGGAACTTGATCTGGCTTCACCAGGAGGGCAGGAAGCTGCCAAGGCCAACCTGACCGATGCCGATCCGGCCCGGCGGGAAATGGCGGTGCGCTTGCTGGGGGGAAAAAGTAGGGAGGAAAAAAGCGGTCATGGCGACCTGTGGGCCAGCCTTGCAAAGTTGGCCAAAGATCCCGATGCCGCTGTTTCGCTGCGTGTGCGTCTGGCGTTGATGGATCTGGGGCAGCCTCCCGAACCTGTGGCACTTGCCGAGCGACTGATCGATGCTCCCGCCGCGTTGTGCCGGATTGCTGAATCGCGCTTGCTGGCACTTGCCGCAGACCCGGATGTGGTGCCCGCATGGCTCGACAATGCCGACAGTCGCACCGCCAGTGCTGAGGCATGGAAGGCATGGCTTGCTGAGCCGGGACGCGAAAAATTGAAATTGAAGCCCACCGAAAAGTGGGACAGGCAGATGATTGGCCAAATCAACGCCAACCACAATGAGAGCGTGCTGCTTGAGTTGGACGCTGGTGGCAAAACCCTGGAGCGATTGCTCACCAACGACCAGATTGTGGCCTGCGGCTACGATGGCAAGGGCCATGCTTTTTTGGCCAAGTCTGATAACGATGCGGCGGAAATTTCGTGGCCTTTCAAACGGGGAGAATCGAAGAAGGAAACGATCGACCTGCGGCGGCGGGTGGTGACGATCTGCCCCTGGGGTGACGGTGGTTTTTTGGTGGTTAGGCGCGATGGCGTGTCGACATCGACGCCGGGTGGCAAGGACGAAAAGGACCTGATCCGTTTGGGAAAACGGGTGATTTCGGCAGGGGCCTTGGCGCGTGATGGCTGGATTGCCCTGTGGCACGACGATGGGACGCTCTCTTGGCACAATGCGGCGGGTGATGCCATTTGCCAGTTTCGTTTGCCACCTCCGCAGGTTGTGGGGGCTGGCATTCAGGCATTGCCAGGCAGGCGACTGCTGGTTCCTTTGGTGGGTGAAAACCGAGTGGTGGAACTTGATAGGGAGGGGCGGGAGGTTCGATCTACCAGTATTGAATCGCCTTTAGCCGCCCTGAGGCTGCCTGATGGCTCAACCGTGGTTGCCACCCCTGAAGGTGTGGTGAAATTTGATCCAGCCGATCGCCCGGGGGCGCGCCAGCGCACAGACTGGCTGCCAATAGCCCTTTCAGCCAGGGTAACCAGAACCAATTAGCGTTTTTTTGCGGGAATTTCAAGCATGAGCGAGATGGCTGAAAATGTTTATAAAAACCACCTTGCTTATCCGGAAGACCGGCGCATGTGGGTGCAGGTGAAATGGCCCTTTCTGGCGATGGCCGCCATGGCGGCGGTTGGTCCTGTTGTCGCCGCATGGGGTTGGATGTTGGTTTTTGGCCTGCCGGAGATCGCCCCCCCGCCGCGGGTGGTCGCGGCGGATGACCCCTCCGGTTTTCCAGCCTGGCTGCGTTTGGCGCATTTCGCCAATCTGGTGTTGATGGTGTTGTTGGTTCGCAGCGGGTTGTCGATCTTGATGGACCACCCCCGACTTTATTGGAATGACCACTGCACCCCAGGCTCCGAGTGGATCCGGTTCACCCCCTTAACGGTGCCCAAAGACCGTGTCTGGACGGCCAAGGATGACAGCCGCTACCTCTCCCCCTGGATTGGGTTGCCCGGGTTCAGGCACACCATCGGCATCGCGCGCCACTGGCACTTTTTGAGCGCTTTTTTCTGGTTGTTGAACGGTTTGATATTTGTCGGCTTGTTGTTCGCCACCAACCAGTGGAAGCGGTTGGTGCCCACCGACCTGGGAATATTTGTCGAGGCGTGGAATGTTTTGGTGCATTACGCGACCTTCCACCTGCCCGTAGAGCCGGATGGTTTTTACAGGTACAACCCGCTGCAACAGCTCAGCTATTTCGGCATCGTTTTCATTGTGGCGCCCACCTCGCTGCTCACTGGTCTGGCGATGTCGCCGGCGCTTGACAACTGGGCTGGCTGGTACCCCAGGCTTTTTGGTGGCAGGCAGTGCGCCCGCTCGATCCATTTTCTGGCCCTGTGCTCGTATCTGGCTTTCCTGGTTCCCCATGTGGGCATGGTGGTCATCACGGGCCTTTGCCAGAACATGAACCACATTGTCTTTGGCACCGATGACACCAACCCGGCGGGGTTGTTGGTTTTCCTGGTTGGCGCGGCGGGCATCATTGCCTTGTGCTGGCTTGCCCATTGGATCTCGTGGAAGCGCCCTCGGTGGGTGCAAATGGGGTTTCGGCGTCTATTGGGGCCATTGCAGCGGACTACGCTGAACCGCCTGGCCAGCCGCAACCAGTACACCCGCGACGACATTTCGCCTTACTTTTGGCCCAATGGCAAATTACCCCATTCGCCCGAGTGGGAGGCGCTTGGAGACTTGCGCAGAAGCGGGTTTCAATTGAAAGTATTTGGGCAGGTGGAAAATCCGGTGGAGTTAACACTCGACCAATTGGAAAAACTGGGGAAGCGCGAGCAAATCACCCTCCACCATTGCATTCAGGGTTGGTCGGGCGTGGCACAGTGGGGCGGAGTGACCATCGGGCAGCTCATGGAGCTGGTGAAACCTTTGCCTGGAGTTCAGGCGGTGGTTTTCCGCTCGTTTGGCGAGGGCCATTATGGCGGCGAATATTATGACACCCTCACGCTTGAAAACGCCATGCACCCGGAAACCCTGCTCGCTTGGGAAATGAATGACAAACCGCTACCCGATTTGCATGGTGCCCCGCTGCGCCTGCGGGCCGAGAACCAACTGGGTTACAAGATGGTCAAATGGATCAAGAGCGTGGAATTTGTCCATTCGGAGAAAGAAGTTGGCAAGGGCTACGGCGGAAAGAACGAGGATGACGAGTATTATCCCGTGGTGGCAAATATATAATCGGAATTTTTGTCTAGTTCCCCCAAACCAGGCATCTTTTCGGGCCACAGTTTGCCACTTTGAGAGCAAGCTGTAGCCCGAGTTTTTTTGCGGTTTTGGCTTTTTAATCATTAATTTTCTCTCGCAATTGGCAAATCTGGGGGACCTCAAGCGTAGTCTGTTTAGGAAGACATCTTGAGGGAATCATGACTGTTTGTGATCGGACTGAAAAAACTAAAAAACGCCTGTTTGCCATTGGCGACATCCACGGCTGCTCAAGGGCGTTGAAGGCCATCTTTGCGGAAATGAACCCCACCCCTCAGGACACCGTGGTGATTCTGGGGGATGTGGTTGACCGCGGGCCCGATTCGGCCGGGGTGATCGACATGCTTCTGGCATGGCGCGCGCAAACCAATTTGGTTCACCTGGTGGGCAATCACGAGGAGATGCTCTTGCAGGTAGCCGAAGGGGCCCTGAGTTTGGACGACTGGACCCGCCATGGTGGGGACAAGGCTCTAGACTCTTATGGGGTGGACCATCCATCCCAATTGCCTGCCAGTCATTTGGATTTTTTGCGTGCAGCCAAGCTAACGCACGAGCAGGGTAACCACCTCTTTGCCCATGCCTGCTACCTGCCCCACTGGCCTTTGCCCTACACCCCTCGCGATGTGCTTTTGTGGAAGGACGCTGATCCGGCCGAATTACGCCCCCACAGCTCTGGAAAAACGGTGGTGCTGGGGCACACGCCGCAACCGGATGGTGAAATTCTTGATCTGGGTTTTGCGGTTTTGGTGGACACCGATTGTTGCCATGGTGGCTGGCTCACGGCCCTGGAATTGAATGGCTCTACCATCATTCAAGCGAACAATCGGGGAAAAATGCGACGAAAAAGGCGCTATGTGAGGCTGTAGGGTGCCAGCCAAAGATGGGCACAAAGAAAAAAATGGGTAAAAAGAAAAGCACGGCCAAAGAAGCACCCCCGGCAGTTTTGAACTGCCGGGGGTGCTTGATTTAGGCTTGGTACTTGCTTACTTCTTCACTTCAAACTCGGCATCAATCACATCGTCGCCGCCAGATCCCGCACCGGCTGGACCTGGGCCTGCACCTGCATCGGCGGCACCTGGGGTTTGATGCTGCAGGGCCGCGTTGAACGAGGCTTGCAGCTCCTGGGTGGCGCGCTTGATGGCCTCGAGGTCTTCGGTCTTGGCCTTCTCGCGCACAGAATTGATCGCCGAGAGCAATGGGGCCTTGTGCTGCTCTGAGAACTTGGCATCGTTCTCCTTGAGATAGCGCTCCACACGGTGGGAGGTGTTGTCGGCCTCGTTACGCGCGTCGATGAGTTCGAGCTTGCGCTTCTCATCAGAGGAGTGCAGCTCGGCGTCTTTGCGCATGCGCTCGACATCGTCTTTACTGAGGCCCGAAGAGCCCTTGATCTCGACATGGGCTTCTTTGCCTGTACCGAGATCTTTGGCGGTTACTTTGAGGATACCATTGGCATCGAGTGAGAAAGTCACCTCGATCTGTGGCTCGCCACGCGACGCGGGGGCGATGCCTTCGAGGTTGAACTCGCCTAGAAGACGGTTCACCGGGCTCTTGGCCAACTCACTTTCGCCTTGGTAGACGCTGATAGTGACGGCAGTTTGGTTGTCTGCTGCGGTGCTGAAGGTTTGCTTCTTCTCGGTGGGGATCGAGGTGTTGCGCTCGATCAGCCGGGTGAGGCGACCGCCCAAGGTTTCAAGACCCAAGGAAAGGGGCGTGACATCGACCAGCAGCACATCGGACTTGCTGCCCAGGAGCAGTTGCGCGCCTTGGATAGCGGCACCGATGGCGACCACCTCGTCTGGATTAACGCCGCGGTGGCCTTCTTTGCCGAACAGGTCCTTCACGAGTTGCTGCACAGCGGGCATGCGGGTCATGCCGCCCACCATCACCACCTCGTTGATTTCGGCTGGCTTGAGCCTTGCATCTTGCAGAGCCTTCAGCACGGGCCCCTTCAGCTTCTCGATGAGGGGGTGGCAAAGCTGGTCGAGCTTGGCCCTTGTGATGTTGAGCATCAGGTGCTTGGGCCCTGAGGCATCTGCAGTGATGAACGGCAAGTTGACATCGGTGCTGGTTTGCTGGCTGAGGTCTTTTTTGGCACGCTCGGCGGCTTCCTTCAAGCGCTGAAGGGCCATTTGGTCTTTGCGCAGGTCGATGCCGTGCTCTTTTTTGAACTCTTCGGCGATGTAGTCGATGATGACTTGGTCAAAATCATCGCCACCGAGATGGGTGTCACCGTTGGTGGATTCGACCTTGAAGACGCCGTCGCCCACATCGAGCACGCTGACATCGAAGGTGCCGCCGCCGAGATCAAACACGGCGATTTTCTCATTGGCTTTTTTGTCCATGCCGTAGGCGAGGCTTGCAGCGGTTGGCTCGTTGATGATGCGCATTCGCTGCTTGGTTTTTTTACCAGTTTGGGGATCTTCAATTTCCCATTCGGTGTCGAAGCCCGCGATTTGGGCCGCCTCGATGGTGGCTTGGCGCTGGGCATCGTTGAAGTAGGCGGGCACGGTGATGACGGCCTTGCGGACAGTATGCCCCAGGTATGCCTCGGCGGCCTCTTTCAGTTTGCGCAGGATCATGGCAGAGATTTCGGGCGGCGTGTAGTTTTTGCCGTCGATCTCGACCTTGGTGAGCTCTTCGGGCCCGCCCACAATTTTGTAGGGGATGAGCTTCTCTTCGCCCTCAACCTCTTTGTGGCGGCGACCCATGAAGCGCTTGATGCTGTAAAGAGTGCGACGGGGGTTGGTGACAGCTTGGCGTTTTGCCGGGTCGCCCACCAAGCGGTCGCCCTTGTCGGTGAATGCCACCACGCTTGGGGTGATCCGATTACCCTCGGCATTGGCGATAACCTTCACCTCGCCGCCTTCCATCACGGCTACAACGCTGTTGGTGGTGCCCAGGTCGATTCCAATGATTTTCTCTTCAGCCATTGTTCCATCTCCCTTTGTTCCGAAGCGCGACCCAGCTTGAATGCATTGAGCTGCTTTCGGTTGTTATCTTGATGCCGGGCCCTTCCAACCAACTGTAGGCTGGACATGCCCCCAACAATGCCGTTCTCCCGCGAATACGCCTTCCGAAAAACCTTAGAATCCACAAATGCAAGAGCCATGCCAAAGAGACAAAGAAAGAAAAAGCCGACACAAATCATTTGAAATTCTATACTTAAAGCTTTTCTAAGCCTATACCCATCGTCTAGGCGAGTGGACTCCTGCCAAAATGGCATCAGCCCCAAAATGCCCATTTTTTGCCCAATGCCATTTTGGCAGCGGCCAACTTCGGTTGGGAACTCCAGTTGGGTTCCGCTTGGGCCTACACTGTAAGAAGCAAGGTTTTAGCGAACTCGACATGTGGCTACCACGATTTAACCCTGACAGGCATATCCTGAGAGCAGTTGAGGGGGTGCTATCCTGTAACTGGTTTGGCAAAAGGAGTTTCCCCATGATTTTGGCGCCTATTTTTGCCTCAGTAGTATGCGCGGCGTTTTTGTATGGGGAAGACGAACCTATCAAGGAAGCCGCCCTTGTGAAGCATTGGATCCATGCGCGTGAGGAAGACAAGGATGGTGTGCAGGTCTACCGGGCCAAGGGATCGTTTGAGCCCAGACCGAGTCGGTTTCGCATGGAATATGATTTGGGCAGCAAGGGGGCCTGCCGCTACATGTGGCTATCCCCTTCGGATGGCCACATGCTGAAGCCGGGCAGTTGGAAACTGAAGCCTGCCACGCAGGTGGGTTCGGCTCCAATTTTGGAAGTGCGGGAGGGCGAACAGGCCCGCGCTTATTTTGTGGTGGAGTTGACCAAAACCATGCTGCGATTGAAAGAAGTTCCCCAACCATGAGTGCCTTGGACAGGACCGTTTTGGAAAAGCATCAAGTCAGCCGACGGGTGGCCTTGACCACCTTGAGCCTTTCACCCGCTGTGCTTTGGGCCGCAGACGATGCTGTGAGCCCATTCTTGAAAGGGATTTACGCTCCTGTTGCAGGAGAGATAGCAGACGACAAGTTGCAGGTGGAGGGTAAGCTGCCTGATCATCTGCATGGGTCGTACCTGCGCAACGGGCCCAACCCGCGCTTTGCACCCAAGGGCAAATACCACTGGTTTGATGGCGATGGCATGGTGCACGCTGTGCATCTGGCCCCTTCTGATACCAAGGTGCCCGCAAGGTATTTGTGTAGGCATGTGCGTACGGCTGGGCTGGAGGAGGAAGAGAAGGCGGGCAAATCACTCTTCCCTGGCTTGATGGAGTTGCCCGATCTGGCAAGGGTTGCGAAGGGCCGCGATGGCTACAAGAACGCCGCCAACACGGCGCTAGTATGGCACCACAACCAGCTATGGGCTCTGTGGGAAGGTGGCTGCCCCCACCGGATAGACCCCAAATCATTACAGACATTGGGAATCGACCCCCTGGCTGGGGCTTGGAAAGGCGGATTCACCGCCCACCCGAAATTGGATTCGGCCACAGGCGAGATGATCTTTTTTGGCTACAGTCCGACCAAGCCTTATCTGCGCCTTGGGATTTTGAACAAAGGCGGGCGGCTGACTGCCGCTCGCGATATTGATCTGCCCCGCTCAGTGATGCAGCATGATTTTGCCATCACGCCTGACTATGCGGTGTTTTTGGACATGCCGCAAACCTTCTCGCTGGCCAATTTAGCATTGGGCAAGGGTGTTTTTGGCTGGCAGCCCGAATTGGGCGCGCGCATTGGGCTGATCCCGCGGGCGGGCGGGCAGGCCAAATGGTTTGCCATTAGCCCCGGTTCGGTCTTCCACACGCTGAACGCTTGGCAAACAGCGCAAACGGTAACGCTGATTGCCTGTCGCATGCCCCGGTTCCCTGCTGAGGTGCTAGCTGGAGGTGCCACCGATTTGCCAGAAGCCGAGCGGCCCAGGCTATGGCGCTATGAAATCAATTTGACCAATTCCAAGGTCACTGAGGGGCCGCTAGATGATCCGGGCAGCGAGATGCCCCGCATGCGGGAGGATCGCATCTCTTTGGCCAACCGTTTTGCCTACACCTTGCGCACAGATTTTGCAGGTTGGCGCAAGCATGACTTGGTGAAAAACACCACTATTGCCCTGAATTTACCCGCGGGCTGGTCGGGTGCCGAGGCAGTCTTTGTGGCAACACCTGGAGCGCCTTCTGAAGACGGGGGCCATCTGCTTGCCTTTGTGCAACCACCAAGCGGCGATCCTGCCCAGCTTTGGGTGATCGATGCTGCTTCTTTCAGCCCTGACCCGGTGGCCCGGGTAAAATTGCCGCGGCGGATACCGGCGGGATTCCACGGCTGCTGGGTTAGTTCTTGAATTATTCAGATCTTACAATTCGCCCGAATTCAAACCTGCGACCGATGGGGTTTTGAGTCTGTCGGCCCGCTCCCAAGCTTCGAAACCGTCGCGTAGTTTGCAGGTGATAGGCCCGGGTTTGCCATCGCCTACCGGTTTTCCATCCAGCGTCACCAGAGGCAGCACCTTGGCGGTGGTGCTGGTGAGGAACAGCTCGGCAACCGAGCCAAGCTCCTCGGACCGAAGCGCCTTTTGCCGGCAGGGGATTGCCATGTCCGCCGCAATCTGCAGCACAATCTCGCGGGTGATGCCGGGAAGAATTCGGGGGTCGAGCGGGTGGGTGCGGATAATGCCATCGACCACCGCAAAGAGGCTGGAGTGGGCGCATTCGGTGACAACACCGTCTTCCTTGATGAGCACCGCCTCGACACACCCGGCGCGTTTTGCCGCCTCGGCCGCCAAAACACTGCCCAGCAAATTGATGCTCTTGATGTCGCAGCGGGCCCAACGCAAATCGGGGTGGGTAATCACCCCCGCACCGGTCTGGCGTAGGTGGGCTTTGTCATCCCCGAAATGCTGCACCAAGATCAGTGTGTTGGGTGGCGTATCAGACGGGAAGGCATGGGCGCGGGGGGCTGTGCCACGGGTGACCTGAAGGTAAACCATGGCATCGGTATGGCCCGAAGCTTTGAGGGTGGCGTCTAACTGGGACCGGAGCAGGTCCAAGTCGAGGTTGGCTATCTGCAGGGCGCGCAGACTGCGGTCGAGCCGGCGCCAGTGGCGGTCGATTCCGTGTAGGCGCCCCTTGTCGACACGCACCACTTCGTAGATACCATCGCCAAAGACATGGCCACGATCCAAAACGCTGACAGTGGCATTTTCGGCCGGACCGATGACGCCGTTGACGCAGGCCAGAATTTTGCCGGTGGGAATTGTCATGGTTCTGAATCTCGCAAAGAGGTTTCAACCACCAGTTCCTGGGGGCCCGAAGGGTTGAGAATGGGTGGGCGGATGGGCAGTTTGAGGGTAAACCGTGTGCCCTTGCCTGGTGCGCTATCGGCCTCGAGGCTGCCGCCATGGGCCTCAAGCACCTTGCGCGCGGTGGGCAATCCCAGTCCGCTACCTCCGGACTTTGTCGAATAGAATGGCTTGAACATGTTCTCCAGCACCTCGGGAGGGATTCCGGTGCCTGTATCGATGATTTGCATGACCAGCCAATGGGCCTCTTCGCGAGCCAGCAAGGTGATTTCGCCCCCGTTAGGGATTGCCTGCAGGGCGTTAAGCAACAGGTTCAAGAGGGCCTGCTTGAACAGGTCTGGGTCCAGATGGACAGGAGGGAGGTCGGCTGGAAGGTAGACATTGACCCGAACATTGCCCGCCCGTGCGGTCGGCTCGAAAAAGTCGAGCAACTCTTCCAAAACCTTGCTGAGGGCGTAGGGCCTCAGCATGAGATCCTTGACTCTGGTGAAGCGCAGGAAGTCGTTGGACACCTCGACTAGGCGGTTACACTCTGTCTGCAACCTGCTGATGCGGTCTAATGCCCTGCGTTCGCGCAGCGTCTGTGGATTTTCAAAGTCCTCAGCCAGCAACTGCATGCTGAGGGTGAGGGTGGAAAGGTGGTTCTTAATCTCGTGGATAAAGACCCCGGCTGTTTCGGCCAGCTCGGAATAATGCTCAAGTAGCATTGTCCATCCCCCATTTCAAACCTCTTGAATCGTAGCAGAAACGCTGGAGGGCCGCCCCACATGGTGTGAGACGGCCCTCCAAAAAATCAAGCGGTTCAAATGATGCAATTAGGCATCGTTGCCTGGAGCCTGAGACTCGCCGCCGTGGCTATGGCCACCTTCCGCACCATGGCTATGGCCCCCTTCCGCACCGTGGCTATGGCCACCTTCCGCACCATGGCTGTGGCCACCTTCGTCGGAATGGCTTGGGCCGCCCTCTGGGCGAGCCTCGCTGCTGCGCTCGGGGCCCCTATCGCGGATGTCGGTGCGACCACCGCGATCACCGCCACGGCCGCCACGGTCGCCACCACGGCCACCACGGTCGCCACCGCGGCCACCACGGTCGCCACCACGGCCACCGCGATCACCACCACGGCCACCGCGATCACCGCCACGGTCGGTTCTCTCGGGGCGCTGCTCGCCACCTTCTGGAGCTTCTGGAGCGCCTTCAGGGCGGGGCATTAGAACTTTGCGCGACAGCTTGACGCGGTCGTGCTCGTCGATTGCGATCACCTTGACTTGCATCAGGTCGCCAACTTTGCACACATCGCCAACGCTGCCGACATAGCCGGTATCGAGTTCGCTGATGTGGCACAGGCCATCGCGCCCGGGCAGGATTTCGACAAATGCGCCGAAGTCCTTGATGGAGGTGACCTTGCCCTCATAAACGCGGCCGACCTTCACCTCTTCGGTGATGGCTTCAACCCTGCGCTTGGCTGCCTCTGCACCTGCTGCATCGGAGTGCGAGATGTAGACGGTGCCATCGTCCTCGATCTCGATCTTGGCGCCGGTGCTTTCCTGGATGCCCTTGATATTCTTGCCGCCTGGCCCGATGAGCAGACCGATCTTCTCGGGATTGATGCGGGTAGTCAGCAAGCGTGGAGCGTTGGGCGAAATCTCTTCCTTCGGCTTCGACAAGGTGGCGAGCATGGTGCGCAGGATCTTGCGACGGGCAACGCGGGCCTTCTCAAGGGTTTCGCGGATGATCTCTTGGCTGATGCCGTTGATCTTGAGATCGAGCTGGATACCAGTGATTCCCAGGCCGGTTCCGGCAATCTTGAAATCCATGTCGCCGTAGTGGTCTTCGTCGCCTTGGATGTCAGCGAAGGTGACATGATGGTCGCCTTCTTTCACCAATCCAATGGAGATGCCGGCGACTGGGTTGATAATTGGCACACCCGCGTCCATGAGGGCAAGGGTGCCACCGCAGACGCTAGCCATGCTGGAGCTGCCGTTGGATTCGAGAATGTCGGAAACCAGCCGGATGGTGTAGGGGAAGACCTCGGTGGTGGGGATGACGCTGCGGAGTGAGCGCTCAGCCAAGGCACCGTGACCAAATTCGCGACGACCAGGGCCGCGCATGGGCTTGCACTCGCCCACGGAGAACGGGGGGAAGTTGTAGTCGAGCATGAATTTCTTCGAGAATTCTTCGTTGAGCCCTTCGATGCGTTGCTCGTCTGAAGAGGTACCCAAGGTGATGGTGACCAAAGCCTGGGTTTCGCCTCGTTGGAACAGGGCTGAGCCGTGAACGCGGGGCAGCAGGCCATGCTCGCAGTGCAGGGCGCGAATATCGTCCATGCCGCGACCGTCGATGCGTTTGCCGGCGAGGGTTGAGTCGCGGATGATTTTTTCTTCAACGGCCGAAAGGGCTGCGGAAATTTGGGCGGAATCAACAGCGGGAGTAACGGCTGGATCTGCGTACTCCGCCTTGATTTTGTCTTTCAGTTCTTTCACGGCTTTGGCGCGCTCGGCCTTGCCTTCGGTGAACTTGGCGGCCTTGAAAGCTTCGCCGTGCTTGTCATAAATCTTGGCGATGTACTGGTTGACTGGAGGCGCTGGAGGAAACACCTTCGCAGGCAGGCCTGCCTGGTGACGCAAATCTTCAATCGCCTGGACTACCAACTTGATCTGCTCATGGCTGAAGGCGATAGCCTCGAGCATGTCGGCCTCGGGCATTTCGCGAGCGAAGCCCTCAATCATGGTGATGGCGCCTTTGGTACCAGCCACCACGAGATCGAGGTCGCTCTCTTCCAGCTGCTGGTAGGTGGGCATGGAGACAAGCTTGCCATTCACCCGCCCGATGCGCACCGCACCGGTTGGCTCGAGGAAGGGCAGGTGGGAGATGTGCAATGCGGCGCTTGCACCGATCATTCCCAAGACGTCGGGATCGTTTGCCTTGTCGGCGGACAAGGTGGTGATGAGGACCTGAACCTCGTTGATGTAGTTGACCGGAAAGAGCGGGCGAATCGGGCGGTCGGTCAGCCGGGAAGTGAGGGTTTCTTTCAGGCTGGGGCGGGTTTCACGCTTGATGTAACCACCGGGGAACTTGCCGGCTGCATAGGTCTTTTCGCGGTAATCAACGGTTAGTGGGAAGAAGTCGCGACCGGGAATGGCGCCGCCTTCGCAAGCGGTGGCTAGCAGCAGGGTCTCGCCCATGCCCACCACAACAGCGCCATGCGCTTGTTTGGCGAGTTTGCCGGTTTCGAGGATGAGGTTGGAATCGCCGAGGGGGAGTTCAAGTCGTGTGATCTTCATTGTTGTTTATCCTTGGTGCTTGATCTTTGGGGGGGGTTTCCGGCTTTGCTACTTGAACGCCTTGGGTTGCCAAAAGCGTGCCGAAATTTTCCCTACATTTTCGAGAATCAAATCGCCGGTATAGTTTGTAATTCCCGTGCAGGAATCACTAAACCTTCAACACCTCGGCCAATGGCTAACCACTTGGGCCGCCAAGGGCTTGCCGCGGGTAATCCGCCAGGGAATGGCCGCGGGAAATGGACGCCTAACAAAAGACATCAGCGGACCGCATGGGAAATTCAGCAAATAGCGGTCCGACCCGTTTGCGAGGAATACTACCTCGAAACGGCAAAAGCCCGGGGTAGAAACCCCAGGCCCTTGAACAACTACTTCCTTAGGCCAAGCTCGCCGATGATTTTGACATAACGGCTTGGATCCTTTGCCTTCACATATTTGAGAAGGCTTGCACGCTGGCTAACCATCTTCAAAAGACCACGCCTGCTGGAGTGATCTTTCTTGTGGCTTTCCATGTGACTGTGTAGTTCCTTCATCCGCTCGGTCAGGAGGGCGATTTGCACCTCGGGTGACCCGGTATCTTCGGATTTTTTCTGGAACTTTGCGATGATCTCGCTACGACGCTCCTTGGTGACTGCCATCTTTTCCTCATCCAGCCCAGTTGTCCGTGGCGTCTGATTGCGGAAATCCCGCAACCGAGAGGTACTCGGACCCACTCATCTTTTCCATTCAATCCGTCATCAGCTTACCAGATATGCCGCCCGATGCAATACATCGAACCAGTTCGGCTGCTTCCGGAGCCCATGTCGTAACTCGTCAATTATCGGCACGACCGGAACCTTTTCCCAAAGGATTCAGGCAGTAAAAACAGGAAAATGAGAATTCTGGGCAACTTCAGTCGTTTAGGCTTGCCCGCAGTAGCCGATCCCTCAGGGCCAGCCAGCGACCTTCGGCATTTGGCAACTGAACCACAAGGAAGCCAATTAAATCTTTGTCAATCTTGTGCAATACCTTGTAAATGGAGCGCATCGCTTCGGCCGGTGTTGCCGGCAAAAGGATGGTTCCCGGCCCGGGTTGTAGCGCGAGCCATGCGTGGCGCTTCCCCTGTTGTTGCCAGACAGCGCAGCAAGCCCGTGCCTCGGCCTCAGACTGCACGCACACCACTTGGGCTTTGGGGGCATAATGGCGGCCCATGCGGCCGGGCGATTTTTCTGGCCCTTGTTTCCTTTTATCAGCTGAAGTCAGCAATGCTTCCGGATCGGATCCCAAGACTTGGGCTATTTCCTCAGGTGACAACGGGCCTGGCCGCAGCAACACCGGGTGAGTTCCGCTGAGGTCGATGACCGTGCTTTCAACCCCTCGGCTACACGGGCCCGCCTCCACCAAGCCAGCAATTTTGCCGTCCAGCCCCTCTAGCACATGCTCACCCAAGGTGGGCGAAATGCCGCCGGATGGATTGGCGCTTGGTGCGGCCACGGGCACTCCCGCCAGCCTGAGCAGTTCCAATGCGACCGGATGCCCGGGAACCCTGATGGCGACCGTTTCACCTCCGGCAGTCACACCGGAAGGGATGGCTCCGCAGTGCGGTAGCACCAAGGTGAGAGGGCCGGGCCAGAAGGCGCGGGCTAAACGCTCGGCAGTGTCCGGCCAAACAGAGCAGATAGTTTTGGCCGATTCCAGATCGGCAACATGGACAATGAGGGGATTGGCCCGCGGACGGCCCTTTGCCTGGTAAAGGCGGTCGATCGCGGCTGACGACAGGGCGTTGGCACCCAAGCCGTAGACAGTCTCGGTGGGAAAAGCCACCAACTGCCCGGCCGCCAGAAGGCTGGCGGCTTCGCGCAGGTCTTCTGGCCTTGGGTTTTCCGCATCCACTGTCCAGACGATGGTCATGGTCAAATCTGATAAAAGAGGTTGTCTTCAGGCGTTTGAGGCTCGGGCCCGCGAATGCGGAGGGATGGTTTGTCCATGGTCACCACCGTTCCGGGTGGCACGGACTGTGTCAGCCAGACACTCGAGCCGATGACAGCATTGCGGCCGATCGTCGTTTCGCCGCCCAGGATGGTTGCATTAGCGTAAACCACCACATCATCTTCCAAGGTCGGATGGCGCTTTTTGCCGCGAATGATGTTGCCTGCCGCATCGCGCGGAAAACTGACCGCTCCCAATGTCACGCCTTGGTAAAGTTTGACCCGACACCCTATGTGGCAAGTCTCCCCAACAACGACTCCGGTACCGTGGTCGATGAAGAGTCCGGGCCCGATGGTGGCCCCCGGGTGAATATCTATCCCGGTACGGGAGTGCGCCAGTTCGGTCATCATGCGGGGCAGCAACGGCACTTCCAGCTTGAACATCTCATGGGCCAGGCGGTAAATAGTCACCGCCTCGATACCTGGATAGCAAAAGATAACCTCTTGGCAATTGCGCGCTGCCGGATCACCCGCAAAAGCAGCTTGGACATCCTCTTCGAGCGTCTGTCTGAGGCCGGGTAAACGGGCCAAAAATGCCAGCGATTTTTCTAGCCCTTCTTTGTGGCAATCCCCTTCTCCATCAACCCCGGCGCATCCACCCCCCAGCCCCTTGTCTCGCTCGTGCAAAAGCGAACGGGCAATTTGTCTGGCCAGTTCATCGTGCAGAGTGTCGAGCAGGTCACCGACAAAAAACGAGATATTTTCCTCATTCAGTTGCTGGCGCTTGTGAAAACCGGGAAACAGCAATTCCAATAGGCCCCAAGTGACCTCATTCATAGCCTCGCGTGAGGGCAGCGGACGATAACCCAAGTGGCACGAGTTGGGATGGAGCGCATACGAGCCCACCAAGGCCTTAGTGATAGCCGGTATTTCGCTCTTCAATTTTTTCTGGATCGACATGGTCTTGCACTTTCGGTGTCAGAGTGCTGCCAATGCATGCACCCTGCCACCTTAAATCTTTGGGGGCCAAGTTCCAAATTATCCCATCGGGCCCTTTTGGTCAGGCTTCTTTTCCATAGCAGGGGGGAATGATAGGCCCAGTTGCTTCCGTTTAAACCGTTTGCATGGCCCATGCACCAAAAGTGTGCAGCGGTTGCACCCTGATACGGCATTTTTTACGCCGACGCAGATGCGTGCTCACTCCCAGAGGCTATTCAGAAAAAAATAAAAATACACAAGTTTCAACTATCAAACGAGTTATGAGCTTTTATGGAACTATTTTTCCTTGCGGAATCCAATTGGCACGGGGGGTGCAATACATACCGACGGAGAGACTAGTCTGACCAAGGGAGAGGTGGTCAGGTTGGTTGAACCAAGGCCTAACTCCGGTTAGGTAATCCGACCATCCGGGTCCTGATGAAACGAGGGAGAGGCGGTTCATCAGGCCCGGGGTCGGTATTTTAAAGGACTAAGAAAACTTTTCACTCGAGCAAATTCTTCAACACTTTTCATTCCATAAACCAAATCCTTATCTTCTTAGGTGAATTGCCAACTGTTCAATATCTTCGGGCGCGCAGCCGCAACAACCGCCCACCCAATTTGCACCCGCAGCAACACAGTCTTTGGCCGCCGCTAACCACGCTGGTCTGTCCCATAGGGCCGGTCGGGCCATTAGGATCATACCGGGAACTGCCTGACGCATGGCAGCCACCGCTTGGGCAGCAGCTAAAGGTGCATCTTCGTAACCGCAATTGATGCCAACCGCTTTGGCACCGGACCGCTGGGACCGCCTGGCAAAATCGGCTGGATCCCAGCTTCCCGGCCGGTTGTCCGGAACCAGCGTGACGGCAACTGGAATCGTGGCCCATTCGGCAAGCCATGCCACCCATGCCAATTGCCAAGGGTCGATCAGGGTTTCCAAAACCAGGGCATCAAACCGGCTTAACTGATCTAAGAGAGCCACTTTACCCGAAGGAGGCGTGCCCAGGCCTGGGGCCATGCTTAGCAATCGGGCGGGGGCTGGTTGACCTTCGCTATTCTCAAGCGCAAAATCGAGGCAATCGGCCGCGGCGCGAACAGTCCTTTCGGCCTCGGCTTCCTTCAAATGCAACGCTAGCCAAGCGTTGGCTTGCAGGGCCTGTGCGCCGGCCCGGGCATAGGCTTGGTGCAGGCTGGAAACAAGGGACGGATTTTTTATGCATGCCTGGTGAGGGGCCACTGCATGCGCTTCGTCCTGTGAGGCTAGCCAAGTGCCAATGCCGCCATCTAGCAACCGCACCTGGTCTTTGGCCGCAAAGGAAAAATCCATGGCGATCAGACCGGATTTTCGGTGGGACGGATGCGTTTCTCGGCTGCCGATTGCAGCGTGAGGCGGTTGATCACCTGCAGGAAAGCCAGAGCACTGGCCTCGATCACATCGGTGCTGTAGGCGCGGCCGGTGAGGCTCTTGCCTTCGTACTCGACTTCGACCAGCGCCTCACCCTGTGCATCCTCTCCCACGGTGACAGAGCGAATACGGTAGTCCTTCAAAACCACATTGATTCCGGTGATGCGCTCAATGGCCTTGAAAACAGCATCGACAGGGCCGTCACCCAAAGCGCTGTCGCGGTGGACAACGCCATCGCGGTCCCACAGGCAAATCACCGCAGAAGGGATGGTGGCGCTGCCCGCATTGCAGGTGACCGCTTCCAGCGTCCAAGCGTTTTGCACCTGAACCTGATGGACTTGCTGCTCGCAAAGCGCCTCTATATCGGCGTCGTAGATCACTTTCTTGCGATCGGCAAGGACTTTGAAGCCCTCATAAACCTTTTCCAACCCGTCATCTGTTAGGTGATAACCCATAGTGCTGACCCTGTCTTTCAGGGCTGCCCGGCCTGAGTGCTTGCCCAGGACCAGTTCGGTTTGGGGCACTCCCACATCCTCGGGTCGCATGATCTCGTAAGTGGAGCGTTCTTTGAGCATGCCGTCTTGGTGAATGCCTGCCTCGTGCGCGAAGGCGTTCTGGCCCACAATGGCCTTGTTGCGCTGCACAGCGATGCCTGTGACATGGCTCACCAAACGGCTGGCAGCGTAAAGCCTTCGGGTTTGTATGCCTGTTTCCAGGTTGTAATAGTCGTGGCGGGTGCGCAGCGCCATGACCACTTCCTCTAGGGCGCAGTTGCCTGCCCTTTCGCCCAAGCCATTGATGGTGCACTCGATTTGCCGGGCACCTTCCCGCACAGCGGCCAAGCTGTTGGCGACTGCCAGGCCGAGGTCGTTGTGGCAGTGGACGCTAAGGACCACATTCTCAACACCCTTCACATGCTTGCGGAGGTGGGCGATGCAGGCGGCGTATTGCTCGGGGACCGCATAGCCGACGGTGTCGGGGATATTGATGGTACGGGCTCCCGCATCGACCACAGCCTGGACAACTTCGGTGAGGAAATCGAGCTCGGTGCGGGCAGCATCTTCTGGGGAGAATTCAACATCTTTCACATGGGTCAGGGCGCGTTTGACGCCGTCTACCGCGCGCTTGATGATCTCATCCTTGGCCATTTTCAGCTTGAATTCGCGATGAATGGCGCTGGTGGCAAGGAAAACATGAATCCGGGAGTTGGGGTTACCTTTGAGAGCCTCACCCGCGCGGTCGATATCGGCAAAGTTACAGCGGGCCAGACCACAAATGGTGGGGCCGTGCACCTCTTTGGCAATCGCCTGAACGGCTTCAAAGTCGCCTGGGCTGGCGATGGGAAAACCTGCCTCGATGATATCGACACCGAGTTCTTTCAGGGCGTGGGCGACCTGAAGCTTCTCGGCCAGGTTCATGCTGGCCCCGGGCGATTGTTCGCCATCGCGGAGTGTGGTGTCAAAAATGAGAATGCGGCTAGCGCCGGATTCGGTAGTTGTGGGGGCCTGGCCGCTCATGTCTTTTCAGGTCCAGTGGATCTCCAGCCCCGGGCGAGAAACGGTAAACACCGCATCCATGCACCTTGGGAGCGGGATGGCATCCAATAAAGTAGAAGAAGTTGACCCTACCCTTTCAATTGTAATGGCTTTATTTGTCTTTGTGCACCCGGCCCTTGTTTGGGAGATTGGGAAAAGCGACTTTGGCCGTTATGGTGGAGGGAGGGGTTTCTGGCTTTTTGATGGTTTGTGGATGCAGGCCAAACAGGGCATTTTTGATACACACTGATATTTTATTATATAATATTAAATTCCTTTCCAACCGGGACGGTCACATGGCTGGCGGAAAAACTAAAGGTTCCAAATCTTCCGGTCAGGGCGAGCCTGTCTTGGAGCATGAATTGGACCAAGAACCGGCGCCAAGTTCGCGTCTGGCATTTGTCAGCCTAGGTTGTCCCAAAAATACCGTCGATTCTGAACGCATGCTGGGCAAGCTGGTGATGGCTGGCCACCAGATCGTCTCGGACGCCTCTGACGCGGATGTGGTGGTGGTGAACACCTGCGGCTTCATTGAGCCGGCTCGTCTGGAAAGCCTGGGTGTTCTTCGGGAGTTGGTGAAACTGAAAGAAAACGGGCAACTGCGGGCTGTGGTGGCCGCGGGATGCTTGGCGGAGCGTGACAAGGGCTCTTTGTTTGACCAGGTTCCGGGATTGGATCAGGTGGTGGGTGTTCACGGGCGCGAGGAGATCACCTCGGCTGTGAGTCTGTCGCTGGAGCGTGTCAAATCTGCTGTGAGCAAGCGGAAACGGGTTGAATTGGCCGACGAGCAACGAACTCTTTTCCGTCCGGCCCCGGTCAAGGCCCAGGACGACACAGCTCGCTTGCGGGCCACCCCAAGGCATTATGCATATTTAAAAATCTCGGAAGGCTGTGATCGTTTGTGCACCTTTTGTGCCATCCCACAGATGCGCGGCAAGCATGTGAGCAAACCGATTGAGGAGGTCATTCGCGAGGCACGGGAACTAGCCGCTGACGGGGTGAAGGAATTGATGGTGGTGGCTCAGGACACCACTTGGTACGGGCTGGACATATACGGCGAACCCAGTCTGGCCCGATTGCTACGCGAACTTCGCGAGGTGGAGGGCATTGAATGGATTCGCCTGCATTACCTGTATCCCGCTTATGTGACCGATGATCTGGTGCAGGTACTTGGGGAAGGTGGCCGGATTCTGCCCTATATTGACATGCCCCTCCAGCACATCAACGACCGCGTCCTGAAACGGATGAACCGCAAAACCACCCGCGCCGCGACCGACGACATTTTGGCGCGACTACGGGCCGGGATTCCCGGTCTGGTGATGCGCTCCACCTTTCTCGTCGGCTTTCCGGGCGAGACGGAAGCCGAATTTGAAGAGCTTTGCGAGTGGGTCGCCCGGGCCGGGATCGAGCGTTTGGGTGTTTTCCCCTACAGCTTTGAGGAGACCACTCCTTCGAGCCGCTTGGAGGGGCATTTGCCGGAAGATGTGAAAACTGGCCGGCGGGACCGGCTGATGGAGGTGCAGCAAGAAGTCGCCTTCCGCCATGCCCAAAACCAGGTGGGCAAACGGATCAAGGTGATTATCGACGGGCCCGATTGGGAAATGCCGGGTTGGGTGTTGGCCCGCAGTTCGGGTGACGCAGCGGAAATCGACCCGGTTGTAAGGATCAAGGCGGGAAGGTCGAAGGCCGCCAAGGCCTTGGAGCCGGGCGAGTTTGCTTTGGTGGATGTGACAGGTTCTGATGGATACGACCTCGTGGCAAAACTCGCCAAGGCCACCTGACAGTTCAGGCGCAAGGACCTGACTCTACGAGATGAATTTCAGGTAAGATGAGATGGTCCCAATCGAAACAATGGTGGCGGAAGCACGCAAACCCATGACAGATTCAGTGGCTGCACCCCAGGCGTTCAACAGGACGGTCCGCGAGGACCGCCCTGAGGTATCTCCTTGGAACCTGCCTAATTTGCTCACCATGATCCGTCTGGTGCTGGCCTTTTTCCTGTGCGCGGCCATCGCCTGGGAGTGGTGGCTGACGGGGCTGGTCATCATGCTGTTTGCCTCAATCACCGACTGGTTGGACGGCTATCTGGCCCGTTTGCAGGGCTTGGTCAGCTCGCTTGGGAGAATGCTGGACCCGCTAGTTGACAAGGTACTTATCAGCGGCGTGTTTATTTTCCTGTTGCCCGTCGCCGCAGTCCATGGCGAAACATGGCTACCACCCTGGATGGTGGCGGTGGTGGTGGGGCGGGAGCTCATCATCACCAGTATTCGCGAATTGATGGAGCGTAAGGGCATCGCCTTCGGGGCCGATTGGCCCGGGAAATTAAAAATGGTGCTGCAATGCCTGGCCATCTGCTTGGCGCTGGTTGCCGAGGAGGCGCGCCAACGCGATTCGCTTTGGGGCCTGGAAACCTTGCTGTGGAACAAGCTGCGCGATGTGTCGATGTGGGCCATGGCGCTTGCGACCATCGGCAGCGGTTTGCATTATCTGGTTAAAATGGCGTTACTGCGCCTGCCCGCCCGGCTTGGCTAAGGTGCCTTTTCAGTTGCATTTTATCCTCATTATCCCAAAGGGATGAGCGCGCGATGGCCGAGGACAATTCCGGATCTGGCAAAACCGTGGGATTTGCCTTGGTTGGCACCGGCATGATCGCTGGTTTTCATGCCCGCGCTTTGGCGGATGTGCCGGAAGCCCGACTGGTGGCGGTTGTCAGCCGCGACACGGCCAAAGCTCGGGCATTTCTCGACAAACAACCCAACGGACGCAACGCTTTTGCAACGGCCAGTCTTGCCGAGGCGTTGGCCCGACCCGATGTGGACGCAGTGATCATCACCACGCCTAGTGGCGCCCACCTTGACCCGGCTCTTCTGGCCGCCCAGGCAGGCAAGCATGTGGTGGTGGAAAAGCCGCTGGAAATCAGTGCCCAGCGCTGCGACCAAATTATCAACGCCTGCCAGAAACATGGCGTGAAATTGGCGACCATATTCGGGGCCCGATTTGGCGACGCCAATCGCGAGTTGAAGATTGCGGTCGATAGCGGCCGGTTTGGCCGACTAACTCTGGCGGAGGCTGCCTGCAAGTGGTGGCGCAGCCAAGAGTATTACGACAACGGTGGTTGGAAGGGCACCCAAGCCCTCGACGGCGGCGGTGCGCTGATGAACCAGGCCATCCATGTGGTTGACTTGCTGCTGTGGATGATGGGACCGGTGGAAAGCGTTTGTGCCTTCACGGGCATTTTGGCCCACGAGCGTATTGAGGTGGAGGACACCGCTGTTGCGGCCCTGCGTTTTCGGTCTGGGGCGCTGGGTGTGATCCATGCTGCCACGAGCGTTTACCCTGGCTTGCCACGCACCTTGGCTGTGCACGGCGACAAAGGAACCGTGGTGATTGAGCAGGACGATCTAGTTCGCTGGGACTTTTTGCAGGAAAACGAACGGGATGCCGAAATCCGCGACCGGTTTGCTAAAAAAACCGGGGCTTCGGGCGGTTCCAGCGACCCTGCAGCCATCTCGCACCTGCCCCACGCGCGCCAACTGGCCGATTTTGTCCGCGCCCTCAACAGCCATGGCAAGCCTCTGGTCGATGGCAAAGAGGGCCGGCGGTCTGTCGAGTTGATCGAGGCTATCTACGCTTCGGCCCGCGATGGCAGGGTCGTTCGCCCTGGGTGCGACAAATAGTTTGGCTGGGCCCTGCGAAGTTTCGATGAATCGCCACAAAATTACAAAAAATTAAGCTTCAGGCTGTATTTTTGGTAAAATTTGTCCTAGTATGGATCTATGAATCTGGTTTTGGCCAAACGGTACCCCCGCACTTGGGGATCAAGTCCAAGGCTGACCGCATTCTCCGGGCCCCAGAGAGGGCCCCTCTGGAGACACAGGGATGTTGCATATTTCGAAGGTTTTATACGCTACCGACTTTTCGCCTCACTGCACTCAGGCCTATTTCCATGCGGTTCAGCTTGCCTCTTGCCACGAGGCTAGCCTGACCATTTGCCATGTTTACCAGCCTGATCCGTCCATCCGTCGGCAGGTTGAGCTGATGGCCAGCGAGCGCAGGCACTGGAAGGCGCAACTCGAGCAGATTCGTCCGGTGGATAAAGGCATCGATGTGCGCCATGTGTTGTTGGAAGGCGAGCCCGCTGAAGAAATTCTGCGTTTGACCGATGAAATTGGTGCCGATGTGATCGTGATGGGCACCCATGGGCGTTCTTACATTGAGAGTGAATCTCTGGGGCATGTGGCCCGCCTTGTGTTGGCGGAAGCCCCTTGCTCGGTACTGTTGTCCCGTTTGCAAAATGGCACCGGCCGCATCAAAAACACCGAAAAAAGCGCATTGGCCCACTGATTTCAGGCAGGTGTGATTCGCGCCCGGCCACCCTGCAGCCGAACACGCCCTGCAGCCAGCAGGGCGATAGCTTCGGGGTATGCCTCACACTCGGCCTCAAAAACCCTTGCAGCCAGGGTTTTTGAGGTGTCGTCATCCCGCACCAAAACTGCTTTTTGCACTAAAATGGGCCCCCGATCATAGACTTGTTCGGCAAAGTGAACGGTGCACCCGCTGAGTTTCACCCCCGCATCCAAAGCCGCTTGATGCACCTTTTCGCCATGGAAACCTTTGCCGCCAAACGCCGGCAACAACGATGGATGGATGTTTAGCACGCGCCCAACCCACCCATCGGGCAGGGGCAATAGGCGCAAAAAACCGCACATGAGCACTACATCAGCATTGTGACTACCACACCAACCCAGCAAATCAGCTCCCCATGCGGCGCGCTGGGTCATTTCTTTGGGTGGCTCGGCTACCCGTGTTGGCAAACCGGGAAAACCGGCTTGGCGCGGCCTCTCTA
>Ga0255126_1000110_pt1 | contig 31396 bp, 23 predicted proteins | sample Law_Miss_RepA_8d_FD_188556 | JGI IMG/M metagenome (GOLD analysis project Ga0255126, IMG submission 188556) | Freshwater microbial communities from St. Lawrence River, New York, United States - Law_Miss_RepA_8d | ecosystem: Environmental > Aquatic > Freshwater > River | place: USA: New York... | reverse complement strand
CGCCTGCCGCGAGCCATGCCGGTGGCGCCACCCGTGCTTTACCCCGAAGACACCCTCACCTACCTGGCCAATGTGTTCAACCAGAAGGCGCGTGATTTTTATGCCAAGCACGGCGTGAAGGTGATCGCTGCCGCCTATGAGGCGCAGGAAGAACACGGTGAAGTCAGCCTGATGATCACCAAGCACTGCGTGCGCTTCAGCCTGAGCCTGTGCCCCAAACAAGCCAAGGGCGTCACAGGCGTGCAAGGCACGGTCAAAGCCGAACCGATGCAACTCATCAACGGCAAGGAAAAACTCACCCTGCGCTTTGACTGCAAACCCTGCGAGATGCATGTGGTCGGCAAGATCAAAAAGTCGGTGCTGAACGCGGTGCCCGAAAGCCCGGTGCAGTTCTACAAGACGCGGCCTGTGGTGGGCTTGCACTGACGGGCCGGATCAGTCGAGCCAGTCCCACGCCTGCAAACGGTAAGTCCCCCCGGGCTGCCGCCACACCGTGGCCTGGACGTTTCTGTGTGCGCCGTCGAGCGTCACGCGCAGCTGCAACTCATGGTTCACGCCGGACACCACCTGCTGGCGGGCGTGTGTGACGTCTTTGAAAAGCACCCTGGCCCTGTTTTGCACGGCATAGGTCTGCACAGCGAAGCGGGCCGCTTCCTGCACCTCGGGGCTGTACGCATCGGCTGCGGACCAAGCACCCACCGCTTGAGTGGGCATCACATGGGCCGTCTGGTCGGGGCTGCAGGCACTGAGGCCCAGCCCAACCAAGCCGCACAAGACTTTCGGCAGCAAAGTCATCCCCCCTGTTCAGCCCAGCGGCTTGAAGAGTTCGTTCAAGTCCGACTCGCCAAACAACGGCTCTTTGCGCTGCACCGCGCCCGAATACATGTCTTGCGCCAGTTGGGCCTTGCGCTCTTGCAGGGCCAGCATGCGCTCTTCAATCGTGCCCTGGGCCACCAGCTTGAGCACCCACACACTCTGGGTCTGGCCAATGCGGTGCGCCCGGTCGGTGGCCTGGTTTTCCACCGCAGGGTTCCACCACGGGTCGTAATGGATCACCGTGTCGGCCTGCGCCAGGTTCAGGCCCACGCCACCGGCTTTGAGGCTGATCAGGAACAGCGGCACCTGGCCGGTGGTGAACCGATCGATGAGGGCGTCCCGGTTTTTGCTTTGGCCGGTGAGCTTGACCCACGGGATGCCCAGACGCGGCAACTCGTCCTCGATCAGGCTGAGCATTTGTGTGAACTGCGAGAACAGCAATATCCTGCGGCCCTCGGCCACCATCTCGGGCAGCATGTCGAGCAAGCGCTCGAGCTTGGCCGAAGGCTGCTGCTGGCTGGCCGTGCCCAGCTTGAGCAGGCGCGGGTCACAGCACACCTGGCGCAGCTTGAGCAGCGCGTCCAGGATGGTGATTTGGGATTTGGCCAGGCCTTGTGTGTTCAGCGCATCGCGCACGGTTTTTTCCATGCTCAGGCGGATGGTTTCATACAGGTCGGCTTGCTTGCCTTGCAGGGGCACGGGCATCAGGGTTTCGACCTTGGGCGGCAGCTCGCTGGCCACCACGTCCTTGGTGCGTCGCAGCATGAAGGGCGTGATGCGATTGCGCAACTGGTCGATCTTGTCGCGGCTGCCCTGGCGCTCGATCGGGTGGCGAAACAGCTCGCCAAAGCGCTTTTGGCTGCCCAGAAAACCGGGCATCAAAAAGTGGAACAGGCTCCACAACTCACCCAAGTGGTTTTCCATGGGTGTGCCCGACAGGCACAGACGGTGCTGGGCCGGAATGCTGCCCACGGTCTGCGCCGCGTGGGTGTGGGCGTTCTTGATGTTTTGCGCTTCGTCCAGCACCAGCAGGTGCCAGTCGGTGGCCAGCCAAAGCTCGCGGTCGCGGTGCAACAAGGAATAAGGCGTGAGCACGATGTCGTGGCCGCTGAGCGCCTGTGCCGCGCCGTGCCGGGCCAGACCGTGGTGGATGTGGGTGCGCAAAGTGGGGCAAAAACGCGCTGCTTCGCGCTGCCAATTGCCCAACAAACTGACCGGCGCCACGATCAGGGCCGGCTGCGTGAGGCGACCGGCTTCTTTTTCGGTCAGGATGTGGGCCAGGGTCTGCAGCGTTTTGCCCAGGCCCATGTCGTCGGCCAAAATCCCGGCCAGGTGGTGCGCGCGCAAGAACTGCAACCAGTTCAGACCCTGTTGCTGGTAAGGCCGCAATGTCGCTTGCAAACTGGCAGGCACGGGCACTTCGGGCAGGCCCTGTTGGGTGCGCATGTGCTGCACCAGGGCCATCAGACTTTGGGCCCCCGCCCAGGTCACCCCCTCGCCCAGCGAGGCGGCCGTGCGCAAGGCCTCCAGACGCGACAGGCGCAGGCCTTTGGCGTTCCAGTCCCGTCCACGCTCGGACACCAACTCCATCAGGGTGTTCAGCCAGGGCGCGATCTTGGCGGTGGGCAACTTCACAAAGCCATCGCCCTGCAAGTCGGGCAGGTACAAACTGGGCGGCAAGCGGGGGGTCTCGCCATCGGCGCTGCCCCCGGTCAAACCGGCCAAGGTGCTGAGGAGGGTGGGCACCCAGGGCAGGATGTTCACACGCTGCCCATCGATGTCCATGCCCAGCGACAAATCGAACCAGTGCGAGGTCTCGGGGGCTTCGGCATCGACCTCGCCATCGCCCGAGAGGTGGATGTGCACATCGTCGGCCTGGCGCAGCCAGCGGGTCTGGCCCGAATCAAAACGCACATCGAAGCCCGCCTCGCGCAGGGGCGCAAAGTCATGCTCCAACCACTCCAGCCAACGCTGCTGTGGCCCGGGCGGCGCCATGCCCAGCGTGTTCTGGGCACGCACGGTCAGGCCCAATCGGTCCAGCGCCTGCCAGGCCTCGCCCTCTGCCGCCAGATCGCGCACCACCCGGCGTGCCTGCGGGCCATGGCCGACCATGACGCGCAGCTGCTTGTCTGGCCAAAAGCCGCGACAACCGGCGTAATCAAAACTCAACTCGGCCATGAACAGCCCCAGCGTGTCACGGTCCTGGGGCTGAACGGGTGCGATCTCGAGCACGGGACGGGGGCGCACATCGCGGATTTCTGGGGTCTGGGCCATCACCGGCGGCAAGGGCACAGGCCCCAGACTGGCCAACAACTGGTTCTGGAGTTTGAACACCACACTCTCGGGCAGCACGGGTGAGGAAGCCATCACCTGCAAGGCGTTGGCACTCAGGCCTTGGGTGTCGAGCGGTCCGCACAGGCCTTGCTGCAGGTCCATGTAAAAAGGCGGCTCGTTCAGGCCATACACCACCCCCGCACGCCGGGGCTGCAGGCTCAGTTGCCAGCCCCCCGGCAAGTGGTCTTGCGCGGCCACTTCATGCCAACTGCCCACCAGGGCTTCGGCCGCGTCGCTCCAGCGCAAGCGCACCGCACCCTCGGCAGACATCAGGCGACCGGTCTGGCTGCACAGCTGCAGCAGCCATTGCCCCGGCATGCCCTGCAATTTGACTTCGCCCTGAAACCCATACGAGCTGAAGCTGTTGGCCGCCGGACAGGCTTTCATCAAGCCCAGAATGTCACGGTCCCGTGGGGTGCTGTTGTGCCAGATGGGGTCCAGCCGGGACGGGTCGTGGCCAATTTTCTTGGGCTTGCCCCATTCGCCGTTGCGCTTGGGCGTGGCCCGTTTGACACTGAGGTGAAACATGGGCTTGGGGCCTGTGTGCACCACAGACAGCAAATAGACGAACTGGTCCTGCGTGCTGCCAGGCCATGCCATGGCCTCAGGGCCATCGGCGTTTTCGAGGCGGTTGAGCCATTCGCGGGCCTGGTACTCGGCATGCCCCAAGGCCCGCTCCTGGGCCATCTGGTTGCGCCGCGCCAACGCCTGCGCAGAGGGCCCTTCGCTGCCCCACTCATCCAGCAGGGCCAGGCCCTGCATCGAGGCCAGAATGCCCAGGGCCGCCCCGTGCTTGCAGTAGCGCCCCACAGGGCAGGTGCAACCGCTGCGCCACTCACTCAGGTTACCGCCTGCGCTCACGCGCAGTTCGGCGTTCACCTTGTAAGGCGTCCCCTCGTTGCTGTCCACCTGGCCCTGCAGACGCCAGCCGTCGCCATCGGGCATGAGCTGCGATGACACCACCTTGTTTTGCAGGTACAAGGTGGTGCCCCGCGACCAGGCCCCCTGGTCAAAGTAGAAAGCCAGTTGGGAGGGCGGAAACCACTGCCGGGGGGTGTCGGACTTCATGCGCTCGGGCTTCTCAACCCACCCACTTGCGGGCGTTTTGCCAAACGCGCAGCCAGGGGCTGTGGGCGCCGATGCCGCCCGTGGCCTCCAGGTCCGTCCAGCTCATCTGCACATTTCGAAACACCCGCTCGGGGTGCGGCATCATGGCTGTGAAGCGTCCGTCCGCCGTGGTCACGGCCGTGAGCCCGCCTGCGCTGCCATTGGGGTTGAAGGGGTAGGCTTCGGTGGCCGCGCCGTGGTTGTCGACAAAACGCATCGCGGCAATGGCCTGCGCCGCGTTGCCCCGGTGCTTGAAGTTGGCGAAGCCTTCGCCATGCGCCACGGCAATCGGCAGACGGCTGCCCGCCATGCCCTGCAGGAACAGGCTGGGCGAATCGAGCACCTCGACCATCGACAGCCGGGCTTCAAAACGCTCGCTCTGGTTGGTGGTGAAGCGCGGCCAGGCCTGGGCGCCCGGGATGATGTCGGCCAGTTCGGCAAACATCTGGCAGCCGTTGCACACGCCCAGACCGAAGGTGTCGCTGCGGCCAAAAAAGGCCTTGAACTGCTCGGCCAAGGCCGGGTTGAAGGTGATGCTGCGCGCCCAACCGATGCCCGCGCCCAGGGTGTCGCCATAGCTGAAACCGCCGCAAGCGACCACGCCTTTGAATTCGGCCAAATTGGCGCGGCCCGACTGCAGGTCGCTCATGTGCACATCGTGCGCCTCGAATCCGGCGGTGTGAAAGGCGTAGGCCATCTCCACATGCGAGTTGACGCCCTGCTCGCGCAGCACGGCCACTTTGGGGCGCGACAGGTTCAGGTAGGGCGCCGCCACGTTCTCGGACGGGTCAAAAGCCAGCGCCACATGCATGCCCGGGTCGTCGGCGCGGCCAACGGCGGCGTGCTCGGCGTCGGCACAGGCAGGGTTGTCGCGCTGCTGGTTGATCTTCCAGCTCACGCTGTCCCAGACCTGGTGCAGGTCTTCCAGCCGGGCGGCAAACACCTCTTTGGTGTCGCGCCAGATGCTCAGTTCGCCCACGCCTTTGGCAATGGTCGACTGGGCAGGCCGGGTCTTGCCGATCACATGGGTGTGCTTGGACAGGCCGTGCTCACGCAGGGTTTGCAGCACCGCGTTGCGCTCAGACGTGCGCACCTGCAGCACCACGCCCAGCTCTTCATTGAACAGGGCTTTCAGGGTGAGTTCTTCGCGCCGCGCGCTGACCTGCCCTGCCCAGTTCTTGGCGTCGCCGTGGTCGGCGCGGCTGTCGCTGATGCCGTCGCCCTCCGTCACCAGCATGTCCACATTGAGCGCCACGCCCACATGGCCGGCAAAGGCCATCTCGGCCACAGCGGCCAGCAGACCGCCGTCGCTGCGGTCGTGGTAGGCCAAGATCTGGCCCTGGCTGCGCAAGGTGTTGATGGCTTGGACCAGCTGGACCAAGGCTTGCGGGTCGTCGAGGTCTGGCACCTGGTCACCAAACTGACCGAGCACCTGGCCCAGCACGCTGCCGCCCATGCGGTGGCGGCCCTGACCCAGGTCGATCAGCAGCAGGCTGGTGTCGTCGGTTTGGGCGTCCAGCTGAGGCGTGAGCGTGCCGCGCACATCGCTCAGGCTGGCAAAGGCGGTGACGATCAGGCTCACGGGCGAGGTGACCTGGCGGGGCTGGCCATCGGCCTGCCACTGCGTGCGCATGGACAGGCTGTCCTTGCCCACGGGGATGGAGATGCCCAGCGCCGGGCACAGTTCCATGCCCACCGCTTTGACCGTTTCATACAAGGCCGCGTCTTCGCCCGGTTCGCCGCAAGCGGCCATCCAGTTGGCCGACAGCTTGACGCGGGGCAGATCGATCGGGGCGGCCAGCAAATTGGTGATGGCTTCGGCCACCGCCATGCGCCCGGATGCGGCGGCGTTGAGCGAGGCCAGCGGCGTGCGCTCGCCCAAGCTCATGGCTTCGCCGGCAAAGCCGGCGTGGTCGGCCAGGGTCACGGCCACATCGGCCACCGGCACTTGCCAGGGGCCGACCATCTGGTCACGGTGGGTGAGGCCGCCCACCGCGCGGTCGCCGATGGTGATGAGGAAACGCTTGGACGCCACCGTGGGGTGGCTGAGCACGTCGATGACGGCTTGCTGCAAAGCCACGCCTGTGAGGTCCATCGCCGGCGACTGGCGCGCCACGGTCTTCACATCGCGGTGCATTTTGGGCGGCTTGCCCAGCAGCACGTCCATCGGCATGTCGACTGCGACCGCCCCGCTCCCCGAGGGCGGTGTGGGGGCTTGGGACGAGGCGCTGGGCAGCGCATCCGCCTCGGCGACCAGCAGACGTCGCTCGTCGGTCGCCACACCGATCACCGCAAACGGGCAGCGTTCGCGTTCGCAAAAGGCTTGGAACTGCGCCAAAGACTCGGGCGCGATCGCCATCACATAGCGCTCCTGGCTTTCGTTGGACCAGATTTCTTTGGGTGCCAAGCCCGATTCTTCGAGCGGAACCGCACGCAAATCAAAACGGGCGCCCCGGCCGGCGTCGTTGGTCAACTCGGGGAAGGCGTTGGACAAACCGCCCGCGCCCACATCGTGGATGGCCAAGATGGGGTTGGCCGCGCCCTGCGCCCAGCAGTGGTTGATGACCTCTTGTGCGCGCCGCTCGATCTCGGGGTTGCCGCGCTGCACCGAGTCAAAGTCGAGCTCGGCCGCATTGGTGCCGGTGGCCATGGAGCTGGCGGCGCTGCCGCCCATGCCGATGCGCATGCCAGGGCCGCCCAATTGGATCAACAGGGTGCCCGCTGGGAACTCGATTTTTTTCGTCTGAATGGCGTCAATCTGGCCCAGACCGCCGGCGATCATGATGGGCTTGTGGTAGCCGCGCACCACGCCGTCCACGGTTTGTTCGTACTCGCGGAAGTAGCCCAGCAGGTTCGGGCGGCCGAACTCGTTGTTGAAGGCGGCGCCCCCCAGCGGACCCTCGGTCATGATCTGCAAGGGGCTGGCGATGTGCTCGGGCTTGCCGCCCGCTTGGTCGGACAGGCCGCCCCAGAGTTTGGACACCGTGAAGCCCGCCAGACCCGCCTTGGGCTTGGAGCCACGGCCGGTGGCGCCCTCGTCGCGGATCTCGCCGCCGGCACCGGTGGATGCGCCGGGAAAAGGCGAGATCGCGGTCGGGTGGTTGTGGGTTTCCACCTTCATCAGCACATGGTGCAAGGCCTGTTCTTTTTGGTAGGCCGCGCCATGGCCGCTGGTGCGGGCCACAAATCGCTCCACGCTGTGGCCTTCCATCACCGAGGCATTGTCCGAGTACGCCACCACCGTGTGCTGGGGGTTGACCTGGTGCGTGTGGCGGATCATGCCGAACAGGCTTTTGGATTGGGCCACGCCGTCGATGGTGAACTCGGCGTTGAAAATCTTGTGGCGGCAGTGCTCGCTGTTGGCCTGCGCGAACATCATCAGCTCCACATCGGTGGGGTTGCGCTGCAGGCCCTGGAAGGCATTGACCAGGTAGTCGATCTCGTCTTCGGCCAGCGCCAGGCCCCAGGCCTGGTTGGCCTGCACCAGCGCGGCGCGGCCGCCGCCCAGCACGTCCACATGCGCCATCGGCGCGGGCGCCAGCGCGCTGAACAAGGCGGCCGCTTCATCGCGGCTGGCCATGGCCGACTCGGTCATGCGGTCGTGCAGCACGGCAGCCACCTGACCCAGCTGCTCGGGGCTGAGTTTGGCGCTGCCCAGCAGGCCCGACTTCATCGTCAGGCGGTACTCGGTCAGGCGCTCGATGCGGCGCACCGCCAAGCCGCAGTTGTGGGCGATGTCGGTGGCCTTGGAGGCCCAAGGCGAGACGGTGCCAAGCCGGGGGCTGACCACGATCACCGGGCCGTCTGCGGGGCCGGCATAAGGCTCGCCATAAGTCAGCAAGGCGGACAAGGTCTGTTGTTGGGCCTCTGCCAAAGAGCTGGTCGTGGCCACCAGGTGCACAAAACGGGCCGAAATGCCCTGGATTTGAGGCGAAATCAGCGAAAGGCGGGGCAAAAGCTGGGCAGTGCGAAAGTCGCTGAGGGCGCTGGCGCCTTCAAAAGTCGTGATGTGCAGGGACACGGGGTGGCCTTGTAAAGAGACGGGTGACCGTTGTGCCGGGGCCGCTGACTGGGGCTGACCGGCAAAGGCGGTATTTTAGCCGGGGAAACCCTGATGTGACGGCCCGCAAAGACCGCCATGCACCCGCGCAGGGCGGCGCATGGCCAGCACCGCCCCATCAACCTGGCAAGCAAGTCGCTTCCATCTCGCGCCGGATTTGGTAGGCGTGGGTGCGGGTGTCCATGGCCACATCGTCCCAGGTCAGGCTTTGGCCTTTGGCCACGGCTCGGAGCACTTTCACACCGTGCGCCAAGCCCAGGGGCAGGCCACCCATGCGCTTGGAAGTGGCGGCCGGCAGCAACTTGCCCCAGACGGTGTAGCCGCCCTCGCCGTCCAGCATGTCGCCGGGCCGCAGGTCGCGCTTGGCGGTGGCCACCACGTCGGCGTTCCAGCCGATGGCCACGCCAGTGGGTTCGTTGCGCAAGGCCACACTGGCCACACTCACGCCCACTTCCAGCCCGATCAGGTGCCAGCGTTTGTAGAGGGTGAAGTAGCGGCCCGTGGGGTCGGTGTGGGCGTTGTATTCTTCAAAGCAGTTCTTGATGTAGTTGGTCTCGGCTTCCACCGTGACCCACACGCCCATGCGGATGTCGTAGGGAATTTTGCGGCCATCGGTCTCCAGACTCGAGATCACCTCGACCATGCCTTTGCGCTCGAGCACACCGCCTTCCGACTTCGGCCGGGTGACGTAGGGGATGTCTTCCACGCTGGCTGGGGGATAGAGCAAACCGTTGCTGGGCACGCCCAGACCGGTGGCATTCGAGACCGCCGTGCTCTCGATCGAGGGCTTGGAGCCGTCCAGAAAGCTGTTGAACATTTTCGGGTTCAGGCCCCCGCGCTCGGCTTGTTCCGGCGTCAGGCCGTAATGGCCCCACACGGTCTCGGGCGTGGATTCGCAAAAGTGGGGCAACCACTTGTGGCCCCTGCCCGCCGCCACCACCGGGAATCCGCAGGTGCGGGCCCAATCCACCAAATCGCAGATGAGCGCGGGCTGGTCGCCAAAGGCCAGCGAATAGACCACGCCCGCTGTCTGGGCACGCGTGGCCAGCAAGGGGCCGCAAAAAGCGTCGGCCTCGACCGTGACGTTGACGACGTGCTTGCGATGGGCAAATGCCTCGAGGATGTGGTCCACCGCGTGCAGGGGTGAGCCGGTGCACTCCACGACCACGTCCAGCGCCGGGTGGCGCACCAGGCTTTGCCAGTCGTCGCCCACATGGGTGGTGCCGTGTTGGACGGCGTCGTCCAGGCTGCTGGCCGACAGGCGCTCGGCATCCCAGCCGACACGGGCCAGGTTGGCACGGGCATTGTCCGGCGAGAGGTCGGCAATGCCCACCAAATGCACGCCCGGAGTCCGCGGGACTTGGGCCAAATACATGGCGCCGAACTTGCCCGCGCCAATCAGGCCAATGCGGATCGGGCGGTTTTCTGCCGCACGCTGCAGGAGTTTGGCATGCAGGTTCATGCGGTTTCCTTGAGTTCTTCGAGGGAGGTTTGCAAGGCGCTTTCGGGCATGCCCTGGGCCCATGGCAAGTCCACCGGGTAGTCCCGGACCAGGCAATCGTCGGGCAGGCAGCGGATGGGCGTGAAGTCGCGGTGCGCGATGTACTCGGGGCGTTTATGGCGTCGGATGTGGTTGGAGACCGCGCACAGACTGAGGTACACGCTCACCCGGTTCCAGGGCGAGAGATTGCTGGTGGAGGCATGCACCAGGCAGCTGTGGAACAGGATCATGGAGCCGGCGGGGCCGGTGGGGCTGACGATGCCCCCCTCCTTGTCGCCTGCCCGATGAACCAGCTGACGGATCAGGTCGTTGTCCACCGTCCACAGCGGGTAGCTGGTGGTCGACAAATCGTGCTTGGCTTCGACCACACCCTTTTTGTGGCTGCCAGGGATGAACATCAAGGGGCCGTTGAAGGGGTTCACATCGTCCAGGAAAATCGCCACGTTCATGGCCCGCTCGGTGGGCATCAGGTCGTCGTTGAGCCAGGTGCCGTAATCCTGGTGCCACTGCCACACATCGCCCTCAAAGGCCATCTTGCCGTTGATCTTGAACTGGTGCATGTACAGCTCTTCACCAAAGAGGTCCTGGACCGGCTCGATCATGCGGGGATGACGGGCCAGCCGGGCAAAGGGCTCGCTGTACAGGTGGGCCGCAAAGTTGGTGCGCACGGCGTCGCTGCCTTTTTCGCGCACGTTGTAGGCCTCGCGGCGGCTGTACAACTCGGGCACCGCATCGGTCAGCTTGCGGGTTTCTTCAGGTGTGAACAGTCCCGGAAAAAAAAGATAGCCATCGCGGTCAAATTGGGCCAGTTGTTCAGGGGTCAGTCTCATGCGTGTGCTCCGGTACTTGGGGAAATGAAAAGTTGTTCGGCCAGGCGGGCCGTCAGTTGAATGCTGGCGGCATGGGCATGCTGCTGCACCAGTTGTTCGGCCAGATCGGCGTCGCCTGTGTGGATGGCTTGCGCAATCGCCTCGTGTTCCTCCCAAACCGATTGGCGCTGGCGGGAAGACTGGAGCACCGCGCCCATGACGCGCTTGAGGTGGTGCCAATGCAGCTGGATGCTTTGGTCGATCAGCGGGTTGCCCGAGGCGATGTAGATGGCTTTGTGAAAAGCCAGGTCCGCCCGGATCATGGCCTGGACATCTCGGCGGGATTCAGCCCGGCGGCCCTCCGCCATCACCGAAGCCGGGATCTGTGCGCTCGCTTGCGCCGCCAGCCGCACGGCCAAGGTGTCCAGACTTCCGCGCACTTGGTACACATGGGCAATCCAGTCGACATCCAGGGGCGTGACCCGCACCCCGCGGCCCGGCGCGTCCTCTACGAATCCGTCTTTTTTCAGCAAGCGCAAGGCCTGCAGGACCGGCTGACGCGACACGGCAAACGCGCTGGCCAACTCCTCCTGGTTCAATCGGGTGCCGGGTTGCAAACTGCCCTCACTGATCGCATCGAGCAAACGGGCATACACCTGTTCCACCAGATCGGGGGCGGTTTCGAGTTGAAGGGCAAGCTTGGTCATTTGTGTATACAGAATACACAAAGGCCAGTGGCTGGCACAACGGGGTAAACCCGGGATGGAGGGCCCACCGGCGGGAAGAACCCAGCCCCGGGCCAGTCAGCAGGGGTCTTGTCGTCCGCAGGACTCTGGGGCCAGACGCCAATGGGATAATTGGGCCATGAGCATCACCATCAAAAACGCCGACAACATTGCCGCCATGCGCGTGGCCGGCCGACTGGCCTCTGAAGTTCTGGACTTCATCACCCCCTTTGTGAAACCCGGGGTCACGACCAACGAACTCGACCAGCTGTGCCACGACTACATCGTGAACGTGCAAAAAGCCATCCCCGCGCCGCTCAACTACGCACCCGGCGGCTACAAGCCCTACCCCAAATCGATCTGCACCTCGGTCAACCACCAGGTCTGCCATGGCATTCCAAATGACAAGCCCCTCAAAAAAGGGGATTCCGTGAACATCGACATCACCGTCATCAAGGACGGCTGGCATGGCGACACCAGCCGCATGTTCATGGTGGGCGAAGGCACGATCGCCGCCAAGCGCCTGGCCGCGCTCACCTATGACGCGATGTGGAAAGGCATCGAGCAAGTCCGGCCCGGGGCTTTCTTGGGCGACATTGGCCACGCCATCCAGAAATTTGCCGAAGGCCATGGCTTTTCGGTGGTGCGCGAGTTTTGCGGCCATGGCATCGGTCAGGTCTTCCATGAAGAGCCCCAGGTGCTGCATTACGGCAAGCCCGGCACCCTCACCCAATTGGTCGCCGGCATGGTCTTCACCATCGAACCCATGATCAACGCGGGCAAACGCGACATCAAGGAGATGGGCGACGGCTGGACCATTGTCACCAAGGACCATTCGCTGTCGGCCCAGTGGGAGCACACGGTCCTGGTGACCGAAACGGGCTATGAAGTGCTCACCGTTTCGGCAGGCTCACCTGCTGTGCCCCTTTTTGTGTCCGACAAAGTCAGCGCCTGAGATGGACGCCCCAGCCCCGCTGGCCGACATGGCCTCGCTGCGCGAGACCTACCGGCAAGACAAAGCCACCGTGCTGGCCACGCTGGCCGGCAGCGGCTCTGTGACTCGGGGCCTCAAACAAACCCTGCGGCAGTTGTCCATTCTGGCCGATGGCCTGTTGATTCAACTTTGGCAAAACGCAGACTTGCCCGCCGACCTCAGTTTGGTGGCGGTCGGCGGTTTTGGCCGGGCCGAACTCTTTCCGCATTCCGATGTGGATGTGCTGGTGCTGCTGCCGGACCACCCGTTCCAGGAGCAGGCGCCTGGCTTGCAGGAAAAACTGGAAAGCTTCATTGGCAGTTGCTGGGACGCGGGTCTGGACATTGGCTCCAGCGTGCGCACCTTGCACGATTGCCTGGCCGAGTCCGCCAAGGACATCACGGTCAAGACGTCTTTGCTGGAAGCTCGGCTGGTCACGGGCAACAGCCGCTTGTTTGCCGAATTCCAGCAGCAGTTTCAGGCGTCCATGGACCCGCAGGCCTTTTTGGTGGCCAAAACCCTGGAAATGCACCAGCGCCACACCAAATTTGACAACACGCCCTACTCGCTGGAGCCCAATTGCAAGGAATCCCCCGGGGGCTTGCGCGACCTGCAGGTGATCCTGTGGGTGGCCCGCGCTGCGGGCTTGGGCCACAGCTGGGATGAACTGGCCCGCAAAGGCTTGGCCACACCTTTGGAGGCGCGCCAGATCAAGCGCAATGAGGCCTTGCTGGGTCTGATCCGCGCCCGATTGCACCTGCAGGCCAAGCGGCGGGAAGACCGCCTGGTGTTTGACCTGCAAACCAGTGTGGCCGAATCGTTTGGGTTCAATTCGGACGTGACGCCCGATGGCCGCTTGGCATTGCGTGCCAGCGAGAAGCTGATGCGCCAGTACTACTGGGCGGCCAAGGCCGTGACGCAGCTCAACCAGATCCTCTTGCTCAACATCGAAGACCGGCTCAAGACCCAACGCGGCGAGAGCATTGACCATTTGCGCCCCTTGAATGAACGCTTTTTTGAAAAAGCCGGTTTGATCGAAGTGGCCAGCGACGACCTCTACCAAAAGCAGCCCCACGCGATTCTGGAAACTTTCCTGCTTTACCAAACCACCCCGGGCCTCAAGGGTTTGTCGGCCCGTACGCTGCGCGCCCTGTACAACGTGCGCTCGGTGATGAACGGGCGCTTCAGGGCCGATCCGGTCAACCGCCAGACATTCCTGCAGATCCTGCAACAGCCACAAGGCATCACCCATGCCCTGCGCTTGATGAACGAGACCTCGGTGCTGGGCCGCTACCTCTGGGTGTTCCGGCGCATCGTTGGCCAGATGCAGCACGACCTGTTCCATGCCTACACGGTGGACCAGCACATCCTCATGGTGCTGCGCAATGTGCGCCGTTTTTTCATGGCCGAGCACACCCACGAATACCCCTTTTGCTCGCAACTGGCCAGTGGCTGGGACAAGCCCTGGATCCTGTATGCCGCCGCCTTGTTCCACGACATTGCCAAGGGGCGCGGTGGCGACCACTCCAAGCTCGGGTGCGCCGAGGTGCGCACCTTCTGCAGACAACATGGGGTGCACAAGGACGACGCCAAACTGGTGGAGTTCCTGGTCAGCGAGCACCTGACCATGAGCCATGTGGCCCAAAAAGAGGACCTGGGCAACCCCGAGGTGATCGCCCGATTTGCAAAACATGTGGGCGACGAGCGGCACCTGACTGCGCTGTATTTGCTGACGGTCGCCGACATTCGGGGCACCAGCCCCAAGGTCTGGAATGCATGGAAGGGCAAACTGCTCGAAGACCTGTACAAGGCCAGCCTGCGCGTGCTGGGCGGCAATGCCCACGACGCCAACACCGAAGTTCAGGCACGCAAACGTGAAGCCCTGATCGAGCTGGCCCGCCAGGCACAACCCCATGAGGGCCACAAGGCCCTGTGGGACACCCTGGACGTGAGTTATTTCATGCGCCACGATGCCTCGGACATCGCCTGGCACGCCAGGCAGTTGTCTCGCCATGTCGCCCTGCCCGATACGGCCCACGGCCGAACCATCGTGCGGGCTCGCCCCTCGCCTGTGGGCGAAGGGCTGCAGGTGCTGGTCTTCTCCCCGGACCAGCCCGACCTGTTTGCCCGCATCTGTGGCCATTTCGACCAGTCGGGCTTCAGCATCCTGGACGCCCGCGTGCACACCACGCTCAGTGGCTGGGCTTTGGACACGTTCCAGATCGTCACGCACATGCTGCCCGAGCATTACCGCGAACTGATGACCATGGTCGAGTCCGGCCTGACGCAAACCCTGGAAAAACAGGGCCCCCTGCCTGCCCCTTCCCGCGGCCGCGTGTCGCGCCGGGTGAAAAGTTTCCCGGTCACGCCGCGCGTCAGCCTCAGCCCCGATGACAAGGCCCAGAAGTGGCTGCTCAGCATTTCGGCCAGCGACCGCATGGGCTTGCTCTACAGCATTGCCACGGTGCTGGCCCAACACGGCATACGCCTGCACCTGGCCAAAATCAGCACGCTGGGCGAACGTGTTGAAGACAACTTCCTGATCAGCGGTGCCGCACTCCAGCACAACCGGGCACAGATAGACATCGAAACCGAGTTGCTGCAGGCGCTGCAGCCCGCCTGAATGAACCCCATGAACCAGCCCCTGCCCAAGACCTCCCGCATCCCCACCACGGATCCTTATGCCTCAGACCGCGACCTGCCGCCTGGACGCCCCGATGACACCGGCGATTACAAAAAGGCCCTGGCCTGCTTTGGCACCGGGGTGACGGTGATCACGGCCCACCACGAGTGGCAGGACGTGGGCATGACCTGCAATTCCTTCAGCTCGGTCTCGCTCAACCCGGCACTGGTTTTGTGGAGCATCCGCAAGGCGGCCGGCAGCCTGATCGCATTCACCGAATCCAATGGCTTCATGGTCAATGTGCTGGCGCACGACCAACAGGCCTTGGCCGCGCAATTTGCCAGCGGCAACATGACCGAGCGCTTCATGGGTGTGCCCGCCGAGCGGCACCACAGCGACCGCCTGCGTCTGACGGGCACAGTGGCCTGGTTTGACTGCGACTTGCACCAGCTGGTGGACGCCGGTGACCACCTCATCGTGCTGGGCAAGGTGCGTGACTACGGCTGGAATGACAAGCTGGCCCTGGCCTACAGCGCCAGCCAGTTCGGGGTTTTCAGCCCCATGCCTTCCAACTGAGTGGGCCGGCTGGCGCCCTGCGTCAGCTTTGACGCCGGGGCGGCAAACCCGTGTGCTGGGTCAACAACTGGCCTTTTTGGGGCCGTTTTTTGGAGACGGGCGCGGCGCGCTTGGCGTGGGTCGACAAGGACACCGACGACTTGGCCCCTGCGCCCGTGCTGTTCTTGCGCCGAGCACTCTTGTAGCCCTCTTCGGCCAGCGGCTGCCAATTCGGGATCAGGTGGTGTTTGCCGTTGCCGATCAGATCGGCCCGGCCCATGGCCTTGAGGGCCTCACGCAGCAGGGGCCAGTTGTTGGCGTCGTGGTAGCGCAAAAACGCCTTGTGCAGCCGGCGGCGCTTGTCGCCCTTGACGATGTCGACCTTCTCGCTGTCGCGGGTGATCTTGCGCAGCGGGTTGCGGGTGGTGTGGTACATGGCCGTGGCCGTGGCCATGGGGCTGGGGTAGAAGGTCTGCACTTGGTCGGCGCGAAAGCCGTTCTTTTTGAGCCACAGCGCCAGGTTCATCATGTCCTCGTCGCTGGTGCCCGGGTGGGCGGCGATGAAGTACGGGATCAGGAACTGCTTTTTGCCGGCCTCTGCGCTGTACTTGTCGAACATCGACTTGAAGCGGTCGTAGCTGCCGATGCCCGGCTTCATCATCTTGGACAGCGGGCCGCCTTCGGTGTGCTCGGGGGCGATCTTCAGGTAGCCGCCCACGTGGTGCTGCACCAGCTCCTTCACATACTCGGGCGACTGCACGGCCAGGTCGTAGCGCAGGCCCGAGCCGATCAGGATCTTCTTGATGCCCTTCAAGTTGCGCGCGCGGCGGTACATGTGGATCAGCGGGCCGTGGTCGGTGGTCAGGTTCTGGCAGATGCCGGGGAACACACAGCTGGGCTTGCGGCAAGCCGACTCGATCTCGGGGCTCTTGCAGCCCAGGCGGTACATGTTGGCGGTGGGGCCACCCAGGTCGGAGATGACGCCGGTGAAGCCCTTGACCTTGTCTCGGATGTCTTCGACCTCGCGGATGATGGAGTCTTCGGAGCGGCTCTGGATGATGCGGCCTTCGTGCTCGGTGATGGAGCAGAAGGTGCAGCCGCCAAAGCAGCCGCGCATGATGTTGACCGAGAAGCGGATCATCTCCCAGGCGGGGATCTTGGTGGCGCCATCGTGGCTGCCATGCTCGTCGGCATAGATGGGGTGCGGGCTGCGCGCGTAGGGCAAGTCGAACACATGGTCCATCTCGGCCGTGGTCAGCGGGATGGGCGGCGGTGTGATCCAGACATCGCGCGCGGTGGCGCCTTCGCCGTGCGCCTGCACCAGGCACCGGGCATTGCCGGGGTTGGTCTCGAGGTGCAACACGCGGTTGGCGTGGGCATACAACACCGGGTCGGATTTGACCTGCTCGAAACTGGGCAGGCGGATCACGCTTTTGTCGCGCGGCGGCACTTTGTGCGTCCCCTTGCCCCGCAAGGCCGGGTTGGGCACAAAATGGAGCGGCTGAATGGCGGCTTGCACGGCCCGGGCCTGGGCCACCGCGGCAGACAAATCGCGCTCGACGTTTTGCGCGTTGTGGCCATCGGCCACTTCCTTGGCCTCTTCTTCGCGTGCGCAGGTGGCGCCCTGCTCGCGCGCCTGGTCCGAGATCATCAAATACGGGTTGATGTGCGCCTCGACATGGCCGGGCGTGTCCACGCTGGTGGAGTCGATCTCGAACCAGCCCTCGGGGGTTTCGCGGCGCACATAGGCGGTGCCGCGCACATCGGTGATCTGCTGCACCGGTTCACGGGCGGCCAGGCGGTGGGCGATCTCGACAATGGCGCGCTCGGCGTTGCCGTACAGCAGCAGGTCGCACTTGCTGTCCACCACCACCGAGCGGCGCACCTTGTCGGACCAGTAGTCGTAATGCGCGATGCGGCGCAGGCTGCCTTCGATGCCGCCCAGCACGATGGGCACCTCGGGGTAGGCTTCGCGGCAGCGCTGGCTGTAGACGATGGCCGCACGGTCGGGCCGCTTGCCGCCGACATCGCCCGGGGTGTAGGCGTCGTCGCTGCGGATTTTGCGGTCAGCGGTGTAGCGGTTGATCATGGAGTCCATGTTGCCGCTGGTCACCCCCCAAAACAGGTTGGGTTGGCCCAGGGCCTTGAAGGCCTCGGCGCTGGTCCAGTCGGGCTGGGCGATGATGCCGACCCGAAAGCCCTGGTTTTCCAGCATGCGGCCGATCACGGCCATGCCGAAACTGGGGTGGTCCACATAGGCGTCGCCGGTCACCAAAATGATGTCGCAGCTGTCCCAGCCCAGTTGGGTCATTTCTTCACGGCTCATCGGCAAGAACGGGGCCGTGCCAAAGCGCTGGGCCCAGAACTTGCGGTAACTGGTCAGCGGTTTGGCGTCGCGCGGGAAAAAAGAGACATCAACAAAGGCATTCATGGGCAGGGCCGGGGGACAGGCCGCTAGTGTAGGGGCTTGGGCTTAGACCTGCTGTCCGGATGGGCATCAGGTGATGACGCAATCTGCAAAATACCGCTTCTTGCCTTCATCGTCCTTGATTTCCACCAAACCGTGGATGTCGGTTTCGAATCCGGGGCATTTCTCGTTGAATTCCCGGGCAAATTTCAGGTAATCGACGATCTTTTTATTGAACACTTCGCCCGGAACCAGCAGCGGAATGCCCGGTGGGTAGGGGGTGACCAAGCCCACGGTGATGCGGCCCTCCAGGTGGTCGATTTCCACCCGTTCGGTCTTGCGCTGGGCAATGTGGGCATAGGCATCGGAGGGGCGCATGGCCGGCGCCAGATCGGACAGGTACATGTCCGTGGTCAGGCGGGCAATGTCGTAGCGGGCATACATCTCATGCACATGCTGGCACAGGTCGCGCAAACCCATGCGTTCGTAGCGTGGGTGCTTTTGGCAAAACTCCGGCATGATTTTCCACATCGGCTGGTTTTTCGCGTACTCGTCCTTGAACTGCTGCAAAGCCGTGAGCAAGGTGTTCCAGCGGCCCTTGGTGATGCCGATGGTGAACATGATGAAGAAACTGTACAGACCGGTTTTTTCGACCACCACGCCATGCTCGGTCAGGAACTTGCTGACAATGGACGCCGGTATGCCGGTCTTGTCGAACTTGCCATCCAGATCGAGCCCCGGTGTGACGATGGTCGACTTGATCGGGTCCAGCATGTTGAAGCCATCGGCCAACTGCTGACCAAAGCCATGCCATTTGCTGGCTTTTTTGCGCGGGTCGTTGCGCAAGATCCATTCGTCGGCACGGCCAATCCCCTCTTCGGCCAGCTTTTCCGGACCCCAGACCTTGAACCACCAATCCTGGCCGTACTCGGCATCCACCTTGCGCATGGCGCGGCGGAAATCCAGGGCCTCGGCAATGCTCTCTTCCACCAGCGCCGTGCCGCCGGGCGGCTCCATCATGGCGGCCGCCACATCGCAGCTGGCAATGATGCTGTACTGCGGGCTGGTCGAGGTGTGCATCAGGTAGGCCTCGTTGAACAAGTGCCTGTCCAGCTTCACATTCTGCGCATCCTGCACCAGCACATGGCTGGCCTGGCTGATGCCCGCGAGCAGTTTGTGGATGGATTGGGTGGCATAGACCATCGACTCCTTGGGGCGTGCACGTTTTTTGCCCATGGCGTGGTAGGGGCCATAAAAAGGATGGAAGGCCGCGTGGGGCAACCAGGCCTCGTCAAAGTGCAGGTTCTCGACGTAGCCATCCAGCATGGTCTTGATGGTCTCGGTGTTGTAGAGCACGCCGTCGTAGGTGGACTGCGTCAACGTCATGACACGTGGCTTGACTTTCTTGGGGTCCACCCCCTTGAGTAAGGGGTTGGCCTTGATCTTGGCCATGATCGCCGCAGGCTCGAATTCGCTTTTGGGAATGGGCCCGATGATGCCGAAATGGTTGCGCGTGGGCTTCATGAACACGGGGATCGCCCCGGTCATGATGATGGAGTGCAGCACGGACTTGTGGCAATTGCGGTCCACCACCACCACGTCGCCTGGCGCGACCGTGTGGTGCCAGACCATTTTGTTGGAAGTGCTGGTGCCGTTGGTCACAAAGAAGCAATGGTCGGCGTTGAAAATGCGGGCCGCATTGCGCTCGCTCTCGCCGATGGCCCCGTTGTGGTCCAGCAGTTGGCCCAGTTCCTCGACCGCGTTGCACACATCGGCGCGCAACATGTTTTCGCCGTAGAACTGGTGGTACATCTGACCCACGGGACTTTTCAAAAACGCCACGCCCCCCGAATGCCCCGGGCAGTGCCAGGAGTAAGAGCCGTCTTCGGCGTAATCGAGCAAGGCCTTGAAGAACGGCGGCTGAACGCCCTCCAGATAACTCTTGGCTTCGCGGATGATGTGACGCGCCACAAACTCGGGCGTGTCTTCGAACATGTGGATGAAGCCGTGCAACTCACGCAGGATGTCGTTGGGTAAATGGCGCGAGGTCTTGGTCTCGCCATAGATGTAAATCGGCACGTCGGCGTTCTTGCGGCGCACCTCGTCAATGAAGGACCGCAAGTTGATGACCGCCGGGTCCAGATCGGGTCCGGGCGAAAACTCTTCGTCGTCGATCGACAGGATGAAGGCACTGGCACGGCTTTGCTGTTGCGCAAACTGCGCCAGGTCGCCATAACTGGTGACGCCCAGAATTTCAAAGCCCTCGGCAATGATGGCGTCGGCCAGCGCGCGGATACCCAGGCCCGAAGTGTTTTCGGAGCGGAAATCTTCGTCAATGATGACGATGGGAAAGCGAAATTTCATGGGCTGATCGGGCGTGGCGCCAATGGGTGGGACAAAGAAATTCAGACAGAGGCGAAGTTTAAGGACAAAAAGCCCATGCAAAGCGCGTCAAATCACAAAATGGCCAAAAACAGGACCGGTGCGGGCCCGATCGCCGCTTCAAGAATTGCCGACTTTCACCGGGAATCGGCTCGATCCACTGCTACAATCTGCCCCTTCGGAGCGGTGGATGAGTGGTTTAAGTCGCACGCCTGGAAAGCGTGTGTGGGTTAATAGCCCACCGCGGGTTCGAATCCCGCCTGCTCCGCCAGACAACAAAAAAGCCTGCACATGTGCAGGCTTTTTTTTGTCGGGCCCGGACCCGCCCGGCGATACCGGGGGATGAGGCCTTACCCCCGCAGGGCGGGGGAATCAGGCCATCAGCGAACCACTGCGATTTGCGAGCGCTCGCCACCCTTGTAGGTGTACAGGGTCAAGGCCCCGTTCTTGATGTCGCCCTTTTCGTCGAAGGCGATGTCGCCTGTCACACCTTTGTAAGTGATGCTCTTGATGGCGGGCAAGTACTTGGCGGGATCGGCAGAGCCTGCGTTGACCATGGCTGTGGCCATGAGCTTGACCGCGTCATAGACGTAGGGGGCGTAGACCTGCACATCGGCGTTGAACTTGGCTTTGAAATCGGCGCGGAATTTGTCCATGCCCACTTTTTGTTCGCCTTCGACGCCACCGGCTTCAGCGCACACCACGGCTTCATCGCGCATGGCATCGCCCGCCAATTTGGCCAGTTCGGAAGTGCAAATGCCGTCACCGCCCATGAATTTGGCTTGGATGCCCAGCGACTTCATCTGGCGCAACATGGGGCCCGCCACGGCATCCATGCCGCCAAAGAAGACGATGTCAGGCTTCTTGGCCTTGAGCGTGGTCAGGATGGCATTGAAGTCAGAGGCTTTGTCGGTGGTGAATTCATGGCCCACAATGGCGCCGCCCGCTGCGGTCACGGCTTTCTTGAACTCTTCTGCCACGCCCTGGCCATAAGCGGTGCGGTCATCGATGACGGCAATGCTTTTGCCTTTGAGGGTTTCGACAGCGTATTTGCCCAGCGTGCCACCCAGGTGCACGTCATCGGCCACCACGCGGAAGGCCCCTGCATAGCCCTGGCGGGTGTATTTGGGGTTGGTGGCCGATGGGGAAATCTGGGGGATGCCCGCGGTGTTGTAGATCTGCGATGCAGGAATGGTGGTGCCCGAGTTGAGGTGGCCGATCACGCCGTTGACTTTGGCGTCAACCAGCTTTTGGGCTGCGGCTGTGCCCTGTTTGGGGTCGGCGGCATCGTCTTCGGTCAACAGTTCAAATTTGACGGTTTTGTCACCTATCTTGAGGCCTGCGGCATTGAGTTCTTCAATGGCCATGCGCGCGCCGTTTTCGTTGTCTTTGCCCAGGTGGGCAATGGCACCGCTGACCGGGCCAACGTGGCCGATTTTCACGACCATTTCGTTGGAAACCGCCGGCTTTTTGCCACAAGCGGCCAAAACCACTGCAGCCGCAGCCACAGCCACGACGGTCAAAGTACGCGAACCAGAAAATTTCATAAACACTCCGAAAAATAGATTGCTTCAATCAAGCAAGCCCAGAAGATACTTCAAATTCAAGTGTTAGTGACTCAGGGAAAACCAAAATTGAAAGGTTTTGTGTGGCGTCACGCTCAGTTTTTTTCTGGAAGATTGACCTTGTGATGCCAGGCCGTTTCGAGCGTACGCAGCACCAGCCCAGCAGCCAAACGGTCGAACTCGGGCCTGAGTTGCTGCAGCAACTCGGTGGACAAGGCCATGAACGCCTGTTTTTCGGCCGCGCGGGCGTCCAGTGCAGACTCGATGGCGGGCGGCACATCCTCGATGGCCTGGGTCAAAGTGGGGATCTCGTCCGGCAAAGGGCGAAGCTCGGTCTCGTTCGTGGATAAGGCGTTCATGGCTCGGGGGATTTCGACAAATCGTGTTGCACCAGATCAAGGCCCAGACTTTTGTAATGCTTCCAACGCTGGCGGGCCTGCGCTTTGGCATGGTCATCGCTGGAGACAATTTCGATCAAGCGTTTGAAGCGTTCAAAGCCCTCTGGCACCTCATCGCCCAAGTTGACCAGCACATCGTCCAGGCCCCAGGCGTGCGGGTCAGGGCCAAGGCAAATGGGGGAAGCGTGCTGCACCCCGGGGGGCGAATCGGCTGTGCAATGGGCCAGGAAAGAGGTCTCCTGAAAACGCCACAATTCGGCATCGAGCTGGCGCAAGGTGGCCGGGGCGCCCACCACGGCCACACGCAAATCCTGGGCGCGGGCCTTGCGCAGCAAGCGGCAGGTGTAGAGCAAGCGCTCAGCGATGTGGAAATGGAATTCGATCCGGGTCATCGCGCAATGCCAGGCAGGTCTTCAGGACTTGCGGGCCGGGGTCCGTGCCCGGGTTTGGCTTTTTGCGCCGGTGGTTGTCGCGGCTTTGGCGGATCGGGCTGCTTGACCCGAGGCAGGCTGGGGCGTCGAGGCCAGCTGGATCAGGTATTGCAGCAACAAGCCCACAGGCCTGCCCGTGGCGCCTTTGGCGGCACCACTGCGCCAGGCGGTGCCGGCAATGTCCAGGTGGGCCCAGGCAAAGTTCTGGGCAAATCGTTGCAAAAACTTGGCCGCAGTGACCGATCCAGCGGCCCGGCCCGCCACGTTGGCCACGTCGGCAAAACGTGACTTCAGGCCTTCGGCGTAGTCGTCATCCAGGGGCATGCGCCAGCACGTGTCCCCCGACGCCTCGCCCGCTTGCTGGAGCTGCTCGGCCAATTCGTCGTGGCTCGAAAACAAGCCCGTGCGCACCGCGCCCAGCGCAATCACGCAAGCCCCGGTCAAGGTGGCGATGTCAATGACCGCTCGGGGTTTGAACCGCTCGGCGTAGGTCAGGGCATCGCACAGCACCAGTCGGCCCTCGGCATCGGTGTTCAGGATCTCGATGGTTTGGCCGCTCATGCTGGTGACCACATCGCCGGGCTTGACGGCCAGGCCATCGGGCATGTTTTCGGTGGCGGGAATCAGGCCCACCACATTGATGGCGGGCTTCAACCGGCCCAATGCCTTGAACACGCCCAGCACGCTGGCCGCGCCGCCCATGTCGTACTTCATTTCATCCATCTCGGGCGCAGGCTTGATCGAGATGCCGCCGGTGTCAAACGTGATGCCCTTGCCGACCAGCACCACCGGGGCATGCGCCGCGGACGCGCCGTTGTATCGCATCACGATGAAGCGCAGCGGTTGGGCCGAGCCCTGGGCCACGGCCATGAACGCGCCCATGCCCAATCGGGCCACCTCTTTGGGGCCCAACACCTCGCATTGGAAAGCGCCCCCCTTGGCAATGCCCTTGGCCGCCTGGGCCAAATCGGTGGGGGTGGCGTGGTTGGCGGGCCGGTTGGCCCACTCCTTGGCCATCTCCACCCCAGCAACCAGCGCCTGGGCATGCTGCACCGCCTGGTCCAGGGCGGCGGCGCTGTTCTCGGTGCTGACCGACACCCGCTTGAGCAAACGGGCCTTGGGCTTGCTCAGGGTGGTGGTGTAGGTGTAACTGGCATCGGCCAGGCTGGACAAGGCCATTTGCAGGCCTTGGGCCGTGGCCTGGCCCACCACATGCAGACCCAAATGCTGGATCTTGGCCGATTTGAGCGCATTCCAGCCCGATTGGACCGCAGCGCGGATCTGGCCCGGCTTGTTCTCTGCGGTGCACACCACCACCAGGTGACGGGGGGCCACGTCCGGTTGTCCATACAGGACCAACACCGCACCGGCCTTGAGCTCGAAATCACCTTGTTTGATGGCGCTGGCCACCCAACGGCTGACCGGATCGTGCCCCATGGGGTGCGCATCGGATTGGGCTGGCCACAACACCATGAGTGCGTCCAATTGACCCTGTAGGGCGCGCGCAAGCGCCTGCTTTTGGATTTCGAAGTTCATAATTCGGGTTTTCCTGTTTCGCCAATGTTATTCCATTCCTCTTTTCGCAAAGACCTGGCACGCAACTTTGGTGCGACGCTGTTGATCCTGGTGACCATCGTCATGACGATCATCCTGATCCGCACTTTGGGTCAGGCGAGCCGGGGCAGCGTGAACCCTTCCGAGGTCATGCTGGTCATGGGATTCAGTGTTCTGGGGCAGATGACCACCATCATCACCCTGAGCCTGTTCATCGCCTGCGTGGCCACCTTGTCGCGCATGTATGGCGAAAGCGAGATGGTCATCTGGTTTGCCAGCGGTCAGGGCTTGGGGCAATTCATCCGGCCGCTTTTCAGGTTTTCATGGCCGATCATTGTGGTGATTGCCCTGCTGGCGCTGTTTGTCTGGCCCTGGAGCCACCAACAGATCCAGGATCTGCGCCAGCGCTACGAAAAACGCAACGATGTGGAACGCATTGCGCCCGGACAGTTCCAGGAATCGGCAGGCGGCAACCGCGTGTTTTTCATTGACAAGGACAGCCCGGGACAGGACTGGGGCAAGAACGTGTTTGTCTCCAGCCGCGACGGTCGGATGGAGAGTGTCACCACCGCCACACAAGGGCGCATTGAATTGATCGGCCCGGACCGCTTTTTGCTCCTTGAAAACGGCCAGCAGTGGATGACCGATCTGGACACGGGTGAAACACGCCTGACCCAGTTTGACCGCTACCAATTGCTGATCGATGCGGACGTGGTGCCTCTGGGGGGGACGCGAAACAGCCGCCAAAGCACCACCTTGCAACTGATCCTGGAGCCCAACCCCAGCAACCAGGCCGAATTGTCATGGCGCCTGGGCCTGGTGTGCAGCGCCATCAACATGGTGCTGCTCGCACTGGCCCTGTCCGCGGTCAACCCGCGTGTGGGGCGCAGTTACCACCTGGGTTTGGCCCTGTTTGTGTTTGTGGCTTATTACAACCTGCTCAACGTGGGCCAAAGCTGGATCAGCACTGGCCGGGTTGGCGCCCTGCCCTTCGTGTTGGGGCTGCACGGCGGCGTCCTCACCCTGTCCTTGCTCTGGTTGCGCTGGCGTCACATGAACTGGAGCTGGCGCAACTGGTGGCCGGCGATGCGCCCTGCCCCGAGGGTGGCCACATGAAAACCGTGCGCCGCTTGCTGTTTGGCGAAATCATCCGTGCCGTGGTGTTCGTGGCGCTGGGGTTTTTGTCCTTGTTCCTGTTTTTCGACATGGTGGACGAGCTGCAAGCCTTGTCCCGTTTCAGCGGCCAGGGCTACCTGCTGCAGCACGCCTTCTTGTACATCACACTCAAGGTCCCCTCGCATCTGTACGAATTGCTGCCGATTTCGGTTTTGATTGGCAGCATTTTCGTGATGGCCCGCCTGGCGCAAAGTTCGGAGTTCACCATTTTGCGAACCGGGGGCCTGGAGCCCTGGTTGGCGCTGAGTTCCTTGCTCAAACTGGGCCTGATTTTTGTTGCCCTGACCTTCTTTTTCGGTGATTACGCCGCCCCCTGGGCCGAGCGTCAGGCGCAGCAAATCAAAGCCCCCTTTCAAGGCCAGCTGACTGTGGGGCAAACCGGCGCCTGGTTGCGTGAAAAGCAAGGGAGTCAGCAATACGCGGTGAATGTGCGGCGCTTTGACGGCATCAACCTGATGGAAGATGTCCGCATCCACGCCTTCAATGACCGGGGTCAGCTGCTGGCCATCACCACCGCGCGCCAGGCCCGAATTGAGGCGGGCCAATGGCAACTGAGTCAGGTTGACCACACATCCATGCTGGCCAGCGCCACACAGTTCAGCGTGGTCAAGTCGGCCAGCCAAGCCTGGCCCACCGGGATCAGCGCCGACATGGTGGCTGCCGCCTTGCTCAGCCCGGACCGCATGAGCACCTGGGAGCTGTTTGGCTACATGCGGCACCTGTCGGTGAACAACCAAAATGCCCAGCGCTATGAAATCGAATTCTGGCGCAAGGTCTTCTATCCCCTGAGCTGTCTGGTGATGCTGGTGCTGGCGCTGCCCTTTGCCTATCTGCACTTCCGGTCAGGTCAAATTGCCGGACACGTTTTTGGTGGGGTTTTGGCCGGCATCAGTTTTGCCCTGCTGAACAATGTCTTCAGTTTCATTGGCAATTTGCAAAACTGGCAACCGCTGCTGACATCGGCCGCGCCAGCCCTTTTGTACAGCGCCGTTTCTTTGGCCGCTTTTTGGTGGATGGTGCTCAGGCGATGACCCCCGATTTCAACCCCCAGGGCGGCGTGGTGCTGTTCGCCCATGGTTCACGCGATCCGCTGTGGCGCCAGCCGATTGACGCCGTGGCCCACCAGATGCGCGTGCAGTGGCCGGATTTGCCTGTGGCCGTGGCTTTTCTGGAGCTGACCGCGCCGGACCTGCCCAGCACCGTGGAGCAGATGATGAAGCAGGGCCTGTCGCAGGTGCGCATCGTGCCCATGTTTTTGGGCGTGGGCCGCCACGCCCGGGAAGACCTGCCCGAGATGGTTCGTCAATTGAGCGATGCCTATCCCCAAATGCGCTTCGAGTTGGCCCCAGCCATGGGTGAACACCCCGCCATGACCTCGCTCATGGCCCGCATTGCCGCCGGCATGGCGCCCAGGGACATAGACAGATAAAGCATAATGCAGGTCGAAGATATATCGATAAGCATATGAATCTGCATCAATTCCGTTTCGTCCAGGAAGCCGCGCGACGCAACCTCAACCTGACCGAGACCGCCAAAGCCCTGCACACCTCCCAACCCGGGGTGTCCAAAGCCATCATCGAGCTGGAGGAGGAGCTGGGCATTGAAATCTTTGCCCGACATGGCAAGCGGCTCAAACGCATCACCGAGCCCGGACAACACGTGCTGCAAAGCATCGAGCTGATCCTGCGCGAGGTGAACAATCTGAAAAAAATCGGCGAGCAGTTCAGCACCCAGGACAGTGGCACCCTGTCGATTGCCACCACCCACACCCAGGCGCGCTATGTCCTGCCCCTGCCTGTGGCCAGGTTGCGCGAGAAATACCCCAAAGTCAACATCAGCCTGCACCAGGGTGCGCCCGACCAGGTGGCCAGAATGCTGCTCGACGACACCGCCGAAATCGGCATCGCCACCGAGTCCCTGTCCGCCTACGAAGACCTGGTGACCCTGCCCTGCTACGAATGGCAGCACGTGCTGGTCCTGCCACTGGACCACCCCTTGGCCAGCAAGGCCCACTTGTCTTTGGAAGACATCGCCAGCGAACCCCTGATCACCTACCACCCCTCGTTCACCGGCCGCAGCCGCATCGATCAGGCATTTGCGGCCAGAAAAATCACCCCCCGAATCGCCCTGGAGGCCATCGATTCAGACGTCATCAAGACCTATGTGCGCCTGGGACTGGGCATTGGCATCGTGGCCGAAATGGCGGTCAAGGATGACCCGGTCAAGGACCTGGCGGTCCGGCCACTGGGGGCGTTGCTGGGCATGAACGTGGCCCGCGTGGCCTTCAAGCGCGGCGCCTATTTGCGCCAATTTGTCTACCAATTTGCCGAAATGCTGAGTGACCGCCTCACGGCGCCGCTGGTCGCTCGGGCCATGCTCGGCCCTGTCAACGATTACGAACTGTGAACCCGCCATGAACGCACGCACACCTGCCATCGTCTCCAAAGCGCCCCAGATGGGCACCACCATCTTCACCGTCATGTCGGCCCTGGCGGCCGAAAACAATGCGGTCAACCTGGGTCAGGGCTTTCCGGACTTTCCCTGCGACCCTCAGCTCCCAGCCCTGGTCAACGATGCGATGCGCGAAGGCCTGAACCAGTACCCCCCGATGATGGGGGTGGCCCCACTGCGTGAGGCGGTGTCCCGGAAAATTCAAACCCTCTACGGCAGGCACTATGACCCGGTGAGCGAAATCACGGTGACCGCCGGCGCCACCCAGGCCATCCTCACCATCGTGCTGGCCATCGTGCACCCGGGGGACGAAGTGATCGTGCTCGAACCCTGCTACGACAGCTATGTGCCAAACATCGAATTGTCCGGAGGCGTGGTGGTGCGCGTGCCCCTGACCCCCGGCACCTTCCGGCCCGATTTTGACAAGATCAGGGCCGCGATCACGCCCCGCACACGGGCCATCCTGATCAACTCGCCCCACAACCCCAGCGGCATGATCTGGTCACGCCAAGACATGCTGAACCTGCAGGACCTGCTGGAGCCCACCGACATCGTGCTGATCAGCGACGAGGTGTATGAGCACATGGTCTATGCGCCCAACCAGCACTGGAGCGCAGCCCAGTTTGACGGCTTGGCTGCACGGTCTTTCATCGTGTCCAGTTTTGGCAAAACCTACCATGTCACGGGCTGGAAAATCGGGACTGTGGCGGCCCCGTCAGGCTACACGGCCGAGTTCCGCAAAGTGCACCAGTTCAACGTCTTCACCGTGAACACCCCCATGCAACACGCGCTGGCACGCTTCATGGCCGACCCTGCGCCCTACCTGCAGCTGCCCGCCTTTTACCAACGCAAGCGCGATTTGTTCCGCGCGGGTCTGGAGAAAACCCACTTCAGGCTGCTGCCTGGCGAGGGCACTTATTTTCAATGCGTGGACATCTCGGACTTGCAGGTGCCGGAAAAAAACCTGAGCGAAGCCGACTTCTGCAAATGGCTGACCACCGACATCGGGGTGGCCGCCATTCCGCTGTCGGCTTTTTATGGCAACGGCTTCGACCAGAAGGTGATCCGCTTTTGCTTTGCCAAGCAAGACGACACCCTGCGGGCTGCGCTGGACAAGCTCAAGGGCCTTTGAGCCCCAAGGCTGGCGCATGGCGTCCCACGCCCAACGCAACGCTGCACGGACCCCAGCACCCATGCCACGGCATCGGCGCATGGCGCGAAGCGCGCTCTGCGCCTTCGCCCTGGGGGTGCTCACGGCCTGTGCCCCCAGCCCGGCCCACGTCACACCGGCCACCTTGCCGGATCGACCCGCATGGGCCGATGTCGTGCCATCGACCCCTGTGGCATTTGAGCTGCCCGAAGGACCCCGCCTGAATGGGCGTGTCTGGTCACACCCCCAACCCGAACACATCGTGCTGGGGGTGCATGGTTTCAACGACCACAGCCAGGCCTTTGAGGCCATGGCACAGACGCTCAACCATGCACTCAAGGCCACGGTTTACGCCTATGACCAACGCGGGTTTGGCGCCAACCCCGATCCCGGTCGGTGGCCGGGATCGGACGCGCTGCTGGCAGACCTGCGCCACATGGCCCGCCAGCTGCGGGCCCTACACCCTGGCCTGCCCCTGACGGTTGTGGGCGAAAGCATGGGCGGTGCGGTGGTCTGGGTGGCGGCAGGCGCCGAACCGGGCCTGGTGGCCGATCAGATCGTCCTCCAAGCACCGGCAGTCTGGGGGGCGCAAAGCATGCCTTGGTACCAGCGCTTCAGCCTGCAATTCATGAACGCCGTGGCACCCGAAATGCTGATGACGGGAAAGGGCTTGCCATCCCTGGGCATCCAACCCACCGATGACCCCGAGGTCTCACGCGCACTGAGCCGCGACCCCCTGTTCATCAAGGCCACCCGCGTCAGCAGCCTGGCGGGTGTGACCGAGCTGATGGGGCAAGCCCAAGGGCTGACGCAGCTGCCCACACAGCGCACCCTGGTGCTGTACGGACTGCGCGACCGCATCATCCCGTCCAAGCCCGTGTGCGATTGGCTCAGCCGCCTGACCAGCCAGCCCATGCCGCCACTGCACGACTTTGTGGTGTACCCGGAGGGCTGGCATTTGTTGACCCGGCAGTTGCGCACCCGTGAAGTACTGGAAGACATGCGCCTGTGGATCGCCCAACAGCCGCTGCCCAGACGGCAAGATGCCTTGCAAGCACACGATGCGGTGTGCGCCCGACATTGACGAACCCTGCCCTCCTGACCGGAACTTTCACACCATGACCGCCCGATACCGCCTGCCCATGGCCCTGCTGGTGCTGGCTTTGTCCACCCCCTGCGTGCATGCCCAGCGCATGTTCGACAGCTCGGGTCGCCCGGTCGGACGGGTAGATGCCGAGAGGTTCTACAACGCTTCGGGACACCCCATCGGACGTGTCGATGGGGACAGGGTCTTCGACGCCTCAGGTCGGCAGCTTGGCCGGCTGGACGGGCAGCGCGTGTACAACGCCTCGGGCACTCAGATCGGCCGGATCGATGGCGACCGGCTTTACAGCGCATCGGGCTCGCTCATGGGGCGCGTGGACGGCGAGCGGCTCTACGATGCCACGGGTCGCCAGATCGGCCGGGCCGATGGCTTGCGGCGCATGCAAATGATCGTGTTCTTTTATTTCTTCCTGTGAGCCCAACCCATGACCGTTCGCGAAATCCTCAAAATGGGTGACCCCCGATTGCTGCGCGAGGCCGAGCCCGTGACCGCTTTTGGCACGCCCGAGTTGCACACACTGATTGCAGACATGCAAGACACCATGGCGGCGGTGCAGGGCGCGGGCCTGGCTGCCCCCCAGATCGGCGTGAACCTGCAGTTGGTCATTTTTGGCAGCTCGGCCGTGAACCCGCGCTACCCGGGCCGGCCACTGGTGCCGCGCACGGTGCTGCTCAATCCGTTGATCACCCCGCTGGGCCCGGAAGAAGAGGACGACTGGGAGGGCTGCCTGTCGGTGCCCGGACTGCGGGGTGTGGTGCCGCGCTGGGCACGCATCCGCTACACCGGGTTTGACGAAAACGGCCGCCCCATCGACCGCACGGTGGCGGGTTTCCATGCGCGTGTGGTGCAGCACGAGTGCGACCACCTGATCGGCAAGCTCTATCCCATGCGCGTGCGCGACTTCAGCCGTTTTGGCTTCACACAGGTGCTCTTCCCCGAAATCAGCGAGGCGCAAGACGATTGAGTCTTCAGGGTTTGCAGCCTGTCAGCAAAACGGCCAGCCCTGCATCGTCCAAAACAGGCACGCCCAGGGCTTGCGCCTTGTCGAGTTTGCTGCCGGCCTCGGCACCGGCCACCACATAGTGGGTTTTCTTGCTCACAGAGCCGGCCACCTTGGCACCCAGGGCTTCGAGTTTTTCCTTGGCCTCGTCTCGCCCCATGCTTTGCAGCGTGCCCGTCAGGACGACCGTCAGGCCCGCCAAAGGCATTTCGGTGGGGGCCAGTGCCTCGCCCTCGGGCCAGGTGACGCCTGCATCCCGCAAGGCTTGCACCAC
>Ga0255126_1000100_pt1 | contig 32434 bp, 26 predicted proteins | sample Law_Miss_RepA_8d_FD_188556 | JGI IMG/M metagenome (GOLD analysis project Ga0255126, IMG submission 188556) | Freshwater microbial communities from St. Lawrence River, New York, United States - Law_Miss_RepA_8d | ecosystem: Environmental > Aquatic > Freshwater > River | place: USA: New York... | reverse complement strand
CGTGTTCCACCGACCCATACCGAAACTTCGCCACCCGCCCGTCGGTCGAACGTACCAATTGATCCACTCGCCATAACCAACCAGAATCCTTAAGCCAATCCGCAGGTTCAAATCGATACTGCCTCAGATGCCTCCAGCGTAACTTACGCCCCGCCGTACGATCGCTTCCAATACTCCCACCCCCATCGCCGACGACACCCCCCACGCCCGTACAGGCGTTGGCAATCAACTCCCAATTGCTCCCCGAAGGCAAACCCTTTTCGGGCATCGCTACTGGTTCCGACATCGCTCTTCCTTGTCCAATAGTTCCGATTGCTAGTCCTGATTGCCGTTCCCAAGCTATACTTTCTAAAAACCTACGGGAACTGCAATCGCTCCCATTCAAACGACTTTTTTCAACCCTTACTTTCCCCAATCCCATCATGATACGTCTAAACTTGAAAAAATTGCACGAAGTATCCAGTCTCCTTACACCGAACTCACCCCTCGCTCCTTGTCGCTGTTTGACCCTCCTTGCCCTCGGCTTGGTTTCCCTACAAGCTGCCTCGTTTGCAAGTTATTCGTCGACCCTACAAGCCCAGGAACCTACGGTGGTCCAAGGGCAAAACCCTACAGGGACTTGGAAAGGTGAATGGCGGAGCGAATCCACCGGACACCGCGGCCCGATGCGCGTGGTTATCACCCCTTCAAACCGAGGAACATACCAAGCTCGGTTCACCGGGCGTTTCGCTGCCATCATCCCCTTCGCGTACCGAGCAGAACTTGTTCCGGTCCAGTCCTCGGATGGCACAACGCGTCTTACTTCCTCGAAGAAGCTCGGCCCAATCCTCGGAGACTACCAAATGCAGACGCAAGTCTCAGGTAGCACCCTTTCAGGTGGGTTCCAAGCTGCCGGCGATCGTGGCTCGATCCAAATGCAACGTGTTCGCTAATCAATATCTGCTATTAATCCTCTGCTAATAAACCTTTGCTCAGCGATCCATTCAAAACGACTTTACTATCTGTCGTGAATTATGCGAAAAAGCCAACGTGTTGAATTCCCTGGTGCTCGAGGAACCCTGGCAGGTATTCTTGAAATACCTAGCCACATCGCCATCGAAGAAATTCGCGGGTGGTTCCTCTTCTCTCATTGCTTCACTTGCAACAAAGATCTCAAAGCCATCGTGCGAGTCGCGCGAGGACTAGCCGACCACGGTTGGGGTGTCCTCCGTTACGACTTCAGCGGATTGGGCAACAGCCAAGGAACCTTTTCGCAAACCAACTTCTCAACGAACTGCGAAGACCTTGCCTCCGCAGCCGACTTCCTCTCGACGAATTTCTTGAATGCCCCACGCTTTCTCATCGGACATAGTTTCGGTGGAGCCGCAAGTTTGGCCATGGCAAACGAAATCCTATCGTGCCTCGGTGTGATAACGCTGGCCGCACCAAGCGATACGCAACATCTAGCGAAACTGCTGCTTCGCATGGATCCCGCCATCGGTACCGATGGAACTGGCCAAGTCACTATCGGTGGGCAAACACTTCGCATCGACAAGCAGATGATCGATAACTTTCTTGCTCAAGACCTTCCATCCAAAGTAAAGGAAATGGAAAAGCCGTTGCTGATTTTCCATTCCCCAACCGATGAAACAGTCGCTTACTCGCACGCCCTGAAACTCATGAACTCCGCCGACGCCATCGACGGCCAGTTGCCGTATGGGAACTCCTCAAGATCCCTCGTTAGCTTGCCCGGTAGCAATCACCTGTTGACCAACAACGATCGCGATATCCCTTTCATCGTGGGTACCATCCATGCATGGGCCTCACGGTTTATTTGATCTATACCTGCCGCCTGCGATCAAAGTAACCGCGATCGCTTTGTAACTATGAATAAGTCAACTGCTGAGCCTTCGCCGTCACATCCCAATGGGTCAACTTCTCTTCGCGTCCTTCCTTCGGTATGCGCACTGGACTGCCCTGATGCATGCGCTCTGCTGATCGAAGTCGATGGCGATCGAGTCGTACGGCTAACCGGAAACCCGGATCATCCGATCACCCAAGGTTTCGCATGTGTAAAAACAGCTCGCTACCCGGAGCGTCAAGAACAACCCGACCGACTGCTTGAGCCCATGCGTCGCGTCGGAGCAAAAGGAGAAGGGAAATTCGAAGTCATCTCCTGGCAGACCGCGATCGATGAAATCAGCGATCGACTTCGAAAGATCATCGATAAGTACTCGGGTCAGTCGATCTTGCCTTACTGCTACGCAGGAACCATGGGTGTTATCCAAGGCGATACACCGAAAGCCTTCTTTCGCGCGCTCGGTGCCTTGGAGCTCGATCAAACTATCTGTGCCACCACTGGAGGAGCGGCTTGGGAAGCGAACTACGGGCCCAACAAAATCAGCACTGACCCCGAAGATCTCATCGAAGCGAAATACATCGTCCTCTGGGGGATCAACGTTCTCCGCAGCAATTCGCACCTCGCCCCGATTCTCAAAGCCGCTCGAAAGCGGGGCGCAAAGATCTTGCACATAGACCCCTACCGCAATGAAACCTCCCGCTTCGCCGACGAGCATTGGCAAATTCGAGTCGGTACTGACGCCGCTCTTGCACTCGCTATTGGACGTGAGATTCTCGCCCAAGGCTGGGAGAATCGAGATTACTTGCAAGCGCACGCAAGCGGACTCGATGAATATCGCCAAGCCTGTGAACCTTGGACTCTCGAACGCGCTGCTCAATTCTGTGACATTCCACTCGCTTCCCTTCGAATCATGGTCGAAGCCTTCGCGAAAAGCGATCCGAGCTTCATCAAAGTCGGCTACGGAATGACCCGGAACGAAGGTGGCGGAAACGCCCTTCGCGCAATAACGCTTCTGCCAGCTCTTCTCGGATCTTGGACCAAACTTGGCGGTGGAGCGGCACTTTCTACAAGTGGTGCTTTCCAATTGAATCGGCGCGAAATCACAGGTGAAAACCTGATCGCTCCGAATACCCGCCACGTCAATATGAATTGCCTAGCGTCCGAACTGCTAGGCGCAAACACGAACTCCACGTCGAACGCGTCCGTCACTTCAAACAAGCAGCTCAGTGCAAAGGAAGTGATACGAAGTCTGATCGTGTTCAACAGCAATCCGGCTGCCGTCGCACCCGATTCGCGTCGCGTTCGCGAAGGTCTCGCGCGAGAAGATCTCTTTACGGTCGTCCTCGAGCACTTTCAAACCGATACGGCTGATTACGCGGATTACTTGCTCCCTGCAACGACGTTTCTTGAACACCCGGATGTCTATACATCCTACGGTCACTACTACTTGCAGTATGCTGATGCTGTTGTCAAGCCACGGGGCCAAGCTCGAACCAATCGTTGGATCTTCCAACAACTAGCTCACGCTATGAAAATCGATGCCCCTGCTTTGTATTGGGACGAAGCTACCCTCATCGACAAGATGCTCGCTTCTGAAAACCCATGGCTCAAAGGTATCGATCGCGATCAACTTACATCGAAAAAGTCGATCAAACTGCAACTCCCCAAAACGTTCTTACCCTATGCAGATGGAAGCCACTTCCCAGATAAAAAAATTCGCTTCGCTCCCCCACCCGCCCAACTCGACTTTGAAGAGCAACCCTGCGATCAATATCCGCTGCGACTGATCTCTCCACCAGGCGACTTCGTGGTCAACACGACGATGGGAAACGTCCCTTCGATCCTTAAACTCGCCGGGGGCGAACCATCGGTGATAATCCATCCAGCCGACGCTCAGAAGTACGGTATCGCCGCTTCGCAAACCACACGGATTACAAGTCGTTATGGTCAGATCGATCGCAAGAGCATTATTTCAGACGATGCCAAGGAAGGGGTCGTGATATCCGTAGGGCAGTGGTGGCCGAAACTCAGTCCAGATCGCAAAAGTTTAAATGACTTAACGAGCGAACGTCTAACGGATCTTGGTGGAGGAAGTACTTTCGGGAATCCGGTCGTTCATATCGGTCCTGTTCGCTGATGAAGCTTGTACTTTTTTCTCATTGATTGCGACACCAGAACAATGAACAAATGGGTCACTTCTTCTGCAATTAGCGCGGGAAATCGTCGCAAGTTGCACTGTAGCGTTGTTTGTTGATTACCGAGTGCAGTTTTGCCAAATTTTATGTGGCGATGTAGGTGATGGTTCAGGGGTGAACGCTTGTTGGTGGTTGCTCAACATGTTAGCGAACCATCCATCGGTAAGCATCAACACTGTTGCTTGAACAGAATTTGCGAAGCGAATCTTCTCCCTTTTCCGATATGTAGTCCATCGATAATCGCTGCACCTTTTGATAATCCGCCGCGACTTCACACACCGGCCAATTGCTACCGTAGATCACCCGGTCCGCTCCAAAAGCATTCCAGACTACATCAAGCGTCGGACGGTAGAACTCTAAGTCATCGGGTGCCTTGCGACCTTCGCGTCCTGCCCCTTCGGCTAATGCCGAGATCTTGCAATAAACGTTCGATGACTTGGATGCAGCCACAATCGACTTCTTCCAACTCTCCGGTGGGGCCGCATCGGTGATCGCGACATTGCCGATGTGATTCAAGGCAATCGTCAAACCTGATACTCGCTTGGATAATTCAGCCGCTAAGTCCAAGACATCCGGACTGCCGTTCACGTCAGCAGTTATCCCTAAGTCCGCCATCAACTTGAATGAACCAAGCTCATTGCGGGTGAGCAGATCTCGCAGGCGATCCTCCCATATCCGAATACCACGATACAAAGGATTGGCGGCGAAACGTCGAAGCTGTTCTGGGAACTTGGCTACCGATGGATCTAAGCGACCGACGATCCCAACGATCCACGGATCATCTTTAGCCAAATCCAACAGCCATTGATTGTCTTCAATCCACTCGCTCGCTTCGACTATCACCGTCCCGGACACACGACGGTACTGTGGTAGTTGCCTCATATCCTCCGGCATAACTTTTCGGTAAAGAGGGGAGTCCTTCGGTGGCCAAGGCACTCCGTGTGATCGTGTCGGATCATAGAAGTGGGTGTGGCAGTCGATGATCTCTAGATCTTTAATCTTGCCGACTTCAACTTTGTCCCCTTCCTGTTCGCCCCCTTCAGTATTGATTCCCTTGGGTTCCGCAGATATTCCGATCGAACGCATGCTGCCAGCTAAACAACTTGCAAGAGTCGCTTGGAGACCCAGATGCAATGCGTCACGCCGCGAAGGCTTGTTGGTAGCCGAAGCAGCACTCAACTCGGTTGCGCTTGGTGAGCTAGGCCCCGCTGATCTGGGCCCCGCTGAGTTAGGCCCTGCTGAGCTACTTTCAATTCGATGTTCAGACATTCGCACCCTCATCCAGTTCGTGTTACGATACTCTTCGGATTTACTCTGCCGGTGACTGCCCCGATAATTGTACAGACCGGTTCTTAGCCGTTCCTCCCTCCTTCTGACGATTTGAATTAGGATCCAGAAAAAATGTCGAAATCTCTCCGTCGAAAAAAGAAACCGATCATCTCGAAGCAGGCGTTCGTCCAAGCAGCCCTCGGTATGCTTGTAGGATTACCGCTAGGGCTAAATCTTGGGTTCGATGGATCCGCCTCTGTCGCTTACGCACAGGAGTCGAATCCCCTTAGCATTGCCCCTAAACAAAATTATGGGCCTGGTAACGGGGACTTCGTCGTCGGTCCTGAATATCGCATCGATCCGGATTTGAAGGATCAAGGGAACGCGAAGGGGAAATCCTTTGAATTCAAAATGCCACTTGCGGATAGCAAGATATTTCAAGGTGCGGATTCAACCTTGGATTCCAACAAGGAAGTTCGCAAGGAACGCAAGATTTTCGTTTACATTCCAGCAGCTTACAAAGATGGCAGCGCTGCTCCCCTCTTGGTCATGCACGATGGACCGAGCAATCTCGACTTGGTGAAAAACGCCCTCGATAATTTGACGGTCTCCAAAGACCCAAAGCGTAAACTACCACCTTTCGTCGTCGTCAGTATTGAGAACGGCGGTAACGATGGAAAAGGTAGTCAACGAGGACTTGAATACGATACGATGTCCGATCGCTTGGCTCGATTCGTACACGAAGAAGTTTTGCCAGCCGTTGTGAATCATCCAGAGATCAAGAAAGCCTTTCCTAAGTTTGCAATCACAGATGATCCTTGGGGACGCGCAGCGATGGGATGCAGCTCCGGTGGCGCGGCTGCCCTCTCTATGGGTTGGTTCCGACCCGATCTGTTTCGCCGACTAATCACCTACTCGGGTACCTTCGTCGATCAACAAGATGATGACGCGCCAGAAGAGAGCAAGTTTCCTCTCGGCGCTTGGGAGTATCACTCAAGCATGAAGTTGATCGAAACAACCGAAAAGAAACCACTTCGGATTTTCACTCACGTAGCGGATAAAGATCTGCGGGCGAATGATGCCGAAGAAACGTACCATAACTGGGTTATGGCTAACGAACGAACCGCGAAAGCACTCGCAGCCAAAGGCTACGATTATCGTTATGTTTTCACCCGAGATTCGAAACACTGTGATCGCCGTGTCTTCGAACATACTCTCGCCGACACCCTCGTATGGATGTGGGAAGGGTTCTAAGCCAGAAGCCCTGTTGTGCTAGAAGGTGGTTAATTCCAAGGTAACTCCGCATCGTCGGAGTCACCTTGAGGATCTAAGTGCCCCGATCGATTGATCGCAAGCAGAATTCGAAATGTCACTATCAAGCTGACAATCAAACCACCGAGTCCAATCAGCGAGAGATCCTTGAGCCCCATCGGACCACCATTGATGAATAACAATGGTGGTACTTTCGATGAGAGCATGATCGAGGAGCCGAGCAAAAGTGAGCTCGTCAACAATCCCAATACCAATCGATTGATCGATGGACTCAGTCCACGGTGAGATAAGTGGACGTCGAGTTTGCCGGACTGCACCAACTCCATCAAGTTGCTTATCTGGCCCGGTAGTTTCTCGATCAGTCCTTCGACTTCCACGTAGAGTCGTCTCAAGCGTCTGGCCTGTCGCCACGGGGACAGGCGACTCCTCCAGAGCCGCTTGAACATCGGCTCGATCACTTCTAATAAGCTGAAGGATGGGCTCGTCTGATTGATGGTCCCCTGCAAAGTTACGAGGGTCTTGATCAACATCCCAAGCTGACTCGGTAAAACGATTCGATGTCGATGCAAGATATCGGTTGCATCGTTCAAGGCTGACGCAAGATCTATTCGATCGATCGGTTGATTACCATAAGTTGCAATCAAATCGGTTACGTCGTTTGAAAGCATCGATTCGTCAACACCCGCCGGGACTTTACCTACCCGCTTGATGATGGATGTCAGCAAAGCCGAATCCTTCAACGATAAAGCCCATAGCATCTCTTCGATGTTCTCTCGCAACAATTCATCGATGCGACCGACCATTCCGAAATCGAGCAACCCGACCGTTCCATCCGGTTCTACTAAAATGTTTCCCGGATGCGGGTCTGCATGATACAGTCCCTTGACGAAAATCATCTCGACGTACAACTCAGCGATTTTCTTAGCAAGCGCTTCGCAATCCAAGTCGGGAAACTTTTGGCTGTTCTTTACATCATGAATGGACTCACCCTGAAGCAATCCCATCGTCAAGACGCGTGTGTTGGAGTGAGTCGGATAAGCCTTGGGAATCACTACTCCCGGGAAATGTTCGAGAGCTTGCCGCAACATCATCAAGTTCGCTTGCTCTTGCGAAAAACTCAGCTCTCGTTTCAGGGATCGGGCTAACTGTGCGACGATCTCTCTCGGACGCCAAACAGCAAACTCTGGTAGCCTTTCTGCCAACGATGCAAGCCCTGCTAGTACCTCAAGATCTTCGTGGATCTTAGGCCGGATATTCGCATGCTGAACTTTGACGACGACTTGAGTTCCATCGAGCAACTCAGCGCGGTGCGCTTGTCCAATCGATGCCGAAGCCATCGCTGTAGGTTCGATGAATGCATACAACGAGGCGATAGGTTTTCCAAGGTCCGTCTCAATGGTCTGTTCGACTGAAGGAAACGGATCGGCTGGTACATTCGATTGCAGTAACTGCAACTCCGCCGCTAACTCGCTGCCGACAAGGTCAGGGCGAAGCGAGAGGACTTGACCAAGCTTGATAAACGTAGGGCCCAAATCCGTTAATGCCATCCTGACGCGGGCCGATCGCGTGTAACTCGATAGCGGCACACCTTGATCGTCCTTGATCCAATCACGCACCACCTCCAAAGGAAGCCGGCTCAACCAATCCGCTAAGCCGTAGCGACGAAGGATCGAGATGATCTCGCGCCAACGGCGAATGTTGCGATAGTAGCGAGGTAGCGAAGTGATTCTCATCGAGGTGGTGGGAATAGTGGTTGGGGTACTTGGTTCTCGCTACCCGGAACATTTCCCTGCGTTTGAAGTTTTTCGAGCATCGACTCCGCCGATGATTGGAATTTCTCAATATCAAGTTCTCCAATCACCTCGGAATTACTGACTTCTGGACTCTCCCATGTTTCGTCCGTCCAACGCACCTTGATAAGGTTTCCTTGATAGCGTAATTGCATCTCCGATACCGAAGGATAGAGCTGCTGGCGGAAAGCGTCTCCGCGTTGTGCCGGTAGGTCATGTTTCTGATAAAGCAATCGACCGGTACGAACGTCAACCAAGGCGATGCTTGTAAAATCCAAAGCCATCCCTCGTACGTTCGAAAGTGTTAGCCTTCGCAAGAAGACAGCGGCTGGAGATTCCCGGTTCTGACTCAATGGAAACATGAAATGCTTTACCGGTTGACTCGTAGTCCATGCCAGTGAGCCATCCTTGAGATTCACCGCAAACATTCTGCCCGCACAAGCAGCGACGGACGGATCGGTACGCATCTGTGGTGCGACGACCACTCGCTCAAGTTCCATCGAGCCCGCGTACGGTAACACGAGCGCAACGTCTCCAAAAACCTGCGCTGAAATACTGCTGAACTTTCCTTCAACCTCGACCTTCTGTACCACTTCGGTCCCCTTCCGAGCATCCCAGTACGTCATCGTACCGTCGGTTCGCAGAGCGATCGCGCCAATATCGTCAGCAATCGCAAGTCGTGTATCTATGGTATGGTCAGCTTGTAGTAAAATTTCGCCACTCGAAGGCTCCACCAATCGCAACCGCATGCGGTTACCCGGATCCGTATTGCCTGTCCGCATCGGACTAAAAATCCAACGGTTGGCAACCGTTGCAATCGGAGCCCACCCCTCTTGTTCAGTTGCTACTTGTTCGGTGACTAACCCATCCCGCAAGTCGATCACTTGGATCTTGTTCGTCCCTGGGACGAATGCATACAGAACGTTCTCTTTGCGAACAAACGATGCGTTCTTGAACCCTTGCAACGCCCATTGACGCAGACCATTGAGGGGACTGTAGGAAACCAATTCATCGTTCGATTGTACGACCACTCCAGAATGCGAGATGGCCGCAATTTTGAATGCGCGTCGCTGTACTGGCATCCCCCAAGTGTTACGCTCAATGGTATTGCTGCGTCCCCGGCCTCGATCTACCGCCGAATCGATATTCTCATTGGCAAAGCTCAATGTCCACAACTGACCGTCTTGCTCGCTCCTTGTCGCATGGAACAAATCGATGGCGAACAACTGATCTTTCATCTCGACGACCAATAAGCTCTCCAACGCATAAACCCTCGGAACCACCGTCCGGTCTGATCGAGTCACGTCAAGCAAATACTGCACATCCTCGCCGGTTGTGCGATTAAACAATTGAAGCAATCCTGAATGGAAGTAGACCTGCCACCCTTCAAAGGATGTTCCAATACGCTCCACTACGGGACACAGATGGGAAGATTCGTGAACGCCATCGAGACCTTCTTGCAAATTGCGTTGATCGAATGATGAAGTTACGACAACTTTCCCCTCAGGCCAGGATGCGACTCGGCTCGCAACTCCTTGGCGGGCTGCGAATCGTTCAAGCAGACTTGATTGCTCATTGAATCGCAATACTCCGGGCTGGTATCGACCAGTGAACGACTTTGCTAGTTCGATAAAAGCATCGTTGTCTTGCCCAAGCTCCAGCCAGGCTTTCATCGGCCTCTCGCCTCGCAAGTAAATCGAAGCGCGTACGCGCTGCACTTCCTTGGTAAACGATTCTGTCCAACCGTTAGGTTGCAACTTGTTCGGCTTCGATGGAATCAAATACTCAGCATCGATCAAACTTCGATTTCCAAGCGTCTTGACGTATCGCAACCGAGCTTCGTCGGTGTAAGGTAATCCATCGAAATGCTGTAGCCGCAACCGCATTACACTCGGGTCGCGCGTGGCCTCCGGCGACAATCGCTCCTCGATGGCCTTACCTAGCTTTTCCCAATCCTCAGGCTTGACCTTTTCCGCAGTCCGCGCAAGTCTCGCCGAAATCCAACTGTCTTCCTGGATCGACCAGCGATTGTTGACATCGACATCCTGGCTGTCGTTCATCTGATCGACACGGCGATGCATACGACCGTCGGATAACTCAAGCAGTTTCTCGAAGGCCTCGCTCCATCGCTCTTTTTGTTCCAATCCATGAATCACGATTCGCAGATACGAAGGAAGATCCATGTCGAAGGTCAACGCTTGATATTTGCGAACACGATCCACATAGCGATCGAAATCCGAACGCAAGGCGATCGATGCCGCTTTGACTAACGAGCGTTGGACGCTTCGGTCGTTCGGAGCACCCTCGAGCGCTTGCTCAAGATTCGTTAGTGCACCGTCGATGTTTCCGGACGCAAGATCCAACTCGCCTTGCTTGAGCAACGTCAAAGGTGTCTGGCCCGATCGCTTCAATTCTTCGAGCAATTCCTGCTGGAATGGGTCTCGCAGCGAATAACAAGTCAATTCATAAGGGCTGGTGCTCAATAACTGATTGCCAACGACTGTCAGATTTCCCAACGCACGCTCTGTTCGTGTCGTCGAGAGGATGGCACCTTGGACCAAATCAATCTCCATCAACTGCTGCGTGGAAAGCGGAACAAATAGTTTGGAGTCTGACCGCACGCACTTGCCGACCACTTGAGCTCCCCCCGGAAACGGAATCGGCGTCCAGGCGGGTTGGCCTGTCTTCAAGTCAATCCCGACGATCTCTTGGGCATAGACCAAAACTGCAACTTGATTCCACACGCCCGCGATAAATCGGAAGGTGGTGTTTTCTTCCAGACCGATCTGCCACAACTCCGATCCATCGGCATTCGATACGCCATAGATTGCTGTACCGTTCGAAGGGGCGAAAACACTTACTCCATCTTGTGAGATCACGAAGGTGTTTAAAGGTCGAGACATCATCGGGTCTGTCTCTCGTACATCCATCCCGCCGACAAAATTAAATGCAGCTCCAGGGGTCAGAGATGCATTCAGTGGATAGCTTTTATTCCAAGCGAGTTCACGGCGATCGAGATCGTAGGCGACCAAGAATCCCGCTAGCGTTGGGCATAGAACCAGCGATCCATCGATAGTAGGGGTCAAGCCAAAGGATTTGCGTTGAGGATCAAGTGAAATCGTTGTCCCTTGATTCGCCGCTAAAGGTTGCTTCCATCGCATTTTACCTGTCGCCGGAACCAGAGAAATCAAATAAACCTCTCCGTTGATCTCAGCAATCACCAGCAACTCGGTCTGCGTTGGCAACGGTGCTCCTAGAAACAACGCTCCAGTTAACTCCGGCGCACTCGAGGTCGATACACCGCCACACTCCCAAAGCAACTTTCCCTCTTCGGGCAAACTCCAAGCCTGCAAAACGTTGTTCGTTCTAATCATCTTGCCGCGGCCCAATTGGCCATTCTGACCAACCGCAAAACTCTCACCAACCTCCAATGCAGAAGTTTCGCTGACGCTGTATATCCGTTCGTTGTCCACAGATATCTGGCTTGTCGTGAAATCCCCCCACACTCGTCGCACCAAATAATCAGGTGCAGGTAGACCCAACGAATAGCCATCGCGTTCTTGAGAGTTCTCGAACGAGAACCCAAGTGGTGTACCGCTAAAGACGATCGGCCAGCGGATCTTTCCGCTGCGTGTATCGATGGCCAAGATGCGCTGATCGTACGATGGGATCAGCACTAAACCATTTCCCGTAGCGATAGGGACTCTCGTCGGAATCACATGCGACTTCCTTTCAGAAATCTGCTTGCGCATTGTTCGTTCAAGATTCTCCTTGTGCTGAGTTGATTCATGCAAATCCACCAGCCATCGCAAAATGGGAACGGGCCGCCCACCGAGCGTGTTGGCATTCCTGTCCATTTGCCCACCCTCGAACATCGGCCAGCGCACGCTGCGAACCACTCGCTTGATCGGTTCCTTAGATACCGACTCCAAAATGGATTCCGCAGTGGTCTTGTCATTCCAACCAACCTTCGCACCATCCCAGTCAACAGAGACATTAGGGAAGTATTCCCGGACGCGTTCCAAGAATCGCAATGCATCCGGTTGGGGAACAACCGCCGATTTCGTAGCGAGGGCTAAGACTCCAAGTGATGGGCCGAACCGTTCACGCGCTCTAGGTTGATCGACAAGTCGCTCCAATGTCGCTGCCGCAGTTGCAACTGACCCATTCGCGATGTCCCGATTCGAGAGCAACAACCCTGCATCGAGTCCAGCTTCGGTAAAGCTATAGCGACTCGCGACCTGACGAAGCAATCCAGCGTCCTCTTGTTCAATGGCGTTCTCAAGCAACTGACGGGCACGAACTCCGTAACGCAATTCGACCGATTGCTGAGCTTCTTTCGGAAGCGATTCAAGCAATCGCTTCGCCTCGCCTAGTATTGTTCCCGATCCTTCCTTACCTCGCGCACGGAGAGGCATGAAGTAGTCTTCGCCAAGCCCCTGTTCGCCAGCTTGATCTTCAAGACCAAGGAGTTGCCCCAAGGCCACTACGGCTTCGCCCCACTGCTCCTTGGCTATCGATTCCTGAGCGTCACCTAGCAGTACCTCGATTTCTCGAGGTGCCGTCATCAACAACCCTTCCGGCATCGAAAAGCGGCTTTGGAAACCTTGTGCAAAAGCAGTCCAAGGAGCACAAATCGCAGCGAGCAGAACCCCGGATCGCCAAAGGCTTGCGACAGGAAAGTGGCAAAGCGTTCGCGATGAAGATTTCGATGGGATTCGCAGACTAGGTACATCTCGTCGCACAGACATGGATAGCCCCGGTAATTTCCTGGGAATGGTCAGTCGGTCAGCAAAGCAGCGGTCAGCGTGGTCGGCGCAAGCCGGCGCGAGAGCTGCATCACTATCAGTGTACCGGAAAACCGACCCTTTTCGCAGTTCCCACCCCAATTTCCACGCAGTACTGATTTCGCAGCGGCCCGCTCCCATGTTTACAAGTCGTCACTCTGGCGTTTGAACTCGTAGAGCAATGCCTCCCTTGCTACCGAAGCGATCGACTCGTGAGTGATCCCCTTGCGTTGGCAATAACTCGAACTCAACCAGATACTCAATACTTTGGCACCCTTGCTTGCATTGCAGGAAGAGCAGCAGCGAGCGATATTTTCGCGACTAACAATCCTTGCATCGTTAATGATATGCTCCCAGGTTGGTCTCGCGCCATGAGATTTGGGAGCGGTTTCAAACGACAATCCGCAATAAATACACTGGCGATCTCGCGCAATGATTTCGTTCTCAAGCCATTTTGGTATGTTCCATCGATTCACGCTGCGTGACCTCCTACGCTGTGCGGCTTTCAACGAATCGGTCGTTCTAGAATTTCTGTGGATAATGTTGACATGTTTCAGGTTCGCAACACGATTGTCGTATTCCGTGAAACGTGCTCTCGAATAAACCTATCCAGATGCGTGTTAGCTCGATTGAGACCCGCCTATAGGCTACTAGCCTCCCGCTCGGCCTGATCGCATGGTAAACGTGGTCTAATTCGTCAACCGGGGGCTAGTGCCCGCGCGGCTGAAACGCGGGCCGCTTGAGCTTTCTACGGCACGCTTAATCCATCATGCCGACTCTGAATCCAACTCTTGACCTCGGGTAGACGCCCATAAGCGTACGCTAACAATGCAATTGGCGGAATCGTCGGCTTGTCGACCCCCTGCTCCATCTGCAACTTACAAGAAGCACATTCCGTGCTGCCGATTTGAGCTTTGGTCTGCTGCATGTTGCTGATCAACCCCCAACCGACGCGCAAGCTCGTCCTATATGTCTCGCGTTTCAAGCCATACACGCCCGCCATTCCAGAACATCCCGCATCGGCATTCTCAACCGTCAAGCCGGGGATCAACTGCAACAGCTTCATGCCGTTGTAGTCTGGATCCAATGCTCTGAGGTGACAAGGTGTATGATAAAGAATATTCAAATGCAACGGACGAAGATCCAGTTCAAGCTCGTTGCGGCAATGCATGTCCCACAAGTAGCTGCCTGCATCTTGCGTATTGGCGGCTACCAACTCGGTATCGTCGCTGCGGAATAAATTGACATACTCATGCTTCAAACATAAAGCTGCGGTGGGCTCGGTCGTTACGATTTTGTACCCCTGACGCACCGCGTCGGCTAACCGCCGAATTTGAGGTAGCAGTAATCGCTCTACCCGAGGAATGTCGCCCAACGATATCTTTGTCATCCATGTCACGGTTTGCCAAGTCGGTACAAATACCTCGACTCGTTGATGTTTAAGCACTTCTACGAGGGCCATCCCAATCAATGGATTGTGCCAATTGGCATACTGGTCGACCAAGTAAAGAACTTTCGGACCTGCTCCCCGATTCATCCGCGTGATCTTCTGCTTCGATGCCCATCGCATAAATGGTTGCTTGGCAATCCTTGGCAATCGACGGCTCATCGCAATGCCGGTGGATTTCTCAAGCAACCAACGCATGGTGCGATTCTCAAGCGACCAATTGGCGATACGCGGAAATCGACTCGCTATCCCAGCCAGAATATCAAGCCTAGAAAGCATCCGATCCGTTAGCCGCAAGCCATGCGTTGCCGTGTGCTGAGCTTTCAATTCGACAACCATCCGGGGAATATCGACTTGTGCCGGACAATCTAATCGGCACTGGTGGCAATGGAAACACAAGTCGGCAATCGCACGCATCTCGTCACTCTCGACTTGTGGTGCCGCTATCCGACCTGAGACCAAGCCTCGTATTAAATTCGCTTTCGCTCTCGGTGAAGCTTCTTCAGCTCGCGAAGCGCGAAACATCGGGCACATCCGTTCCCCCGGTGCACTTGTGCGGCACCGACCACACCCATTGCATTGCATACTGACCGCATCAAGGCTCGCTTCCTCCGACCAGTTCAGAATCGGAAGTAGTGGACGCACGGCCGATACCGACTCTTGCGAAAGGGTCGTCGAAGGCGCAGGACGCAAATTTTCTATCGGTCGCTGCGGCGCATCGGTGATGAGTTTGCCAGGGTTCAAAATACCTTGTGGGTCGAACCAAGTCTTGATTTGGCGACAAAGTGGATAAAGGTCGCCGAGTTGCTGACGGACGTAACTGCTGCGACTCAATCCAATCGCATGTTCACCGGATATCACGCCGCGATACTCGATCACCTTCTCGAAAAGGCGATCCGCAAGCCGCTGCAGCTTTTGAACGTCCTCCTCAGAACGCGGATTGAGAAAAGGTCGCAATTGCAGATTGCCTTGAGCCGCATGCGCAAAGAGGGTCGCGGTTACCCGCTCAGATTTCAGTATGTTTTGCATGTCGAAGAGAAACTCGGGCAGCTTCTCCGGTTGAATCGATAAATCATCAACAAATGCCAACGGCTTTTGTTGCCCCGTGAGTCGTACCAATTGCGGTACGATCCGGCGACTTAATCTCCATACAAAATCCCGCTCGCTATCATCGACGATAATGCGTGTCTGGTGCGTCGAAGGTGCTTTCCGCACGATGCGTTGTACTAAACCTGTCAAACGCTGTTTGACTTCCCCCAAGTCCTCTCCTTGGTGCTCGATCAATAACAATGCTTCCGCACCTCGCGGCAACATCGATTCGTAGCGTGGATCGATCTCGCGAGCAATTTCGATCAGGCGGCGATCCATCAAATCGCATGCTGCCACTTCGTCCTTGCGAGCTTCCAACGCCGCACGGGCGGCAAGCTCGAGTTTCTCAAACAACAATAACACCACCGCACGCGCTCCAGGCATGCGATCGATACGAAGCGTCAACTCCGTCATCAACGATAAGGTACCTTCGGCACCCGACTGAAGCCTTGCAAGATCCACAAGGTCATCTTCAAGAAGCGACTCGAGTCGATAGCCGCAGCCTCGCGGTACACCTTTCCAAGGTGGCGATGCAATCGCCGCTCGATTCTCCGTCAAGAGCTGTCCGAGATCGACCGCCAGTTGGTCCAGCCGCGCGCTCCCCGTGTTCGGGTAATGCCAAGATGTTTTACGAAGGGAAACCTGTTCGCCATCGGCTAACACGGCGTTAGCCTGTAATAGTCGTGAGCCAGCCGTTCCGTACCGAGGATAGTGACTACCTAAAGAATCGATCGCAACCACACTCCCTACGGTGGTCACCGCTCGCGTCGGTGGATCAATCCCAAGCACAAAGCGTTGTTGAGCGAGTTGTCGATTGAGATCACCAAGGGTGATGCCTGGCTGAACCCTTACCACCAATCGATCCGAGTCGATTTCTAAGACACGTCGCATGAACCGCGAGAAGTCGATCACGATACCCGGTCCAAGCGATTGGCCGGCTAAACCGGTGCCACCCCCACGAGGATAGACGGGCAAGGACTGGTCGGCTGCATAGCGGATGACTTGAGCAACATCATTCGAATGACGAGGGCGAACGATCGCAAGTGGCTGAATCTCATACAAGCTCGCGTCGGTCGCGTAGAGCTGAGTGCTCAAAGCGTCACACTGCGCCTCTCCATCGAGGATTCCACGCAGATCAGCTTGAATTCGAGCCTGTTCAGCTTCCAAATCGACACCTAACGCTATGCCATGAACAACACTCGGAGAGTCGCATCGTCACTTACCTAGTCCCTTCAGAGCTCAGCTTGAAGCCACAGCTTTCAGCCGCGTCCCTGAGGTACAAACCCCGAAGTACAAAACCCTGAGACTAGCCCTTGGAAAGCTGTGTCTCGAAAACGGAACGAAATCCATCCTTTGATGGACTTCGTTCCGGGTTTATTCTTCGGGCTTATACACGGTATGAGCTCTTGGATTACGAACGCAAGGCTCGTTGAACCTTGCTGTGTTTGACGCTGTAGCCAAAGTAAATCACGAAACCGATCGCCAACCATATCAGCAGACGCAACCAGTTTTCCTTCCCAAGACCCAAGATCATCGCACCGCAGACCAACACGGCGAGAATCGGGACCAAGGGAACGAGTGGCGTGCGAAATGGACGGGGTGCATCCGGGTCGCTTCGGCGCATCAAAATGATTCCTATGGATACCAGAGCAAAGGCGAACAACGTACCGATGCTTGTCATGTCTCCGACCACATGGTCGGGGATGAATCCGGCGAACAGAGCGACGAATACTAGGAACAGCCAGTTCGACTTTGACGGCGTTTGATACGTTGGGTGCAGTTCGCCGAAGAAGCTCGGGACCAGTCCATCGCGTGCCATCGAGTAGAAGACGCGGCTTTGTCCAAGCAACATCACCAGGATCACCGAGGAGAAACCAAAGAGGATTGCGACGGTGATGAAGTTGCTAAGCCATCCGTAGCCGGTCATGTATTGTTCGATCGCGTAGGCAACGGAAGCTTCCTTACCTTTTTCTGGGTCGCGGAAATCCGTGTAGGGGGCGATGCCAGTAAGAACATAGCTGAACAGGATGTACAAAACAGTACAAACCACGAGGGATCCTAAGATGCCGATTGGCATGTCACGCTTAGGATTTTTTGTTTCTTGAGCAACCGTTGAGACCGCATCGAAACCGATGAACGCGAAGAAGACCACACCGGCACCGCCGAGCACACCCCACCAGCCCCCGAAGGCATGAGTGCCGTAGGTTGTCGGTTCAGGGATGAATGGTTGGTGGTTTGCAGGCTGAATGAATTGCCATCCTAAAGCGATGAACAGGACGACGATTAGGACTTTCACACTTACGACGATCGCATTGAAGACCGCCGACTCTTTGATCCCGCGTACCAAGATCATGGTGAGAAAACACAAGATGACGATAGCCGGCAAGTTGATCATTCCAGCCACGCCATCGGGGGATTTCTCGAAGGGAGAGTGGCAGAATTGATAGGGGATCATGTAATCGGGCCCGATGAAGTTCGCGATCAGTTTATTGAGGTATTGCGACCAAGCGATGGCGACGGTGGCGGCCCCCAGAGCGTATTCGAGGACCAAGTCCCAGCCGATGATCCAAGCGAACAGTTCACCCATGGTTGCATAGGAGTACGTGTAGGCGCTTCCCGAAACAGGAGTCATTGCGGAGAATTCCGCGTAACACATCCCTGCAAGGGCGCAACCGATAGCAGCGACGATGAAGCTTAGGGTGACGCTTGGGCCCGCATGTTCAGCTGCCGCCGCAGCCGTGCGGACGAAAAGCCCAGCGCCGATGATTGCACCGATACCAAGTAACACCAAATTCCAAGGTCCAAGGTGTCGTCGAAGAGTGCCTTGGCCTTCGGCATTGGCCTCCTCGGTCAGATCCGCCAAGGTCTTGCGAGCAAATAAATTCATAGTTCGTTCGATAGGTACAAGCAGAAGGAAGCGAGTGCAGGGATAGAGGAAGTGGTCGTCGGAGGGCGATCTGACGAGGTCCATGAGTATACCATGAGAGCAGAGCCCAAGCATAACCGGGGTTTGAGCGAAGGGGGTTTGAATTCCGATTTCCCTATAATTCAGGCGTAATGGACTGCCGAGACGTCAAATTCGGCAAGTCCGGTGTAAAGCAAACGAGAGTTGTGGGTGGCACAACCCTCAGGAGCCGGGGTGTAAACGGGGAATACCGGATCGCGAACTTGTGGGGGCGATAAAAACCGGCTTGCAATCGGCGAAAATTCTGCGAAACTTGGGGGCAGTTCGATTGTCTGGGAGTAAGCAACCTAGAGAAAAAGATCGAGCGCAGGAGAGGTGGCTGAGTGGTCTAAAGCACCGGATTGCTAATTCGGCGTAGGGTTAATTCCTTACCGCAGGTTCGAATCCTGTCCTCTCCGTTTTTAGACGTTGCACCATGGTGCAACGTTTCGTTTTCCCTGGGAAAATCGCGATTTGCACTCTCTGGCTGCTCGTCGTTGCAGCCGGTTTCCGGGGCCTGCTGCACCGGAATCTGCACCGCCTTTTCCGTCCGGGTTTTCCCACCGGTAGCCCGCTCAAAGTCCGCGTCGGTGGTTAGCAAGTAATGCCGCATGGCAATCGTCGGCGTGTTTCCCAGCCAAGCCGTTACCACATGGATCGGGAAATCTTGGGCCAACTCGGTCTCCCGGCTGGATCGCAGGGCGTGAAATAATTTTGGCCACGGCTCTAGGCCGGCACGGGTTATGATTCTCTCAAAGTATGTGCGGAGGTTGCAGTTGCGCCAACCTTTGGATGCATTGGAGGATTTGCGATAACGCTCATCCACTACATAGATCGCTCCCTCGGGTGCTAATTCCCAGGCCTCCTCGAGCGCGACCTTAAGTTCAGGAAACAATGGAATGAGCCGACTCCCTTTGCCATGATGCTCGGTTTTAGGCGATGGTACATTGATTCGTTGCCTATCCCAATCGATGTCCTGCCATCGTAACGATAGAACCTCCGATGGGCAGCGTAGCCCGCCGTAGCGAGCCAAGGTAATGATGGTTCTCCAATGCTGGTTAGGGCAAGCATCAAGCAGTTTGGTTGTTTCCTGTTGAGTGATGAATCGGCGCTGGTCGAGACGAACCACAGACTTGGCCGATACCTCAGCAAACGGGTTGCTGGCGATCAGCTTTCGGCGTCTTGCATCATGAAAGAATGTCCGAGCGAATTGTAACCGCTTGGCCACCGTCGCTGATGCTAACTTGGAGTTCATCAGGTACTGCCGGAAGTCCATCGCATCGGCTTCACTGATTTTGGTGATGTCTTTCTTGACGCCAAAATGCGCGATCAGATTGCGGATCGGTTGTTTCCAGACCTCGCGAGTCGCAGGCTTAACATCGCTACGACGCTTTACAAAATCATCTAGGAACTCTTTGAGTCCCATCGCCCGGCTCATCAGGCGAGCTTCGACTAAGCCGACGCGAGCCAGTTTGTCGTGCAAGGCATCAGGGATGCCATTGATCCATTGCGTGAGTTCAGCATCGTAGAGGACGCCAGCCTTTTGATTGGCCGCCATCTGCTCGATGCGCAATTTGACCATTTCGACCATTTTGGGTTTGACGATCCCCAATCGCACACTGCGCCGACGCTTATCGGTGCCGACGAACTGGATTTGGTAACCGCCGTTCTGTGCCCTATTTACACTTGCCATAGTATCCATTCACCTATCAATCTTTGGTTCCGTTTGTCGGCACCAGGGAGATCATCGATCCCCCTGGATCATCATGTCGCGCCAAGACCAGTGGTCTAGCTACTTGCTCGCTTTGTTCTTATTGGCCTCGATGAAAGCGACGAGGTCCGCCATGTCGTACCGAACGGATCGCCCGATTCGCACGCATGGCAATTCCTCGCGCTGCGTGAGAGTCCAAAGACTGCGTTCGCAGATTCCCAGTACATCCGCAGCCTCGCGTGGTTTTAGCAAGCAAACATGTGTTGTTGATTTCATTTCAAATCTCCCTGAAGTTAGTAACGAGAAAACTGAACCTTGCGTTAGTTACTACCGGCCTGCCAAGGCGAAGAGGCCGCGATCCGTTTTGCGAAACCGCGAGTCCCTTCCCTTGGTATTGATCTCCCTCAGAATGGAGGCGTAGAGCGTCGCATCGGGTGTTGCGCCTCCGGGTGACGACCAAAGGCCCTCGACCTGCATGGCCTCGACCATCGCCTTGCAATTCATGGCATCCTTCGATTTGCCAAGGACAATGATCGCCGCTTCGATCTGGCTGATCTTCTTGCCCTCAGGTGTCGATTCCTTGGGGGCCCGTTTGGCAACCGGCGCGCTTTTGGTCGCGATCTTTGTTGTTGGTACCTTGGTCGTTTTCTTAGCGCTACGTGCGGTCGCGGTGGCCTTGGTGGTTTTCGTCTTGGTCGTCATCGCATTGGTCTCCGTTGGTCGTAATGGGTTGGCTGCCATCATCAGGCCCGGCGAACCACCGCCGAGCGACGCCCGAAGGCGTTTCGGCGTTAGTTAGCGACCTCCCAAGCGAGTTTCGTGCCGTAGCCTAGTTGCCGGCCCTCGACGATGTAGAGAACCGCATCGACATCTACGTCACCATCGTCTTTGGGGTCATCTTCATCGGCCGCATCGTTGATCTCTTCGCCCGAGCAGACGCCGGTGATTGAATTCTCGAAGGGCCAATTCTGCTGGGTCATCAGGCGTACCTCGGCATCGCCACCGATGAGGTCGCGATATTCTTCCAGGCGTTCGATGAGTTCGTTGATGGTCATGTTCGTGGTCTCCGTTTGGGTTTGGGGTTACTATTTCTCGGTTCCGGTCATGAAAGCGATCACCGCCGAGAGGCGGCTATTGATCTCGCTCAAGTCACCTACGTGGCCCCAATGGATCGGGTGCTCTTCGTTGCCTGGTGCGGGCAGGTCGAATAGCAATTCGCCGATTCGCGTTACTAGGTCTTGGGCGACTAGGTGTGCGTTCTCGTAGGCGGCCTCGGCGTTGATCTTCGGTTTGGCGTTCTTGGCCATCGTCTTGTCTCCGTGTGTTGAAGGGTTTGAAATTCGTCCGTACGACATGACACATGGAGCCATGCGGTTAAAACGAACTCAAGGCATCGATTCGGAATGTGGGGCAGAATTGTCATGATTTGTCTTTTGGGGGTAAAAACACCCAATCGAAAATTCCCGACAACCAAAACAAACTCTGTCTCATACTGCGACCGTTCCCACGCCAGTCTTCGTCGAAGTTTTTTGTCCAAGTACCTAATTACCAACCGACTCGCTATGCTGCTTGCCATCGCGCCCCCTGTGCGATTTGTGTACGCCGCACGCACCAAGGCCCCGGGCGTGCGTTAGCGCACGCACCGGGGGGTACTAGGGGGGTGCGCGTGCAGAACACACACGCTTAAAAAGTTCATTCCGGTTGAGGTACGGTTGCGATCTGAATGGGCTGTGTTGCCCCAAATCGCCACCTATAAATTAGCCCCTCGGCTTGAGCTTCCTTGAACAGCTTGGTCGCCTTACGCTCGGACAGATCCTCTGCGATCGCAGCTCGAATGATCGCTGCGATTGTTTTAGGTGTCTGGCTCACAAACGAATCGACAAACCGCTGTACATCCCATTGAGCCTTGGCCAGCTTTGCAGGTGACGATTCGGTGGTTGTTTTGCGTCGTGGTCGTTCGGGCCTAAGTGCGGTTGGATCCAGTGAATCGTCAGGTTCCCACACGGGAAATGACCACCGTAGACATCGCGACTCAAGGGGTGGCCACGAGCGAACCGCTGCATCTAGAACAATCACATTGTCGACTTCGTGGGGTCGTAGAATTAGGTGAGTATCGGTCGCGCGGCTTTGACTTCCCGCACCTGCACCAACATCGGTAACTGATTTTCCGGATTGACTACCTTTGCTGCTATGGTGCACAAGCACAAACGAGCAGCCGAGTCGTGCTGCAAAGGCATCCAGGTGGTTATAGACTTGGGACATCGTTCCGTTGTCATTTTCGTCGCTATCCTTTGGCATAAAGCGATAGAAAGCGTCGAGTACGATCAATTTGAACCGTCCTGGCTCGAGCTTCTGAAAAACCCCACTGAGGCTGAAGATGTCTCTGAGGTCGCCACGCACATTCGCTACATGAATTTTGTCGGCAGCTTGATCTAAGTCGATGCCTCTCGCATTGATCACCTTTGGGATCCGATTTGCGCTGGTTTCACAATGCAATTCGTTATCAATGATCAAGACATCGCCACGCTCGGTTTCGAACGCACCAAGCCATGGCCTGCCAGTGGCCACCGCTAACGCAAGATCAAGCACGAGCCAAGATTTGCCGACCTTGGGGCTTGCGATCACGTTCATCGTTTCTCCTTCGCGCAGAAGGTTATGAATAACAGGCCGGCGTAGTTCGGGATACGCGTTGATGAGTTGCCGAACCGTCTTGGTTGGCAACTGCATTTGTGCCTTTACTTCCAGTGGCTGCGGCATTGCTGGCTGCTTATATTGCTCGAGCTTATCAAGATTGCATGATGGGATACTCGCTGTTGGCATCGGAGGCACCTCAATTTTGGTTGAATCAATCGCCTCTCGAGACCACTCCAAAACGCGCTCAGACCAAGGCTCCATCACAAGGCGACCAATCACTTCGGTGGGAACACCCTCGTTTTCAAATTGCTCCCATGCCTCTGCTGCGATCTCGAACGCTTGAACGCGACCACGAGCGCTCGATGCTGCAATTTCATGATTTTCGCTGTAGAGAATTTGCTCGCTGTCCATTTCGGGCTGACCATAGAGTTCAGCACTTGGCACAAGCCGCTCCGCATTTTCGCGCGAGTTGCGTCGATTCTCCCAAGCCGCATCGATAGCCCAGTAGTCAGGACCGTCAAACCAATTGGCTACCGTCGTTGCCGCCTCAGCGAATTGGTTGCGATACGCCTGTTCGGCTTCGATCAATGTGGGAGTGGAAGGGAACTCGGGTCCGTCTTTGTAGAAACGAACAAGCCCATGGGGTACATCTACGATCGTCATACATCATCTCCTTTGCCGTGTACTGCTAATTGCAGTGGAAAAAATTGGCGTGACGGTCTGCTCCGAAAAGCAGACCGCAGTCGCCAGATGGCGGAGTCGGTCGATCGTTCTTTATTTGTTTGGATCTGTAGGTGGGTCGTTTACAACCAGGAGAGTTATTAGGCCTCACCCTTGGCCTTGTATGCAGCACGGTGGTCGGCAAGAGCCGCGCCGTAGTCGAAATAAACACGCCAGGAGACAGCCAATCGATTTACGTCACTATCGAGTCCAAAAAACTCGACTGTGGGCATTTGCTTGCCTTGAAGGAAGGCAACGATGATTGGCGTATCGGATGGGCTTGCAAACAAATACCATGCCTTGGCACTTGTTCCTGTGAAGCGATCGCTGTTAGACAATCTCGGCTCAACTTCCAACCCAACTGAATTTTTGAGGGCATTGCCAGTTGGAACATCGTTGCTTGCACGTTGGATAAACTCACTCAACAGCAGCTGTTTGGCTGAGACTTGCAGTTCAGGGGGCACCAACAACGTTTTAGCTCGAATGTCCAAGTCGCGTTTTTCAGTATCACGCTGTGCCATCATTCTGGCGATGCCGGCTTCCAACGAGGTTATGCTTAGTGCGGTCCCAACACCAGCATCGTAGTTGCTGTTGCCACCCGAAAAGAACGAGCCAGTATTGGCAAGCAGCGTCTTATAGACCAGATCACTTAGCGAACGCATTGCTGCACGTCCTAGTAGGCGCGAGGTCTCGTCAAACATCGACAAATCATCGTTAATGATGTCACGTCGGTCGATGCCGAGCATCTTGGCGAACGTGTCGACCGAATACTTGTAGGTCGACTCGGCCAGCGATCCGTACTTGATCTCTCCTCCAGGGGGCAATTCCGTCAGATCACCGGTTTCGCTCGGGCGAACCCCGGTATGATCTTTGAAATCGACTGCCGACTTGATCGCTGCGAAGGTGCGCCAAGTTGCCGGTGACTCCAGATAGCTTTCCATCAACACCTTGTTGGCTGCGTCACCAAGTGCTGTCGGCAGCGACAAAGTACTAAGAGATGCGCGAATCATTGAGTCGCGATTGCTTGGCATGGTTTGCCCGTCCATTTGCAAAGCCACGCGACAAAGATCAACAAGGCTTGTTGCGTGCAAATCGCGAGCTTGCTGTGCCGCCGTGGGGCCAAGATGCTTCTCCGCCAAATGTTCGCATTGCATGTGACCGAGGATCGCTGCCTCAAGGACGCTGCACGAGGCCGGCATCGATGGAACATGAATGGATGGGGTTGCCGGCCTCGAAGCTCGCAAGACCTCCAGTTCCGTTCGTTGAGCGTCCCAGCCTTCGCTGATGGCCCTAGCCTCGATGTCGCCAAAGCGACTGCCGCAGGTCTTACGAATCGCTGTAATACGGTTCGACTCAGCAACGGCCTCTGCTCGCATTTGTTCCACCGTGGGTGTGATCGTTTCCGAAATAAACATAATGTTCTCCTTTGCGTTGGTAGCTGCGATGGTGACCGATGTATTCGCATCGGCACCAATCGCAACAATACTGACTTCCCTGAGTACACCCGCTTTTACGAGTGTGAATCCGCTGGCCGGCGCTTTGATAGCACGACCATTTACTTCTACTGTTTCGTTTGGACGCACCCTCTCGTAGTTTGTGGGCGAGAGGCCAACAGAGGCCTGGAATCGAAATCCCCCACGTGCCAACTCGATGACCTGGCGCGAGGCTTCGGTCGAAGGTGTGATGGTGCCTTGGACAAGCAGTTTGCCAGTGGCGACGATTGCTTTTCCATGTCCAATGATTCCCGAGAGCCGCGAATCATGGTCTGCTAAGATGCTAACTTGATCGGCCGATGCATCGATCCCACTGAGTTCGATCGCTACCGGTCCCCATCCAGGCACCGACATCAAACCGCCGGTGTAGGCGACGATGTTGACGCTTGGCTGTTTGCCTGATGCTTGGATCTCAACGTCGGCAGTTGCCAGCAATAATTCATCGATTGCAGTGCTCATTCCATTTCCTCCAATACTTTGTTGAGATTAAATCCTGCTGCCAATAACCGAGGCTTGATCAGATCGAACCGATACCTGACTTTCGATTCATTCCAGCCCAGTCGTCTTGCCACCTCGGATTTGTTGAGTTTGCATTCGACGAGCAGTTCGCAAAACTTCCGCGTTTCGTCGCATTCGATGTACTGAAACCAATCAACCTTTTCCGGCAGAGGTTCCTTGCCCGGGAATTCCTCGTATTCGGATTCCTCAAAGGGCCTAAATCGTTTTGCGTTACGAAACACTTTGTCTGCGTACTTGCCCACCGCTCGCGAGACAATCAATTTCAAAAAGGTCGATTCCGATGCACCTCGAGTCGGGTCGAAGTGAGGGGGCGAGGAAATCAGCATCAAGCAGATCTCTTGCCAAACGTCCTCTGCGTCGACGTGCACAGGGCATCGTTTCCGAACCTCTATAATGGTCGTGGTCTTGCCGACCTCCATTAATTCATTGGTCAAAACAAGTGGTCTACGTTGACTCATTTAGACTTCCTCGCCACGCTCGAGTCGCTGGCGAATGTCATCTGCTAAGGTGAAGCTGATGACTGCTGGCTTGATGTCTACGAAGTCGCCATCTGGGCTGGTTACGCCGCGAGGTGGAACACGATGCATAACGAAGTACTGGTCGTCGGCCGGGATCTCCTGCCCGTGGGCCAGCGTTTCCCGTTCAGCCGCTTCCCGCAACGCCCGCACGAAGTCGGAGTACCTACACCCAAGCGTCTCACACATTTGGGCATATGGTGTGAGTATTCCGCAGTCCTCGAAGTATTCGGCTGCCGTGTCTACTTCCGATTGCGACCAACCTGAAATAGAAGCAGGGCGCACTACACCCTCATCAAGCAGTAGCCTGAGTGATTCCGCCCGGCAGTCGTACCCTCTGGATCGTAGATGGCCTACCACCGAATTCAGTGGCATTGGAAACATCGATTCCTGCTCCAGCTGTGCAGCTTCGAAGAATGCCCGATCTGCTCCGGCTCTTGGAGCAAGCTTCAACTCGCAAAATTCCTGGAAATTCATTCCTGTAGCCATGTTTTCCTCGCGATGAGAATGGGATCCTGTTGGTCGGCACGATGCCTCCTCAGTTACTTATTCCGTTTCGCTCGGCGGATTCGCAGAAAAATCTTCTGAATTCGACCAGTGGCGACTCGTGCTATGGGATCTCGGAGTCGGGAATTTCAGGTGTTCAAGCTGCTCTTCGAGAGTCAATCCAATGGAATCTGCGAAAAAGATAGGCTCCTAACTGTTTTGACAATTATTTCATTTTTAACGGTTTTTCTATTGCTTTTTTTTTGGGGGGGGATAAGTGCACAATTCGTTCAGGGATGAACATTTCGCCGGCACGGATTGCTTTGGAGTTGTTTCTATTCCTGGAGAAGTCTCCCGATGAAGTTTTTGCATTTATTTGACAGGCATCGCACATGCCTGCATATGTTGAACCTTGCAGCTTGTGCCTTAGCGACGATGGCCGGTATGGCCGCAACAAGCCAGGCGGGAGTCGTGTCATTCGGCTCTGGTGCTAACCAGTTCAACATGGAGTTTGTGACGATAGGCAATCCAAATAACGATGCCGATACCACCGTAGCGCCGAATCCCGCAGGTCGCGTGACTTACACCTACGACATTGGCAAGTTCGAGGTCAGTCGGGATATGATTACGAAGTTCAACGCTTCGCAGTCGCTACAGATATCTCTCGAGGATATGACTTCCTTTGATGGTAACGGAGCAAACAAGCCTGCCACAGGGATTTCTTGGAACGAAGCGGCCCGGTTCGTCAACTGGCTCAATACGAGCACTGGAGGCGTTGCCGCTTACAACTTCACCACCAGCGGCGTCAACGACAACATCGCAGTGTGGACTTCGACTGATACTGCTGATTACGACTCATCGAATCCGTATCGCAGCAAGCGAGCGAAGTACTTTTTGCCGAGCTACAACGAGTGGTATAAGGCGGCTTATTACAACCCAACTAACAGCACCTACTACGACTACGCAAATGGAAGTGATACGGCACCGGGGGCGGTCGCAAGCGGCACGACCGCAGGTACGGCAGTTTATGATGGACAATCTGGCCCAGCGGATGTCAACCTAGCAGGGGGCTTGAGTCCTTATGGCGTGATGGGTCTTGGTGGCAATGTCTTTGAATGGGAAGAGAGTTCTGGAGACTTGGCTAATAGTAGCGGTTCTTCTTCTCGGGGGGTCCGCGGCGGCTTCTGGAGCGGCATCTCCAGCGGCCTGTCGTCGTCGACTCGCGGCAACTTCGGCCCTAGCAACGGGCGCAGCAACGTAGGTTTTCGTGTCGCAAGTCTGTCTTCATCCGCCCCACCTGCAGTGCCTGAGCCAAGCATGATGGTGATCGGAACGCTGTTTGGTTTAGGTGGGCTCATGGCGAAGAGGCGGATGAAGAAGTAACCCTTTTTCCTTTTGCTCTTTTACCCTTTTTCCTTCTTTCTGCGCGCCGCCCAAGGGCGGCGCGCGATTTTTTTTCGAGGGAGAGACCAGGAGACTGAGCGTCGTCATGGATGGGATTTGTTTGGATATTTGAATCGCTGGACTTTTGACATCGGAAAGAAATGACACGTCGTAGCGACCCACCGGTAGTTCTCGTGAAATGGTACGATTTCACCAAGTGGGTTTTGGGCCACGTGGATAACTTTCCCAAAAACCAGCGGTTCGTATTCGGACAGCGATTGGCAGATGGGGTGATTACCATATTGGAACTGATCGTCGAGGCGACGTACAGCGAGAGAAAATCTCAAATACTCCTCGAGGTCAATCGCCGGTTGGAAGTGTTGCGTTGGTTGCTTCGCTTGGCATTTGACCGAAGACTTTTAGCGAGCAAGCAATACGCATACAGCAGCGAACAACTGACCGAGTGTGGTCGAATGATCGGTGGATGGTATAAGCAGGCGGTGGCCAAGGAAGGGTCGATCGGTGAAGCGTCACAAGGGGCTATTTGACCGCGTGGTGTGTTTCGAGAACCTTCACGCAGCGGCACGTGCGGCTCTTTGCGGCCGTCGCATGCGGTCGCCTGGATTTGAGTTCTTGCTCGAGATGGAACGAGAGTTGATCGAATTGCGCGAGGAGTTGGTTTCGGGTTCGTACGTACCCGGAGAGTACCATTACTCTCAAATATACGAACCGAAATGCCGAACGGTGGCTGCCGCACCGTTTCGAGATCGGGTCGTGCATCACGCGATCATTCGTGTTATCCAGCCGCTATTCGAGGATCGATTCATCTGTGATTCCTTCGCATGCAGACCTGGAAAGGGTACCCACCGAGCGATGAGGCGCGCGTTGTTCTTTGCTCGGAAATATCCCTTTGCCCTCAAGTGCGACATCCAGAAGTATTTCCCCTCGATCGATCACGGCATATTGATGGCCAGGCTGTCCCGTGTAATCGGCGACCAGCGACTATTGAAGGTGATTGAAGGTATTTTGGCCAGTCATGTGGATTATGTCCGCAAGGAGTGGCCGGTGGGAGGAGATTTATTCGACGTTATCGATCATCCTGTGGGGTTGCCGATAGGGAATTTGACGAGCCAGTTCTTTGCCAACGTTTACTTGGATGCCTTGGATCAGTTTGTGAAACACGAATTGAGGATCAAGGGATACGTCCGCTACGTCGATGACTTTCTGCTGTTTTCGGAAAGTCGCTGCGATTTGAGGAGATGTGGCGAAGAAATCAGGAAGTTTTTGGATTCGCTTAAGCTCAGGATCCACCCGGACAAGTATCGGCTCACGCCGACGGGTTTAGGGGTGGATTTTGTCGGATTTGTGGTGCGCAGCGATGGCCGAGTACGCGTGAGAGGTTCCAGCGCAAAACGCTTTCGAGATCGGTACGAAAAAATGTGCTGGGAGGTCAAGCGGCATCGACGGAAGGTATCGGAAGTCACGCGTAGCGTGATTGCTTGGTCTGGGCATGTCGAGCATGCTCAGAGTTATCGTCTACGTACGACGGTGTTGAGCCGTAGGAAGTAGGAGGGATCTTGGGATGATGGGTTCTTCTTCTCGGGGGATCCGCGGCGGCAACTGGAACAACAACTCCAGCAACCTGTCGTCGTCGACTCGCAACAACAACAACCCTAGCAACGAGAACAACAACATAGGTTTTCGTGTCGCAAGCCCCTGGTTCAAAGTGTCGCAAGACAGGCTGAAGACGTTCGATTTGGCATGGTCATTTCATGTGCTGTGCCAACCATACTTTTTCAGGGACTACCCAAGATTCCTGCGCATCGGATTGCTATCCGATGGGCGAATAATAGCTTGGTGGCTCGGCTGGTAGTCGCAAGACGAACGACGAGTTCCGCCTGACGCCTAGGGGTGTCTGGTTTTCTACCAGGCACCCCTTTGTTTTACCATCACTTTCGCCACTCCAGCTGCCCTTGCAAAATCATCCTCGGTCACCAGCAAGTAACTTTGCTGCGCGATGCGTGGTGAGTTGCCAAGCCAAGAGCAGACCACATGCAGTGGGAACTCACGTTGGAGCTCGGTCTGTCTGCTGGCCCGCATCGAATGAAACAATCGTGGCCAACCTGAGACGCCGGACCATTCGAGGTCACCCCAACTAGCTTCGTAAACTCTTACTACATGAGCCAGCTTTGGATCGGGGCACCTTTGTGTCCTCATGAACAACGGCAGATCATTTCCAAAATGGATTCTCTAACAGAAGTATCAAGCGTTGGCCAAGCTTCGATGATCGCGGTTAGGTCCGAATCCATCAGAACTGATGTTGAGCTGGTAAAATCTTCAGGCGTTACGACAACTGCACCGGAATCTGCACCGCCGAGCGGCAGTACCTTCGAATTCCTATAGTATTTTGCGATAGTTCGCGTCCTGTCCTCTCCGTTAATGTTCAAAAAGTGCTTCGAAGCCCTGGTTTCCCCAGGGTTTTTGCATTTCTGGCGAGATTCTTTCCCCCGATCGCCCGAATCGCGGCGAGCGACACAGGTGCGATGACACCTCCGATTGGCATCGCAAGCGAGATTAATAATCGCGCTCGGGGAGGACAGGTCAGACAGGTCCGACGAGTCCGACAGGTCCGACAAGTCCGACAAGTCCGACCGTAGCCACTCGTCGCCAGACGGTGGTTCCTCAGAGGAAAAATAGAGGCCAATATGCTCGCGATTTTGGCCCATTATCATGCTCGGATAGCTACCTTTCGCGAAGCCCGTACAATTCGTAGATGCCATTCGTTTTCGGTCCCTCGAGCTCGCTCAGCATGTGATTGATCTTTCATTTACAGAGCTAAATCTAGCAACCGTTTACGCCACCTAAACCGAGCTGAAACATGAGAACTTACGAAAGTCTTTTGAATCCACCTTTACGAGCTGAGCTAAAAAGCTCTAGGCAGTCTGTTTGGGCAATGGTCATAGCGGGTATTGTTGGAGGGGGCGTCGGTTACTTAGCTATTAGTACTTTGTTGACTGCATCGATCCTCAAGGAGATCAAGGCCTTGTCGGGTTGGCAAGAGGTACTACTGATAGGTTCGTTTCCTTTGGCTGCTTGGCTTGCGATTCTTGTACATGAATTCGGGCATCTACTTGGGGGAAAGCTTGGTGGAATGCGCCCTGGATTCCTATTGGCCGGCCCACTTCGTTTAACCTTTGAAGGCAAGTTTCCGCGAGTGTCGTTTAACAGAATGCTTTCGACATGGGGTGGGTTGGCTTTATCGCTTCCTCCGAATGGAAACGCTTCACCTGGAATGCTGTTGTTGATGATTGCCGGTGGTCCGTTCAGTAGCCTTCTCTCAGCACTATTGGGATGGATTGCGGCGGCTAACTTGACGGACATCGGTAGGATATCGATCGGACTTTTTGCAATAATATCAACAATGATTGCAGTCGCGACAATGATACCTATTCGCGCCGGTGGATTTGATTCCGATGGTGCTCAGCTATTACAGATTCTGCGGCGTACACCGTTAGCAAAAGCAAAATATTCGATTTCCATAGTTGCTGCCGAGAGTCTTTCTGGCATTCGGCCTAGAGATTGGTCTGTAGATGCGATCCATGATTCCCTAGAGCTGATCCAAGATCCCAACTTGCGCACGAGCGGACTTTCGCTAATTGCGATGGCGGCTGACGATTCAGGTGATAGTGAGCAAGCTGGCGATGCATACGATCGGCTTGCTCAGCATCTTAAGGAGGGTGGACTAGACGCTTACCCCAAGGCATTTCGTCGAGACTTGATAACTCCTATCGCCATCTTCGTTGCTCAGCGCATGAAGGATGCTCAAGTAGCGCAGCGGTGGATGGAACTTGGCGATGGATCGGCGACGGAGAGGTATCTGGATTTATACGCTAAAGCGGCGATAGCGTCAGCGAATCTCGACAGGAAGGAATCTCAACGGTTTGCAAATCAAGCACTAAGTTTAATGTCTAGCGATGGGGTAGATGGAGCTGAGGTTTTTTACAAGGAGCGGCTTACGTTGCTGGCTCAGTCTCAGGGGTAAGGAATAAACATGTCGGCCCCCCCGGGGCTGATATCACCAACTTCGCCCCGTCCGCCTTGGCAGAATCAATCTCATTAATCAGCAAGTGACTCTGGTGTGCGCTTACGGTCAAACTCTATCGGTTAACGTGACGGAGAGTTGCATGTGTAGAGCGTCAGCATACTTTGCCATCGTATTGATCGTCGGGTTAGCGTCCTGATTGTTTTCCAGCTTCGAGATGCCAGACTTGCTGATCCCTGTTCGTTCGCTAATATCAGCTAACGACAGACCTCGTAATTGACGCTCGGCCTTAAGCATC
>Ga0255126_1000095_pt1 | contig 33039 bp, 22 predicted proteins | sample Law_Miss_RepA_8d_FD_188556 | JGI IMG/M metagenome (GOLD analysis project Ga0255126, IMG submission 188556) | Freshwater microbial communities from St. Lawrence River, New York, United States - Law_Miss_RepA_8d | ecosystem: Environmental > Aquatic > Freshwater > River | place: USA: New York... | reverse complement strand
AAATCCGTCACCGACTCTCTGCGGTCCAATTACTGACCGAGCAAACCTCAAGACGCAACGCCATACGCGAAGCCTTGCGCGAGATCTATGACCTTGAGCGACTTCTTGCCCGCGTCGCTACAGGTCGGTGTTCCCCTCGCGATTTACAACATGTTGGCAAGTCGTTATTGCAGATCCCAAAAATCCAATCTCTTTTCAGCGATGTCGATGTACCTCGCATCGCAAGTTTGCGAGAGCAACTCGACCCGTGCGGTGCACAGGTTGAACGTCTACAAGTAGCTTTGCTCGATGAGTGTCCATTGTTAGCAAAAGCAGGCGGCTTCATTCGTCCAAACTATGACAACCGTCTCGATGAACTCCGTGGACTCGCCTCCGGAGGCAAGGAATGGATTGCCAGGTACCAAGCCGAGCAGTCGCAAGCGACCGGTATTCCAAGCCTCAAGGTCGGTTTCACTTCGGTCTTCGGGTATTACATCGAAATCACGAACACGCATCACGACCGAGTCCCACCTAATTACATTCGCAAGCAAACACTCAAGAACTGCGAGCGTTACATCACTCCTGAACTCAAGGAGTATGAAGAAAAGGTCCTTACCGCCGACGAATCTTCGAAGCAGCTTGAGTATGAACTGTTTCTTGAACTGCGCGACATGGTTCATCGCGCTACGAAACCTCTACAGCATAACGCCGCGATCCTTGCTGAACTCGACTGCTTGACGTCTCTAGCTGAACTCGCAGTAAAGCAACATTACGTTTGCCCGACGATTACCGAAGAGCCTGTCCTGGAGATCTATGAAGGGAGGCACCCAGTCCTCGACCATCGGATGCCCAAAGGGAAGTTCGTACCCAACGACTGTATGCTTGGGTCTGAACATGGCCGAATCCAGTTGATTACCGGTCCGAATATGGCAGGTAAAAGCACATATATCCGACAATGCGCCGCGATTGTTGTCTTAGCCCAAATCGGCAGCTTTGTGCCGGCCCGCCGCGCGACGATCGGTATCGCAGATAAACTCTTTGCTCGGGTCGGGGCAAGCGATGAGTTGGCGAAAGGCCAAAGTACCTTTATGGTCGAGATGGTTGAGACGGCGCGTATTCTCAATACCGCCACCGAACGCTCTTTGGTCATCCTCGATGAAATCGGTCGTGGGACAAGCACCTATGATGGTCTGAGTCTCGCTTGGGCAATCGTCGAACACTTGCACGACAAGAACCTTGCGCGAACACTCTTTGCAACCCATTACCACGAACTGATCGAACTGCAAAGGAACTTAACAAGCGTCAGAAACTCGAACGTCTCTGTGAAGGAATGGGACGACCAAGTTGTGTTTCTGCACCGGATTGTCCCCGGTGGAGCGGATCGCAGTTACGGTATCCATGTTGCTCGGCTTGCCGGAATTCCCGCAGCGGTCAACGATCGGGCTCGCGATATTCTCTCCGAGCTCGAAGCCAACAAACTCAATCGCTACGGACAACCGAAAATCGCACCCGTACCTAAGAAATCAGGTGCTATCCAAATGACTTTGTTCCAATGGCAAGAAAACGAAATCGTCGATGAAATTAAGTCCCTAGACTTAGCGACAATTACACCCTTGCAAGCCCTCCAGTTGCTAGAATCTTATCAGAGACGATCTCAGTCGATTCCCTAGGGAAGCAAAGTGGACTTTTGACGCTTAAGTAAATCCGTCCCATGGAATCATATTGCATAACCGTTTTGAGCAATTTTTGCCGCAATAGGCGCTACTTATGAGTCATTCGCCTGGTGATCCATATTCAACTTCGAACGAAGGGGGCTACAACCCGTTCGCTCCACCAGAATCGCTCGATGAATCGGGAAATCCAGCGAGTGCAAACAATTCAGAATCGCAAGGGGAGTTGCAGAAAATTCCACCAGTGGAGGCGAGCTATGGATACGCCATCGGTTTTTTGATTCTAGGACTGTTCTTAACGGGCTTCATCTTACCGGGATTCATCGGAGTTCCGTGGGCCCCATTTTCGATCGCTTTCCTTGGACTACCATTCGCAATCATACGTCTCTTTCTTCATCGCTCCAGTATTGCACGCGCGATTCGTGATGGACGCTATCCCGGAGGAGTACGATTCAACTACGTATACTTTATAGTCTCGATCGTACTTGGTGTAACTTGCGTCTTCGCTGGCATCCTGGTTTTTTTCTTGGTTTGTACCGTAGTAATTTATAGTATCGCCGACAGTACTCCTTACGGACCTCTTGGTGCTATAGACAAGGCTGGGCCTTGGTTGCTCGGCGGGAATGCCCTTCTGGCCTTTTTCACATCGCTAGCGCTGAATCGTCTGAGTGTACCTCGGTATCAATAAACCGCTCTCCGCTATCCGTCACTCAGTACCTCTCCGGTAACTTAAGGGATATGTTTTCATGAACAACTTCACGCCGGTGACTTCTCCTTACACGTTTTTAGGTAATACACAGAGCCTATGTCCTGAATGCCTCGCTTTAGTACAAACGAAAATCATCGCGCGCGGACAAAGGATTTACTTTCGCAAACGATGTCCAACGCACGGCGTAAGAGAAGACTTCATCTGTAGTGACCGCCGTTGGTATGATCGCTACGACACGGCACTCCCTGCTCGGCTACCAAGGCACACGCAAGTCGAGCCGGATAAAGGTTGTCCATTCGATTGCGGTCTGTGCACCGATCACGAACAACACACTTGTGTCGCTGTTCTGGAAATTACGGACAACTGTAACCTGACTTGCTCGATGTGCTATGCCGATAGCCGACCAGGCCAAAAGCATAAGTCTTTCGAAGAGGTTTGTCGCGCAATCGATACTCTCGTGGCCGCTGAAGGACAACCTGATGTTCTGCAACTCTCCGGCGGTGAACCGACCCTTCATCCCGACTTCGAACGCATCCTCGAGTATGCCCTGAAACAACCGATCCACTACGTGATGATCAATACCAACGGGATTCGTCTCTCGAATGACCAAGCCCTTGTTGACGCGATTGCACTTCACAAAAATCGCGTTGAAATCTACTTGCAAATGGACGGTTGTGACGACGAAGTATTTCAAGTACTTCGCGGCCAGAGATTGCTCGAGACCAAACTCCGAGCTATTGAACGACTCGGTTCAGCCGACCTGAATATCACCCTAGTCGCAACACTTCAAGCTGGTGTCAATGAATCCCAGCTCGGAAAATTGCTTAACCTTGCTGCCGGTAAACCTTGGATCAGCGGATTGAGCCTTCAACCTGCAACGTATTCGGGAAGATACTTTACTCCTGAACAGCTTGAGTCTCGTATCACTGCCCCCGATTGCATTCGATTGCTTTGCGAACAATCATCGGGCGAACTTACCGAAGATGACTTTTTTCCGCTTCCTTGTGCGCATCCAAACTGTCACGTTCTTTCCCTCTGCTACCGCCATGAAGGTAAACTCGTACCGCTGACGCGATTCGTCGATGCCGCTTCCAACCGCGATTTGCTCGCCAATGGGCTAAGCTTCACTCGCGACGAAGGGAAGCGACTTGCACAACTCTACCTAGCCCGAAACAACTGTTGCGGTCCAAACGGTTGCTCCACAAACGATGCCAACAGTAATTGCAGCAGCGATTCTACAAGTCAGTCCACGAGTCAGTCCACGGGGCAAACCTCGGGGCAATCTACGGCGCAGACTCCGGCCCAAGCAGCCGGTCCACTTGTCGTGCTCGACAAGACCCCTGCGGCACTGGCCGACGAGTTCTTTGCGAAAGCGATTGAAAAGCAAATCGGCAGCAAGCAGATGCTTCGGATCACCATCACTTCGTTTCTAGACGCTTACAATTTCGATGTTCGCCGAGTGATGAAGTGCTGCACTCACCATGTTCTACCAAGCGGACATATTATTCCGTTCTGCGCCTACAATGTGCTATATCGAAACGGCCATGTTCCCCTTCCCGACTTGAAAAATTCGTTGGTCTCCGACATTGCTACTGGCAATCAACCACAATAGCTCGCAAACATCTACAACAGATTGACGAACGACACCACAATCGAGACTCGACGGTTTTCCTCCCAACGCCACTTTGTTATGAAGCTTCAAGTAGATGCCATCCCTCGTCGGAAATTCTAAGCTGCTTCACTCGCTTTGCATGGCCTTGGCGGTCTTTCTCGCTTACCTGATCTACCGATTGACCAAGCAGAAACTACCGCTCAACGAAGATGCAAAGCGTTTCGTCGCGCTCGCTGCATTTCTGGGCGCAATGATCGGTTCGAAACTACCGTTCCTCATCGATCGCAACTGGCAAGGACTAAACCCATGGGTTCACTGGCTTAGCGATGGCAAAACTGTCCTAGGTGGACTCTTCATCGGGTATCTTGCCGTCGAAGCAACCAAAATGGCTTTAGGGATTAAAGTCAACACTGGCGATGCGTTTGCCATGCCAATCGCTGCGGCACTATGTGTGGGACGTATCGGCTGCTACTTCGGCGGCTGTTGCTTCGGTAACCACACCGATCTGCCATGGGGAGTCTGTTTCCAATCAGCAGGCGATGCGATTCCTATCCCACGGCATCCGACGCAACTCTACGAAGCTCTCTTTCATGCGCTTTGGTTGCTGATACTTGCGATACTCACGCTCGGTACGTCGAGAAACCCAAGCGGCTTCGTGAAGGAATCACCGATTGCTGAAGTGAAACCGAATCAAACTCGCATGAGCTTGCTGGAGTTCAGATGGCTTGAGGGACATTTGCTCAAAGCCTACTTGCTGTGCTACTTGGCATTTCGATTCTTCACCGAATGGATTCGCCCAGAACCTACGCTCGCATGGAATCTAACCGTTTACCAATTCGCTTGCATACTACTTGCCATTCCACTGATGGTGCAGTGGAGGTGGCAAGTTGCAAGCGAAGCAAAAACGTGATTCGGACGAACGATCCTTAAGCGATATCCTTCATGCTCATCGAGCACCTGAATGCTCACCTTAACGGCGAACCGCAGACGCTTTCTCTTGGGCTAGCTTCTCCGCCGGTACGTAGCCGAGGTAGACCATCAAGTCGCGAATTTCGCTCGGAGAGAGCGTATCGAACAAACCTGCTGGCATCACGCTTGTTTTGCTCGATTGGATTTCGTCGATCTGCTCTTCTGGTAGCACAAATTCTTTGTTCTCGCTGACACGAACAGCAAGCCCCTTAGAGGTTTTGACCAAAATCCCTGTGTGCACCTCTCCATCCTTTGTGAGTACCTTCTTCGTGGCGTATTGATCGCTGATCACATGGGAAGGATAAAGAATGGACTCCAGCGTTTCGAGGCGTGTGAAACGGCGGTTCAAACTGGTCAAATCCGGACCATATCCACCACCGGTTCCATTCATCTTGTGACAAGCATTGCAGCGAGCTTTCGCAAAGACTTCCAAGCCTCTCTCAGGAGATCCTTGTCGACCTTGTTCGCCGTTTAAATATTGTTCGATGAATTCGATAGACCACTTTGGCTGAGCCGTCTCGGAAGGAAGGACTGCCGGAGGAGCATCCGGGAACTTCGATTCGTACCAACGTTGCCAAGCCACCATTGGAGAGGCTGGTTCTTCTTCGAGACTGCTTTCGGATTGTTGAACTGCTACTGAATTCGCATCCGAGACGGCGATGGCGACCGTTGCTGCCTGCTCGTCACCGGTGGCTTCATCGACACTGGTCAACTCACTGGTCTTTGCACTCGATTCAGCCTTGGCCGTTGGGTTCTCCCCGGTCCAGTATTCAAGCAATCGCAACACAGGGGCTGGATCTTGGTTGGCTTCGACTAACTTGCATCCTTGCAAAATCGTTTGTCGTAAAGCTTCTGGATCCTCGGTCGCTGCATCGATGTTGAGCAAGCAGTTGCAAACATCTGCTACAGCGAATAAATCCAAAACCGACATAGATCGGACCAAGTAGTCCCAGTTCTCTTCGTTGGGTTTCATCGACATCGCCAAAGCGATGGTCGCTCTTCGATCGGGACTCTTGCGCCAACGTTGACGAAGATGCTCCATCGCCGAAGGTTCATTCTGTTGGGAAAGAATCGCGGTGATACCAGTCTTCAAACGCTTGTATACGTCGTCTTCCAAGCCCCCCTGATCGATCGCGACGTCGAGCCGAATCAATTTCTCGATCTGCTCTCCGCTGAGTTGCTCTGGCAACTTGAATAACGAAGTCAATGCTGCGTTAGGGTACTTCTCCCCAAGATCGATAATCTGAATCGCTTCACGCTCAGTCAAGTGAGTCGAGAGCGACTCCGAAGCTTTCATGACATAGAGCGGGAACGAGCCACCTGTGGTTTCCTTTAAGCAGCCTTCGAGGAACTGCAAGGTCGCCATTCGTTCGGCGGAAGTCCAGCTATGCGGCATCATTGGAAGATGCATCGCAATGAGCATGCGATCTGACATGGATGCATCGGTTTTCAAATATGCGACCGCTTGTGGTACCAAGTCTATTTGGGCAAACGTTGCCAAGCGGATCAGTTCGCCGTTGATCGTAGCATTACCGGTTGGGAATTCTTGCTGAACAAACGCGCCAACCTCTGGATAATCGGCCGGCTTAGCGTTGCTTACATGCAATGCGACTTGCATGGTTCGAAGCAAATCCAAGAAGTCCGCATCGCTGACGAAGCCTTGGGCCACTCGATTCAAATGTTCCATGGCTTGGGAGCAAGTTGTCGGGTCGCGATCGCTGTTTACTAAAGCCAAAGCCGATTGGATCACAACGCGGGTGTTTGCATCGGTTAAGTACTCACGCCATTGATTCGATGGGATGTTCATCAACAAGCGACGAGCAAGGAAACGCTCTTCCTTCGATTCGCTTACCAGCAAAGGCCTGATGAGATCCGGAGAGCAGACTTCCCCACTTCGGATCAATGATTCGCAAGCTGCAATACGTATCTCTTGTACCTCGTCTTGCGTCATCTCGCACAATCGCTCAATAACCAGCGGGTCAGTGCCGTGAAGGCCCATCAGTCGAGCCACCTTTGCCCGAACTTGGTCGTTGGTTGTGTTGGATAATTCAATCAGAATTTCGGGAGTCGGGATCGGGCCGAGAAGCTGCATCAAGTCGAGCGCTTGAGTTCGATACCTCGCCGGATTCTCTTCGCTGAATGCAACGCCGAGGACTTGCTCATCCCAGTCTTCGCCGATCTCGCGTTTGAGAATCGCGACGGTTTGCCTTGAGTAAGCTGAATACAGTTGCGGTTGGCGGATCGCTCGTGCGATGCCTTCTCCTAAGTTGCGTACAGCGTCAGGAATCTTGCCCTGCCAGCGAACTCGATAAATTCCTCCTTCGGTTCCTCGGCCACCGGTGCAGAAATACAAAGCCCCATCAGGGCCGACTTCCACATCCGTAACATTCATCGGGGTTCCTACGACGAAATCTTCGGCACGCACTTTGCCTCGGTCCAACGGATCTACCGAGATCGCAAGAATCCGACCTTCCGACCAGTCCGCTGAGAAAATGGCTCTGTGGTATCTAGCTGGGAAAGCGAAGTGGTTGTAGACGCAGATTCCGGTTGGAGACCCGCGACCGGTATTCGCTAGAGAGTTCAAGCGGTCAGGGTAGTATTCAGGCCAATTCGACCATCCACTGCGCCAACCGAACTCGCCACCTTCGACAACTTTGAATAGCCCCGTCGCCCGGTGCCAAACACTGCCGATGTCCGCTTCCATGTCACTGTCATGCAAGTACATCGATCCACTTGGGTGAAATGCCAAGTCAAAGGCATTGCGAAGTCCACCTGCGACAACCGACATTTTCTTTTGAACAAGGTCGTAACGGACAACAGTCCCACCTGGAGCCTTTACCCCAGTGGCGTGTCCACCCGGATCCTCAAACCGAGGGCGAACCAAGTCCCCTTCGTATGGTGCGTGCAATGGTTGATAGCCTTGAGGCGTTTCTGCCAGACCTGCATGATTGCCGATGGTCAAGTAAAGGAATCCATCAGGTCCAAATGCAATTTGGTGCGCTCCGTGCTCGCCTGGAGTGCCTTTGAATTTCGCAAGCAACTCGTATTGTTCAAGCTCACCATTGCGGTCCGTATCAACGAGCCGGTAGAAGCCCGATCCGTCTGGCCCTTCTCCGGTGACGTAAACGTCTCCATTCAAAGCTAATAAGCCTTGGACGTTTTCGACCAAGTCACAGTAGGGGCGGGATGTATCAGGTACACCATCTTTATCTGTGTCGTACATCAATACCAAACCACCACCTTCGACCGAAGCGATGATATGACCGAATTCGTTGAAGGTCATCGCGATCAACGATCCGATCGATGGCTCTGCGACTTGCTCGATCTCAAAGCCGGGGACGATCGTAAACCGTTGATCAAGTGGATTGCTTTGAGTAACAAAACTCTCTTGGGATGCAGAAGCGAATTCTGCCGGTACTCCTGAATTAGCTGGTACTCCAGAGTTAGCCGGTACGCCAGAATTTACGGGGCCTGATGAAGCGCCAGGTACTGCTGAGTTAGCTGGTGCACCGGGAGCTGTTGCAGCAAAGCCACCGGGAGCCATTGCTGCTAGACCGGTAGGAGCAGGAGCGCCGCTGGGTGAGGAAGGTATCGCAGTGGGCTTCACTCCGGAACCTGTCACTCTCGCATTGCGATTAGCTAGATCTTGGGATTGCGGTGCATCTTGGGTAGTTTCAGGAGAAGCCAGCAGGTCGACCGCAGGCATCCAAGCCTCGTCGTTAAAACCTAACATCTGCCAGTTTCTTGGAGCACCTTTGCTTGCTCGCCATTCGTTATCCGATACCACCAACCGCCAGTTTCCTTGAGTTGGTTTGAAATAAAATTCGACCGCAACCCCTGGTTGGTTCATACCCCGAGATTGCACGGCAACAGCTAGTACATTGCGGCCCGGGCGAATAACTTTCTGAAACTCGAAACGCTGCTTACCATTGCCTTGACCCGTGGGGCGAACGCGTTGTCCGTTCATGTAGACTTCAAGGCCAGCGGTAGATTGAATTTCTACAAAGCATCGCTCGACCTCTGGGAGTTCCATCACTCGTCGGAAAAAGCAGTCGCCAGGAACATTCGCGTTGGGACTTCCTGGATCAGCCCAAATCAATTGTGGTTCAGGCCGAGCCGCTTCTGCGTTACTGCGTGCATTCGTGGCGTTGCGATTTTTGGCGCCGTTTTGAAACGGCTCTCTGGAAGGTTCGTCCGAGGGTAGCGGATCGAGCTTAGCAGAATTGTTTTTCCCAAATGGAAAAGAGAACCAAGCCGGTTTCTTTGGCTCTTGAGCTATCGCAGCGGTGCTGCAGATACCTGAGCTTGCGATCAGCAATGCACTTGCAAGCGATCGATAGGGAGTCCAATTGGAAAGACTTCTGTGGCATGGACCGGCAGATTTCATTGCATCTTCCTTGATAGCAACAACGGCGTGCGGAGCTTGTTCCAACGCCACTGGACAAATAGCCTAACTTTGATGGGGGTAAAACCCACTCAAATCGACAAACTAGGGGAAAGCCGCGATGGAAATCAAGCCCGAAATCTCAAAGTGAACTTTGCCTGATTCGAGAGAACCATTCGAAGTCCGTTTACTTGGATCCGAGTCGTATTAGTAATGGCCACTGTTTTTCACCAATAGCCACTAGAAAAGATGGCAACCATGTTGAAGTTGCTGCTGCACCAAAGCGATGTTTCGGCGAGCCTCTAGAAGATCAGCGAGGGGTCCATGTCGAAGCGCCGTTTGAAAAACGCTTCAGCGGTAACGTTTTGCGATTGACCATCGTAGTCCCATCTTCCAATGTGAATTTTACGTACACTTCGACCTGTGACGTAGTCGGAGGATGCTCGAGCCATTCGACTGGCAAGTGAATACCGGGTGCCGAGCCGATCGGCTCAAGCAGATCTTGAAGCTCATCAGCCCCATATTCCCAACGTCCAACCCGCGATACCGATCCGTCGGCGATCGTTTCTTCAACGACCAACGTTAAATTGCCCACTTCCGGAACGAATTCACCAAGCGAGTTTCGTGGTACGAGAACAAGATAAAGGCCATCATCGCCAGGTTTGCCGTCAGTGTTTCTCGCGCGACACAACGATGGATGCCAATCGATTTCTCGAATTCGCCGATCCTTCGGCCCAATCGGTTTGATGACTGGTTGTTTGGTTGATGGTTGTTTGGTTAATGGTGCCGTGCCACTGGCAAGCTCAACACTTCCGGCGGTACTTGAGTTGTCGTCCAAACGCGGGGCATTAATTCGACGTCGGGGATCCATGATTTGAGCACTATCGCTTGGCAATCCGTTCGGTGCCGGTTTCAACAGTGAACTCCTTCCCTTGGGTTGGTCTTCCCCACCACCTGAGGATGGTATCACCCCCGGTACTGTGGGGGGTAAAGCAGGTGGTTCGGTGGGAGGCAGTATCGAGGGTGGAGGAGCAGAGGGTGAGTTAGGTAGCAGCGGTGCGGGCTCGGGCAACGTCAATGATGGAGGTTGGCTATCCAGCGGTTTGCTGACACCTTCCAATGTTTCTTTGGTTTCCTTGTTTGGTGCAGGCACCACAATTTCAGGCAACACCAAAGGAATCTCTTCTGCGGTATTCGAACCACCGGATCGGTTCGAAGGAAGCTTCAATGGTGCAGGGGACTTCCTCGCGCTGTTCTCATCGCTAGGAGATTTCTCTCCTCCATTTTGCAACGGTTTTGACCCGGTAACTCGCGGTTTGTCGCTCGGCGAGCCTGTTGCATTTGAACCTAAAGGTTTTGAACCTTGCGTATTCGGTCCGGTTGAACCTCGCGATTCGAGACTGCGCTGTCGCTGCACTTCTTGCAACCTGCCCTGCAACTGCGCATTCGTTCGACGCAAATCCTCGATCTCAAATTCCATCGCTTGATTCTCGGCATCGAAATCATAAACGAGGTCTTCCAAAGCTCGGTTGCGCCGCGCCATGTCCTCAATGTACAGCTCCGTAATCGCTCTCTGACGACACCCCGAGCCCATCGAAAGAATCATCGCCAATGCGCACAGCCACAGCATTCCGGTCGAACGCGCCGCAACGGATTGTCTCACCAGTGCTGTTTTTGATCCGACCGTGTGCAAGCCGATCATCCGTGGCCTTTCATCTCTACTCCACTCTTTTCTTACGCTTCTCTCCGCGTCCCTTGCAGTCCGCTAGAAACTCACACATGGGAGTAGTCCATTTGCACGGTACGCGTCAAGCCAGATTCAGAACCGACATGAAGCTTGAGAGCAAAAGTCCAGAATCAATCCGTCCGCAAAGTTTGCCTAATGCCTGCCGTCCCCCTAACCGATACCAACGAAACAAGCGGTATTAAACGATCCTCTTCAAATTCGAACCGATTTCACCCAAGGATCCTTAAATGGATTGGATGCATGTATTGCTAGCAATAGCAAGGACAAAATCGGGATTGTGTATCTACCGGCTTGCGGCCTTGTGCCTTTACATCCTCATCCTTCCAAGCTGTGGATTTGGGCCCAGGGCTCTGGTTCAAACGCGCTTACCGTACAACGAAGCGGTCAAGCGAACTTCTGAGGAGCAGTTCCTTCTGAATATCGTTCGATTGCGCTATACGGACACACCCAGCTCGCTGGCGATCTCTTCGATCGCGGATCAGCAAGAACTATCGACGGGTTTGCACGCGATGCCGTTTTTGGTATCGGGTGACGGGGGGATCTTCCGCACGAACTTACTTCCCCAAGCGGAGTTGACGCGAGCTTCACGACCGACATTGAGTTACACACCGCTGGACGACGAAGAATTCACACGCAGACTCTTCACGCCTATCTCGCTTCAAGGGGTTCTCTACCTGTCGAAAACGACTTGGCCAATTTCCACGGTCCTCCGACTCTACTTGGAAAATCTGAACTGGGTTTCCAATGCGGAGACTGCTAGCGGTCCTACACCAAAAATCGCCCCAGAGTATGCCGAGTTCTTAACAGGGATGATTGCCTTGCAAGAGCTACAAGATGCACAACTTGTTCAGTTGCATCTCGATGAAAAGGAGGAAACGGTAGCTGGGCCTTTCGCTACGCCACCTAACCCTGCCGAGCTTGCGCTCAAAGCGGTCGACATGAAGCTTGAAATGCGCAATACCGACAATGGATATGTTCTGATCAAGAAATTCGAGCAACCGCTTCTGGCTGTCGATGACGCAGTTGCCAGTCACCCTTCATGGGAGGTGTTTTGCAATGCGTTTCGCCTCGATCCCTCTTTGCGATCGATTGAGCTTACGAATGAGGAACTCACCCCGTATGAGTACGAATCCTCTGGCAAACTGGTTGAATGCCTTGACATCGAGACACGATCACTTCTGCAAGTCCTCTTTTTTGTCTCCCATGGTATCGATGTACCTGACGAGCACATTCGAAGTGGAAAAGCTCCGGTAACTTGCACGGCGGACGGTTTGCCGTTTGATTGGCAACAAGTTCTCTGCGGTATTTTTCACGTCCGAAGTGTTCAGTCCAAAAAACGTCCTGCTAACGCTTATGTGGCCGTCCATTATGATGGATATTGGTACTACATCGACGAACGCGACCGCGAGTCAAAGTCGACCTTTGCACTTTTGCTCGAAGTCTCCCGCTTGGAACTCCAACCTACCGAGTCCCGAGCTCCACTGCTGACGCTTCCAATCGGACGCTAAGCCACCTTGAAAGCGCCGCTCTCTTAATGGCTGCTGATCGATTTCGCATTAACGTTTGAAGACGGTATTACCTTCCTTGATCGTTTCAACGACAACAATGTCCTTGATCGTTGTCGATTCGACTTTCAGAGGGTTCTTGTCGAGGATCACCAAGTCCGCCAATTTACCGACTTCGAGAGTCCCTTTGCTCTTTTCCTCTTTCAGTTGATAGGCGGCCATGGAAGTCACGGCTCGCAGCGCGTGGTACGGTGGGATTCGTTCGTCGGGCCCAATCACTTGACCGGTTTCCGAAATCCGATTGACTCCCGCATCGACCAGCGACAGGATCGAAGGGACCGGGGATACAGGTGCATCGTGGGAAAAAGTGAAAGTCAGTCCTGATCGAAGAAACGTTCTAGACGCCATCGCACCTGCAGATCGCTCTGGGCCCCATAACTTCACCACGGAATCCCCACCAAAGACAATTCCGGAGGTGAGGAAACTTGGAATCGCTCCATAGGTCTTGACCCGTTCAATTTGATCGATCCGCAACCAAGCACCATGCACAAATACAGGCCTAGCATCTCGCATTCCGTACTTCTTGACCGCCTTGCTTATCGAAGACAAAGCTTGATCCGCCGCAGCATCTCCATTCATGTGCATGTGGATCTGAAAGTCGGTTGTCCAATACTTGTCAAACACCGCATCGAGCACTTCGTCAGGAATCTGTTGATAGCCGGAAAATGGAGTCGTCTTGCCCTGAGGCGTTTGCGTGTATGGCTTGGTAAACCAAGCCGTATCGAGACTACCGTCCAACCAGAATTTCACTCCGCCCAGCCGTGCGCGATTGATATATCGGTTATCCAGATCGGGCCTTGCCGCTTTGAGCTTCTCAACAACTTCGCCGGCTTTGAGGTTGTATTGTGTGGAGATCGAGTAGGAGGCTGCCAAGGTGTCGTCCAAGGCTGAGTCTTTTGCGGCAATATACAAATCGATCGGCAAGAGCTTGGCATCGATCGCATGAGTGACGATCTGAATGTCGTCATTACCGAGTCCAAGGCCCGCTTCCATGGCCGTGGTCTGTCCATAACTTGCCCAAACCTGGGCAGCCCCTGTAATCGCTTGAGCTGCCAACTCATTCGAAAACGCGGGTCGCATCGCACGCACTACATTCAATGCGGTCTCTTCCATCGGCCCAGCTAAACTCTTGCCGTCCTCTTTGCGGGTAAAAGCTCCCCCGGTCGGATCAGGAGTCTCTGCGGTGATGCCCGCTGCGAGGAAAGCCGCACTGTTGCCAACCCCCATGTGCCCCGACGAGTCGACAATCATCACTGGCACATCTTTGGAGATCTGATCGAGCTCTTCGATCGTCGGTGGCCTTCCTTCCTTCATCCCGCGTGGCTGGTAACCAAAACCGACAATCCAAGCATCCTTAGGTGTGCGCTCGACTTGCTTCTTCATCCTCTCGAGCAATTCTGGTACGTCTGCACAGTTGAATAGATTCGCGTCCACCAAGTTCTTGCCGAAGTAGACAAAGTGGCCGTGCGTATCGATAAACCCCGGAAGCATTGTCTTGCCCCCAAGGTCCACTAGCTGCGCTTTCTCTCCAAACTTGCTCTTCGCTTCGGTAACTTTACCGGTATAGAGAATCTTGCCGTCGCGAACGGCCAAACTCTCGACGTATTCAGGCTCCATTCCACGCATCGTCAAGATCTCTCCACCGTGGTAGATAGTCGTGATCGACTCTTCCTGTCCCATCGCCCGAGAGCCAAATCCCCCGATCCCATCATTCCCTGTCCAATGGCTTCCCAAACAACTCATCGCGACGAGAGAGCCTGCGATTACCAAGAACTTGCGGATTGAAAATTTCATTATAAGGCCTGCGTAGAATTACTCATTTGAATGGAAGTTGGAAAGTCCCACTCTAAACAGCAAGCTAATCGTAAGCAATCCCCCCTAACGAACGAGAAATAATCAGCGACAGATTCCTTTTGGATGCTTCGTTTCGTCGCACCGAATCCCATCCGAATCCCATCGGAATCCCTAGGAGTAAACTTGCAATTGTGGATTCGCATGTCCATAATTGATTGGATGGAGTTCTCGAATTCAGAACAATGCATAGTCTCGATGTTCTCAAGCGAAACAGGTGCTCAAGATGCAAGCCTCACGAAGCGTGCATTTCCCAGTTGCCCAAGGCTACGGGGCGCAGAATTGGAACTGGTGGTTCGTCGGTTTTCGAATGACACTCTGTCTGCTTTGTGCGATCGTCTTTAGCCCTTGCCGACGAGCGTTCGCACAAGATAGTTTTGATCTTGCGCCAATCTTCTACAGCGCAAGTGAGTCTCAAGATCCAGTCGCGCAGTTGCAAAGGCGACTTCAAGCTGGCCAAACGGTACTTGATAAGGACCCTGAGCATGGGCTGTTACCAAGCCTGCTCAAAGAGCTTCGTATACCACTGGAGTCCCAGGTCTTGGTCTTTTCAAAGACGAGTCTTCAGATCCACAAGATATCGCCGACGAATCCGAGAGCAATCTATTTCAATGACTCGGTCTACGTAGGATACGTGCCGGGCAGCACCATTCTGGAACTTGCTGCAAACGATCCGAAGCTTGGAGCGGTTTTTTATACCTTCGATACTGCAATTCAAAGTGATACGACCCAGACGAATGGTTCATCATCGAATGGTCCGTCAGCGAATGAGGCATCATCGAATGAGGCATCGAGCGGATTGGTGCGGGATCGCGGTCAGTGCTTGTCGTGCCACGCGACAACACGCACGGAAAACGTTCCAGGATACCTTGTGCGATCGATTTACTCTGATCGAGCAGGACGGCCGAGAACGGGCTCGAGTAGTTTCACGACGGATTATCGCAGTCCATTTCAGTCGAGGTGGGGAGGATGGTATGTCACCGGGACGCACGGATCGATGCGACACCTCGGGAACTTGTTTGCGGTGGATCGTACCGATCCACAAAAAGTCGATTTCGAATCGGGTGCAAATCAACTTCAACTTCCTTCCCGAGTAGCCCCTGGATTGCATCCACAGCCGTATAGCGACTTGGTGGCACTGATGGTGCTTGAGCATCAAATCCGCGTTCACAACCTCATCACGAAAGCGAACTTCGAAACCCGGCAGGCGATTGCCATGGATGAATCGATGAACAAGGCACTCGGACGCGAGCCACAGTATCGTAGTGAGAGCACTGAGCGACGGATCCAATCGGTTGCGAATCAGCTCGCCGACGCTTTGTTGATGCATGGTGAACCTCCACTCGAAGGGGCAGTCAGTGGAACAAGCAACTTTGCAGCAGTCTTTCCGTCCACCGGACCGCGTGACCAGCAGGGGCGTTCGCTGCGCGACTTGGACCTCAAAACCCGCTTGTTTCGATTCCCCCTCTCTTACTTGATTTACACCCAAGAGTTTCAGCAACTTCCCTCGGATGTCATGAAGCTGATCCGAGCCAAGCTTGCAACGGAGCTTGATCTGCCTGAACGTCAAGCTGAACGGGAGATACTGAATGAAACACTTCCAGGATTTCTCACTGGCAAGCCATAAAATCCTGCTGGAGATTTGGGTTCTCGGGGATTTCTGTGGTTGGTATTGATCTATGTCGGGGTTGGAGAACCGTGTGCTCGTGCTCAGTGAACCGGTGAGTTAGAACGTCTTACGCACATGCATCGGCTCATGAGGCCAGATTCTTTTTGGCGAATTCCAGGTTGCTCGCGCGTCGGAATGCTGCGGTATTCAAACCGATTTCCGGGTATCCTAAAGTATCGAGCTCTGGCGAGGGTTTGACCCAATCAAGGTCACCACTTCGCGGGTAGCCTCCTCGTTTCTACTTCCTTGGTATATAAGCAACGCATGTAATTCATGATGTTCCAGTTTCAATCGAGTTGCCGAACTCGCAATTGCGCAGCAGATGTCCGTGGCAACGGTTGTTCTTCGGTAAAGCAAAGTGATCTTCTCTTGAAGGCAGCTAAGTCATTCGTAGCGGTCTTGGTATGGATGTTGATCGTCATCGTACCTTGCGGATGGAATGTAGCAGTAAACGCAGCCCCACCGAACATTATCTTCATTCTCGCCGATGATCTCGGATACACCGACTTGGGGTGTTACGGTAGCGAATACTATGAGACACCTAATATCGACCGACTAGCTGCGCAAGGCGTCCGGTTCCTCAATCATCACCACTGTCAGAACTGCACTCCAACACGCGCTGCGATTCTCAGTGGTCAGCATCCTGCTCGCACTGGGATCTATACGGTTGGAAAAATCGATCGATTCGATTGGTCAAAGCGTCCTCTGCGTCCCGTAGAGAACCACCTTCAATTGCCACTCGATCGAGTGACCATTGCAGACCAACTGAAGAAGGTGCAATACGCCACTGGCATGTTCGGGAAATGGCACATCGGGACCAAAGATAAGTTCCACCCGAAGTATCGAGGTTTTGATGAAGCGATTGAGACATCTGGTAAACATTTTGATTTTGAAACGGATCCTCAAGTGGACTATCCCAAGGGACAGTACCTTGCAGACTTCCTTACCGACCGAGCCATCGGGTTTATCGAACGCAACAGAGACAGACCTTTCTTCCTCTACTTGCCGCACTTCGGTGTTCACTCGCCGCACCAAGCCAAGCCGGAATTGATCCAACGATTCAAAGAGAAGAACCCTATCGCCGGTCATAACAACCCTAAGTACGCCGCGATGATCGCTTCGGTAGATGAAAGCGTCGGACGGATCCTAGATAAACTCGACGAATGGAAACTCTCTGAGAACACCATCGTACTGTTCGCTTCGGATAACGGTGGCGTCGGTGGTTATGTGAGAGAAGGGATCAAACAAGATGGGGATATTACCGACAATTTCCCTCTTAGAAGCGGCAAAGGAAGCCTCTATGAGGGTGGTACCAGAGTCCCACTGATCGCGAAGTGGCCAAATAAAATACCAGCAGATTCTACTTGCCATCATCCAACCATTCACGTCGATCTTTTTCCAACACTCTTGGAAATGGCTTCTGCTCCAACCCCAAAACAAACCCTCGATGGCAATAGCCTGCTTCCTCTGATGCTTAAACCAACTTCAGACTTCGACCGACAAGCCATCTTCCAACATTTTCCCGGTTACCTCGGCGCTGGCGAAAATGCATGGAGAACCACTCCCGTGAGCACTATTCAGTCCGGTCCTTGGAAGCTGATGGAATTTCTCGAAGACGGTCATCTGGAACTCTATAACCTCGATCGCGATATCGGTGAATCGCTCAATCTCGCGGCAACCGAACCTGATCAAGCGCAAAAACTTCACCGGCTACTAGTTGAATGGCGCGATCAAATTCAAGCTCCGATGCCGACGAAGAACAGCGGATCGGAAACTAAACGAAAGAACTAACCGGAAGAAATAAAGAAGCGATTGGCTTACCGAACAGTCGCTCGACAATGTTTTTTATCCTTGTCGTTGAATACCTATTCGCGGAAAATTGACCATGATGAATCCTCTCAATCGTCGATCCTTTCAAACCAAGTTACTTGCAGCTAGCGCGCTGACCTTCGCACCTGAAGTTTCATCCGCTGCAATGCAACGAAGGTTCCGAGTTGGGGTCATCGGAGCAACCGGACGTGGTGATTACGGACACTCCGTGGATGTGCCTTTTACAAAAATCCCCAATGTCGATCTTGTTGCCGTCGCCGATGCTGACCCTACCGGTCTTGAAAAAGCCAAAAGCCGATTGAAGCTCGATCGAGGATATGGGGACTATCATGAGATGCTGGAAAAAGAGAAGCTGGATCTGGTCGCGATCTGCCCTCGTTGGATTGACCAGCATCACGCAATGCTCATGGCAGCCGCTCAAGCAAACTGCCATGTTTACATGGAGAAGCCATTTTGTAGAACGCTCTTGGAGTGCGATGATGTTGCTCAAGCTTTCAACAAACGAGGATTGAAGATTGCCATCGCTCATACCGCTCAGTATTCTCCGGTCCTTAAGACCGTGTTGCAGCTCGTCGACGAAGGGGCAATTGGCCAAGTTCTCGAACTTCGAGGTCGCGGCAAAGAAGACCATCGCGGAGGTGCCGAAGATTTATGGGTACTCGGTTCGCATATCTTCGGATTGATGCGTTCCTTCGGAGGAGGGAATCCCATCGAGTGCTTTGCTCGCATCACCAACAAGTCAAAGCGAATCATGAAATCAGATGTCGTCCAAGGCAACGAAGGGCTTGGGCTGCTCGCCGGCGACCATCTACAAGCTCATTACCGATTTGCCAACGGAATCGAAGGGAGTTTCGCATCGCGCAAGGGAGCGGCTGCAAATCCAAGTCGCTTTGCGTTACAGGTATTCGGCTCTAAGGGGACACTCGAAATCGAAAGTGGATACCTTGCGCCGGCATTCATACTTCGCGATGGGAGCTGGTCTCCGGGGCGATCCGGAAAATCATGGGAGAAAATTAGTTCGGCCGGGATTGCGAAACCCGAGCCGAGAACTGACGGGAACTACGAAGGTGGCCATCTTGAAGCGATCCATGATTTGCTCGAAGCGATCGAACAAGACCGTGCGCCTAAGTGTGGACTCCTCGATGCGATAGCGATCACCGAAATGATCATGGCTACCTTTGAATCCGAACGGCTTTCAAAGCCTGTCGAGCTGCCAATCGCCACCCGGGAACATCCTCTGAGTCTACTGACAAATTGATTTGGGGAAGTTACCGCAATGAAGCCACTTTTGATTGCGAACCCGGCCGCCGGAAGAAGATGGCAGTCGTTCTCGAAAATTCAAGAAGCGTTGCCGGCATGGTTGCCGAAGTCCACACCTCTGCGCATTACTGAATCCATCGGGGATGCAAAACGTATCGCGATGGAAGCTTGCGAGGAACAATTCGACACCTTAATTGCTATCGGAGGTGATGGCACGATTCACGAAGTCCTCAATGGAATCATGGCGCAAAGAGCTTCCGATATCCAGCTCGGGATATGCCCCATGGGTACAGCGAACGACTACGCTTTTACACTGCGCAGGAAAGAGAAAGCAACTGAGCCATTTTCTCTCCAAGTTGACATCGGCAAAGCTTCGTGGCAACAACATCGGCAGTACTTCATCAATGTAGCTGGTATAGGTCTTCCGGGGCGGGTCGCTCAAGTCGCTCGCAACATGAAACGATTGCCAGCGAGAATTCGATACACATGTGCACTGGCCGGTTGCATGGGGGGCAAGTACCGGACCGATCCGATTCACTGCTCTGCTAGCGATGGGGATAGCGTTGCTGTATCCAAACTGCCTCGTGAGTACTTGATGATAAGCGTTGCAATCGGACAGCGGGAAGGAAGCTACCTCTTGTCACCAAAAGCTCAACTCGATGATGGAGTGTTCGATGTTTTAGAAGTCGGGGCCTTGCGCCGACGAGATATCGTCAGATACTTTCCACGAATTCTCCGTGGTGATATCCCTACGAGTGACCCGCGAATCATCACTTCGCGTGCGTCGAAGCTTGTTCTTCAGAGCTCACGTCCGATCCCTTTTCATCTCGATGGCGAAGCCCCTTGCAGTGAGGCTCTGCACGGCGAGAGTTCTTCCGGTAACCAGCAACCCAGTAGCCACGAACAGAACTTCGAACTCTGCATCGAACTTATTCCCAAGGCGATTCGCGTCGAACTGGTTGATCTCGCGCTATCGATCTGAGGACAGAGAGTTCAATTCGATTACATGACTCGTTGCTTTTCGGCAGGGTAAAAAGGGATTTTGGAGCGAATGCGAAACGATTTGGGTTTCGAAAACGGATGTAACTTGAGTGAATCCAGAAATTTTCGCCACATCGCTCAAGTTGGTACGGAATTTGTGGATTGTTCTAACGTCCGCAATGCGGTGGGCTAGCAAGGTGTGTTAGCCCAAGGTTTTTGACCATCGGTTTGTTCATTTGTGGTTTGTTTATTTGCGAGGTATCGAAAGCCTCAAGGAGTCCAGCGATGTTTCGGCCAATCCTCTCGGCACCATCAATAGGTCTGCGTACCGTGAACTTGCCCACAGCAAAGTTACCAACGTTCAGCTCGTCGCGTTCCATTCAGACCAAGTGGAGTGTACGAGTACTAGCACTATGGGCTTTGAGCATGCTGCTTGGCAATTGGGCGAACGAAGTTCAGGCCGGAAACCCTTGGGTGTCAGCAATCGGTGAAGCTCGCGTCGTACAGCATCGCGCCGAGGACATTGCGAACCGCATCAAACGGACCGATCCTCGCAATTACTTGGTCCGCGATGCGATGGAATTCGACCGTGTGGCTTGCGCCATGGTCGAACTGCTTCGAGGCACTACCGTGTGCAACCGCAGTTCGTGCAATCAAGTCCAACAACTGTACCGGCAAATGGAAAGCCAATGGGGACAGCTTCGTTTCGCACTTTGCTCCGACCCATGTTTGAGAGGAGATCGGACTCTAAAAGGGTATGCCGATAGCATGGATACCCGTATGCGAAACCTCTGCAAAGCAATCGATCGAGTCATCGAACGGGAATTGCGATATGCCCCTGTCCCACAAACTGTTTACAGACCTCAATACCCAAGCATCCAGCCACATTTCGAGCAACACTTCGATCACCACAGCGGGCACCACGGCGGGCAATACGGCGAGCATGACGGCCAAAACTATGGTGGGAGCTACGGCCAGAACTATGGCTATTCAGCCGGACCATCCTTCGGTTATCGCCCTCAAGGTAGTATCGAACTGCGATTCTCGACGCCAGGCAGGATCGTCAATCCTTATGCAATTCCTGGGCATCCAAGCTTTGGGGTACCAAGCAACGCAATTCCATTCGGTGTGCCTAACCCATACCAGCAACACGGTTTTCATCCTGGCCCACGGCGATCCTTCTAATCGCCCGGTTTTATCGACCGGATGCGGCTTGGTTGAACTCATACGGCTTAGCTTTCGGAATTGCTAGCACTCCGCTTCGTGAAAGAAATCCTCATGGAGGGGAAAGCTAAAGGCCGAAGAACCGGAATAATCGGAAAAGCCCATGCAGTTTGCGTGGGCATTGGTCTGTGGCGACTCGAAAGCGTGATGCATCGAGCCAAAATCATTGTTCAGACGCAATCCACTGGGGAAATATGATCCGAAGCACCCTCGGCAAGCACTTGGTGCTCTTTGGCTTTCTCCTTGCGATCTGGTCGGCAAATCTGTTCCCGGTCCAACGCGCCGAACATGTTTTGCAAGCGACAGCAGTTGTATCACCCCAACGGCTCACCGCCCTTCAACGGCTATCGGCCAACCAACGGATCTGGGACGGTAATCTATCAGAGAGTCGCAACCTTCGATGGGTCCGTTACTCTCGCGCATCGAAACACTCTACAAAGTCACAGTTGGATGCATCGGTCGAGCACATTCTTCTCGAACTCGGTGTCCATGCAAAAGCCGGACTTCGCGAAATAGAACAAGAGCTTGAACGATTGACTCTTGTCGATGACTCGAGTGTTTTGGTCAATGAAGAGTCGAAACGAATCCGAGCGGATCGTTGGAAGTTGGCCTCTATTGAGCATCAAGTATCGCGATTTAAGTTGGATCGGGATCGAGAAGCTATTGCGAAAGCTGCCCGTCTAACGCAAACTCCTGAAGAGCTAGCCAACAATGCAACTTCGGATGAAGCTTTATCGACCGCAGGTTCACCTGAAAAGAAAAACGACGTTCCAGCGGTTACGATCTCTTTTCGCCAACCCAGTGATTCCGGACTTGCCGACGTAACTAACGCAAACGTCGACGAGGCTGCTTGGTCGCCTCAAGATAAACAGACTTGGAACGCTTTGCTTGCAAGCAAAGCAGCATGCATCAAGAGCATCGAAGCTGCTGAACAGAAAATGCAGATGGCTCGCATGCAAGCCGCTGGGACCATCGCTATCACCGGTGCTCCGCGTTATGGGGTTGTCAGTGGCTACGCCTCGCTTTCGCACATCATCAGCATTCTTGCTTTAAGTACATCGGGAGCGATCGGACTTGGATTTCTGCTTCGCTCACCTTCGGGTAGAAACACTTCAACGACTTCTCGAAGATCTGTACCAAAGATCTCCACATCACCAATACGAAGCAGTGATATCTCCGATTTGATGGCTGAGCATCAGATCAAGTGCTTTGGAACTATCGAAGTTCGCCATGACGCCACAAGTTACGCTTCGAGAGACGCTACAAGTGACGCTAAGCCTGCAACGAGTCCGGTCGAGAATCTGCCACACGAGGCATTGGATACAGGTCCAACGAGTGCAATCGGCTCGCGCGAAGCGATGCGAATGGCTCGCATCGCAAAACGTGTGGAGCAATTAAACAATTGGGCTCTATGGACTTGGGTGGGACTATTTCTCGTCAGGTTCCTCTCGGATGCAAACTGGCGTGAGCTTCTTTTCAATGCCCCGCTGGCTGCTTTCTCAAGCATCGTGCTCGGGGTTTATTGATTCGCTCAGCTCCAATCGAGCCCTTCGTGCAGTCGATTGAAATTCTCGCAACCATCCTTTAAGACCACTACCATATCTTCGACCCGTACGCCTCCGTAGCGTTTCCCGTAGAGTCCGGGTTCAATGGTAACGACATCTCCTTCGACGAGTTCAGGGCCACCGACCGCCAACAAAGGTGGTTCGTGGACTTCTAGTCCAAGTCCATGGCCGGTCCCGTGAGTCATGCTGATAAAGGTCTCAGGTGCATCCGGACCGGGGAGTCCCATCTGGTAACCGGAGCCTTCGATCGATCGGATCGTGGCTTCGTGAACCTCTTGGCCTGTAACCCCGGCACGGACCGCTCGTATCGCTGCTGCTTTGGCTGCAACGACTGCGGCATGCATTCGCGCGACGTCCGGATGAATCTGCCCATTGACGACGGTTCGAGTGCAGTCTCCGTTGTACAGCGTCGCTTTGACCCTTGGGAAAATATCGACGATGATCGGCTGGCCTGTATAGAGCGGCCCGTGTCCATGATCATGGCAATCCGCCCCGACAGGACCACCTGCAACAATCGCATCGGGACTTACGCAACCGCGCTCAAGCAACCAGACATCGATGAGCACTCTCATCCGTTCGCTTGTCATCGCCGCCCCGTCATGTTGCAAGATTCCCTTTGCATCCACCGAGCATCTTGCAAGGGTTGAGCAAGCCATCTCCATGACTTCTTCGGTGATGTTCTGCGCTTCGCGGATCATCTTTAGTTCCGCTTCGTTTTTCATGCGTCGCTCCATGACACCCCATTGGAGATCGCATTCGACTGCAATCCCGGCCTTTTGCAACATCGAGGTGTAAATCATCGGCAAGGATCGATCTACCACGACCCGCTTGATCCCTGCACGACAAAAAGCCTCTGCCGCCGCTTGTGCCGTCGCGGTCTCTCGGTCTCCGGATAGCCCTTGCGAAGGTGTGAAATCTGCCGGGCAGTGGACTTGATTGACATTCGCATTGACCCGGGCTCGGCCCATTTCAATGTCTCGGCAAATCAACGTGGACTGCATGCTGCCATCGGCTTGCGGCCACTCGATATACACCACTGGGTCACCGACAAGAAATCGAATCGATCGGTACAAACCAGCATTGAGTGTTGGTATGCCAGCCATCATGCGTGGCGATGAGAGGTCGGTGATAAGCATCGGATCAAGCTTTCCAGAAAAGGGATTGTTTGAGTAGTACTAAGCGAAGGATCTTAACGCAACTAAACCGGCTTAGAGCTGACTGGCTCGTTCGACGGCAGTGACGAAAGCATCGACTTCTTGCTCAGTATTGTAGAAATAGAAGGAGGCTCGTGCGCTGACCCCAAGGCCAAATCGGGCGTGTAAGGGCATGGCGCAGTGATGGCCGACCCGAATGGCAACACCCGATGCATTCAAGTACTGACCGATTTGGTCGGCGTGAATTCCCGGTATGACGAACGAAACGATCCCGGTTTTCTCCCCTGAGTTTACTTCTGTCGGCCCAAAGATTCGAAGATTCTTGATTGTCTGCAGTCCTTCGATCGCTCGACGAGTCAAGTTCTGCTCGTGCGTCAGGATCTGGTCGCTACCGACTCGTAGCAGATACTCCAAAGCAGGTTTCATTGCGATGGCTTCGACAATCGCTGCCGTTCCTGCTTCAAAGCGATGGGGCAAGTCCGCTTGCTCAAATCCATTCTTGCTGACAGATTTGATCATGTTCCCTCCACCGAGAAACGGTGGCATCGACTCGAGAACTTCCCGCTTTCCAGCCAACACTCCAATCCCGGTTGGGCCAAGCATTTTGTGTCCGCTGAAGACTACCCAGTCTGCATCCCAGTCGACCGCAGTCGCTTTGCCATGCGGGACACTTTGAGCTGCATCAACAAGCACTTTCGCGCCGACGCGGTGGGCTGCATCCGCGATCTTTCTCACCGGATTGATTGTTCCAAGCACATTGGAAACCGCAGTGAGACTCACTAGCTTTGTGCGGGGGCCAAGGACCTTATCCAAGGACTCTATATCTAGTTGATAGTCATCTCGAACGCCGATCCATCGGATCACAGCTCCAGTCCGTTGAGCTAGCTGTTGCCATGGAACGATATTCGAATGATGCTCCATCTCCGTTAGAACGATCTCGTCCCCAGCCTTCAGGAATGCATCACCCCAACTTCTCGCTACCAAATTGATCGATGCAGTTGTGCCTGAGGTGAAGATTACTTGCGAAGCGGAATCCAGGTGCATCCAATCACACAAAGCTTGACGAGCGGCCTCCATCGCTTCGGTCGTCTCTGCTGCCAACTGATGGCCGCTTCGATGCACATTCGCATAATGATTCCTGTAAACACGGTCCATGCAATCTAGGACCGAGACGGGCCTTTGCGCCGAGGCTGCGTTGTCGAGATATATCCAAGGCTTGCCGCATGGAAGCTTCGCATCGAGGATTGGAAAATCTTGACGGCACTGAGAAATTGGAATCGTAGGGAGCTTGGCCCAATCGGCTCTCAAAACCTTGGTTGGAGGGGCCGCGTGTTGGAGCGTAGCACCGCAAGGCGCATGCGTTCCGGTTGGATCCAGCGGACACCCTTTGTCCACTTTGATCACTTTGCCCGCTAACAAACCTTCCCCCGAACCTTCTGCATCGGTCGACGTTGTTCCTACGGACGACTTCGTCGAGGATTGCTCGGCCAAATAGCCCTTAGCAATTCCTTGAATACGCTGAACCATCGAGTGCAGTCCGTTGCTTCGCATCGGAGTAAGAAAAGCTTTTAGATGAAGCTCTTCGAAAAGCTCTTCGATGGGAAAAGCGACGATGTCAGAAGGGCTCTTGCCCGAGTAGACTGCGATGAGGATAGCGACGAGCCCACGCACCATCGGTGCGTCGCTGGATCCTTGGAACTCGATGGTTTGCTCACCGAGTTTGGGTACGACCCAGACCATGCTCTGGCATCCAAGCACCCGAAATTCTTCGATCTGGTACCGCTCATCTAATTGCGGCAGGCTTTGCCCTAACTCGATCAAATAAGCCAAACGCTCCTGCGGCGTATCGAGATCGGCGATCTCTTCGCGGATATCATCAAGCTCGATCCGCTGTGTCGATTGGCTCATCTCTAGAAAATTCCTAACTGGTCTCTTGCATCTTCGGTCATCTTGTCAGGGCCCCATGGTGGATCCATGACTACTTTGATGTCGACTGTCCCGACTCCTTCAATCGACTCAACAACTTGCCGACTGTTGGCTACTAATTGAGGACCGGCAGGACACATCGGACTCGTCATGGTCATCTCGACCAAGACGTTTTCTTTGCCCTCTTCGCCAGGTTGAATATCGACGACGTAGATGAGCCCAAGGTCCACAATGTTGACGAACAACTCAGGATCGATCACACGTTTGAGCTCTTCGCGAACTTGATCTTCGGTAATTGCCATGTTTCAACCGTTTGGTAACTCGAATGGGATCGTTGGGGAATGGAAAGTCGGACAGTGCGCCAAGCTGGTCGACCCACAAAGGTACTTCAGTCTATTAGGTACGTTTGCTAGGTACGCCTGTCAGGTACGCTTGTCAGGTACTTCAGGAGTTCTTGGCTACAGTGCTGTATTGTAGCCACGAGGGAAGGAACGACCAACGCTTGCGCCGGACATTCACTTGTCTTTATTACCCGCCTGGTTGCAATAACTTTGCGGACGCCATGACCTTGATATTGCTGTGTGTTTTCGTGGGGATCAAGCGGAATTCGAAAAGCGAATTACCGCGAACAGCTTACGAATCGCTCAACGCTACAAAAACTTTGGTTCCGTCGACACGTACGGTGTGGCTTGGGGTGTCCTCGGTGGCCGGCATGCACATGGCTTTGCCGTTCTTCACATCGAACTTCGCACCGTGACGGGGACAGACCAAGCACTGGCCATCGAGTTGCCCATCTCCCAACGTGCCGCCGTCATGCGTGCACATGTCTTCAATGCAGAAGATCTCACCCGAGAGATTAATCAAAACAACGAATCGCTGATCGACTTCGAAGGTCTTTGGGGTGTTCTCGGGCAATTCGTCCCGTTCGCAAACATATTGGTAGTCGAGCATACGATTGAAAGCTTTCCAAGCAACAAGCTGATTGAGTTAGATCCGTGCAAACGCCGTGCGGTTATTCGTACTGACGCACTTGCCGTGCGATTATTCGTACTGACGCACTTGCCGTGCGATTATTCGTACTGACGCACTTGCCGTGCGATGGCAGCACCCAATGCGTCTCGGACGCTCTCGATCGTAATCCGGTCAAAGATCTGCTGGAAGAAACCAGTGACGATCATTCGGACCGCTTCAGACCTTGTGAAACCTCGCGACTGTGCGTAGAAGATCAGTTCTTCATCGACACGACCACTCGTGCTGCCGTGGGTACATCGCACATCATCGGCGTTGATTTCCAAGCCAGGGATGGAGTCCGCTCGCGAGGTATCGCTGAGCATGAGGTTGTCGTTGCGTTGGTAACCGTCTGTCTTTTGTGCACCTTCGCTAACTTTGATCATCCCGCGCCATACGGTGCGAGATCGATCTTGTAGAACGCTCTTGTACAAGAAGTCGCTCCTGCAATGTGGAGCGTTGTGATGTTGCAGAGTGTTGTAGACGAGGTGCTGTTTGTCTCGGGTAAACATAACGCCGTTGACTTGGCTCGTCGCCCCTGGCTCGACCAATTCGACTCGTTGGTCCACTTGCGCGAACCTTGAACCCATCGCAGCGACTGTCCATTGAAGCGAAGCATCTCGGCCGACGCTTGCGCGTTGATGCGCAAAGTGCCAAGCATTGCGTCCCCAATCTTGCAAGTTGACGTAGCGCAGATGCGACCCGGAGCGTTGGATCAATTCAACTCCGCCGCAATGAAACCCGTTCGCTTGATCACTCGGACTCGCTGACTCGAAGAGCACTGTCGCTTCTGCGCCATCTTCAAGCACGATCAGGGTATGGGATAAGTCAACTTGCCCATCCCCCATCGCTGCATGGATGTGAATCGGAAGAGGGACTCGCACGTTCTTCGGTACGTAGATGAAATACCCATCGCTCCACATCGCTTGTTGCAAAGCGGCAAAACGGTCTGCGGACGCATTGATTGTCTTGTGTAGATGAGTTTCGACAAGCTTGCTATGATCTCGAGCGCATCGCGCAAGGGAGCCGACGATGACTCCCTTCGCAGCCAATTGCGGATCCAAAGCTTCGGCGATGACGATTCCATTGACCGATTGCAAGCTTCCGGAGACTTCCAACGTGGTGTCTGTGCCGTTCGAGTGAGTCCCTGTAACTTCGGTTCCGGCAGCATCGGTTCCGGATGCAGTCGTTACCGTTCGGAGCCGCACCGGCGTGGTGCTCGGAATCGTCACGGACTCATCGATGTTTGGAGCAAACTTGGCGATCCGAAAACCTCGAAGGTCAGATCGCATCCAGTTTTCGTCGCGAGGGTTTGGCCAATCGAGGGATTCGTAGATTGCCCAAGCCTCTTTGCGGCGAGCGGTCAACCAAGTCGGTTCTGTACGTCGCTCGATGAATCTCGAAAAACCATTGTCGTCAAAAGACATAACACCTAATTCCGTATCGTCATGGGGCTTAGTAGTAGTTGGATGAGGAGTCGACGCGAAGGTCATTAGCCTACCGATCCTTCCATCTGCAATTGGATCAATCGATTCATTTCCACTGCATATTCCATTGGTAGTTCTTTTACCAACGGTTCGATAAACCCGTTGACAATCATCGTGCTCGCTTCTGCTTCGGACATGCCTCTGCTCATCAGATAAAACAGTTGCTCTTCGCCGATCCGCGATACGCTCGCTTCGTGTCCAATGCTGACGTCTTGATCGAGAATCTCAATGTACGGATAGGTATCGCTTTGGCTTCTCGAATCGAGAATCAACGCATCGCAAACGACGTTTGATTTGGACTTTGCGGCATCCTTCTCTACGCGAACCAACCCCCGATAGCTACTTCGGCCACCATTCTTCGAAATGGATTTGCTGATGATCTGACCGGTTGTGTGGGGAGCGGCGTGCACAAGCTTAGCTCCAGCGTCTTGGTGTTGGCCTGCAGACGCGAAAGCGATGGAGAGGATTTCTCCACGTGCACCTGGTTCGAGCATATACACCGCAGGGTACTTCATGGTTAACTTGCTACCCAAGTTCCCGTCGACCCATTCCATGGTGGCGTCGGCATAAGCCACAGCGCGTTTGGTCACCAAGTTATAAATGTTGTTTGCCCAGTTTTGGATCGTCGTGTAACGGCAACGGCTACCTCGCTTGCATATGATCTCTACTACGGCAGAGTGAAGCGATTCCGAGGAATACATCGGTGCGGTGCATCCTTCGACGTAGTGGATGCTTGCACCTTCATCGACGATGATGAGTGTTCGTTCAAATTGCCCCATGTTTTCCGCGTTGATACGGAAGTAAGCTTGGAGTGGGAAGTCGATCTTGACCCCTTTAGGAACATAGATGAACGAACCACCTGACCATACTGCGGAATTCAATGCAGCGAACTTGTTGTCGTTCGGCGGAATGATCGTTCCGAAGTACTCGCGCACAAGATCCGGATACTCTTTGATCGCTGTATCGGTGTCGGTGAAAATCACACCTTGTTGAACAAGGTCTTCTTTCAAAGATCCATATACGACTTCGCTCTCAAACTGGGCCTTTACCCCCGCAAGGAACTTCTTTTCCGCTTCGGGAATACCAAGCTTATCGAAGGTGTCCTTGATTTCTTGTGGGACTTCGTCCCAAGTCCGACCCTGACGGTCGGTGGGTTTGAGGTAATAGAAGATGTCTTGGAAGTTCACATCGATGCTACCGCCCCACTTCGGCATCGGCTTGGAATGGAATATCTCCAAGGACTTGAGCCGGAAATCTCGCATCCATTGCGGCTCGTTCTTCATTTCGGATATCTGATTGACGATATCCACGTCGAGTCCCTTACGGGCCTTGAACACTGCTTTGCTTTCGGTGCGGAAATCGTACTTGTTGATTTCGCCGATGGCGTCTTGGGAAGCGGTATCTGTAGACATGGTTGATTGCTTGGTTGAAGTAAGTAAGGGATCGATATTGGGTGGAGCGGGTGGGGGCCCGATCCGTGCATTGCCTGGATGATGGCTCTGGCAAATTGCTAGAGTGCCGCTGCTTCCTCTTTCGCTAACATTTGCTGGTTAGCCGCTTCGGCATCAGGGTAAGTTCTTCGGATTCGGTCGTATCCAGTGTCGTGCAATTCGCGAGCAAGCTCAGGGCCGCCAGTCTCGACAATACGTCCACCGAGCATCACATGCGTGAACTGCGGAGGATTGTGTTCGAGAAGCTTGTCGTGGTGCGTGATAATCAGCAGACCCATCTTCTCACGACCGATCTCAGCGATCGAAGCCGATGCGAGTCGAACGGCATCGGCATCAAGTCCGGAGTCGGTTTCGTCCAAGATCGAGAACTTCGGTGAGAGCATGGCCATCGTCAAGATTTCTGCACGCTTCATTTCACCGCCAGAGAAACCATCGTTGACATAACGACGCGCAAATTCCGGATCCATCTTGAGCTGCTCCATCTTGGATTTCAGCTCCTTGCGAAACTCTCGCATCGCGATGAGCTCTTGGCCTTCTTTACGATCCGGCTGACGCACATTCGTTGCTGCGTGACGCAAGAAGTCCGCCATTTTCACACCAGGAATCGCAACCGGACGCTGGAACGCCATGAAGATCCCCGCTCGGGCTCGCTCGTCGGCTTGCATCTGCGTCAGATCCACGCCGTCGAGATAAATCGCCCCTTCGGTGATCTCGTAATTCGGGTGCCCCGCAATCGCTAGCCCCAACGTACTCTTGCCAGAACCGTTCGGTCCCATCAGCGCGTGCGTTTCTCCGAACTTGATTTCTAGGTTTACACCGCGCAGGATCGGCTTATCGTTGACGCTGACATGCAAGTTCTCGATGCGTAGTACGTGGATCATTCTGTTTGTAGTTGGGTAAGTGATACTAAGGATAGTGAATTGTTTGATGGACCAAGTGCTCTGCTGGGACGGCTAGGATTCAGCCGTTGCTACGGATTGCAGTGAACTCGTTTCAGGCGCATCGTAGGACGGTGGATTCTTCTGAACGGGCTTGAATTGACAAGTCCCATGTCCATCAAGTTTGCAGCACTGAAGTTCAAGGGGCTGGCCGATGGCTTCGCTCAAAACTTGCTGCTCGAGCTGGCAGAGGCTGCGCTCAGCATCGCGACCGCTCAAGTCAGGATAGGGACAAGCGTGAACGGAAAGGACTGGCAAACCATCGACATTCAGGAAGGTTGCAGGGATTCTACGCGAGGCCATCAAACCGGCCAGTGCGCGCATCCGTTCGTCCAAGGAACCGGCGGGTAGCAAGTCGCCGAAGACTCGCCCCATTCTCTTCGAAACCTTGCCGATCAGTTTTTCCTTTACCGCGAGATCTTCGAGTTCCGAGATTTCGGTCCAAAGTGCTACGGCGAGGTCGGTGTAGGTGACCCCTACCTGACGCCAGCCGAGGTCGGTAAGAAGGTAGGAGTAAGTCGGGCGTCCACGGCCAACGGAATGTTTGCGACGCTCGATGTATCCGGCGCTTTCCAATCGATCAAGCCGCTGGCGCACGGCCGTAGCGGTTACTTCTAGCTTGTCTGTCAGATCGATTACGGTGAGGCCTTCGTAGCGTCGAAGCAGATCGAGCACTAATTGGTCGACTGGCCGGGTCGGATTTTGATTACATGCCTTTGCTAAGTCCATGGCGTCAAGACCTTTACGACGAGTAGTCTAGGGCCAGAAGTCAGCCCTTTAGACTAGAAAGTATACGAAGCTAAGCAATTGTGACAAGCTATATTGCGATAAAAGTGCACTGGGATGTGGCTTTTGATGCCAGGTTGCTTATTGAGTATGTCCGCAAGGGCCAAATCGTTAAACGGCAAATGGAAGATGGGGGTGTCAAACGAAAAAGGGCCGGAGGTGTATTCCTCCAGCCCTTTGAATTTTTCGGCGATGCTTGCCGCTTATGAGTCGTGTTTAGAACGACGCTTGTTCTGCACTACTCTGGTACGTTGGCAATCAAACCATCAGAAATCCCACCGAGAGCTCGGTATACATCTCGATCAATGTCGTTGGAAATGAAGCGAACGCTTCCGTCAGCACTAGCGAAGTTTGCTCCAACTCCGTGGTCGCTGGTGAAGCCGTAGTTGTTTTGCCAATCCGCAGAGCAGTTTTCCAATCGCTTGCGTACAGACTTGCTGGCGTCGATATCGCACATTGGAGGAGCATTCAAAGGAATTGCGACGGTTGCCACGCTTCCGTTGAACCAGAACCACCAGTTGTGTTGGGTGTAGGCTCCAACCGACTCGCCGACCATCAACGTATTGCTCAAACCATCCTTGATTGACGCGATGAGCGTGTTGCAAGGAGCTCCGCTGTAATTCGCAACCGCGTTTGGAAGCAAAGAACAGGTTGGATTTGGTGCAACGCCTTGGTATCCGGCAAAGAAGATACCGTTGCCATTACCAAGACCGTTTCCGTTGTTTTTGAAGAACGGATCGGATCCAAAATTCGAGTTAGCACTTGTGCAGTGTGCACCCCACGCCCAGTTCGATCCTGCTACACCTTTGTAGCTCGTAACAGCATATTGCTGCCCCGAGGAGCTGCGCTGTGCTCGGTTTGGCAAGACGGTAGGCGTTGTATCGCTTGGGCAACGGAACAAGGAGATCTTTTGCTGTGCGATCCAAGGAGTTGTGTTTACGGTAGGAGCAACAGGTCCACCGGTGTTGCGAGTATCGTTCGAAACGTCGAACCCTTGCACAAGGTTTTGATGCAGCGTCCCTTGTTCGATGTACGGGAGAATATTGGTCATCCACGACGTTTGTGCGACATTTGCTTGAGCGGGCAATGGGTCGGTCATGATGTCGGCAGTGCTCGACACTGAACCATAGTTCCCAGGTAGCTGCTTTCGTGCACCTTCGAAGCTTGTGCAAGCCAAGGCAAGCTGTCGAACGTTGCTCGAGCAGGACATGCGTCGGGCCGCTTCGCGGGCTGCTTGGACTGCTGGCAGAAGGAGTCCAACGAGCACGCCGATG
>Ga0255126_1000092_pt1 | contig 33649 bp, 26 predicted proteins | sample Law_Miss_RepA_8d_FD_188556 | JGI IMG/M metagenome (GOLD analysis project Ga0255126, IMG submission 188556) | Freshwater microbial communities from St. Lawrence River, New York, United States - Law_Miss_RepA_8d | ecosystem: Environmental > Aquatic > Freshwater > River | place: USA: New York... | reverse complement strand
GAGCAAGTTCCCTTGCAGGAGGATGTTGAAACCTTTATGCGGCGGGAAGTGCTGCCGTACACACCAGATGCCTGGATCGATGCGTCAGCAACCAAGATCGGCTACGAAATCAGCTTCACCCGCCATTTTTACAAGCCCCAGCCTCTCCGCAGCCTAGAGGAAATCCGCGCTGACATCCTGGCTTTGGAACGGGAAACCGAAGGAATGCTAGCAGAGATTGTCGGAGGTGCCACATGAGACTTTCGAATAAACCGCAAACAACTAAAACCAATCGTCAGTCGAAACCCAATTTGATCGGTAAACGTAGAAAACGTGTTTTGTGTATCGATTCTATCGGAGGCTTCCAATGACTACCCTACCATTCATGCGTCCCAAGTTTACGGGCTCCAGATTTGAGAATCATACGATTCCTCTCGAACTCCTAGGTGAACTAACGGTGTTTGAGGAAATGCTCGTCGAAGTTGCGAAGTGGGCGTATCTTCGCGATCATCCGGATCGGAAACGCTCTCCGAGAGGCTTTACAGAAGGCATCTCCATCAGGTTGTCAGGTGTCGAAGATGGAAGTGCCATTCCGGTACTAGTCATTGCAATTGCTTCGTTAGAACTCTTCCCGACGGACGCGCAAGAATACTTTGAGAAGGCACGGGATTCGATCGTCAAGGCGGTTCATGCAGCGTCAACGGACGGGAATATTACACAATTTCTTCCCGAAAAGGCGCTCGGTTTCTTTGACCGCATCGGTCGGGGATTGCGAGACGGCGAAGCACTGGAGTTTCACCTACCCAACGAGACGGCTGTCGCGCGATTAACCAAGGAGACGCGACGCAAACTGCTCTTTGCGTCATCCGATCTTCAGGAACTATCGGAAGAGATTACGCTTCGTGGTTACATCTCGGAAGTAGACCAAGCCGATATGACGTTTGAAGTTCAATTGCTCGACGGAGGAAAACGTAAGGCTCCTCTAGGGAGTCAACATCTGGACACTATACTTGAGGCATTTGCTGGGTATAAAACGGGTACACGTATCGAGCTACAAGGAATCGGGCGTTTTAATCGCAAAGGGAAGTTGCTAAATCTTGATTCCGTAGAACACATCAGCTTGCTCGATCCCTTGGATCTTTCCGCCCGTCTGGAAGAAATTTCTTCATTGAAGCACGGTTGGCTTGAGGGCGAAGGTTTAGCCCCCCCCCGTGAAGGTCTGCTTTGGCTAACTCGAACCTATGAGTCACATATCCCAGACGATTGCCCATTCCCTTACGCCTATCCGACGCCAGATGGAGGCGTCCGTTTAGAATGGGATTTGGGAACCTCCGAGTCGTCCTTGGAGGTTGATCTAGACGGTCATACGGCGTATTGGCATTCGCTAGATCATTCGAGCGGTACGGAATTATCGAGATCAATTAATCTCGATAAACCCAACGAATGGAAATGGCTTCTAGAACGAATCGCGGAGTTACGAGGAGGATCGGTATGAATGCGACCACGCTTTTGCATCGTCAGGTCAATCCCGCCTGGATTCAATCGGGACGAGTGACATCGCAAGCATTCAAGCCAACGGCAAAAGACAATCGGCGTCTGTCGGTTTATGACGGAGACAAAATCAATGCGGCAGATGCATGGCAACACTACACTGGGTCTCTCTGCTTCTCCTCCGCTGGAGTGATCACGGTACGTGTAGATGAATGCCAGTCGCTCGAGCTTGAATCTGAGTCAGATCCTACTCCGTTTCCTGAACATGCCGTGATTATATTCGGTGAGTTCTCGAACGCTGAGACCGAGAAGAAAGCAAAACAGCTAAAAGCATTCGCTTTAGCACGGGGTTGGCAATTCCAAGCTGAAACAGATACCAAATGACATCTTCGTTAATTAACCTATTAATTCCAAAATCCACATAACGCAGGACAGAGGCGAGGGTGAAGATGAGAATTATGCTCTCGATAACGGCGTTGGGATCCTTGATTTCCGGGAGTACCCGTCGCTCGCGGGGGCAAAGGAATACGACGACAGCGACGCGAAACAAGGGCAGTTCAGTGTGCGACTTTGGGAGAGTAGCGACCTCTTCAGCGCGATCTATCGCACCTACGAGAAGTTACCCGCTGAGATCCAAGCAGAACTTCCTCTCAAGCGAGTTTGGATGCTCGTAAAGGAAAAGATAGAAGAATGATTGAGGGACTTAAACCGTATTCGAAGTATAAGGACAGCGGGCTGCCGTGGCTTGACCAATTACCTTTAACCTGGTCTGCTCCTCGCACCAAGAGCAGATTTCGTTTAAGGATCGAGAAATCGGGCCGAAATCACGGACTAGAACTTCTTTCGATATATACTCATGTTGGCGTCCGACCGCGCAAAGACTTGGAGGAACGTGGCAATAAGGCAAGTTCAACCAACGACTATTGGGTGGTTCGTAAAGGCGACATCATCGTAAACAAGCTATTGGCTTGGATGGGTGCAGTTGGGGTGTCGCATTATGACGGTGTCACAAGCCCCGCCTATGATATCCTACGTCCCCTTCAGGAACACGAACCAGTTTACTACCATCATCTTTTTAGAACGCCCTTATATCTACAGTTGTTCAAAGCCCGTTCACGCGGGATCATGGACATGCGACTGAGGTTGTACTTTGATGAATTAGGACAAATCCCTCTTCTTTGTCCCCCTATCGACGAGCAAGCGGCGATTGTCAAGTTTTTGGATTATGCGAACGGGAAAATCGAGCGGGCGATTCGGGCGAAGCGGAAGTTGATCGGGCTGCTCAATGAGCAGAAACAAGCCATCATCCACCGCGCCGTCACCCAAGGACTTGACCCGAACGTCAAACTCAAACCCTCCGGTATCCCCTGGCTCGGGGAGGTACCAGAACATTGGGAAATAAGACGGTTAAAAAGCCTCGGCACAAAGTTCGGAAGCGGTGTGACCCCACGGGGTGGTTCGGCGATATATCAAGATTTGGGAGTCCCCCTACTCCGTAGTCAGAACATCCACTTTGGTGAGTTGCGTCTACAAAATGTTGCTCGCATTTCTCGCGACATTCATCTGAAAATGTCAGGCACCCATGTGAAACCTAAAGACGTTCTCTTGAACATCACGGGTGCGTCAATTGGTCGCGCTTGTTCGGTTCCAGAACCCTTTGAGGATGCTAATGTAAACCAGCACGTTTGCATTATTCGCCCCATTCATTCACGTTGTGACGCGGAATACCTTGCGATGTTCTTAGCAACTGAAGCAGCTCAAACAGCAATCTATATTGCGCAGAACGGTTCTTCTCGCGAGGGACTTCCAGTTTCCGAAGTGAAATCTTTGCCGATTGTGTTACCACCAATGGTTGAGCAGATAGAAATTGGAGTGTGTATTCAGCGAGACACACGATTAGCGAGAGATTCCGCAGCTCAGATCGAACGCGAAATCGAACTCCTCCGCGAATACCGCACGACGCTGACCGCCGAAGTCGTAACCGGCAAGCTCGATGTGCGTGAGGCGGCGAAGCGATTGCCAGACCAAACAGACGAACCACTCCCTCCCGACGAATCGCTGGAAGATCTGGTGGACGACGAAATCACTGAGGGGGACGAAGCGTGATGCAGCATCTAGCCAACATCAAGCGAGATCTTGAGCCATGACACATGAAGAACCCATTCCCGCCGATGCAGTTCAGGAAAAACTAGTCGGCGATTCTCGCTTCCGGCAAAAGACCGACACCTCCGAAGCAGGTTTGGAGTCACTGATCGTCCGCGACATGCTGGATCGCGGTTGGCTACCCGGTAACAGCCAAGACTACGACCGTGGCTACTGCGTTGACTTAGCTCATTTGCAGGCGTTCGTGCTCGCGACCCAACCCAAGCTGGCGGAAGCACTTGATCTAGCTAACGACAGCCCCACTCGCCGGCAATTCCTCGCTCGACTAGAAAAAGAAATTGGCTCGCGTGGGGTGATCGATGTGCTGCGGCGAGGGATCAAGCATCTAGCGCATGATCTGACCCTGTTCTATGCCACCCCTTCTCCTGACAATGCCAAAGCGGTCGCGTTGCATGCCCTGAATCGCTTCAGTGTGACGCGGCAATTGCGTTACAGTCGCGATGAAACCCGACGGGCGCTCGATCTGGGTCTGTTTATAAACGGATTGCCGATTGCCACGTTCGAGTTGAAGAACAGTCTGACCAAGCAGACCGTTGCCGACGCCATCGAACAGTACAAGTTGGATCGGGATCCCAAAGAACCGTTATTTCGGTTTGGTCGCTGCGTTGTCCATTTCGCTGTTGATGATAGCGAGGCGATGATGTGTACGGAACTGAAAGGCAAGGCGTCTTGGTTTCTGCCCTTCAACCGAGGTTACAACGATGGCGCTGGAAATCCACCGAACTCGCATGGACTGAAGACAGCCTACCTTTGGCAGGAATTGCTTACTCCGTGCGGGCTGACCAACATTCTGGAGAACTACGCCCAGATCGTCGAAGAAAAGAATCCCAAGACGGGTAAGAAAAAGCTCAAGCAGGTCTTTCCACGTTTTCACCAGCTTGAAGTAGTCCGGAAGCTACTGGCAGACGTTGCGAGAGAAGGCGCGGGTAAACGTTACCTGATTCAGCACTCGGCGGGGAGCGGGAAGTCAAATTCGATCGCTTGGTTGGCGCACCAACTGACTGGTGTGCGTAAAGATAACCGCGATGTCTTTGATTCAATCATCATCATTACCGATCGTCGGCTTCTCGATCAACAGATAGAGGCCACAATCAAGCAGTTCGCCCAGGTTGGCGCGACCGTGGGACACGCTGATCACTCCGGCGACTTGCGAAAGTTCATTGAAAGCGGCAAAAAGATCATCATTTCCACGGTGCAGAAGTTCCCCTTCATTTTGGACGAGATTGGGGATCATCACCGAGGGCGTTCGTTTGCGATCATTATTGACGAAGCGCATTCGAGCCAAGGTGGTAAGACTGCTGCTGCGATGAGCGAAGCCCTGGCCGATCCTGAAGACGAAATCAACGATGCGCTTCAAAAGAGGATGGACGCACGTAGGATGTTGGAGCGTGCCAGCTACTTTGCGTTCACCGCAACACCGAAGAACAAAACGTTGGAAATGTTTGGAATCGAGCAACCGCCGGATGCCGAGGGCAAAGTAAAGTTCAAGCCTTTCCACAATTACTCCATGAAGCAAGCGATCGAGGAACGCTTTATCCTCGACGTATTGAAGTGCTATACGCCGGTTGAAAGCTATTACAAGTTGGTCAAGACCGTGGAGGGCGATCCAGAGTTCGATACAAAGCGTGCTCGCAAGAAGCTCCGCAGATACGTCGAAAGCCACGACCACGCGATTCGTCTGAAGGCCGAAATCATGGTCGATCACTTCCATGAACAAGTCTTGGCGTTAAACAAGATCGGCGGCAAGGCTCGGGCGATGGTCATTTGCAGCGGTATCGAGCGCGCCATACAGTACTTCCATGCGATCAAGGCGTACTTACAGGAACGCAAAAGCCCATACCAAGGCATCGTCGCCTTTTCCGGCGAGTCGGAGTACCAGGGCGTCAAGGTCACAGAATCCTCGCTTAATGGTTTTCCTGCCAACGAGATTGCAGACAGGATTCAGGAAGACCCTCACCGCTTTTTGATCTGCGCCGACAAGTTCCAAACGGGTTACGATGAGCCATTGCTCCATACCATGTATGTGGACAAGCCAGTCTCCGGTATCCAAGCTGTGCAAACTCTCTCTCGGCTCAACCGGGCGCACCCGCAGAAGCATGACGTATTCGTGCTTGACTTCATGAACAACTCGGAAACCATCACTCAGGCCTTTGCCGACTACTATCGCACAACGATCCTGAGCGATAAGACCGATCCGAACAAACTGCATGACCTCAAGAGCGCACTGGACGAGCACCAAGTCTATTCGCCCGAGCAGATCGATGCTTTTGTGGCTCTCTACCTCGCGGGAGCGGAACGGGAGAAGCTCGACCCGATTCTGGATGTCTGTGTTGCCACGTACAAGGAACGGTTGGACGAGGACGGACAGGTGGACTTCAAGGGTAAGGCGAAGGCTTTTACACGCACCTATAACTTCCTTGCTTCGATCCTGCCTTACACGAACGGGGAGTGGGAAAAACTCTCCATCTTGTTGAATTTCCTGGTGCCTAAGTTGCCCGCGCCCAAAGAGGAAGATTTGGCAAAGGGGATTCTTGATTCCATCGATATGGACAGTTATCGGGTCGAGAAGAAAGCGGCTATGAAAGTGCTGTTGCCCGACGACCACGCGGAAGTGGAGCCCATGCCGGTTGCTGGTGGTGGTCGAAAAGTGGAACCAGAACTCGATCGTCTGAGCAATATCCTAAAGAGTTTCAACGAGCAGTTCGGAACGCTATTCACGGATGCCGATAGGATCATGAAGCGGATTCAGGAAGATATCGCTCCGAAAGTCGCTGCCGATGGGCCGTATCGTAACGCCAAGCAAAACACACCGAACACTGCCCGTATTGAACTCGATGCCGCGCTCATGCGAGTGATTGGCCCGCTGCTACGGGACGACACTGAGTTCTATAAGCAGTTCGTGCAGAACGAATCATTCCGTCGGTTTGTGACAGACAGAGTTCACGAACTGACGCGAGACTAAACCAACCCAAGGAGTCGTCGGGATCCTCATTCACAACGGATCGCTGCCCCATGTGGTCTCGGATTTGGACGCGATATCTCCTTGGGTGAAGAAATGTAACTAACATGTCGGAATCAGATTCTAGCATCCCTCAAAAAGTGGCAGACCTTGCCAATGCGCTCGGAGGGGTCAGACTACAAATCTTTCAAACGGGTCGGTTGTTCCATTCATTCCAAAGATGGTATGAGGCAACAGGCGAAGAAGCTATTCTAAGGTATCTCAACCCCTTGGATGGAAGCCAAAAAGATGGAAGCCTAAGGGAAGGAAGTGAAGACGTTCTAGATGCCGCAGCCGAGTTTGTAGAAGCAGTCGCCACGGCGGATCAGATGTTAAATGCCACTCCAGTTTCGGCCCTGGAACCGCTTTCAGGACTTGCAGGCGGCGTGCCGTGGGATCTGCGAACTCGCCGCGCTTTGAGAGCGATTCGGCATGAGACTGCTATCCTGGAATGCCATTCCCGGGACCCGGAAGGGCTTCTTTCAGGGCTTTGGTGGATGGGCGACGACCGCTTAAATCAGATGCGATCGAAGTTGACGGAAATTGATCTTGAACTGAAAGAGAGGATTATCGACTTGCAAGCGATTCTCCATCCAAACTGCGAATCCAATTACGGAAAAGTGAATCCGCCTCCTGATGGAAACCCTCCGTCGGTTGAATCCACCGGCGGAGAAACAATGGCTAAGACAGGGAAGCGTAGTACCAAAAGGGGCGACGGACGGGAGAAATTGATTTCAGCTCTGACCAAACATCATAAATACGCTGACGGCAGCTGCCTAAACCAAGAGCCAATTGGAAACAATGAATTGGCGAAACTTGCAAATGTGTCAAAATCGACAGCTTCCGAATTTTTCAGGAAAGCGTTTGGAGGGACTGAAAAATACAGGGCAGCCTGTTCTAAATTAGACCTGCTCATCCCTGCCCTAAAGCTACTGAACAACGAATTCTCACCGCACCTTTTATTCGGGGACAATCCGCCCGAAGCGGCTGCGAACCCAGAATACAAAAGTGATCGTCACCGAAAACCTAGATCAAGCGAATTAGGACACAACTCGGATTAGTGTTCGATCGTTCGGCATTGATTGCCGAACACTTGATAAAAATTCCTGCCAACGCGAATCCAGGCATTTTCCTTGCGGTTTGGTGCGAACACCATCCTGTTCGACAACTTGCTACCGAACTTTACACCACGGTTATGCGAGTCGCACTTTGCGGCGAGCGAATTGTTTTGGAGTAAACGACGATGGCGATTACATCTGTTGAACCCCTAGCCCTAAGGCCCCGCGAGGCGGCAAGAGCCATGAGCATCAGCGAACGGACGCTCTGGGGGCTGACAGCCCCACGTGGCCCGATTCCATGCGTGCGGATTGGGAAGGGTAAACGACGAACGGTGCTGTATCCCGTGGCCAACCTGCAAGCATGGATGAGCTTACGGGCCGAAGCCGAGAAAGCGGGTGACGCATGACCCCTGCCGAACTTAATACCCTGTCAGAGCAAGTCGCTGAGCGCGTAGTCACTCTCTTGAATTGCAGCCCCCACCAAGGGTTTGTAGATAAAAATCAGGCTGCTGCAATACTCGGGATTTCTGTGCCAACTCTCGAACGTCGAACGGCTGACGGGAGCATCCCAAGCCACAAGATTGGGCGATTGCGGCGTTATCTGCCTAGCGAATTGCTCGGCAACAAAAAAGGGGGCTGCGATGAATAGGCAACATCACAACCCCCGAGGAAACTACCGATCCCATTCTATCCCCATCCATGAGCTTAAGCGAATGGCCCAAGGGCGTTGGCGCGAGATTCTCCGAGATGCGGGTATTCCATCTGAGGCCCTTGCAGATCGCCGTGGTCGGCCCTGCCCTAAGTGTGGGGGGCGTGATCGGTTTGCTGTCCTCAAGGATATCGAAAACGTCGGCGCGGTTTTCTGTCGGCATTGCTTCAATGGTTCAACATCACCCAGGGCAGGCGATGGGCTTGCGTCCCTTCAATGGTGGCTTGAGTGCAGCCTTGCCATAGCGATCCGATGGCTACGTTCGTGGCTAGGCGTTGGGGATGGTAAGCACCGAGCGATCCATCGAGCCATCGAGCCGACGATAGTATCACCCGAGCCAAAACAATCCGAGGTTGATCGTAAGCGGTTGGCCTTTGCTGCCGATGTTTACTTTCGGAATCTCTCGGATGATGGGCGTGAACATCTTGCGCGCTCGCTGGGCGTGACTTCGGATGTTTTGCGAAGTCTATGCGTGGGATGGTGCCCATCACGCTGTACGACAACGTGGCCAATGCGAAATGCCAGGGGCGAAATAATCGGACTGCGTTTGCGAGATCCGAAGACAGGTGCTAAGCGATCTGTGCAGGGGTCGGCTGCGGGACTCTTTTTTGATCCTGATCGTTTTGCCAACATCGAACCGGGGGCTCGGGTTTGGGTTGCCGAAGGGGCTTCCGATGCGGCTGCCCTGTTGTCAACTGGCCTCGATGCCGTTGGTGTCCCGAGTGCCAAGAGCGGTGTTGATCTGTTGCTGGAACTCGGAATGCGCATTCTCCCAGCGGAGTGGGTCATCGTTGCCGATGGAGACGGCCCTGGCTTAGAGAGTGCAAGATTGCTTCGGAGCGAGCTTGTATTAGTCGCAGGCGCCCGAATCATCCAACCACCCTCAGGGATCAAAGATGCGAGGGAATGGATCAATCGAGGTGCAAGCCGAATTGATCTAGAGCTAGGAGCAAGTGCAGCGGAGGTTTTAACAGTCGGTTGGAGCAATGGGGGTGCAGTATGAACGGGATTCAATTAGTTACAGTGGCCCATCGAAAACTTGATGGCAAAATCAGTCTAGCAATCGTCCGATCGGACAACCAGCGATCGATTTGGAGTGGTGTCGTGGATCTGTCTTGTACGGCTGACGTACAGCGAGTCGCAGCGGAGGTGCATAAGGCGAACGCAGGTATCACAACCGAGAGTATCGGATGCCGGTTGCAAGCAATCGATCCCAGCGGACTCGATCTTATTGATGAAGTTGGGCGAGTTTGGGGTGTTCCCGAGGAGTTGCAGGATCCACTACCCGAAGTATCGCCCTATCGCTCCGATTTACTCCCCAAAGTTGTTGGAAATGTAGTCGATGACATTGCAGAGCGGATGCAATGCCCCCCCGATTTCCCAGCGGCAGCAATGCTGGTCGCTATGGCTGCGGTGATCGGATGCCGAATCGGTATTCGACCTCGCCGATTCGATAACTGGTTAGTCGTTCCCAATTTGTGGGGCTGCGTAGTGGGTCGTCCGTCATTGAAGAAATCCCCAGCGATTGCGGAGGCTGAAAAACGGATTCGAGCGATTGAGGCCCGTGAGCATGAAAAGGTAGCCTTAGAACTGGAATCGTTTAGCGTCGATAAGCTGATTGCTGAATCGAGGGTTAAAACGATTAAAAAGAAGTTTGATGATTTGATGAAGTCGGGCGATGAAGCATCGGCACGAACGCAAATCCAGCAGATGAAGGAGATCGAAGAAGCGGTGCCCCCAATTGCTCGGCGAATCATCACCACGGATTCGACCATTGAAAAGCTTGGCGATATGCTGAATAAGTATCCTCACGGGATGCTGCTCTGGGTTGATGAATTGTTGTCTTGGCTGCGTGGGCTGGATAAGCAGGATATGGCTGGGGTTCGTCAACAATTCTTGACATTGTGGAACGGGTATGGGCGGCTGAATATCGATCGGGTTGGGCGAGGGGAAACTGTGGTGGAGCATCCGTGCTTATCATTGTTCGGCTGTGCTACACCCGGTGGAATCGGTGACTATGTTGCAGCCGCTATGCGTGGCGGTCGTGGTGATGATGGACTGATCCAGCGACTGCAAATCTTGGTTTGGCCTGACTCACCTTTTGAGTATCGCCATGTGGATCGTTGGCCAAATTCGGAAGCTCGCGATCGGTTGGTAGAAGTATTTAACAGTTTGGCTGAATTAGATGCCGAGTCGTTTGCAGAACGGGATAAGTACGATGATGGCACTGGTATCCCTTGGGTACGGTTCGATAGCGATGGGCAAACTATCTTCGATCGATGGGATGTTGAAATTCAAAACCGCATTCGTACCGGAAATCTTCCCGAAGCGTTTGAATCCCATCTTTCCAAGTACGCTTCCTTGGTTCCATCGATCGCCCTGGTGCTTCATCTTGCAAAAGGTGGTCGTGGACCGATCAGTGGCGAGGCTGCTGAATTAGCGGTGCGGTGGGCTGAGTATCTCGAATCGCATGCGGCTCGACTGTACTCCATTGCAATTCTTCCCGAGAGGCGGCAAGCAAAACCTTTACTCTTGAGGCTGGCTAGCTGGCCCAAGGATAAACCGATTCGAGCCCGAGACATTGAACGCAAGGGCTGGAGCGGACTGAATGATGCGGAGGTGGTACGTAAAACGCTGGAGTTGCTTGATGATGCGGGCTGGGTGCAATCAGCGCAATCCATACCTGAGAGCGGGCGACCAACTACGCATTACGCTATTCATCCGCAGACTGCTGAATTTCTCGGAACACTCCATAAAAGAACTGACAAAACTGACAAAACTCTATCTAACGGTAGTTTCGTCGGTTTCGTCAGCACCAATGTAAAGGATTCAGAGAAAAAATCGTCCGGCGATCGGGAGAGGATAGTGCTTGGATGAGCGTGGTTAAATCGCTATTTCGTCGGCTAATCGACTCGGGTGTTATCATGTCGATCGAGGCCGATGGCCGACTGTCGATCGATGCTCCCGTGGGCGTGCTCACCGAAGGCATCGTGGCCGAGTTGCGAGCCCATCGGGTTGACCTGTTGGCCCTGGTCGAGCAATGGAGTGAACGCGCTGCGATCATGGAATACGACGGCGGGCTGGCCCGTGAAGATGCCGAGCGGTTGGCCCTGGTCGACATGCTGGATAAGCCTTCATCGCCTGAATATCTGACCGAGGAACCAGGATGGCTGTGCCCCTGGTGCCGACGAGGTGATCGGTTGATCGAAGCGGATGATGGGTTGCGATGTGATCGGTGTGATCGACAAGCCTTTCTTCGGGATGGTAATGCGATTGTTCGTGCCGACTACTTTAGCGTGAAAAAATGGAATCTGTCGCTTCCCGAGCCTCCGGCGATTACCGAGGCATTTTAGAGTGTTTTGAGAACTGTCTTGTATTGTGATGGCCGATGATTTATGGTGATGGTTCCACGGCTAGGAAATTCGAAGCCGAAAACCAATGTTCACCCGTTGGCTGCCGTGGAGTTTTCTTTCGGGTGAGATTCGTGGAGGTGAAACGATGGCTAGTCTGGACTTAGTGACCCATGGCGGGCGGAATGTATGGCGCGTTCGAGCCTACATCGGCAAGAGACGCGAGACCATAAGCTTAGGAGTCTTCGATGAATCGGACTCCCAAATTGCAAAAGACCATATCGAGCATTTGATCGATTCCAAGGCAAGGAACCGACTTCCCCCTCGCGCTTCTGTACGATGGCTCGAATCGATCCCATCAGAACTTCATGAGCGACTTTCGATTTTGGGTTTAGTCGAAGCAAGAGCTTTCGTGGAAGCTGAACGAACCTTAATCGCTTATCTCAGAGCCTATGTCAAAGAACGAACGGACTGGAAAAAACCAGAGAATTACAAACAGGCGATCGATAAGCTTGAATCGTTCTTGAAAAAGGACGTTCCGTTCGGGTCACTGAGGCGAAGCGATGTGGAGCGTTGGCATCGTTGGATGATTCAAGACTTAGAATTGAGCCCCAACACTGCGGGTCAAAACGTCAAACGCTGTCTGCAGATCCTCAACCAAGCTGTGGCGGATCGACTGATCGAGGAGAATCCGTTTCGAGGGGTTCGGATCGACCTCAAGAGTGACAAATCCAAAAACCGCTATATCGACGACTCGACTGCCAAAGCGATCCTGGTTGCTTGCCCAAACCAGGAATGGCGAGTCATTTTTGCATTGGCGCGATACGGCGGACTGCGAACCCCATCCGAGACTTTGAACCTTAGATGGTCGGATATTCAGTGGGAACGCAACAGATTCAAAGTCCGATCCCCCAAAACCGAGCGTTACGGCAAAAAGGAACGTGTGATACCTCTGTGGCCCGAGCTTCGCACCGAACTGAACGAGCTATTCGCGATCGTAGAACCAGGAGTCAAAGTACCGCTGGACTCTTGCGTGGTTCAGAAGTACCGCTCTACCGAGGACAATCTTCGGACTACTCTTGGTCGAATCGCCGACGTTGCAGGAGTTGAGAAATGGCCCAAGCCCTTCATGGCACTGCGGGCAAGTCGACGCACCGAGCTGGAGCGTGCAGGGTTCAAGAACCACGTTCTGAACGACTGGTTTGGGCACACGGGCGCAATCGCCGAAACCCACTACCTTCAGACAACGGAGGCGGATTTTGAGGCGGCGACAGGCACAAACTCTGAAAAAGGGGCTACCGGCACTTCCGTAGCCCCATTGGTAGCCCCATCAGGGGAGGAACAGTCGTCATCAGAAATCATCTGCACAAGCGAAAAACCCAATAAAAAAAGGGCTCTGATAGCCCTTAGTGCCTTACTGATGTTGTTAAAAGTACACCCATCTGGATTCGAACCAGAAACCTTCGGTTCCGTAGACCGATGCTCTATCCAATTGAGCTATGGGTGCAAACTGCCAGTCGCAAGCTTATCGGCAATGATCCCCGATTTCTCGCTCCAACCTCCCCAATTTTAGCCCACTTTCCGAACTTCTTAAAGCCCTTTCATACGCACCCCGAAGAAATTCAACTAATCGTGCCAACCCGCACGCTCTACCTCCGCTCCACCCTCCGCCAATTCGTCCCATCCCACCGCCGTCACTCCCGGCGTATAGCCATACTGCTCGACCCAAGCCTTGCGATTCCCCACCTCTCGCCCCCAACGAAGCGATTCTTCTCGCCTCGCAAACTCCGAAACTAATACCCGCTTGGGAATCTCTCCCAATACCTCCCCATCTCGCACCACTAACCTACCCCGCCGAAATACCATCCTCGGCTCGGCAAACATCTGCTCTCTGTCCTCATCCTCGCGATACACGACCAAATCCGCTACCGCACCCTCCATCAAATGACCCCTTCCACGCAAACCTAACGCCCTCGCCGGACCTAATCGCGTCATCGCGGCTATCTCATCTAACCTATACTCCCGCTTCAAACTACCCAACGTACTGACCCGCTTCACCTCCGGATGCAACCTATCAAAAATACTCATCCGGAAATCGTAGTCCATCAACAACCTGATCAAATGGGGATAGCCAATAAACGGACCTCCATTGGGATGATCGGTGGTGAGAAATATCCGACTCGCATCCTGCACCCGCAAAAATAACTCTAAGCCAATCGTCCACTGCAACCCATGCACGTACTGACTCTCGCGGTACCGGAACGGTAACGCCCCACATCCAGCTTGACACTCTAAGTCCTGAAAAATCCCCTGCGCTGGCTTGGCTAACTTGCGATTCGCAAATTGATGCATGGTGTCTGCCGACAACGTAATGGTCTGCCCAAACAACACTTGGCCTACATCCAACGTGATCTGACTCGAACGATTCACCCGATCGGCTAACCGCTCCGCCGCCGAACTGAACCCATGCGGCCCCTGCGATCCATAACAGTGATACTGGGCATGCGTTATGTGAATCGGACGACCCTCGACTGCATCTAACGTGGCTAACGTCGATTCGATGTTGCCAGGCACCCCTAAATTGCTGCAATGCACATGCAACGGATGCGCTAACCCTAACTCTTCCGCTGATCGAGACAACGTTCGCAAGATATCTCGCGGTGTCAACGGCCACTGGGGATGGTACTCGTCAACATCAAGCTTCCGCTGATTGAACTTGAACGCATCAATCCCTCCCGCATTGACCACCTTGATCGCTAACGCGGAACTCGAAGCGACCATCCAGCCGACATAGTCGTTGATCTGCTCTTGCGGCACTCCTTGGGCTATCATCCGCAACAACATCCGATCATTCCCCAACACTACATACCCTCCGGTATCCAACCCCGGGGTATCTTGCATCTCGGCATGCGACTGCCTCGCATTCGCTGGTAACATCGCTGGCTCTATGCATGTGGTATAACCCATCTGCAAATATCGCCGACCGGTCTCCCAAGTCCCCGGCACCGGTGCACTCAATGGCCCTAACCAAGGCTTACTCCCCTCCCCTACACTACCCTTCTCGCTCTCCGCACTCGGCTTGGCCCACAACATCCTCGCTAAATTGACTTTGCCACCCCCAATGTGTGTGTGCAAATCAATCCCTCCAGCCATCACGACATGCCCGGCCAAATCATACTCGGCTTCCACCCGCCCCTGAGCTTGCTCCCCCTTGCGCGAAATTACATCTCCTAGGATCCAAAGCGTCGTCGGTCGCGCTGAGGTACTGATCCCATCGACCAACCGCACATTCTTCAATATCGTGATCATCGAGCCACCAACCTTCCCAGGCAATCAACCAGCGACTCTCTATGCCCCACCCCTGATACTGTCTCCTTTGACTCAGGATGCACCCTCGCTAAGACGGTCTGATCCCCACGAAACATACTCCCCACATAATCTACCCCTACCACACCCGCAGGAATCCAGCGCAACCACTTGCTCGATGACTCTCCACCTAACTCCTGACCTGAACTCTCCAATCCATGCCGCTGAGCAACCAAACCACTGGACCCAACCGCAATGGTCCGCACCCCGGACCGCGCAAGCTCCACCGGCAAATCTCCAAGCGTCTCATCCACCCACAACACCAACGATCCATTGCGACGGTTTCGCTCTAACCATCGCTTCGCTGAATATTCGCTAGGTCGGTAGTTCGCAACTTCGGTATTAAAACAGACCCGAGCCGGATACCCTGTCGTCCAAGTACAAACTTGATGAAACGTCGCTCCGAAGTCATTCCACACCAACGCCCCTATCCGATCGGTCTCATTCCGCCTAAGTATCCATCGCATCATCTCCGAGATCCACAAATCTCGATGGGACACCGTCAGATCCTTCGGACTCCATACCACGGTCGTATACTTGGCTTCCAATAACAACCGACTAACCTCGCTCGTTGCTCCCTGACGCTCCCCTTCCCGCACTGCCAAACTCAACATCCTAGGCAACGTCTCCAACTGACTCGCTATCGCTGTGACCCTAAAACCAGCTTGCTCCCACCTTGCAATTCCAGTCTCCCCCCAAGCACCCAAGAGCAACACACTCGCACTTCGAGCTTGCTCTCCTCCCTGCGAATCTTCAATCCCTGACCTCGAAAGTGATTCGGGCAATCCAGGTGCAGATTCCAATAACGAATCATCGCCGATCACAAGCAACAAATCGCTCCGATCGCGGGCTTCGGCAAGCGATGTCATGTAAGCCCCATGCGTCTGAATCGCTTTGAAGGTATCAAAGGACACATCGCTATCCCAACGATCCAGTGTCCCACGAAGCGACCGAGCTATCTCTACCACCCGCCGCGAAACCTCCACGCTGTGGATACGACCGGTGACCAATACCCGCTCGGCACTTTGCAACCAATCTCTCGCTGTAACAAAATCACCCACACTCGTAGGTGATCGTTCCCCGGTCGCATGCTGCTCGCTTGCACGCCGCAACTCGGCGGCCTGTCGTTGGCCCGCAAGCCGCTTGGCACACGAGAGGACATTCCAGTCCCCCTGCGGCCGAGCAACATCACCCAGCTCACACAACAACGAACAAAATGGGCAATGCTCTGCTCTCGGAGGAAACTCGATCATCTGCTAGCGACCATCCTCGCTTAAAGCGCTTCGAGCACTCGCTCGGTCATCGCCAAAGTTCCCAAGGATGCGGTACCCTTGGCGACCAAGTCCGCTGTGCGGTGCCCTTGGGCTAAGACCTTGCGAACGGCCCGCTCGATCTCGTCTGCTTCTTGATGCAAACCTAACGAATGCCGGCACAACATCGCAGCTGCAAGAATCGTTGCCAATGGATTGGCTATCCCCTTGCCTGCAATATCAGGTGCAGAACCGTGAATCGGCTCATACAACCCTGGCCCCGAACTACCGATCGATGCACTGGGCAACATCCCCAACGAACCGGGTAGCATCGACGCTTCGTCTGTCAAAATATCTCCAAACATGTTGCTCGTGACGACAACATCGAACGATGTCGGACGACTGAGCAAATGCATCGCCATCGAGTCAACCAATACGACTTCGTATTGCAAATCTGGATACTCTTCTTGCATGATCTTGGCACTGACCCGACGCCACAATCGCGAAGCTTCCAACACGTTCGCTTTGTCGACCATCGTTAACTTCTTGCGTCGTGTTCGCGCTGCATCGGCCGCCATCCGAACAATCCGCTCGACTTCAGAAGTCGTGTAGACTGCCGTGCTATAAGCCCTCTGCTGCCCGTCTTCGAGCGTTTCACATCCAGATGGTCCGAAATACAATCCGCCGGTCAACTCGCGGAAAAACAGAATGTCGGTCCCTTCGATAATCGAACGCTTCAACGGCGAAGAATCCAACAACTCTGGAAAGGTCACGATCGGTCGCAAGTTGGCAAACAACCCCAACTCCTTGCGAATCTTTAACAACCCCGCCTCAGGACGCGTCTTCGCATTCGGATCATCCCACTTCGGTCCACCGACCGCTCCAAGCAACACCGCATCGCTCGCTTTACAAGCCGCGATGGTATCCGCTGGCAACGGATCTCCATACATGTCGATCGCAATCCCACCAATCTTGCACTCATGAAACTGAAACTCATGACCGTGCCGCTTGGCGATCGCATCCAACACTCGGTGCGCCGATTCGGTTACCTCTGGTCCAATCCCATCCCCTGGCAATAATACAATCGTGGCTTTCAAGACGCGCTCCGAACTAGCGAATTAGCAATCGAACTGGCAATAAAACGGCGCTGTGGACCAAACAACTTCACAGCGTCTCGATCCCCAGTATCCCGAACACACAGTATCCCGAACACACAGATCTATAGCAAGTAGCCTCTGGGTAAGTAGATTCTGGGTAAGTAGCCCTATCGGATTTCTAATTGCCGACAAACCAAGGGCACATCGTCCGCCGCAGCCACAATAAAGAATACTCAGCAATCACGCCCAACGCACCGAGCACGATCAAATAAACGAAAACTACGTTCATGCTCAAAACGCGCGACTGCGTTCGCAACTGATACCCTACCCCAACATCCCCAATCAACCACTCGGCTGCTATCAGAAAAATTAACGCCGGACCGATCTGCGCTCGGACGCAATCAATCACATTCGGTAATATCTGCTTCCAGATCACTTCGTAAATCACTTCCATCTCCGAAGCACCCAGCGTGTAAGCCTTGTTGATCGCTTCATCGGTCACGTTCTCTCGAACCGCCGAATAAACCGCTTGCGCCATGGAAAAGAAAATCCCCAAACCGACCATCGACGTGAACATCTTTTGATCGGTACCAGCCACTGCGAAATAGATGGGCATCATCGCCGTCGGAGGGATCTTCGATAAGAACATCACCACAGGACTAAGGGGTGCTTCGATCCAGCGATAAGCCCCCATCAAGACGCCGACGAAGATCGATGCGAGGACACCGACGCTAAGCCCGACGAAGAGCCTCCAAGACGTGGCGCGCATATCTTGCCAAAACATCGCAGGCTTTGGATTCTCCGCCATCCCCTGCTTGGCAAACACCCGCTTGACCCCTTCACCCAATTTCTGAAACGAAGGGATCGTCGTTTGTTTTGGATTGATACGGGTCTGACGCAGCGAAAGCCATTCGTAGCCGGCAAGTAGAACAACGACGCCTGCGATCGCCATCGCAATGAACAACCAATTCGGAATCTCGCGACGGATCATCGGTTAACCATCGCCCAATGGCGATCCCCTGGTGAAGACGTTTCCTGTACTCGGGCCAGATTGATTGGCACACGGTATTACTGGCACACGGTCAGTGTAGTGTCATCTTACACAAAATCCAATGCAAGCGGTGCGGCGCAAGTGCCACGGTGTTTGGCAATGCAAACGGTGCGGCGCAAGTCGCCGGTGTTGGGCAATGCAAGCGGTGCGGCGCAAGTCGCCGGTGTTGGGCAATGCAAGCGGTGCGGCGCAAGTCGCCCGGTGTTGGGCAATGCAAGCGGTGCGGCGCAAGTCGCCCGGTGTTTGGATTACACGGCTCCATCCCCTCCGAAACATCGAACGAATTAGCGACGACGACGTTGTGGGGATTGGGGGATAGGCGATTTGTGCCGATGTCACCAGGTCGATACCGTCACCGGGTTGCTTGCGCAACTCCGCTACAGTTGCCGTCACCGGGCTGCTTGCGCAACTCCGCTAAAGTTGTAACGGGGTCGATTGCGCGAACGGCAAGTGGACCAATGCAAGCGGTGCGGCGCAAGTCGCCCGGTGTTTGGATTACACGGCTCAATCCCGTCCGAAACATCGAACGAATTAGCCACGACGACGTTGTGGAGATTGGGGTATAGGCGATTTGGGCCGATGTAACCGGGGTGATACCGTCACCGGGCTGCTTGCGCAACTCCGCTACAATTGCCGTCACCGGGCTGCTCGCGCAGCTCCGCTTGTGTTACTTGGTATCTCGCTCTTTGATGTACGAGTCGATGTAACTCGTATCGAAATCCATGACTCCCTTTGCATCACCGTAGGAAATCTCCACCGGTGTCGGGGTCAACCCATACTTCACGCAGAACTTGCTAACCGTCGGCATCGTTTCCTTTTGGAACTTCTCGCTCATGAACAACCGCTTGCCTTCAGCCGGATCTGCATAGAATTTGGTCTGCTGGACGATGGTCTTCATGTCCTCAAGTTCCAATTTAGCGAACCGTGCGCCGATCCCAATTAAAGTCTCGTCGGATGTTTGCGGTGCACTCATCCTTCGGTTCATCGTATAGAAGGTCTCGAGGACGGCGTTGGCAAAAGCCTTCCCTCCGGGACGATCCAAAGCGTCTTTGCCGACAACCACCATATCGATGATTTCCTCGGAGATAGCATCGGAACTAAACAAGACCTTCGCATCCGATCGACCACGGATGGATTGCATGACGAACGGGTTCCAAACCATGATCGAAGTCACGTTTGCGTCCTTGCCCTGAAAAGCCTGTGCGGCTTGCTCGGGATCCATGTTCGAAAAAGGATAATCAGCCGGGTTCTTGCCAAGCTTTTCTAAACAGCGTTCGAAAGCATACTGCGATACGCTCTTCTCCAACCCACGCGTCGGCTTGCCGGCAAGCTCATCGACCGAGGCGACCCCGGCGGCGATACAAGCGTCCGCTCCAGCGCTGGTCGAAGTTGGGAGAATCGCTACCGAATTCCGAGAACCTGAAGCTCCAAGAATGTCGATATTCGTAATGCAAACCGCATCGGCTTTCGAGTTCCCATACAGGGTGATACAAGCATCGTAGCCTGCTAGTTGCAAGACGATATCAACGTTGTACTTTTTCTCGATCTGGCCCATCTCGCCGGCTTTGCCGTTGATCAGCCCGACTTCGTCGGCCACCCCGAAAATACTCCAGGATGGATACTCGCTCCAAGCCAAAGTGAACTGCTGTGGCTTTCCAGCCGGAGCTGAACTCGAGCCTCCCCCTGCCGACGCGCCACTTGAAGAAGCACCATTCGCCCCTGAACCGCCCGCAGATGCACCACCAGTTGGCTTCGAATCGGTGCAACCAATTCCAGCCAAGCACGTGCAAGCCAGAGTAGCAAATAACCAATTCAATCGGTGTTTCATCTTCATCGTGAGGTATCCTCTTCAGGGTTGGCGTTCAGGGTTGGCGTTCAAACAGGATTTGCGTTAAGCAGGGTTGACCTTAAGCATAGTGAGCTTTAAATCAGACTGACCAATCAATCCATCAAAAGCGTTCGAATCACGCTTCGGGAATCTTGGTATCGCGAACTGGCGCGTCCTTATCGCTTCCCTTGCTGTCCTTCGACAGACCGATCAGCGCATCGAACTCATCGTCCGAGGTAGCTTGCTGGGCATACTCGAGAAACTCGGTTTCTGCTCGCTTCGCATCCAAGCCGGCCATTTCTCGCGAAACGCGAGCACTTGCAGAAGCCTTTTGACGCAAGTCACGTAGACGCGTCAAATCAGCAGCGGTCTTGTCGTTGGAAATTCCATTGACCATGTCCGCAATCTGCTTCTCTTCGCGAGCCGACAAAACGTCCGCTACCGCATCGTGCTTTTCTTCCTTGAGCTTGTCGAGCTCGCGCATCAAACTTTGAATTTGATTCTTGTGATTCGTTACGTTGCCAACCAACTGCTTGAGGTCTTCCTCAAGCTCATTGGCGCGCTGTTGCTTTTCAGCCAAAGTGCTGGAAAAGTCCTTGAAGGCCGCTTGGCACTTCGCATACTCTGGATCGTTCTTAACCGCAGTGATATCGCCGTTGTACTTGTCGACCAATTGCTTGGCTCGCCCCGCCGCACCCGACTTGAGCTTCTCTAACTTTTGCACTTCTTCGGTCAACTGCGTCAGCTTCGACTTCTTCGCTTCTTCTTGAGCGATCATCGCTCCGACCGCGTCGACGTATTGATTGAGCCGCTTACGCTTCTCTTCAACGATTCGATCGTAGTTCGCGGAGATCACGGTCGGATTCGTGCTGAGCGCATCGGCTGCCGCATCGACCTTACCTGTAAACAAATATTTGATGGCTCGAAAGAGTCTGCCGATTGCATTCATCATCGCTAGGGGGGCTCCTGGGTTCCTGAGTTCCTAAGTAGATAAGGTGGAAAACGCGCTAACTGTGGGCGCGAATTTCCGGAAAAATAACCGCCTTAAAGAATACCATCTTAAAGATGATCGTTGGATGAAATTCCAAAGGTTTCCGCATCCCGAAAACGCGTGCTAGAAAACTGACTGATAGTGTACCGGGTTTACCCCGACTGCACACGCCCGAAGCCCAAGTTCCCGGGCTTAGTCTCTATTTTTCAAATTCCAGTCTGCCTTTCAAATTTTCAAATCCCAGTCTGCCTGCCCACTGCTGTCATTGCCTACTGCGATCCTGCCCCCCCAACGCTACACCACCGCGTTGCAACTCCCGCATCCGCTCTTCGGATCGCCTCGCCGCTTCGATCGAATCGCTTAACTCCCGCTGCAAGCCATCCAAATCCCGGACTTGATTCTTGTCCAAAATCCCGCGAAACGCGTCAACTGCTGAGCGTAAATGCTCCGCGCTCTCCCGGCCCTCCTGCAAACATCGCTCGCGTTGAGCAAGCACTCCTTGACGCTCGGCACCCGTCACACGCTTGGATAACTGAAACATTTTCCAGGAGTGCTCAAGCTGCTCGATGCTCGCCCAAAATAATTCACGAGACTGTTTGACTACCTCGAGACTGCGAAGCTCAATCCCCGGAGTCTTGGCCATCCGCTCGACTTCTTTGCGGTTTTCACGAAGTAAAATCAAAATCGACTCGGTTCGCTCGTCCCCGTCTTTTGCCAAATTTCTTTGAAGCTCATCGAGCAATCGTTCCTCCTGCTGAACCTTATCCCGCTCGATGTCCTGCAATGCCTTCTGGGAAAGGGAGTCGATTTGAAAGATAAACCGCGTGGCGAACCAACCGATTCCACCCAAGACCCCCACCAACCCCACACCATTGAGCAGATCGCTTCCGCCACTCGCCCAAGACATCAGCCAAGCACTTGCCCCTCCGACGATAGGCAATACTACCGACGGAGCCACAAAAATCTCCCTGAGGATTCTCCTTCTTAACTCTTCCACTTCGATTCCTCAATCTTTGTGATGCTCTTTGTGATGCTCTTTGCAACACTGCCAAAGGCAAGAACTGCTCAGCAAGGGATTTGGTTTAGTAAGGGATTTGGCCGACGACGAAGGTCACTCGCGTTTGGCCGGTGATCTCGCCGGTGACTACCCGCATCCGCTCCGCAGGGATCCCTTGGCCTAACAAATACTTCATGGCCGCATCCCCACGCTGCTGCGCCAATGCTAAGTTGGCTTGCATGTCCCCGGCCTGCGATGCATTCCCCTTGATAATTAAATAATACTGTGGCCAAGCTTGCAGCTTTTGAACCAGATCGTCGAGTGTTCGCTTGCTGGCTTCCGTCAACGTGGAGCTTCCTCGCAGAAACACCAACTCCGGTACACTCAACGTCCCAACGGTCACCAACCCCTCCCATTGCGCTTCGCTCAGCGATTGCAGTCGTGACTCTTCTCGGATCCTCTCGTCGGCTAAGCCTGGATGAAAATTCTTGTTGAGCAAACTTTCGATTGGTCGATCGTAGAAATAACGCGTAAAGGCGTTGGCAGAGGTTGATTCTTCGATCGCTCCTGATTTGCTCAACACTCCTGAGATCCGGGCAAGCATGTCTTCGATGTGCACCACTGCTCCGGAACGCTTGCCGAAATGCGCAAGATTTTCTTGCGTGTTCTTCCACTGAATCCCAGCCACAAGCCGCTTGGCTTGCTCCTCGCTCAACTCTTGCTTGGTCTGCTTCGCATCTTCCAACAACAATTTCACCAAATCCGATTCCTCTCGGAATGAGTACAATGCGGTGAAGTACGCTTCCAAGATCGATTCGACTACCGGTCCGTTTTTCAGCAAGAAATCACGGCTGACGACCAGCGTATCGATGATGTATCCCGTGAACCTAGAGGAATCGACCAGCACGTGCAGTTGATCGTTCGAGAGCATCTGCGAAGCGTACGGCTCCCAAGTAACGTAGACTTCGTCGGTCTGAGGCGTTGCCGCTCGGTAACGCTCCATCAACGCTTCGGGGGATTGCAATGCGATAATGTTTTGCGAACCGACTTGATCAAGCCCGAAATCTTGCATGACCACGCGTGCCAGAGTTTCACTTGGAGAGTCCCCAACCAACACAAACCGAACGTTGTTTCGATTGAGCTGATCGATATCGGGGTACTTGCTTTTGTAAGCGAGCATCGCATCGGCACCACGAGTCTCGTCGACAATCGCGACGATTGTCGCTGCGGGGTATTCTTTATCCGCGAACTGTTTCAGAAGTGCATCGGCAGGAAAAGCAGCCAACTGCAATCCACCACTTTGCAAGTCCGCTGCGCGTTTCGAATAATTCGCACCGTCATCGACCGTTTGAATCCGTATCCCACGATCCGCAAGCTGCTTGCGAAACTCTTCGCTTCGTATAACCGCATAGCCTGAAAAGTTATCCAAGCCAAGCTTCAGTTCATATCGGTAGCGACTCGTCCCCGATGTGGCGGCGAGGGTTTGGTCTGCTTTCGCCTTCGCATCCTTCTCCTTAAGACGCGCCTGCTCTTGATCCCGCTGCTCTCGCTTAGGAGCTATAACCAACTTCCAAGCGACCGCGCCAATGGCCAAAAGGATCAACCAAGTGATCGCGGCGAGGACGACCTTACCCTTCCAATGCGCTGAATCCGACACGGTTATTCCCGACGTTGAGGATGGTGAACATGAAGAAGCCCGACAAGAGGATCTTAGACATATAGTGTAGAGTCTCAAGGGATTTTACGTTACGCTCGACCATTTATTCCCAATCGAAAATCTCCGGAATCCATTCCATGGCATCCCTTGTCGCTTCGCTCCCCATCCTCCCGAAACGCCAGCCCGATTCCCACAAAGGTGACTTTGGTCACGCATTGCTAGTCGGCGGATCTATCCACATGCCCGGGGCAATTACACTCGCAACCCTCGCTGCACTTCGCAGCGGTGCGGGACTTACGACGCTCGCCGCCCCCCAATCAACACTTCAATTGGCCCTTCAAACGAACCCTTGCGCGATGGGACTACCCCTTGAAACCACTCCCGATGGCTTCCTCGCTCCTCGTAACCTCAGCAAGATCCTTGCGAAATTCTCCCCAGGTTGCGTCTTGGCCATCGGCCCCGGCTTGGGGCGTGAACCAAGCCAAGACACGATAGCCGTCGAACTATTTCGCCAATGGCCCGGCACCGCCGTATTCGATGCCGACGCTCTCAATGCATTGGCTGCGATGCATTCCCCGCTGATCATAAATTTCCCAAGAATACTTACACCTCATCCAGGCGAGTTCGCCAGGCTCACGAAGATCCCTACGTCGAATCCGGCTGGGCAACAACAAGCAGCCATCGAGCTTGCGAAGTCACAAAACTTAGTGATTGTTCTTAAGTCGCATTCGACACTGGTCACTGATGGGGCACGCATCTATCGCAATTCGACCGGCAACCCAAGTCTTGCGGTCGGTGGATCTGGAGATTGCTTGACCGGCATCATCACCGCCTTGGTCTGCCAAGGCCTCTGCACTTTCGACGCAGCCGTTTTGGGAGTCTACCTCCACGGATCGGCAGCCGACATTGCTCACGAACAGCTAGGAACCCCAAGCACACTCGGAACCGACTTGATCGATTCCCTTCCCGCCGCTTTCCGCCACTACCGCAAACTCATCGACTCAAAAGACTCGTGCGATCCTCAAACGAAACGCAACCTCAAGAACGGCAACTAACAATCCAATAAAAACTGGTCGAGTTGACGAGGCTTGTCGGCTTAAAATTCCTCGCGGCGAATCTCAAACCGGGAATACTCTCCCGTAGGCGTACTCGCAAAACTGTCCAATGAATGGATCGCCCCCGGAGCAACTTCTCGCAATCGATTCAGAAATCGATCGATCTCGTCGCGATCCCCTTCGGCAACAATCTGCACGCGACCATCTTGAAGATTCTGCACGAACCCTCGCACTGCGAACTGCCTGGATAAATCGTGGACGGCATATCGCATCCCCACGCCTTGCACTCGCCCAGTAAGAAAACTTGTGACTCGCACCATTGCCGTCTACCGATGAAAGCTCCGGGGCTTGCACCCACACACAAGGAGGAGAGGCCGATCAAATCCCATCGCAAAATCGTTGAGGATTCGGCTCTATAAAACGAAAAATGCGGACTGGTAACAGCCCGCATTGGTTCGCTTTTTGATTCGTAGAGACCTGAACCGATTTCGATTCAGACTGACTTCGATTCAGGCTGGCTTGCACAGCTCTCGCCTGAATCTCTGTGAGGAACGACACGAAAAAGAAGTCTGCATCGGACTGGCGAAGAAGCCGAAGCTTCCTAGCCAACCATCGATGGCTACTTCTTCTTCTTCTTCTTGTCGTCTGCCTCGTCCTCCTTCTTGACCTTCTTCTTTTTCTTCAAGGAGATCTTCGGTACGCGTACCTTGGCCATCCCGAGTACAATGGACTCGTCGGTCCACTTGTCGAGATCTTGAAGGCGTTTGATCCGTTCAGCACGGGTCATGACATTCCGTGACTTGATCGCACCGGCTCGGACTTTGAGGCTCTTGTCTAACGTCATTTTCGTTCACAACCGCAGAAGGGTCACTACCACAGGGAAATATTTAAATTTGCCATCCGTCGAGAACCTAAAAGGCATCCCGGCAGGAATGGAAGGTGCAAAGCTTATCCACCGAATCGTTTCCTTTCAAGCCAACTTTTCGCTATATTTTCCAACCAAGTTGGATCAACGACCACTTTTACGGGTCTAATCCATGAGTCTCGCGACTCTACATACCCTTTTCCTCAGGTTTTTCCCGTGAAACCGAAGATCTCAATCGAGCCGGTTTCCTTTATCGAGTCCTCCCGGATATGAAACCACATTCCAAGCTTTTCTGCCCCCGGCCCGGACTTTCGCGAGTCAGCATCCTTGCAAGCATCGCGATAATCGCCTTAATCGCCCTGTGGGCAACGACTTATGCTTGGGTCGAACGATCCGCAAGTCAGCTTATTTACGAGCAGAACAAGCCGCAAATTGCCTCCGATCGCCTCGAATCCTTCTCGCCGCTGATGCTCTCGCCAGCTAAATGGCAGTGGCTTCGCGCCGAAGCTTACCGCAAACTAGGGGACCGAAGTCGGGTCCAGAGGATCAGCGATGACCTCGCCGCGAAAGGTCTTCCGAATCTTCAAGCCAACAGTCCAATACTTCTGATGGAAGCCGCTGCGGGAATTCCCAGCCGCGTCAAAGACAACCTTGGCCCACTCCTAATCCTCTACAAAAACCACGAATCGGAAGTCCTCTCCGCCCTTGTTCAAGGCTTCATCAACCAAGGTGACCTATCCGGGGCCAGCCAAACCTTGAGACTTTGGTCCGAACTCTTCGATAACGATCCGAAAGCCGACTACTGGAAGGGAGTTCACGCGACAACAAGTTACGACCTCGATACGGCGATCCAAGCGTTCAAACGGTCGATCAGTCTTGCACCAGAAGAAATCCCATCTCACCAAGAACTGGCCGAAGTCTACTTGGAAAAAGCGATGTTTGAGGAAGCTCGCAGTGAATTCGAATGGCTCGCAACGAGGAAACCTGATGCTCCTGATGTCATCACTGGACTAGCGAGATCCCTGCTAAACCTCGGCTACCCCGACTTGGCTTCCGAACAACTTCAAAAACTTCCCGATGTCTCGAAGTTACCAAGCCCAGAACTCGCCCTCGTCTGCGAGACGAACTTGGAAGCGGACAAAGCCGAAGACGCCAGTCAGCAAGCCGCTATCCTGTTGCAACGTTGGCCCAATGCCCTTCCCTACTTGCAACTACAAGCCCGATGTTTTGCAAAACTCGGGAAGACCGCCGAGAGCGAAGCATTGTTTGCTAAAGCAGCCGAGAGCCAAAATCGTCGTCCACAAGTCGACCGCATGATCGAACAACTTGCGACTGATTCCGGCAATCAAGAGATACGACGCGACATGGGGGAACTGATGATGAACTTCCTCGACCCACCCGGCGGCGTTGGCTATCTGCAAATCGCTTCGCGTGCCAATCCGTTCGACTTGAAAACCCAAGACATGCTTGCGACATACTACCAACGGGAAGGGAACGAATCCTTAGCCGACAATCACCGCAAAGCTATTCGCAGAATTCAACAAGCCATGATCGATGCTGCAGAACTAGAGGAAGCTCAGTTGCAAGAAAGCCAAATACAATCTGGCCAGATACCCGCACCGAATTCACCTGCATCCACCCCAGCCGCAGGAAACTAGTCGATGCCTACTTTCAAACGCAGGCACCACTCCACTTCGCTCGGCTTGCTATATCCACTCCCCCTGCACCTGTCACTCCTTTGCCTACTTTTCGCACTCAACCTTGCTTGCACACCGAAGCAAGGAGCGAATCCCAATCAATCATCGGAAGGAAAAGAATCCCCAACAGTATCCGCGAAGGCATCAACTCCTTCCGATCTCGCTGCGAGCGCGAAGCCCAATACTCCGAAATCCAATACTGCAACACCCAACACCGCAACACTCAACACCATCGAATACTCCACCCATAGCCTCGATGTGGGGATCGACTTCAAATATCAAAATGGCGAAGCCGCTTGGCTCGCAGCGATGATCGAGTCCAATGGCGGTGGCATCGGTTGGATCGACTACGATCGCGATGGGCGTTGGGACATGTTCGTCCCCGGCGGTGGATTGCTTACCTCCGAGAAGCAACCGGTAATGGTCTCCAATGGGATGTTTCGTCAGAACACTTCCCAAACCTTTGATGCCACCGCAGTCCCATCGCTTACTTCAACGGGAGTGTGCTACTCGTTTGGCGCTGCCGTTGCGGACTACGACGCCGATGGCTTTCCTGACATCTTTATCACCGGGTACGGCGGACAACAGTTGCTTCACAACCTTGGCGATGGGACGTTTGAAGATGCCACAGCCAAGGCTGGGTTCAAGCACCGGGGATGGAGCTCCTCGGCCGCTTGGTTCGACATTGAAAACGATGGTGACCTCGATCTCTACATCGCACATTACGGAATCTGGTCCCCAGAAACCGACAAACGCTGTTTCAACGGCGAAGGCCAAGTCGATCGCTGTGCACCAGCAGACTACGTCGGCGAATCCGACGAGCTATGGATCAACCAAGGGAACGGAGCCTTTCTCGATCAATCCGAGTACCTCCAGCAATTCTCCTATCGAGGCATCGGCGCGGTCGCTTGCGATTTCGACCTTGACGGCGATACCGACATCTACGTCGCCAACGACGAAGATCCGAATACGCTTTTCGATAATCTCGGAAACGGCCAACTCAAAGAGATCGGTGCGCAGTCAGGGACCAGCCTCGGATCGCGCGCGATCGTCGATGGTTCAATGGGACTCGCCGTCGGGGACTTCGACGGCAACCATCGCCCCGACATCCTGGTTACCAACTACCAAAACGAATACTGCGAACTCTATTTGAATCAAGGCAAACAGTACTTTACCCTCGGCACCCGTTCCGCCGGGTTGATGGCTTTGGGCCAAGCTGTCGTGGGCTGGGGAACTTCCTTCGCAGACGTTGACCTCGACGGGGACGAAGACTTGCTCGTAATCGCCGGGCATACCAGCCGTAAACCGATCAAGAGCAGCAATCTTCAAAAGCCTTATTTACTTGAAAATCGCGATCGCAAACGACTCGTCTCCATCGGTGAATCCACCGGTGAATTCTTTCGCCAAGTCCATGCAGGGCGAGGGATGGCGATTGCAGATTACGACAACGACGGGGACATCGATTTTGCCGTAAGCAAACTCGAACAACCCGTCGAACTGCTTCGCAACGACCAAGCTTCGAATGCCCCTAAGGGAAACTACCTCTTAATTGACCTCGTCGGTAAAGAGGCAAACCGCGATGCAATCGGCGCATGGGTTGAACTAGAAACGAACACAGAAAAACAAGTCCGACATCGCACTGCCGGTGGTTCGTATGCTTCGACTCACGCATCCACGTTGCACTTCGGACTAGGTCGCAGTGAATCACAGGTAGTTACCGGAGCGCAGAGTGTTCAAGGACAACGCAATTCCACCGAACCGATCAAGCGGATCACGATCCACTGGCCAGGTGGTAAAACCGAATCCTTAACAGATGTCTTACCCAACCAACGACTGCTCGTGATAGAATCAAGCAATTGATCTTTTCACCACCCGTTTCTCAGATCACCCCGTTTCTCAGATTCCGACTTTTCGATCGCATTATTTTCCTATGGTTGATAAAGCTTCCAATCCGTTGCCGACTCAAGACGTACCAGCGGCATCCTATCCTTTCTTCTCGCAACTTGCTCGCATCATCAACTCGGGCCAATCGCGGGCCATCGTTGTCTCGGGGAATATTTATGACCTGTACTATGACGGTAAAGAATATGTACCGCTGATCAGGTTCCTTCAGAACAAAACCAAAGTGCCCGGCTTGATTCAAGTCGTCTACGAGCTCAATGGTCCGGTACGTATCGCTGATGATGACCGTGCGAAGCTACGGGAAGCTTGGGCTGCGTGGAAGAACGGCGTTAGTGTCGATGTGATTCCCACACGCGAGGTGCTTCAAGACGGAAGCAAATTCGAGCTGAGGCGCAAGGAGTTCGATCAATACCTCCGAGATGCGATCGGGAATTCGACTCAGGCGCTTGAGTTCATGCGTCAGTTGACGATCTGCTCAAGGACTTGCTTGAATGAGAATTTGCTGATCATCATCGAAGGTGGAGACATCCTTTTACCAGCGGGTGATGGCGACGTGTCGAAGATGAACGACGCGCAGCTTCGACGGATCACCATCGTCACTGATTGGTTTGGCGATCCGGCATTCTTCAACGGAAAAGACAACGTTGTCATTCTGGCTGAATCACGCAGTATCATTCATCCGCGCGTTTCAAGGCTTCCGCAACTTCTCTCGGTCGAAGTCCCTTCGCCGGATATCGGGTCACGCAAGCACTATGCGCAATGGCACGCTGCACAAAGTGGTAATCGAGCGATCAGCGATCAAATCGATATGGTTGCCGATGCGACCGCTGGCCTTTCACTGCACGCCATGCGTCAGCTTCTTCTAGCTTCTGACTACTCCAAGGAGCCCATCCAACGCCAAGACACGACCCTTCAAGTCGAGCAATTTATCCAATCGCAGCTCGGTGAAGATGTCATCGAGTTCAAGAAGCCTGTTCAGACGCTCAAAGATGTCATCGGGTTCACAAAACTGAAACAGTTCTTGACCGATTACATGATCCCCCGGATGAAACTTCCAGATGACCGCGCACTTCCAGGTGCGGCTATTGCTGGGCCGATCGGGGGAGGCAAGACGTTTATCTTCGAAGCTGTCGCGGCGGAACTCGACATCCCAGTATTGGTCTTGAAGAACATTCGAAGCCAATGGTTCGGTCAAACCGATGTGATCTTCGAACGCCTGCGCCGTGTTCTCGAAGCCCTCGAGAAGGTGGTCATCTTTGTCGATGAAGCCGACACACAATTCGGAAGTGTAGGCGAAGGTGCGCACGAGACAGAACGTCGACTCACCGGTAAGATTCAAGGGATGATGAGCGATCCGAAATTGCGGGGCCGAGTCATTTGGTTGCTCATGACCGCCCGGATCCACCTCCTCTCGCCCGACATCCGCCGCCCTGGTCGTGTCGGCGATTTGATCATCCCCATCCTCGACCCGATCGAAGAAGACCGAATCGCATTTATCCGCTGGATGCTCGGCCCGACGAAACTCGCTACCGATGAACTTGTCGCTTGGCTCGACAAAGAAGGGCTCGAAGAAGATTTTTCCTCGGCGGGATATGCGGCTTTGCGAAGTCAATTCAAAGCCATACCGCCGAAGGATGCCGACGAGCTCAAAGCCATCGTCCATGATTTTCTTCAGCCCGCCATCAAACAGACACGCAGATATCAGACTCTCCAAGCGCTGGTTAACTGCACCCGACGATCCTTGTTGCCCGATCCGAATATTTCCGAAGAAGATCGCGCCCAGATGGAAGCAGAAATCCGCCTACTAGAATCAATGGGGATTCGTTAGGCACCGCATTATCCTCGTCCTTCCTACAAATCCTTTTTCCGTAGGACTTTTCAATTCATGAAAACGCTCCAGTCACAATTCAACGCCCTCCCTTGCAAATCAAGTTACTCGTGGATCCTTCCGTGGTTCGCAAGCTTGCTGGTTATGCAATTTGCTCTGATCGCCAATGCTCAAGAACCCTTCTCGCAACTTGTTGGACCGGTTCAAGTCGGCAATGTCGAGTCCGGGCCCAATAAAGCGAGCAAGACCGTTCAAGTTCCGTATATCCTCTGGGGCGGAGATATCGCGACCTTCGTCGCCAATGGCGATCTGAAGACTCAGTCCGGGTCCCTTTACCAAAAAGCCGGACTCGATATGCAACTTGTACCCGGCGATGACTTCGTCGGCCAAGTCAAAAACTACATTTCAGGAAAGTCCCCCATGTTGCGTGGCACCATGCACATGATAGGACTTGCCGGAGAAGTCCTCGGAGCTGATCCTCGGACCAAGCCCGTGATTATTCTTCAGCTTTCCTGGAGTGCGGGAGATCACATCGTTGGCAAAAAGGAAATCCGATCGCTCAACGACCTTAAAGGAAAGAAGATCGCTTGCCAACAAGGTGGGCCACACGTCGGACTCCTTTATGACTCGTTGTCGGCGGCAGGTTTGAATCGCGAAGATGTCGAAATCGTCTGGACCAAAGATATCACTGGTCCCGATGGTCCGGCTACCGCGTTCCGCAATGATTCGTCCATCGATGCTTGTTGCGTTGTGACCCCAGATATGATCGGCCTGACGAGTGGCTTAGAAGCTAGCGGTACGGGAGCCGAAGGAACGGTAGCAGGTGCTCACGTTGTCAATAGCACCGTACAAATGAGTCGCTCGATCGCGGACGTCTACGCCGTGCGACGAGACTGGTACGACGCGAACAAAGACTGGGTACAAAAATTTGTTGCCGGACATCTGAAAGCGACAGAATCGCTCGTTGCCATGCGAAAAGGATTTACTGACTCCGGTAAACTCACCAAAGAATACGAGCAGATCCTCAGCACCTCTCAACGGATCTTCGGCAAAGAAGTCCTGCCGACTTTGGAAGGGGATGTACATGGTTTATTGCTCGACTGCGGGTTCGTCGGGCTCCCTGGCCAAATCGCTTTCTTCAAGCAAAAGTCCAACGCAAGTGGTTTCGACGAAGTCATGACCCGCTCGATCAACCTTGCCACCCAATGGAAGTATGCCAAGTCACGCGCTGGATTTGAGCCAAACGATTTCGATTACAAGAAGATTGCGGAACTAGGCGAAGTCGAATACGTCGAACCCACGAATGTAGAGCGATTTAATCCCAATGCAGAATCGACCGATATGTTCATGGGTGAGAACCTCGATGCAAACACCATCGTCAGCTTCTCGATCAACTTCGAACCAAACGAACAGAACTTCTCCGCCGACCGCTATGGAGCTGAGTTTCTCAGGGCGCTTAAACAAGCGAGTCAGTTTGGGAATGCAGCTGTAGTGATTCGCGGTCACGCCGACCCTACGAAAACGCTTGTAGATCTCATCAAAGCCGGGACTACCAAAGGTATCATCCAGCAGAATGGCACCGCAGGGAACTACCGCTACTTCATGAACGGAAAGCCTCTCGATCTGAACCGCACCAAAGAAGTGGTCGACTTGATCAAAAACGGAGCGTTCGGGGGCGGGGCTGTCGACCCAGCAGTGACCATGCAAGCCGCATTGACCCTTTCGCAGTCCCGAGCCGAAGCGGTAAAGAAGTCCCTTGAGAAATTCGCAAAGGACTCCGGTATCACTGTCGACTTGTCGCAAATTGTTCCTGTGGGAGCAGGCATTATGGAGCCTGTGATTCCCAAGCCCAAGAATATCGACGAAGCTAAAGAAAACATGCGTGTCGAATTCCGAATTGTCAAAGTCAATCCGGAAGCACTTACCCCGACCGACTTCAACTTCTAACTTTTCCACGAAGTAAGGGGCACCACGTCCGATGCACTGCAATCGAGCTTATCCAACACCGACCACGCACCCGACTCCGCTGTTCGCAAAAAGCATTTATTCGCATTCAGCGATAAACGCATTTCGCCTCTCCCGTCGCATTGCATTGCTCACTGTATTCTGTGTAGCAATCAGTGCGATTGGTTCGCTGGGCGGGATGACACTTGCCCAGGACGGCAGTTCTGCGACAGATTCAGCAGCAGGGAACGCTGTCGCGGCAAACTCTGCTGCAGGGCAAAGCAGCGGCCCAAGCATCAGTCGGGCGGCTTCGCACTCCGATAACGTCATCATCATTCTCGATGACTCGGGATCGATGCGCGAACGCATGCCA
>Ga0255126_1000079_pt1 | contig 36499 bp, 32 predicted proteins | sample Law_Miss_RepA_8d_FD_188556 | JGI IMG/M metagenome (GOLD analysis project Ga0255126, IMG submission 188556) | Freshwater microbial communities from St. Lawrence River, New York, United States - Law_Miss_RepA_8d | ecosystem: Environmental > Aquatic > Freshwater > River | place: USA: New York... | reverse complement strand
CCTGGTGGCCCACCACGAGATCGGGATGGCGATCGCCCGATGCGAGCAGGTCCTGGTGGCCCACCACGGGGAGACGGCCCAAGAGGTCTTCACCGTCCGGGTACTTTGCGTTTCACACCCAGAGCAGGTGACACTCGCACGCCTAGGGCTAGAATGCCCGGAGGTATTCCCAAAGCCAGAACGCCTTTGCCCTCTGGTTACAAGCCTCCGGTGCGTCCGGCCCGCAAGCCAAATTGGCGCAAGAAGCCGGGCGAAGCTGAGGAATAAAGCCGGGTTAAGCCAATTTTAGGCAGTATTGGATTTTTTATGGACTCTTCTTGCGCCCAGCAGCGTCCCTGCGCCCACAAGAGCGCCAGCGTGTTGGCCAACGACCAGTTGGCTGAGCGAACCTGGCGTCTGCGTTTGCATTGCCCGGAGGTGGCCGCACTGGCCCAGCCGGGGCAATTTTTCATGGTGCGAATTGCGGGAAGGACCGATCCGCTGTTGGGGCGTCCGTTTGCGTTGTATGACACGGTGCTGGATGGACAGGGCGGGTTGGTAGGCCTGGATATTGTCCATTTGGTTGTGGGCAAGATGACCACTTTGTTGTCGGGTTTGAAGCCGGGTGATCCGGTGGAGATTTGGGGCCCTTTGGGTATGCGTTTCCCAGCGGTGCCAGACCATGTGGCCCGGGTGACGCTGGTGGCGGGTGGCATTGGCCAGACCCCGTTTCTTGCCTATAGCCGAGAGCTTTTGGGCGGACGGAGATTTGCTGGCAAAAGTGCGCAAAAAATAGTGGACAAGGTTGAGCTGGTTTATGGTGCGCGCCGTGAGAGCCTGTTGGCGGGTTTGGATGCGTTCGTTCAGGCTGGGGCGCGTGTGCTTCCTTGTACCGAAGACGGCAGCCTTGGCCTAAAGGGCCGTGTGACAGATGGTTTGGACACCTTGGAAAAGCCGGAATGGATTGTTGCGTGCGGGCCTGAGCCTATGCTGCATGCTGTGGCCCGCTGGGCTCGCGAACGAGGGGTTCCCTGTCAGGTATCGCTTGAAACACCGATGGCTTGCGGCCTTGGCATCTGCTTCAGTTGTGTGGTGAAGGTGGCCTCTAGCGAGCAGGCCAGCGGTTGGGATTACCAGCGTGTGTGTATTGATGGCCCCACTTTTGATGCGGCCGGCCTGATTGATTTACAAAAATAAACAGCGGGCATTTCGGGCCATCTGGGCTTGGGTGATGTCGGGCCAGTGTAGGCGTCTTCTAGAGTGCCATGGGCAAGGTACTGAAATTCAACAAGTGTAGATTTACCAACATTTTTTGGGGTGGGGCTTTCAAGCCGATTGAGGGCTTGGTCTTTGCCTTTGGGTTTGGTGATTGGACTCAGCCCCCTTGCAAGCCTTACCATGTAGCCTAGAGATTCAAGGGCACCTGGGAGGTTTGGAATGGATCGTCGCATATTTTTGGCGAGCGGAGCGTTGGCATCTTGGGGTGCCCGAAGTGGGTTTGGTAATGAAATGGGCGGGAAGCCGCCCAGAGTAGGCCTGATTGGTTGCGGCTGGTATGGCAAAAGTGACCTGATGCGGCTGATTCAGGTGGCCCCTGTGAATATTGTGGGCCTTTGCGACGCTGACACGCGGATGATGGACGAGGCAGCCGAATGGGTGGGCCAGCGGCAGCCTGGATCGAAAAAGCCGCGGTTGGAAAAAGACTACCGCAAACTTTTGGCTGAAAAAGATCTTGATTTGGTGATTGTGGAAACGCCGGACCATTGGCATGCACTTCAGGGCATTGCAGCGATGGAGGCGGGGGCCGATGTTTATCTGCAAAAGCCCATTAGCGTGGATGTCTCCGAAGGCAAAGCGTTGCTGGAGACGGCTTGTCGCCTGAAGCGGGTGGTGCAAGTGGGCACCCAGAGGCGCAGCACCCCGCATTTGGTGGAGGCTATGGAAAAGGTTGTGAAGACCGGGTTGTTGGGCAAAATATCGCAAGTTGAAATTTATTGTTACTACCACATGCGGGCGCGGGGAAATCCGGCCGATTCGGTGCCACCTGCCACGCTCGACTACGACCTGTGGACGGGGCCGGCGCCTATGCGGCCTTTTAATTCCATGGTGCATCCCCGTGGTTGGAGATCGTTTTGGGAATATGGCAACGGGATATTGGGAGACATGTGCATACACATGCTAGATATGGTTCGTTGGATGTTGGATTTGGGTTGGCCCAATCGGATTAGTTCAACTGGCGGCATTTGGATGGATAAAGCTAGCAAGGCTACGATTCCTGACACCCAAACGGCGATGTTTGAATTTGATGGGTTGTCGGTGACTTGGAACCACCGCACTTGGGGAGATGCGCCCGACCCTGAATACCTTTGGGGGGCAACGATTTATGGCGATAAAGGGCATTTGAAACTGAGCGTGAACAAGTATGAGTTTTTCCCATCGGGTTCCCGCCAAGCCAAGCTTTCTGGGAAGGCGCTGATGGAAGAGGAGAAGTACCCGGAAGATAAAACTGAAAAAGACCTGGAGCGGAATGTGGCAAGTGCGGTGCGGGCTCATTTGCGTGACTGGTTGCAGGCGGTTGCCACTAGGGGCAAGCCGGTGGCAGATATTGAACAGGGGCACATTTCAACCGCTGCCTGTGTTTTGGCCAATCGGGCCATGCAAGTTGGCAGGACTTTGCGGTATGACCCGCTGAAGCATGCGGTGTTGGGAGACCCGGAGGCAACGGCTTTGCTGACCCGTGAATACCGTGGGCCTTGGAAGCATCCTGGGAAGGCGTGAAAAAATCTTAGTTGGTGGGTGAGAAGGGTAATTCCCAGCAAATGGAAAGAAAAGGTGTTGGTTTCTCAGGGCCGGAAATTTCTAGTCCTAAAGGAATGATGCGAGTCTTTTCATTTTTTTGGGAAAACAGGGATATTGATGGCCAAAGGACCGATCTGATATGGTCGGCATGTGACTTGCATATAAGTTAGTCCAGATAGGTGATTGGATGACCTGATCCAATGCATTTGCTGGGTGAGATTGGAAATTTTCAGTCTAACCTTGTGATTAGCGTGTGGGTGCGGTTGGCCATTTGGTTTAATGGGTCAGCGGTAGAGTCGGGTCTCTGGAGGTAATCCATGGCGCAGTTGTTTCCAAAAATTGCCAACACATTATTTCGCGTGGCAATTGTCGGGGCTGTGTTGGGTGGTGGGGCCGTGACCGGCGCAGTGATGCTTTATGCTAGGTCGCCTTACTTTACCGGTTCGATGAACGGCAAAACCCAGCCTATTCAGTTTAGTCATGCCCACCATGTGAATGGATTAGGCATTGATTGTCGTTATTGCCACACTTCAGCTGAGCAGGTTGCTCACTCCAACGTGCCTCCTACGAAGACTTGCATGAATTGCCATAGCCAGATTTGGGTTGGTAGTGAGATGCTGAGTCTGGTTCGTGATAGCTATAAAAATGAAGAATCAATTGAGTGGAAGCGACTGCATCGTCTTGCCGACTTTGCCTATTTCGACCACAGCATCCACCTTGCCAAGGGTGTAGGGTGTGCTAGCTGTCATGGTCGGATTGATCAAATGCAGGCTGTGTATCAGAAGGGCACCCTTTTGATGGAGTGGTGTCTTGATTGTCACCGTGCTCCAGAGAATCATCTGCGGCCCCGAGACCAGATCACCAATATGGCTTGGTCTGCAGACCAGTACAAAGACCCTGCTGACCCGGAGAAGGTTTGGACGCAGTATGAACTGGGCACGAAGCTGAAAGAGCAGTTGAATGTGCGAAGTTTGATAACCTGTTCCACCTGTCACCGCTAAGAGACTGCCGCCGGCTCGGGCCGGGGCGTTAACGCAAATTCGGGCTTGTTGCCCTGACTGAACCTTCAAGACCTGTTCGGAAGACCACCTAGCCATGAGCATCAAACCGGTTGTCACCGATGCGCCTCAGAACGAACCCAAGGCTGCGCCTAAAATGTGGCGCAGTCTTGAGGAATTGCTTGAGAAGCCTGATTTTCAGTCGATGCTGAATCGGGAATTTCCTTCGCAGGCAGGTGAGTTCACGGATCCGCTTTCTCGCCGCACCTTCCTTTCGTTGATGGGTGCATCTTTGGCGCTGGCTGGGGCGACTGGTTGTCGTCAGCCTGCCGGCTTGATTGTGCCTAACATTCGTGAAGCCGAAGGCACGCAGCCTGGCCGGCCCCAGTACTTTGCGACTTCGATGGCACTGGGTGGCTACGCGACACCGGTTTTGGTGAAGAGCTACGAAGGTCGTCCCATCAAGATTGAACCCAATCCGCAGCATCCGTCGCTGGCGGGTGCGCCCGAGGGTGTGTCGGCTGGAACCGATGTGTTCGCGCAGGCTTCTGTTTTGGGCATGTATGACCCTGATCGCGAATACCCGCTGAATTTTGAAGGTAACACGACCAGTTGGGAAGATTGCCAGCGTGGTTTGAAGAAATCTTTGACTGTTTTGGACAAGGGCAACCAAGGTTCGGCCATTCGTTTGGTAACCGGGCTTGTTACCTCGCCCACAGAGCGCGATTTGATTGAGCGCTTCCTGAAGAAATATCCCGGTTCCAGGTGGCACCAGCACGAGCCTTTGGCCTCCGACAGTGGGTTGGAAGGGAATACTTTGGCGTTTGGCCAAGCCCTTGAGGCGCATCCGGTGCTTCACGATGCAGCCAAGAAGGTTCGCGCTGATGTGATTGTGGCGATTGACACCGACTTGCTGAACCAAGGGCCAGGGCATTTGGCATTGGTGCGTCAGTTTGGTGATTTGCGTGATGCCGCCAGCCCTGAAAGTATGGCTCGTCTGTATGCCATAGAGCCCACCCTTTCGGTGACTGGCACCAAGGCTGATCACCGCTTGGCTGCTCGTCCAAGCGCCATACCGGCATTGGTCTCGCACTTGGCCCACCTGGTAGGTGCCGCTGGAGGCAAGCCTGCTGCGGGTTTGGATGCCGCCGAAGAGAAATTTTTGCAAGTTTTGGCTTCTGACCTGAAGGAAAAGAGCCACGATCACACTGGCAAAAAGCTTGCCAAAGCCGAGTCGCGTGCGGGGCATACGGTCGTTGTGGCAGGTCCTCGCCAGCCCAAAGAAGTGCATGCTTTGGTCGCCTCGATTAATGCCAAGTTGGGCAATGCTGGCAAAACGGTTCATTATCGGGCGCCATTGGCTGGTGGCCGTCCTTTGGCTAGCGACAATTCCTTGGCCCAGCTCACTGAAGATATGCAAGCTGGCAGGGTGAAATTCTTGCTGGTGTTTGATGGCAACCCCGCCTACAGCGCGCCAGCCGATGTGGCTTTTGGCCAAGAATTGCTGAAGCTTTCGGGCAAAAAAGAGTGCACGACTGCTTATATGGGTCTCTACCAGGATGAGACTGCGATCAAGTCTCAATGGCGTATTCCGCAAACCCATTATCTCGAGCAATGGGGCGACTTGCTTGCGCATGATGGGCGCGCTTGTCTGGTTCAGCCATTGATTGCGCCGCTGTTTTCGGGCCATTCCGCAGCCGAGTTGTTGGCAGGCCTTATCGCAGTTGAATCTGATCCGACGAAAGAGACCAAAGACGCTCCGATTGTTGAGCGTCAGGGCTATGATTTGGTCCGTCGATATTGGAAGTCTTGGTTTGACCAAAAGCGTGGTGCGACCCCTGAGCTTGGCAAGTTCAAGGACTTCGAGTCGTTTTTCCGTTCAGCGGTGCATGATGGCTGGGTTGCTGGAACCTCGGTTGCCCCCGCCGATGCTAAGTTGAACGAGGGTGGCTTGGCTGGCTTGGCACTACCCGCCAAGTTGGCTGGTCTGGAAGTGGTTTTCGCGCAGGACGACACGGTCTATGACGGGCGTTTTGCCAACAATGGCTGGTTGTTGGAAACGCCGAAGCCGATCACGAAGATCACATGGGATAATGCCGCCTATGTGGGGTATGGTACAGCTCTTAAGGAGCTGAAACTTGACCTGAAGCGTGAGAAGCGCGGCGACAAGGAATATATAGCCCCCGCCAAATCATTCGGCATCACCGGTGGCGAACACGGCCGGGCTTATGTCGATGTGATTGAGCTGGAAGTTGGCGGCCAAAAGCAGATGCTGCCCGTCTGGGCACAGCCGGGCGTTGCCGACGGCGTGGTAGTGGTTCAGCTTGGCTATGGTCGCACCCGCGCTGGCAGGGTGGGTGGCATGCTGGTGGGTGAGGGCAAAGCGAGCCCAGACAAGGTTGGTAACGGCAAGTCTGGCGATGTGGTTGGGGTGAGTTGCTACACGCTTCGCTCCAAAGCAAGGCTTTGGTCTGCTCCAGCAACCGCCAAGGTGACTGGCAAATCTCACCTGCTTGCTTGTGTGCAGGGCCATCACAGCATGGAGCAGGATGGCCGTCCTGTGCCGCTGGTGCGTATTGGCACATTGGCCGAGAACGCCAAGGGCCCAGGTTGGGTTGAAGGTGAACATGGCGGGGAAGCTCACGCCAGCGAAGTGCCACATGGTGCTCCCGGCCATGTCCACAAGGAAGGCGATGAATCGCATGGTGAGGAAAAGGGCCGCCTACCCTTGACCTTGTTGCCGGCTGAACACGCGCCCATGGCAGGTTATGAATATGGGAAGCATGTCAATCGTTGGGGCATGGTGATCGACCTAAACCGCTGCACCGGTTGCTCCGCTTGTGTTGTCGCCTGTCAGTCGGAAAACAACAGCCCGGTGGTTGGCAAGCACGAGGTAAGCCGCGGCCGCGAGATGCATTGGATTCGGGTTGACCGCTACTTCCAAGTCAATTTCGAGGATCTTGACAAAGCTTCCGAGGTGCGGACTTACCATCAGCCTGTGCCTTGCATGCAGTGCGAGAACGCGCCTTGCGAGCAGGTTTGCCCGGTTGCCGCAACTGTGCATAGTTACGACGGCCTCAACGACATGGTTTACAATCGATGCGTGGGCACGCGGTACTGCTCGAACAACTGCCCGTACAAGGTGCGTCGGTTCAACTTCCTGCAGTACACCGACTACACGACCCCATCGATGAAGTTGGTGAACAACCCCGAAGTTTCGGTTCGCACCCGTGGTGTGATGGAGAAGTGCACCTACTGTGTGCAGCGTATCCGCCATGCCGAGATCACCGCAGAAAAGCGAGCGATTTCGCAGGCTGAGACCGAGAAAAAGGGCATCACCCGCGAAGCGCAGCCCAAAGAGGCTGGCAAGGTTCAGGTTCGCATCAACGACGGTGAGGTGGTGACCGCCTGCCAGGGCGCTTGTCCGGCTGGCGCCATTGTCTTTGGCGACATGAATGATCCGAAGAGTCGTATCCATAAGGTCAAGAACAATCCTGCCACCAAGGGGTTGAATTATTCGCTGCTGGAGGGCTTGAACACCTTCCCGCGCACAACCTACCTGGCTGGTCTGCGTAATCCCCACCCCGATCTGGAGGCCCCCGCCAACAAGGGGTGAGATGACAGACATGGCGACGAAAGAGGCGAAGGTGCCGGATAAGGACTCCCTTTTCACCGGTACTTACAACTTCGGGACAGTTACCTCGAAGATCAATGACATTGTCACGGGCCCCACCGGCAAAGGCTGGGTGGTTGGCTTTGCGGTGTCGTTCCTGATCCTTCAGGTTTTGTTGATGGCAGTCACTTGGCTGCTGTACGAAGGCATTGGCACCTGGGGCGTGAATGTCCCTGTGGGCTGGGGCTTCGACATCATCAACTTTGTTTGGTGGATCGGTATCGGCCATGCGGGAACTCTAATTTCCGCCATTTTGTTGCTGTTCCACCAGCAATGGCGTACCTCGATCAATCGGTTCGCGGAAGCGATGACCTTGTTCGCGGTTGCTTGCGCCGGCCTTTACCCGCTAGCCCACATGGGTCGGCCGTGGTTCTTTTACTGGCTGATGCCTTACCCGAGCACCATGCAGCTTTGGCCGCAGTTTCGCAGCCCGCTGATTTGGGATGTTTTCGCAGTCTCGACTTACCTGACTGTTTCGTTGCTGTTTTGGTACACCGGCTTGGTGCCCGACTTTGCCAGCCTTCGCGACCGTGCCAAAAACATTTGGGCTCGTCGCGCTTATGGCATTCTTAGTCTTGGCTGGCGTGGCGCTGCCCGGCACTGGCATCGTTACGAGACTTCTTATCTGTTGCTGGCCGGCCTGAGCACACCTTTGGTGCTGTCGGTTCACACCATTGTTTCATTCGACTTTGCCGTGGGCAATGTCCCCGGTTGGCATGCAACCATCTTCCCGCCTTACTTTGTTGCGGGAGCTGTTTTTGCCGGGTTTGCGATGGTGGTCAACTTGGCCATTCCCGCACGGGCGGCTTATGGCCTGAAAGACTACATCACCGACAAACACTTGGACAACATGGCCAAGGTGATGCTGGCCAGTGGTTGGATCGTGTTCTTTGGCTATGGCGTGGAGGCCTTCATGGCTTACTACTCTGGCAGCCCTGAAGAACGCGACCTGTTCATGAAAAACCGCGCCTTTGGACCTTATGGGCTTTGGTATTGGATGCTCATTTTGTGCAACGGCATCATTCCCCAACTATTCTGGTGGGAATATTTCCGTCGTAGCATGTTCTGGCTGTGGATGATCAGTTTCGTGATCAATATTGGCATGTGGCTTGAGCGATTCGTTATCCTCATGAGCCTTCAGCGCATTCCATGGCAATCCTCAGCTTGGGGTCAATATTCTCCCACATTCTGGGATCTATCGACCTACTTTGGAACCTTTGGACTGTTCTTCACACTTTTCTTCCTGTTCCTGCGCTTGGTGCCGATGATCTCCGCGTTTGAGATGAAGCACATGCTGCCGGAATCGCATACCCATGCACCTGGCTCTGGAGGGCACCACTGATGGGCGCCGCCCCGGCAAAGATGGCCTCATTTGGCCTGTTGGCAGAATTTGATAATCCCCAAGCGCTGGTTGATGCAGCCGATCGCGCCCGTCGCGAGGGGTTTGTAAAAATGGAAGGGTACAGTCCCTTTCCGGTGGAAGGCCTGCGAGAGGCTCTGGGCCAAAAGCGCACCTTGATGCCTGTGGCCATCTTTTTTGGTGGCATCACAGGCACCATCACCGGCTTCATGCTGCAAACTCTCACTTCGGGCGGCTTACCCGCCGAGTGGGATGCATGGATTCCCTTCAATCAATGGTTCAGTTACCGGCTGAACATTGCCGGTCGCCCGTTCTTCTCGTGGCAAGCCTTTGTGCCACCGATGTTTGAATTGACGATTTTGTTTGCGGCCTTCACGGCCGTATTCGGAATGCTGGCCATCAACGGTTACCCGCGTTTGAATCACCCGCTGTTTGAAGTTCCCGAATTTGGCCGTGCCAGCGTGGATCGCTTCTTTTTGTGCATCGAGTCGGAAGATGATTTGTACGACAAGGAAAAGACCCGGGAATTTCTGGAAGACTTGAACCCTTTGACGATTTCGGAGGTGCCGGCATGACCGCCCCCCGGTTGAGAGTAGCCCTGTGTGTCGCATTGGCATTTGGAGCGACTGGTTGCTACCAGCAAATGGCTTTGCAACACAAATTGAAGCCACAGGATCCCACCGATTTTTGGTCAGATGGTCGTTCAACCCGTCCATATGTGGAGGGGACCGTTGCGCGTGGTTCTATCCAAGAGGACGGTTGGTACTTCACAGGCAAGGTCAAGGAGGCGCCATCGTCTCCAACTACGGCTCCAGTGAGCGCTGAGGAAGTTCTTGGTCAATATGCCGACGGTTTCCCCGAGCCTGTGACTGAGTCAACCTTGAAGCGTGGTCGTGAGCGATTCAACATTTATTGCAATGTTTGCCACGGCCAAACCGGCGCGGCAGACGGCACCATTGTCATGCGTGGTTTCTTGAAGCCTCCAGCTTTTTGGGAGCAGCCCGAAGACAAGAAGGCGCACCACAGTCGCGGCCTGAAGTACCAGGGGGCGAGTGATGTGGCCCTGAATGATGCCCCTGTTGGTTATCTTTTCCATGTGATCACACACGGCTATGGAGCCATGGGGACCTATTCTGCCCAGATCCCGGTCGCAGATCGCTGGGCGATTGTTGCCTATATCAAGGCGTTGCAGGAAACCAACCGCAAGGGTGGAGTGGCGGCCAACACTGTTGCCGTACCCGCAACGGAGGGAGCCCGCTGATGGCTGCTGAGACGAACAGTAATCTTTTGGAACAGGCCAAACCACGCATCAATGCCATGGCCGCTACCGCTTTGACGGTGGCATTGATTGCCTTGGGTGCAACGGTAGCCCTTGGTTTGGTGGTGGGCACCGGCCCCATGTTCCGTAGTTTGTTGATCGGCTACATGATGCCCTTTGGCTTGGCCATGGGCTCACTTGTGTTGCTGATGATCCAATGGTGTACCGCAGGCTACTGGGGCTATGTGCTCCGCAGTCCGTTGGAGGCAGGCACCCGCACCTTGCCTGTGTGGGGATTAGTTTTCGCACTCATCGCTTTGGGCGGGCTGACCATATTCAACCTGCGCCCTGATTATCACCCGGAAAATCACCATGAAGAACTGAATGTTGTCAGCTCCGAAAAACTATGGCCTTGGGCCGACCATGAATTGGTGGAACACCTGCCGCACCATGAGAAGCTGGTGGTTGAAGCCAAGCTTGGTTATTTGAATGTTCGATTTTTTGCAGTGCGGGCGGCTATTGCTTTTAGCATTTGGATCGTTTTGGCCTTGTTGCTCAACCGGGTTGCCCGGCGCGAAGAGGCAGAGGGAACCAGCCAGAAATTGCGTGACTTGGCCATGCAATACTCCGGGCCAGGCATTGTGATTTATTCGATAACCATGCTGTTTGTCAGTACCGACTGGAGCATGTCGCTGCAGCCGATCTGGTATTCGTCGATGTTCCCTGTGATTTTTGGCTTTGGTCAATTGCTGGGTGCCCTGTGTTTGAATGCTTTGGTTTATGTAATGCTACGAAGTGGCATCGAGGATCTTTCGACTGGCCGAAACAAGAAGCTGATGCGCGATTTGGGCAGCCTTATTTTGGGCTTTGTGGTCTTCTGGACCTACATTTCGTTTTCCCAGTACCTGCTGATTTGGTCGACTAACCTGAAGGAAGAGGTTCCATTCTTCATCGCCCGAACAAACGGCGGTTGGGAGTATGTGACTGCGGCCTTGGTGTTTGGCCAGTTTGTCATTCCATTCTTTGTCTTGCTGCTCCGCGATGTGAGCCGCTCGGGCAAGTGGTTGGCACGGGTTGCGGGTTTCATTTTGGTGATGCGGTTCATTGACCTTTACTGGCAAATGAAGCCCGCTTTCCGACCTGGCGATTTCAACTTCTTCAGCCTTGAAACAGTGATGGATTTAGCCGCTGGTGCGGGGCTGTTCTCACTGTGGTTGTTTGTATTTTTGCGGCAACTGGTTCGTTTTGAGCTTTTGCCTGTTAATGACTATCGCAAAGCAACCGAGCCTGTGCACACGGTTTCTGATGATGTGGAGATTGCCGGCAGCCATGGCTGATCGGCTAGCCCATGTCTTTGCGGGTGGTTTGAGCGTTCATGGTTTTGGGAGGTGGCGTGATGGAAGGCAACCAAATGGATGTGGCCTTTGAGCGCAAGGATGTTCGCAGCAGTGTTGCCTATATTTTCATGGGCTTTATCACAGCCATGATTTTAGGGGCCATTGTTTCGGTGAACATTTTGTTCGCTTACCTGACGCATTTTGAGCAGGGCAGCAAGGTGCTGACCGACGAAGTTATGCGGGGCAAGCGTGTGGCTTACCACCAGCAGGTGAAGGCGGAGTTGCAAAAGAGATATGCGTTAGCGATTCCAGAAGATGCTGGTGAGGCGGCAAATCAGGCCCGCATCGCTTATGACCGCATCAGTGTGAACGATTTTGTGCGGCCTCCCTTCGCACAGACGGCAGCATTGGAGGGATCTGATATCTTGTCGCCCCTCCATTCGGGTGGCCAGCACAATGATAGCACTATTGGTCAGGAAAATATCAAGGAAGGCAATGCGAAGCTAGCTAAGGCCGGGATTGATAGAACGCTTGTTAATCTTGGCAAGCCCGGAGCGCTGAAAAGTAGGACTAAATCCGAAATTCCGGTCCAGTCTGTGGGAACCAACGGCGGGCGTTGATTTTGGCTGGGCAGAACGGTTTGTCAAATAGGCATTTGATTTTCTGAAGGGTTTTTCTGATGCGTGGATGGGTGACACTTCTGATGGCGGCATGGGTGGCAACTGCCGCTCCCGCCCAAGATGCGCCCGCTATTTCGGCAGTCCCCCGGGGGCCTGGCGATTTAGATGTTAAGGAAGACCAATACAGCAAGTTGCGTGAGAAAGTAGGCATTGATCAGAGGCTAGGCGAGAAGGTTCCGCTGGATGCCCCTTTGATGACTCATGATGGTGGCACCACCACCCTTGGCAAGCTTTTGTCCAAAGGTAAACCGGTGTTGCTGGTGCCTGCATATTATCGATGCCGCCAGCAGTGCAATGTGGTTTTGATGGGCATATTTGATGGCCTGAAGCGCGTGAAATTCAAGCCAGGAACAGACTTTGAAGTGGTTGTTTTCAGTTTTGATGAGGAAGAATCGCCTGAAATTGCTGCCCGCAAGCGCGATGAGCTGATGCAGGTGACGGGCAGGCCTCTCAAGCAAAACAGTGTTCTTCAGGGTGTTTACGATCACCGAACGGTTGCCGAATGGAACTTCACTGTTGCCGGTAAAGCTGCAATAGACCAAATATGCGAATCAATTGGTTACAAATTTGTTCGCGACCCGGGCAACCATGAGTTGCTGCACCCGGCCGGCGTGGTTTTTCTCACGCCCGAGGGTGTGATATCCCACTATCGCATGGGTATGAACTACGCCCCTTGGGATCTGGAAAAAGACCTGCAACTTGCCTCGGACAATGGCATCGGCAGCTTGGTGGACAAACTTGGTTTTGTGTGCATGAAATATGATCCCCATTCAGGGCGATACAGCGTGCATGTGATGCGTTTAATACAGGCTGGGGCTGTTGTGACCATTTTGGCCCTGGGCGGATTCATTTTTGGCAACCGTTTTTTCGGTCGGCCAAAGGCGGGGCTTTCCCTGCCCGATTTGGAGGGTAAGCGCTGATGTGGGATTTCCCGATTTTCCCGAAACAAGCCTCAACGGTTGCTAGTTCGGTAGACAATCTAACCCTGTTTATTCTGAGCTACAATGTACTCATAACGGCAGGCGTTTTTGTTTGCCTTATCTTCTGCGCTGTCTATTTCCGCCAAAGGCACAAAGACGAAGTGGGTGAGCAAACTCATGGCGGTCTGTTGCTCGAGATCAGTTGGGCAGTCATCCCCACAATTATTTGCTTGGTCACCTTTTGGTGGGGTGTGAAGGTTTATGCAGAGCTGGTTGTTCCTCCAGCAGATGCGACCGATGTTTATGTGGTAGGTCGGCAGTGGATGTGGAAGACTCAGTACCCTACCGGCCACAAAGAGATCAACACGCTACATGTGCCTCTTGGCAAGCCTGTGAAGCTGACGATCACCAGTGAAGATGTTTTACATAGCTTTTGGATCCCCGCTTTCCGGGTGAAGGCTGACGCGGTGCCTGGGCGCTACACCACGCTGTGGTTTGAGGCGACAGTACCAGGAGAGCATCGTTTGTTCTGCACCGAGTATTGCGGAACTGAGCACAGCCGGATGATTGGCAAAGTGGTGGTTCATGACGAAGCTGATTACCAAAAGTGGCTGACTGAAGAGGCCGAATTTGGCGATGCCCTTCAGGGCCGCAAGCTGTTCACGAAGTTGCAATGCGTGACCTGCCATGCTGGTGAAAGCCAAGCCAAGGCGCCGATTCTTGAAGAGTTGTACATGAAACGGGTACCCATAGGGTTTGACAAGGGAAGTCCGACGGCACCGGGCACTTCGGTTTTGGTGGATGAGAATTACCTGCGCGAATCGATTCGCTACCCTAGTGCCAAGATTGTGGCAGGCTGGCAGCATCCGTCCATCATGCCTGCTTACGATGAGAGTCTGGTCAGCGAGGACGATCTCTTCCAGGTGATCGCCTACATCAAGTCTCTGCGTCGGGGCCAAACACCGCCACGCATTGAGGCGACAACCCAGCCCCGCGCCTTGGGCGCACCACAGGGCAAATGACACAAGGCAACTTCGACGAGGAGATGACTGAATGAGTACTACCGTCAGTGAATTGAAGGCCAAGGGTGTGCCGTTCGTGAACAACGAACCTTCCAAGGTCACCTATTTGAATCACGAAAATACCGTGGCATCCTGGCTGCTAACGCTGGATCACAAGCGTATTGGCGTGATGTATTTGATTTCGATGACCTTCATGTTTCTTTTGGGTGGGATATTCGCCGGCATTATCCGGGCTGAATTGATCACGCCTAAGGGGGACATGCTTTCGAGTGATTTTTACAACAAAACATTCACCGCCCATGGCGTGATCATGGTGTTTTTTGTGTTGATTCCGGCAGTGCCCGCCAGCTTGGGCAACTTTATCATGCCCTTGATGCTTGGCGCCAAGGATGTGGCGTTTCCCAGACTGAACCTGATGAGCTGGTATCTGTATGTCATTGGTGCGGTTTTCACCCTACTAGCCATGCTCCTGGGGGGTGTGGATACTGGTTGGACCTTCTACACGCCCCTCTCGAGTACCTATTCGAATGGCAATGTGATGGTTGTTGCCGCTGGTTTGTTTATTTTGGGTTTTTCGTCCATTCTGACTGGTTTGAACTTCATTGTGACCATTCACCGGATGCGCGCCCCGGGTTTGACTTGGTTCCGCTTGCCTCTATTTGTTTGGGCACTCTACGCCACTTCAATTATCCAACTTTTGGGAACCCCAGTAATTGCCATCACCCTCTCGCTTTTGGGTCTTGAGCGGGTTTTGGGAGTTGGAATTTTTGATCCGCGTCTGGGTGGTGACCCCATCTTGTTCCAGCACCTGTTTTGGTTTTACAGCCATCCTGCTGTGTATATCATGATTTTGCCCCCATTGGGTGTGGCGAGCGAATTGGTTACCACTTTCAGCCGTAAGCCCATTTTTGGTTACCAGATGATTGCTGGTTCCAGTTTGGCAATTGCTATCTTCAGTTTCATCGTGTGGGCGCACCACATGTTCACTTCGGGCATATCCCCTTACGCTGCGATGTTTTTCTCGCTGCTCACTTTCTCGGTCGCCATTCCCTCGGGTATCAAGGTCTTCACCTGGCTGGGGACCATGTGGCGTGGCTCCATCGTTAACGACAGCCCCATGTGGTTTGCCTATGGGTTCATCGGGCTTTTCACCATTGGTGGCCTTACCGGGCTGTTCTTGTCGACCTTGGGCACCGATATTCACCTGCATGACACCTACTTTGTGGTGGCTCACTTTCACTATGTGATGGTGGGTGGAGCCATTGTGGGGCTTATGGGTGGGTTGCATTTCTGGTGGCCGAAAATGTTTGGTCGCATGTACAATGAATCGTTGGCGAAGCTTTCGGCCTTCTTTGTGTTTGCCGGCTTTAACCTCACCTTCTTTCCCCAGTTTCTGCTTGGGTATTTGGGTATGCCCCGGCGGTATCACGAATATCCGGCTGAGATGCAGGTGATGAATGTCTTTTCAACCGCCGGCGCCTTAGTGCTGGGGCTTGGATACATCATGCCCATGATCTATCTCACCTATGCAGCCTTTTGGGGGCCCAAAGCATCCAAGAACCCATGGGGTGCGACAACCCTTGATTGGACTGCCACGGACTCCCCTCCTACTCCGCACAATTTCGAGGGCCAACCGGTCGTGACCGAGGAACCCTACCACTACAAGTCTACCGAGAACAAGGAGCACGCCCTTGCACACTGACACCAAGGTGACCGGCCATTCCGGTCAGGTTCAGGCGGGCGGACATGATGTGGGCCACGGGCATGCATCAGATTTAGCCCATCACTTCGAGAACCATTACCAGCAGCACGAAGCCGGTAATTTGGGTATGTGGATGTTTTTGTCCACCGAAGTGCTATTCTTTGGTGGCATGTTCGGTGCCTACACCGTTTATCGCTACAAATTCGAAAAGGTTTTTGAGCAGGCCAGCAACATCCTTGACCCGTTGCTGGGTGGCATCAACACCATTATCCTTTTGTTCAGCTCGGTCACCATGGCCTTGGCTGTGCGCTCGGCTCAGCAGGGCAAGGGTAAGGCTATTGTCGGTTGGATGGCTGCAACCATCATTTTTGGCCTAGCCTTTTTGGGTGTGAAGGCTTTTGAGTGGAAGCACGATTTTGCCATTCATGTTTTTCCCACGCAGGACTTTTGTTGGTCTTACGCGCGGGAAATGCACAAGACTCACCAGCACCCCGAATATAAACCCAACGCTCCCGCCAAGTTCTATGAGGAAGACGCCAAGAACCCTGAATCCAAGCAGGGTAAGCTTTTCTTCTTCCTCTATTTCACCATGACCGGCTTGCACGGCCTGCACATGATCATTGGTTTTGGAATCATGGCAGTCATCATGGTCTATGCTTGGAATGGTTATTACACCAAAAACTACTTTGTGCCTGTTGAGTCCGTTGGCCTCTATTGGCACTTTGTCGACTTGGTGTGGATCTTCCTCTATCCGCTGCTTTACCTGTTGGGCGCCCATTTGGCTTCCCATTGATTGCCGGTTAATTGAAACGCTTGGCCTGAACTGATTTTGGAGCCCGAAGATGAGCGCTCACGACCATCATGAAGAGATGCACCCACCCGCGCCGGTGTGGATGTATGTGGTCAATTTTTTGGTATTGGTTGTGCTAACAATTGTTACCTACTTTGTGGCAACCAAAGACCTTGGTGCCATGAGCACACCCGTTGCCTTGGGGATTGCGGTTATCAAAGCAGGATTGGTTGTGCTGTTTTTCATGCACGTTTTCGAGAGTGGCCCGCTGACCAAGCTGACTATTTTTAGTTCACTTTTTATGGTGGCTGTTCTTTGCGGTTTCTTCTTGGTTGATTACAGCACCCGTAACTTGGAAGTGCTGCCACCTGAAGAAACTGCGCCTGTTGTTGAGAAGTCTGCCAAGAGCTGATCTAGAAATTGTTTGTTAACCTTTAATGCCTCCCTGTCTGACAGGGAGGCGTTTTTGTTTAATGGGCCGTTTTGTAACCAAAGGATTGAAACAGGTCGTTTTGGGCGAGAGGCATCGCTTGGTCTACAGCTTTGTGTATGGGGCCATCGATCATCGTGGCAAAAGATTTGCCTGCGAGGTTGGCATTGGTGTTCGTTAAAATCGCCCAACTGAGGCCATCGTGGCGGCGCACCAAAATGGATCCTGTTCCGGGCAGTGACCCGGTGTGCCACAGGTTGTAGCTGCCTTTTTTCACCTCGCGCACCTGCCAGCCCCAGCCGTACCAAATTGCGTTGTCAGTCGCAGGGAAGCTTGGTTTGGCCACCAACTTGGACATACTTTCTGCCTTGAGCAGGGTAGGTTTGGAGTTGGGGTTTAAAACCATAGCCCAGCGCAGCAAATCTGTGGCCGATGCAACCCAGCCGCCATGAGCGTCCATGGCTTCGAGGCACCAGGCTCCATAAGGCTCCTCCACATCGAGTCCTTTTTCCATCCTTGAGGGAGAGCGCCTGGCCTTGGCATCGTGGTAGGTCGCCTCTTGGGGCAGGCTATTGGCCCGCAAGGTTTTACCCAAACGCATGGAAGTGATGCCAAGGGGTGCGAGAATTTCCTTTTGTGTGGATTCCTCGTAAGGCATGCCAGTCGCTTTCTCAATGACCCGGCCCAGCAGGCAGTAGCCGAAATTGGAGTAGGCATAGCGTGAGCCGGGATCAAAATCGAGCGGCTGTTCGAGCATGTGGCGAATGATGTCCCATGGCATCGCTGGGTAGGGTATGCCGGCTTTCTGGCAGATGGTGGCCGAATGGAACATCGGATCAAACGATTGGGCCCGGTCCCATCCCCCTGAATGCTGCAGGCAATGCTCGATCGTAATTTTTTTCCACCGGGGGTCTTTGGCGGGGGGAAGGCCAAGATAAGAATGGATAGGAGTGCTGGCGGCTATCTTTTCGCGTTCAAAAAGCTTGGCGATGACCAAGGCGGTGAGCGGTTTGGAAAGGCTGGCTATTCGGAACAATGTGCTGGTGGTTACCGGCTTTTGGGTGGCGGTATCAGCCATTCCGCTCACCACGGCATGGACCAGTTTGCCCTGTTGTCCCACTGCCAGGCTCAGGCCGGGGAATTTTTCCCTGGCAACCATACCATCCAGAAATGCCTGCAGTGAGTCTTGTGCTTTGGAAGATTCCCAAGCGTTGGCTTTATTCAGACCGGAAAGAAAAGCACCCATGGTTGCCGACAATTGGCCCAGCAAGAGGTGGCCCAACAAGGCTCGGCGATCAGGAGGAACTGGGGCTAGGTTTTTCAAAATTTGCCAAGGGGGCTTGGGGGGAGGATAAACTAAACCCGTGTGGTGAATCAGGGGAAATGCCATGTTACTGTGCCTGACCGCTTGCTTGCTACTGGGGCCTGCCCAGCCACCCGCCAAAAAAAATCTGGGCGGGGTGGAGTTGGTGGAATTGCCCACGCGGGTTCAAGGTTACCGCACCTTGCAAATTGCCGGTTTCACGGTGCTGGCAGATCCAAAGGTGGTGGAGCCGGCTGAGAAACTGGAGAAGACCCCATTGGAGGTTCTGGAAGCAGAGCTGAAAACCATTGGCCGGATTGTCCATGCCAAGGCATTGGCCGAGTTGCGCAAACTGACTATCTGGGCCGAGTGGGATGAGGAGCAGGGGCTTGGTAACGGTCGCCAGGGCAAGGCCCTCGCGGTCTATTACGGTGGCTCCCAGCGAAGCATGCTCGCCGCGGGGAAAAACCCGCTCAAGGCGAACAACATCACGGTGCTCTCAACCCGGGATTTGGCCCGGGAACATCAACCCAAGCGAGATAGCGGCCGCTGCGTGTTGTTGCACGAGATGGTCCATGCGGTGCACCACAAAATATTGGGATTTGAAAACCCGCAGATAGAAGCCGCCTACCGTCAGGCCCTTGCGAGTGGCAAGTTGGAGCGTGGCTCCTATGCTGCCACCAATGCGGCTGAATTCTTTGCCGAGATGTCGTGCGCTTATCTGGATAAATTAGGCTATTATCCGCGCGACAAGGAGGAATTGAAGAAGCATGATCCGAGTACTTTTCAATTGATGTCGGTCATATGGTCGGGAGCTGAAAGTGCCAGTAACAGGGCGCGGAAATTACCCATGGCCGATGCGATGGATCTGCCGGTTTTGGACATGACTCTGGCAGATTTTCAAGCGGGCGAAGTGGTGAGCGGACCTGCAGTGCCCGAGCCATCCGAGCTACAAGGCAGGGTGGTGCTGATCCTGTTTTTTGCCGCCCAAAGCCCAGACGCGCTTTTGGCCCTTGGAAAGGCTGCTTTGCTCGATGCCGATTGCGCCGAGGTTGGATTGACGGTGTTGGCAAGCCATGCCAGTCGTGGAGCGCAAGAAAGTGACATTCGCAAAGCGGCACAGATCAGGGCCCCCAAACTGAGTGTCAGTTTGATTCCCCGTTTGGCCCGCAATCCGGGTTTGGGCAAATTGCCCCATGCGCTGGTTTTCGACAGCGAAGGTGCCTTAAGGTTTTCCGGCTCGCCATACGATGCTGAATTGGCCGCCCGCAAGCTGGTTGGCAGGCTATTGCTGGAGAAGGTGACAGGGCTGGATGATGGCGAAAATCCGCCCCAAATTTTGGCACCCAGTGTGGATGCCCTGCGCAAGGGGGAAAAGCCACCGACGGTTTTGCTGCGGTTGGAAAAACTGACCCCGGTGGAAAAACCCGTTCTTGAATTGCGGGATACCTTGGTGTTGTCAATTGCGGCCGGACCTAAGGCGCAAGTGGCCGAGCTGCGGGCAAGGCAGGACAAGGAACCGGCACTGGTTTTTTGCGAAATGGAGCAAATGGCCCAGCGCTGGAAGGGGAGCTCGATTGGAGCACTTCTAGCACCTCTTTTGAGTTCATTGCGTAAGGCGCCCGCGGTGCAACAGGAACTGCGGGCCCGAATCTTGCTCGAACGCATGCGGTTGATTGATGGGCAATTGGCCAAAAGGCCGGGGGCTATAGAACCCGCCAGTCTTGGATTTCGCAGTGCGAATGCCGATTTGCTGAACAGCCTGAGCCAAGTGTTGGAAAAATTGCGGGTGGAATTCAAAGGCGCACCCAGCCTGGCAGAAGCGGAGAGGCTGATGGCCAAATATCGGATCGACTGACGATAGCATGTAATTTTATGGGTTTGACGGCAAAAGTGATCGAAAGCCAATGCGGGTTTACAACCCGCCAAGGCCGAGGTGCATCCGAAATCATGTTTCGCTTGGGCCTTGTGGCTGACTTGTTTTTTCAGTTTAGGCCGACTTTGGCTTTTGGGAGGGGACAATGGCAGCCAAATGAAGCAGGGGCCTCGGCAATACAGGGGGTTTGACAACAGAATTCTTCGCTACAATCCAGAGTTGAACACTTGGGGAAAAGCCGGTGAGATGCCCATCTCCTGTGTGACGGTGCCTGGGCTGTGGTTTGGCCCGAATAGTGGGTGATCCCCAACGGCGAAATAAGGCCGGGGGCGAGATCACCCAAGGTTTGCACCATCCTGTCCCGGTTGGCGGAAACGAAACGGAAATAATCTCCCATGTCATTGCGCTTGGAAGGCCTAGTGGCGGCAACACACGCACCATTCAACCCGCAAGGTGAGTTGAATCTCAAGGTTATTGAGAAACAAGCCAATCATTTGGTGGCAACCGGGGTGCGGGCGGCTTTTGTGGGCGGAACCACAGGCGAAAGCGCCTCTCTCAGCCTGTTGGAGCGTAAGGCCTTGGCAAAGCGCTGGGCCGAGGTTGTCAAAGGTTCTCCATTGGGGCTGGTGGTGCATGTGGGGGCCAATTGCCTGGCTGATTCCCGTGAATTGGCGGCCCAGGCCGAACAGCTGAGCGCTGTGGCCATTTCAGCAGTGGCACCCAGTTACTTCAAGCCAGCAACCCTGGAAGCCTTGGTGGCCTGCTGCGCTGAAATCGCCTCGGCAGCTCCAGAAACTCCCTATTACCACTATGACATACCCTCCATGACCGGCATCACCCTGTCGATGCCCGATTTCTTGGAGCGGGCGGGTGAAAAGGTGAAAAACCTGGCGGGGATCAAGTTTTCCAATCCCGACCTGATGGCCTACCAGTTTTGCCTGCGCGCCGCGGGTGGCAAATACGATATGCCCTTTGGCTGCGATGAATACCTTTTGGGGGCCTTGGCTTTGGGTTGCGTGGGTGGTGTTGGCAGCACTTACAATTTATCCGCCCCGGTCAGTAACCGGCTGATAGCCGCCTTTAAAAAAGGCGACTTGCAAACTGCCCGCGATGAGCAGTTTCGCGTGGCGCGACTGGTGCGCTTGCTGGGCAGTTATGGCTATATGGCCGCCGCGAAAGCCACCATGGGTTTTTTGGGGATGGATGTGGGCGCTCCCCGTTTGCCTCAGACCGACCTGACTACCGAGGAGAAGGCTGCGTTGCGTCAGGGACTGGAATCGATGGGTTTTTTCGAGTGGGGCGGAAATTGATTATTTTCTTCGGGTGGGGCTGTTTAATTGTTTAAGATAATCTAAGCTATTAATTGATGGATTGGCGAAGATAAAAAAGAAATGGACACGGAGTTTGCCATGCAACTGGGAATGATTGGTTTGGGCCGGATGGGTGCCAACATGGTCCGCCGGTTGTTGCAGGCCGGCCACCAGTGCGTAGTGTTCGACATGTCAGCCAAGGCAGTACAAGATTTGGCGGCCGAGGGCGCCTCTCCCGCTGCTTCGCAGGCCGAATTGGCCTCGAAATTGAACGGCCCCCGGGCGGTGTGGCTGATGGTGCCCGCTGCTGTGGTGGACAAGGCGATTGCAGACCTGCTGCCTCACCTCCAGCCTGGCGACGTCATAATCGATGGCGGCAATTCCTATTATGTCGACGATATTCGTCGCGCCAAGGAACTGTCTCAAAAAGGCATCCACTATGTGGATGTTGGCACCAGTGGCGGGGTTTGGGGTCTGGAGCGCGGTTACTGCATGATGATTGGCGGGGAGCCTGAAGTGGTCGCCCGTCTGGACCCGATTTTCAATGCCTTGGCGCCTGGTCGTGGTGACATCAGTCGCACCCCCGATCGCCCGGAAGGGAAGGGTACGGCCGAACAAGGCTATCTGCATTGTGGTAGTAACGGCGGCGGGCATTTTGTGAAAATGGTGCATAATGGCATCGAGTACGGCATCATGGCGGCATATGCCGAGGGGCTGGGAGTTTTGAAGTCCGCCAATGTGGGCAAACGCGAGCATGAGGTCGATGCTGAAACCACACCCCTTCGCGACCCGTCGATATATCAATACGATTTTAACCTGGCCGATGTGACCGAGGTGTGGCGTCGCGGCAGTGTCATTTCTTCATGGTTGCTCGACTTGACAGCCGCCTCGCTGCAAAAAGACCCCACCCTGTCGCAATTTTCAGGTCGCGTTTCCGATTCGGGCGAGGGCCGGTGGACCATCAAGGCCGCGATTGATGAGGGTGTGCCCGTGCCTGTGCTGACCACCGCCCTTTACGAGCGGTTTCAGTCCCGTGGCGAGTCTGAGTTTCAGGACAAATTGCTTTCCGCCATGCGGTTCCAGTTTGGCGGACATGTGGAAAAGAAGTGATCTGCCCTTCCGCAAGGCTGATGATAATTTTGTTTCAACCGGGGTGAGAGAAAATGGAACAGGCCCAAGCCTCCGATGCGCTGGTCTTTTTTGGCGCCACCGGGGACCTTGCATACAAGAAGATATTCCCCGCCCTGGCTGACCTGCATGCCCGGGGCCTGCTGACGGTGCCGGTCATAGGCGTGGCCAAGGCCAACTGGGATGTCGAGCAATTACGTGCCCGGGCCAAGGCCAGCCTTGAGGCGGCTAAAAAGCCTGCCGCCATGATCGACTCCTTTTGTCAGGGGCTCAAATATATCGATGGTGATTACCTCGATCCCGATACCTTCAAACGCCTGCGCAAGGCATTGGGCGATGCCAAAGCGCCCTTGCACTATCTGGCGATTCCACCCAGCATGTTCGCTACCGTGGCCGATGGTTTGGCCAACTCGGGTTGCGGCGAAAACGCCAGGGTGGTTGTTGAAAAACCTTTCGGCCGCGACCTTGCTTCGGCCAAAGACCTGAATGCCACGCTGCACCATTTCTTTCCCGAAAACCGCATCTACCGCATCGACCACTACCTCGGAAAAGAGGCGGTCCTCAATATGCTCTATTTCCGCTTTGGCAACGCTTTTCTCGAGCCGTTGTGGAACCGCAATTATGTGGACAATATCCAGATCACCATGGCCGAATCTTTCGGCGTGCAGGGCCGTGGCAAGTTTTATGAGGAGACCGGCTGCATCAGGGATGTGGTGCAAAATCACCTGCTGCAGGTGATTGCCACCCTTGCCATGGAACCACCGGCCAGCCATACCCCCGGAGGCTTGCGGTTTGAAAAGAATAAGGTGCTGGAAGCCATCAGGCCACTGGAACCCGGGGCGCTGGTTCGTGGCCAATTCGAGGGCTATCGATCAGAACCAGGAGTCTCTAAGCAATCGAATGTCGAGACTTTTGCCGCACTAAGGCTATATGTCGATTCATGGCGCTGGGCAGATGTGCCGATCTATATTCGCGCGGGCAAGAACCTGCCGGTTACCTGCACGGAAGTGATGGTCCGCTTCCGCAACCCGCCCCAAACCAGTTTTGGCGGCCAGGAATTTGGCAAATCCCAAAACCATGTGCGCTTTCGGCTCAGTCCCGATGTGACCATTGGCTGGGGTGCTCGCTGCAAGCTCCCCGGCCAAGCCTTTGTAGGCGAGAATGTCGAACTGAAAATGGCCCACGAGTCGATAGAGGATATCGAGCCTTACGAGCGGTTGCTCGGTGCTGCCATCGATGGTGATCCAACACTTTTCGCCCATCAAGATGCGGTCGAGGCTTCGTGGGAAGTGATCGATCCGTTGTTGAAAAATCTAGGCGAGGTTAATTTCTACAAACCCGGAACCTGGGGCCCTGAAGAGGCCAACAGCGTTCTGCTACCGGGCGCTTCTTGGCATAATCCGGAATTGTAAACTCGTGATTAGGTCTGCTTTTGGCAATTAGCTGCCTGGTTTTTTACACCAAAAGCGGGCTAGATGAGATTGGTAGAGTTTGTTCCATAAAAAAGGCTGTTCCCATGTTTGGGAACAGCCTTTTTTCGTGAGAAGGACCATCACTTCACAGCCACGACCTCGAAGGTGTGCGGGCGGGGTTGTGCAAGCTGGTTCACGCGGGCCTGCGCTTCGACAATCTGCACCATGCGTTTTTCCAACTCGGCGGGTTTGCGCTCGCTTGCCACATCTGCCAGCCAATCAGGAATGTTGGCCAGGTGCACGCCGCGAAACCTGCCGTGGACGATCCGGTTTTTAGCCTCAATGGCCTTGAGCAAATCCTGACCGTGTTTCCACACGGCGCCAGCAGTCACATTCCCCAGGTTAACCCCTTCGGCCAACTGGGCTGCGGAGTATTGGCCCACTTCATCGCCATCAATCTTCACGGCGTAGTTGCCATCCTTCAAGCTTGCCACCTTCAGGTTGTACCAGTTCAAGTCCTTCATCTGGTTGGTGTAAGGCAGCATGGCCAGCCAGTCTTTCTGCATGGGCAAGGGTAGGGCTTCGTCCAATCGCTGGAAGCTGACTCCTTCAGGCGTTGCCTTCAAATCGGTGACGGTGCACTGCTTGCCTTCAGACTTGTTGCCAGCGGCATCGATGGTCAATTCGCTCACCAAGGCAGGAGAATTTAATCCGGTGAGGATGGCATGCGCCATCAGCATCGCGCCTGGAGGAGAGGTGTGAAAACCATCGTAATAGGGCTTGGCCCGTTCGGCTTTGGGGTCGTCCACCGCCATGCGTTCTTGGGCGGCGCGGGTGACGGCATATTGGTCCACATAGGGGAACCCAAATTCTTTGGCGGCACCAGCCAAAGGCGCGTAGAAGAGCTTTTGGGTTTCGACATATTCGGCGCCGTTACTTTTGTTGCGGGGGTCGACAGCGTTGGGCGACATCAGGGCCACCTGCACGCCTGCCTCTTTGGCCATGCGTAGCATGTCGCGGGTTCGGTCGATAAAACGCTTGTTGGAGTCGGCGTTAAATTTTCCATAGCCGCCGTCGTTCATGCCAAAGTTGATGGTCACCTTGTTCGGCTTTTCGGCTAGTACTTGCGCCTTGAAACGGTTGGCACCACCTTGGGCGGTATCGCCGCCAATGCCTGCATTGAGGAAAAAGAATTCAGCCTTTGGGTAACGGCCTGTCAGGTACAGTTCGATGTAGTTACTGTATTGGTACTGTTCGGTGATGCTGTCACCCAAAAAGAGAATGCGGTCTTTGGGCTGGAAGAAATAGCCCGGTGCAGGGTCGCCAGCCATGGCCAGCGTTGCCATGGCCAAAACCGCAATAGAGGAGAGGAATGAACGCATAAAGAGTATCCTGGGTTTGGTCCGGGGTACAATTTCCCGGTTTCCACAGCCCAAGAGTAAGGTTTATTGAACGGCTTTGCCAGTTAATAAGACCAATGCATTAAGCAGGTGTGTTGCCTTGGTCGGTGAACAACCAGTCGAGAAGAACATGCTCATTGCCATAACCGGTTTGCTCGGCCTGAAAATTATTCCAGAACCCGTCTGATGGACCCTCGGTGGCGGAAACAGCTACGGGTGGGGAAGACATGTCCCAAACCACTGCCATGACAGGGGTTTGGGGTTCAGTCTGGCTTTCCATCACACGGCTTGGGCAATCCGTGGCCGGATTCGGCACCCATTCCAAGGCGGAGGAAAACAAGCTGGCCGGAACGCTTCTGCCTTCGAGGCTTTCCAAATGCGGTCGAAATCGCAATGACATAGCAGTTGCCCTCGAGATACCTCGATAACGGAGCATTGTAGGCTTGGCTAGAACCGATTGGGAAGGGGGTGGGTGAACTTACTTTTTGATGGTGAGAAACCCGCAGGCAAAATGGTTGGAAAAGTGCCAAATCCTGCCAGATTGCGCCAAATCATCCATCCATTAAGCTGGAAAGGTGATTTTGCCTGCCAAAGTAGAGGTTACCCATGCGAACCGGGCCTGTTTTTTGTTGGTTGCTGCCACTTTCGGGCTTTTTGCTCGCGCTGGCTCCTGCCCTAGGCCAAGCGCAGGAAACGGCGGCATCCCGCGAAAAGGTGATGGAGGCTTTGCGCTTTCATGCTGGCTTTGAGGGTAATGGCGATGCCGTTTTGGCGCCGGGGGACAAACGAATCTTTACCGTGGAATCGTTGGCGCGCAAACAATGGACCCCCGGAATTGCCCGGGCCGATGTGGTCATTGCCAAGGGGCAAGGCGTGAAGGGGGATTGCCTTCGTTTTGGCAACAAAGCGCCGCAAGTGATTTGCTTCAAAGGTGAATCGATGCCATACAGCCCCAAGGATTGGTCGGGCACGGTTAGTTTTTGGATGCGGTTAGACCCAGATAAAGATTTGCAACCCGGCCACTGTGACCCGATTCAGATCACCCAGAAGGCATGGGACAACGGTGCCCTGTGGGTAGATTTTGATAAAGACCTTCCCCGCGACTTCCGTCTAGGCACCTTTTCCGATTTCACCTTCTGGAATCCGGACAAGGTTGCCTACGACAAGTGGCCGCTGGAAAAGCGCCCCATGGTCACGGTGAAGAAACCCGGTTTTTCACGCCAAGCCTGGAAGCATGTGGCCTTCACTTTCGCAGGGGTCAACACCGCAGGAACAGCCAACGCGACCTTGTTTCTGGATGGCAAAGCAATGGGGGCGGTGAACCAACCCATGCGCTTCACATGGGATCTGAAAGAAACCGCCATCATGCTGGGAATCGATTACATCGGCGATTTGGACGAGCTGATGATTTTTGACCGGGCGCTGAATGGTCGTGAATTGAAGTTGCTGAGCCAAATGCCTGGTTATTAACCAAACAATGAATGAAAGGGAAGTGGCTATGTCTGCGCAAAAAATAACCATTGAGGTCACCATCGCGGCGTCGATGCGAGATGTATGGCATCACTGGAACACGCCTGCGGAAATCATGCAGTGGAATACTGCATCCGAGGATTGGCACACGACGAGTTCGAAAGTGGACTTGCGTGTTGGCGGCGCTTATTCTTCTAGCATGGAGGCCAAGGACGGAAGTTTTGGTTTCGATTTCACCGGTACCTACATTAGGGTTGTTGAGCATGAGTTGATCGAGTCCAAGCTGGAGGACAGGGTTCTTCTGGTGGAGTTTTTCCCGGTCTCAGGTGGGGTGACGGTGAGGGAAACCTTTGATGCGGACCCCGACCATTCTGTCGAGCAGCAAGAGGCGGGTTGGCTGGCGATTTTGAACCATTTCAAAAAACATGTCGAATCGGCACCTAGGGCCTGATTGATTAATTTCAGTCATTTCGCGGTGCTATCCCGAGGATTTTCTAAGGCCACCCTGAAGCCGAAGTGCAAGGTGGGTCTTTCTTCAAACTTTACTTGGCAATCTAATTCCTGATTTTCGGCAAAATTCCTAACACCCCGGCGATGGCTGCCTTAGAATCGAGCCATCTTCGGGGTGTTGCCCTGAAACAGATTTCCAGTTAGGAGAAACATGAGATGATCCGCATGCGCGGTTTGGGTTTGGTATTGGCGGCGTGCCTGGGATTGGCCGCCCCGGTGAGCGCCGAGGTGAAGCTGCCGTCGATTTTCAGCAACAGCATGGTGATTCAGCGGGATAAACCCATTGCGGTGTGGGGCTGGGACAATCCCGGTACAGAGGTAACGGTCAGTCTGGGTGAATCCAAGACCGCTGCCAAGGCCGACGACCAGGGTAAGTGGTCAGCGAGCTTACCCGCCCAGAAGGCCAATGCCACCGGTCAAACCCTCACCGTAAAGGGCTCTTCAGAAAAGGCCTTCACCGATGTTTTGGTGGGTGAAGTGTGGCTGTGCAGCGGCCAGTCCAACATGGAGTGGACTGTCAACATCTCGGCCTACCCCGCTGAGGAAAGACTGAACGGCGATCACCCGCTTATTCGCCATATCAAGATCCCGCAACGCCCCTCCGCCAAGCCCGAAGCGGATGTCCCCACCAAGGGATGGGAAGTGGCCACCCCCAAGACAGTTGGCAATTTCACCGCCGTGGGCTACTTCTTTGCGTTGAACCTGCGCAAGGACAAAGACTTTACTAACGTGCCAGTAGGCCTCATTGGTTCCAATTGGGGCGGTACCCGCATTGAACCCTGGACCACCCCCGAGGGTTTCAAGAGCGTGCCCGCTTTGAAGGATATTGCCGACAAGCTCGATACGTTTCCCACCAAGGACGACAAGGGGAACATCAACATGCAAACCCCCCTGGCCCTGTACTACGGCATGATTTCTCCGCTGGTGCCTTATGGCATTCGTGGTGCGCTGTGGTACCAAGGTGAATCGAACAATGGTGAGGGCATGCTGTACGCCGAGAAAATGCGGGCGTTGATCAACGGTTGGCGCAAGCTGTGGAACGACGAGAACATGCCGTTCTATTTTGTGCAGATCGCTCCCTACCGCTACAAGAGCACCGGCTTGCCTTTCCTGTGGGAAGCGCAAATGGCGGCCCTGAAGATTCCGGGCACAGGCATGGCGCAAACCACCGACATTAGCAACATCAACGATATCCATCCCAACAACAAGCAAGAGGTTGGCCGCCGGTTGGCCAACATTGCCTTGGCCAAAACTTATGGCAAGCAAGGATTGGCCCTAAACGGCCCAATCTTCAAAGCCATGAAACTAGAGGGTGGCAAAGCCCGCATTAGCTTCGACGGGGCCGAAAACGGTTTGAACACTCGCTTTGGAGCAGCGGTGAGCCATTTCACCGTGGCAGGGGCCGACAAGAAGTTTGTGCCCGCCAAGGCAGTAATTGAGGGCAACGAGGTGGTGCTGAGCGCTGAAGGCGTTTCAGAAATTGCCGCCGTGCGTTTCGCTTGGGATGAACTGGCCGAGCCCAGTCTGGTGAATAAAGAAGGTCTCCCCGCTTATCCGTTCCGGACGGATGACTGGAAGTAAAAGCTGGTTGGTTTTTGAACGACCCCGGGCCGGGAATGCGGGCCGGGGTTTTTTTGTAATTTTTTTGGAGATATCCCCCCTTTGATCCTTAGATGGATGTTGATTTTTTGTAGCCTATAGGATACAGTTGTGGTAAGGGTGCTAAAGACCAAAGATTTTGCCGATTGGCTGGACGGTTTGAAAGACCGGGCTGGACGGTTTGAAAGACCGGGCTGGTCGGTCAAGAATTCTGGTGCGAATTGACCGTTTAGCACATGGCAACCCGGGTTCTCACCGGATACTTCGGCAGGGTGTTTCGGAACTGAAAATCGATTGCGGCCCAGGTTATCGGGTTTACTATCTTCAGCGTGGCAAGGAATTGATTTTACTTCTTGCTGGTGGCGACAAGGCAAGCCAGGCAAAGGACATTGAAAAAGCGTTGAGTCTTGCCCGAGAATTCAGGGAGTAAACCATGCCAGCCAAATCCGGGAAAAAAGTGACCCGTAAAAAAAATCAATTGATGCCTTTTGATGTCGCGGATCATTTGCGCAGTCCGGAAGAAATGGCCGCCTATTTGGATGCATGGCTTTTAGAGGCACCTGAGGATAGTGCTGGAATCGCCAGGGCCTTGGGGGATATTGCCAGAGCGAAGGGCATGAGCTTGGTGGCCAAGGAAACCGGCATGAGTAGGGAGAGTCTCTATCGTTCGCTGAGTGCCGAGGGAAATCCAAGTTTTGCCACGGTGCTGAAAGTTGCCAAGGCCCTGGGGCTGCGCTTGCACGCCGGGGTAGCTTGAAGGCCTTGCAGGAAACAAGGGCTTCCTCTTTGGCGCCCTTTGTACTTTTTCCTCTAAGTCGTTTTAAACAAGGATAGGTCCCCACCTGGCGGACATGTCAAAATCCCTCCCAAGGTATCCGAGCTGATTTCCCACGCCTCGTATTGCTCGTCCGGGTCGACTTCAACCGAGCGGCCGTCTTTTAGGTGCAAAGCAAGTTGCCCTGTTTTCTCAAAGGAAATATCGGTGACCTTAGCGTTGAAAAGGGACAATGCCGGGGCCAGTGTCATGGCTGAATTAGGAACGAGCGCGGTGATCTTGTTTCCTTCCCTGATTCGGCAGGGGGATTCGATCCACAATCTGAACCATTCGGTTTTGTCTGCCAAATGGAAGCCCAGCCGGAAATCTATCTCCAGACGCCCAATGTAGCCTTCATCCATGGAGAAGGCGCCAGCCAGTGTCTGTAGTGATGAGTTGCATGGTTTTCCCTTGTTTGCAGCCAGTCTTGGCTTGACCATTTTTCAAAATGGGGGCGTGCAGCCTTACCGGTTTCCGGTCGAATGCTGGAATTCAAGACTTGGTGTATCGTTGGACATTCATCAGGAACCAGGAGCAGCCCACCGAGAACAATGCCAGGTACGACCATAGGTTGGCGCGTAATACGGCCCGGAATAACTCCCGTCGATCCAGACTTTTCCAGCAACGGGCCAAGTACCAGTGTTCGATGAGGACGGATGCCAGAAAGCACGGGATAAGCAGCGCCGTAGCCGCCCGCTGGAAACATCCAAAACAATTGATCGTAATGGGGAGGCAGCCAGGCTGTCTCCAAGGTGACCGCCGCCAGCATCTGGATGGGTGAATCCGTGTCCCAGGCGAAACCGCGCCCGGTGAGCAAGGCCAACCCGAACATGAGCCCCCATGCAAGGGGGACGCCGAAAATCGTCGAATTAAGATTGGCCAAGCCTACATCCAGAAGGGCTTTGCCTTTTGGAAGGTTCAAAGACCTGCAGAGGACGAAAGTCTAGATGATGGTAACAGGAAAGAGCGCCAACCCCATCAGGATGGCCTGGGGGAACAGCATGGGGATTCCCGCATTGGCCAGAAGGGGTGTCATGCAGGGCGCCTTGAAGTAACAAATGGGGATTCTAATCAGGCCCTCACCGGTTGTTGATCCCCTCGAACCCGAAGCGGCCTTTGATACAGAGGTTGCCGTGGGTGATGTCGATATCGGCGGGGGAGGTGACCTTCACGATCTTGTCTTCTTGTACATGCAGGGTGAGGGTGCAACCCACGCCACAGTAGCCGCAGATGGTGTCGGTCTGCTTTTGTTGACTCTCGTCCCAGGTTCCAGCTTCCCGCATGTCGTGCTCGCTCTTGAACATCAGCGCGCCGGTGGGGCAGACCCCAATGCAGTTGCCGCAATAAACACACGCCGAATCGGTGAGAGGCACCGCGTTTTCGGTGGAGATGCGCGCATCGAATCCGCGCCCGGCAACCGCGATGGCAAAGCTGTTTTGCGCCTCGTCTCCGCAGGCTTGCACGCACTTGTAGCAGAGCACGCACTTGGAATAATCACGCACATACAGCGTGTTGTCCACCTTCACCGGCTGGGCGACGCGCTGGGCTTGCTCGCCTGTGGGGATGTGGTGGTGCCCAGCGCAACGGCTGTCGCGTTCGCCAGCGGCGTGGGCTGGTTCCGGTTGGCCATAGCGGCTTGGGTTGGCCCCATATTCTTTGCAGCGGGCCTGCAGTTCAGGGGCGGTCGACAAATCCACGCTCGATGCCAAAAACTCAAGCACCATCTTGCGCGAGGTTTTCACCCGTTCGCTGTCGGTTTTTACCACCATGCCCGCTTCTGCCTTGCGCGAACAAGATGGCACCAGTGTGCGCGATCCGTCCAGCTCCACCACGCACGAACGGCACACATTCACCGGAGTGAAATTCGGGTGGAAGCAGACTGTGGGGGTATCAATACCCTTAGCCTTGCAGGCGTCCAGCAAGGTGGCACCATCCGGGACAGTCACAGCTTGGCCGTCAACTGTTAGGTTGATTGGTGGCTTTGCTTCCTTAACGGGAGCTAGCGGGATGCGTGTGGGCCGGGGTGGCGCATGGAACCACATTTCCGGTTCGCGGAACGGTTCAGACATGGTTTTTCTCCGCCAATTTGCCAGAAAGAATACCCGGGCCGAACAATTTGATAGCCGATTGCAGGGCGCTTGAGGCCGTGTGGCCCAAACCGCAAATGGATGCGTCGCGCATCACCTGGCCAATCTCGTCGAGGAGTACGGTTTCATCAGCCGCTGTGCCCAATGGTTTGCCATGCCGCAACCGCTGAACCAGCTCTTCTTGGCGTGTGGTGCCAACCCGACAGGGGACGCACTGCCCGCACGACTCGTCACGGAAAAACGCGGCGATGCGCCCTAGCGTATCGCCAAGATCGACTGTGTCATCGAACACCATCACCACGCCCGAGCCCAGTGTGGCACCTATCGCGCGGGTTCCCTCGAAGGTGAGCGGCACATCCAGTTGGCCGGGGCCGACAAACGCGCCCGCTGCTCCACCCAGCAACACCGCTTGAATGGGCCGACCATGCGGAACCCCGCCGGCCTGCTCGATCAGTTGCCTCAGGCTGATGCCAAAGACATATTCATAAACCCCCGGCCTGGCGACATGGCCCGAAACACAGAACAGCTTCCGGCCTTTCGATCCCTGCGTGCCCAAACCGCCAATTGTCGTGCCACCTTCCCGCAATATCAGCGGGATGTTGACCAGGGTTTCCACATTGTTGATCACTGTGGGCTTATTGAAGAGCCCGTGCTGCACAGGGAAAGGTGGCTTGTTGCGTGGTTCGCCACGCAGCCCCTCTATGGAGTTGAAAAGGGCGGTTTCCTCGCCACAAATATAGGCCCCCGCGCCGCGCCGAATCTCGATGTGGAAGCTATTTTCACTTCCCAGTATTCGCTCACCCAAAAGTTTGGCTTTGTGGGCGCTGTCAATCGCGCATTGCATCCGCCTAATCGCCAAGGGGTACTCACCGCGGATGTAGAGGAAACCTTTTTTCGCGCCCACCGCCACACCAGCGATGGTCATCCCTTCCACCAAGGCGAAAGGGTCACCTTCCATCACCACCCGGTCTTTGAAAGTACCAGGCTCCGACTCGTCCGCGTTGCAAACCACATAGCGTGTGGAGTCAGTAGCCTTGGCAACGGCGTCCCATTTGCGCCCGGTGGGGAAGGCGGCCCCGCCGCGTCCCACCATGCCCGAGGCTGTCACCTCACTGATCGTCTTCTCCCCGCCCAATTCAATGGCACGCTTCAGTGCAATGTAGCCACCAGTGGCCCGGTAATCGTCCAAGCTGGCAGGATCACATTGGCCCACCCGTGCCAACAGGGCCAGATTGGCTTTTGGGTCGCCTCCTTGTGGCACCGCACTTTGTAGCCAATCGGTGCCCTCATCGGGAAAAGTGTCTGGCTGAAGGGCATTGCCAACAGTTCCAACCGTGGCATGGCCCAAGGCGCAACCTTGAGCCACCTTGCCCGACCGCAGCACCAAAGCGGCAGGCGCGCGCTCACACAGGCCCAAGCACGGGCTTGGGTGCACCTCGACCGTCTTGGACCCGCTGTGCTGTTGGTTCAGTTGTTGCAGTAATTCCAGCCCACCTTTGTGCCGGCAGGCGATGTCATCGCACACATGCACATGGGTAAGCGCACCACCCTCTTGAGTGAACAGGTGGTAAAAAGTGGCCACCCCGTGCACCTCGGCCGGTGGGATGGTCAGCCGGTTGGAGAGGTAAGCGAGCGCTCCTGGGGGGAGCCAGCCAAAACGGTCTTGCACGCCGTGCAAAGTGGGCAGGAGCAAATGGCGTTGGGCCCGGGCCTCGTTGCCACCTAGCAAAGCGATACGCCCTTCCTTGCCAAGATCGCGCTTGCCACCCGACCATGCAGAAACTGGTGCGCCCAAAACCGCGTCCACCGCCTCACGCTCGGCGGCGGTAGGCTCGGGACCATTCACCTTGATATCCATGAAAAAATCCTTGTCAGGCTTTTTGTGGCGTGGCCAGTTTTTCAACCCGAATGGAGCAGGCCTTGAATTCGGCGGTGCCCGAACGCGGGTCGGTGGCGTCGATGGTGAGGATGTTAGTGTTGACCGAATCCTGGAAATGGAAGGTCATGAAAGCGAGCCCGGGGCGCAGGCTGTTGGTCAGTCGCACCGGAGCTTCAATCGCCCCGCGCGCTGAAACCACTCGTACCAGCTCGCCATCGCCCAGGTTCAGTCGTGTAGCATCCTCTGCGCACAGGTCGATAGTCTCGCCACGCCGCAGGGGCGATTCGAACGCATCGGTCTGCACACCTGTGTTGTAATCGTCGAGCCTTCTGCCCGTGGTCAGCCGTAGCGGGAACTCAGGGCTGAGCGGCTCGACAGGAGGCGAGTGTTTCACCACCTGAAACGCCACAGGGGGCCCGTTGAGTGGCTCTTCCCACAGCCGGCTGTGCAAAAACATCTCCCCCGGGTGCGATTCGTCATAGCATGGCCACTGCAGCCCGTTCGCCTTTTCCAGACGTTGGTAACTCATGCCCGCATGGGGCGGGCTGAGTGAGCGCAGTTCATCCCACACCTTTTCAGCGTTGTATTTTCCCCAATCATGCCCCATGACACGGGCAAGGTCGAACAAGATCTCTGCATCGTCCCGGGCCTCGCCGGGCGGATTCAGGGCCCTGCGCACAAGCTGAACCCGTCGCTCGCTGTTGGTCACGGTGCCATCGCTCTCGCACCAACCCGCGGCGGCGGGCAATACCACATGGGCTAGCTCTGCGGTGGGGGTGAGAGTGAGATCCTGTACCGCCAAAAAATCTAGGCTTCGCAATACCTTTTCCGCATGGCTGCGGTCGGCTTCCGATTGCAGCGGATTTTCACCCAAAATTAGCAGGGCTGTCAGTTCCTTCCGGCCCATCGCCTCCAGCATGCCGGTCAGGTTCAAACCGCGCTTGGGTGGCAGCTTGGTGTTCCAGGCCTTTTCAAACTTCAGCCGGTTCGCCTCCACCTCCACATGCTGAAAGCCGGGGAAGCGGTCGGGCAGGGCGCCCATGTCTCCGCCGCCCTGCACATTGTTCTGCCCTCGCAACGGATTCAAGCCGCTGGCGTAACGGCCGACATGCCCAGTGAGCAGGGCAAGGTTGATCAACGACGACACATTGTCGACGCCGTTATGGTGCTCGGTAATACCAAGTGTCCAGCAGATCATCGCCCGCTTGGCGGTGGCGAATGACTTTGCCATGTCGTGGATGATTGCGCCAGGAACCCCGCTCAGCCTTTCGGCCTCGGCCAGCGTGAAAGGTTCAACCGATTGTTTGTAAGCGTCGAAGGCGGTGGTCGCGTGGCGGATGAATTTTTCGTTCTGCCAACCCTGCGCGATAATTTCGCGGCCCATGGCATTGGCCACCACGATGTCGGTGCCGACATCCAAGCCTACCCAAGTGTCGGCCCAACGAGCCGAACTGGTTCGACGGGGATCGACCGAGAACAGCTTGGCCCCGTTGTGCACACCCTTCAGCAGGTGATGGAAGAAAATGGGGTGCGTCTCACGGGCGTTGGAACCCCACAAAAGAATGACATCCGTCTCTTCAATCTCGGTGTAACTGTTGGTACCGCCACCCATGCCAAAAACTGTCGCCAGACCGACGACGCTTGGCGCGTGTCAGGTCCGGTTACAACTGTCGATGTTGTTGCTGCCCATCACCTGCCTACAGAATTTTTGAGCTATAAAATTCATCTCGTTAGTGCTTTTAGAGCAACTGAAGATGCCAAAAGCCTTGTCGCCATGCTGCGCCCGGTTGGCCTTCAGGGCGGTGGATATACGCCCCAGCGCCTCTTCCCAGGTTGCCTCGCGGAATCCGGTTTGCTCGCGAATCAGTGGCTGTGTCAACCGTGGCCGACCCGGACGGGATTTCTTATTGATCATGTTTCACCTTAGGGGGGCCACTAAAAACGCTGTTTCAGGTAACTTCTGGCATTCTCTTCAATTATAATCGGCAAAACCCGGCTTTCCAAACAGCATTTGTGCGGCCCAAAGAACCAGGACAATACGCCACAAGTCCATGCCAGATTGTAAGATAGGCCACAAGGTCGATTTCGAATGGAAGGGGTTACACATGGTTGGATTTGCGGAAAACCCGCAATCTGGACCCGACTTGGCCCGCATGTCGGTGGTTCGTTTGGCCCAAATGGGCGCTTCACACACCTCTTGCACCGACTTGGTTGCCGTTGAGGCCCCGCTGGAAATTCGCCTGCATGGTCGGCCTGCTGCGGTATTGATGCGCACTCCGGGTGGGTTTGCCCAAGACCGGGAACTCATACTTGGCTTCCTTTTTTGCGAAGGGGTCATCACCCAACCGGGCCAGGTGCTCGACATCGAACAGGTTGCCGATCTTCCTCCAGATGCCATGGAGGGCACAGTGGTCGATTTGCGCCTCGATACCCCCTCCCGGGGACGAGGCATCGACCGTTTCTTTTACAGCACCTCCAGTTGCGGGGCCTGTGGCAAACGGTCTATCCAGTCATTGGCTGTGGGTGGTGGAACCCATTTGGGTGGGGGCAAGGTTGCACCAGCTCTCATCTTCGAAATACTTGCTGACGCCCGAAACCACCAAACCCTGTTCAGCCAAACCGGTGGCGTTCATGCCTCGGGGCTTTATTCTGCCACCGGTGTCTTGGTGGCCTTGCGTGAAGATGTTGGCCGCCACAATGCGCTCGACAAGGTCATAGGCGCGAGCCTTCTTGCAGGTATAGTGCCACTAAGTGGCCATCTTT
>Ga0255126_1000076_pt1 | contig 36997 bp, 29 predicted proteins | sample Law_Miss_RepA_8d_FD_188556 | JGI IMG/M metagenome (GOLD analysis project Ga0255126, IMG submission 188556) | Freshwater microbial communities from St. Lawrence River, New York, United States - Law_Miss_RepA_8d | ecosystem: Environmental > Aquatic > Freshwater > River | place: USA: New York... | reverse complement strand
GGTGCGTGCCATGCCCCATTATCGGGGGACTGGAGGCCTGTTCCGGTGTGGGCCAAAGGTGATAATCGCGGCCATGCACATCCGCTTTACCAAGATGCAAGGGGCCGGCAACGATTTTGTCGTGCTCGACGAGACGCAAGGCCGCCTGGGCCTGAGCGCGGCCCAGTATCGTTTTTTGGCCGACCGCCACTTTGGCGTGGGGGCCGACCAGATCCTCACGGTTCGGCCCTCGCCCGCGCCCGGTCTGGATTTTGAATACGTGATCCACAACGCCGATGGCGGTGAGGTGGAACACTGCGGCAACGGGGCCCGCTGCTTTGTGCGCTATGTGCGCGACAAGGGCCTGACCGACAAAAGCACGGTGCGCGTCAAGGTGCAGCAGGGCGAGATCGAGCTGCGCATGAACCCCGATGGCCGTGTCACGGTGGACATGGGGGCGCCCATCTTTGACTGGGAGCGTGTGCCCTTCAACCCCATCGGCCTCATCAGCGACCAGGTCAATGGCTGGCCGGTGTTCGATTTGGCGCTGGGCGAGCTGGGCATTGCCCGGGTGGGCGTGGTGTCCATGGGCAACCCGCACGCGGTGCAGCGCGTGGACGATGTGGACACCTTTCCGGTGCTGGCCCAGGGGCCGCTGATTGAAAAGCACCCGGCTTTCCCCAAACGCGTGAACGCAGGCTTCATGCAGGTCGTCTCACGCCGCCAGATCAAGCTGCGCGTGTACGAGCGCGGCGCGGGCGAGACCCTGGCCTGCGGCACGGGCGCTTGTGCGGCGGTGGCCGCGGGCATCCGCCAGGGTTGGCTGGACGCGCGTGTGGATGTGCAGACCCATGGTGGGGTGCTCACCATCGAGTGGGCTGGTCAGGCCGACAGCCCGGTGCTGATGACCGGCCCGGCCACCTCTGTTTTTGAGGGCAGCATCGATGTGCCTGACTCGCTTTGACCTTTTGAATTTCTGGAGCCCCGCATGACCACGCCTGAACCCATGAGCCCGATCACCGAAGACGACATCGCCGATTATTTGGTGAACACGCCGGACTTTTTCGAGCGCCACGCCTCGCTCCTGGCCACGGTGCAGCTGACGCACCCCCAAAGCCACCGCACGGTGGGCCTGCAAGAGCGCCAGGCGCAAATGCTGCGCGACAAGATCAAGGGCCTGGAGCACCGCATCATGGACATGATCCGGCACGGCAACGAAAACATGATCCTCACCGACAAGCTGCACCGCTGGTCGTGTGAGTTGTTGGTGACGCCCCAGGACCAGCTGGCCGCGTCGGCGGTGGACAACATCCGTGAACTGTTTCAGGTGCCGCAAGTGGCTTTGCGCCTGTGGTCGCTGCAGGGTGCGCATGCGCAGGCGGATTATGCCCAGGGCGTGACCGAGGCGGTGCAGACGCTGGCCAGCTCGCTCGACCGGCCTTACGTGGGGCCGAACTCGGGTTACGAGGCCGTGCAGTGGCTGGACGAGCCGAACCAGGCGGCTTCTTTGGCGCTGCTCGCTTTGCGTGCGGCACCCGGCCAGACGGCTTTTGGCTTGCTGGTGCTGGCCTCGCCCGACGCCCAGCGCTTCAACAGCCAGATGGGCACCGACTTGCTCGAACGCTTGGCCGAGCTGGCGGGTGCGGCTTTGTCGGTCTTGCGCCAGCAGGATTGAGCTGTGTCGGACGTGGCCACCGACCCGCTGGTGTCCCGTTACCTGGACCATGTGCGCTTTGAAAAGCGCCTGGCCGAGCGCACCTGCACCCTGTACCAATTGGATTTGACGCGCCTGGCCGAGATGGCGGCGGCAACTCAAGTGCCCTTGTTGCAGGTGCATAGCGGCCATGTGCGCCGCTGGGTGGCGCAGATGCACAGCGCCGGGCGCAGCGGGCGCGGCATTGCGCTCATCCTGTCGGGCTGGCGCGGGTTTTACACCTGGCTGGGGCGCGAGGGCCTGGTGGCGCACAACCCGGTGGCCGATGTGCGGGCCCCACGTGTGGCCAAGCCTTTGCCCAAGGCGCTGGGGGTGGACGAAGCGGTGCAACTGGCCGAGCACGAAGAGGACAACGACGACCCCTGGCTGGAAGCGCGCGACGCAGCCATGGTGGAGCTGCTTTACGGCTGCGGCCTGAGGATTGCCGAGCTGACCGGCTTGGACGTGGTGGCCAGCGCCGAAGCCGCCCGTGCCGGGCGCGGCTGGATCGACTTGCCCAATGCCGAAGTGCAGGTGCAAGGCAAAGGCAGCAAGCGTCGCACCGTGCCCTTGGGGCGAGCGGCCATCAAGGCGCTGACCCACTGGCTGGCTGTGCGGCCGCAGTTGCCGGGCATGCTGACACAAGCCACCAAAGGGGCGTCCGCTTTGGCGCTGGCGCTGTTTCCCGGTCGGCACGGCACGCGCCTGACGCCGCGCGGCGTGGCCCAGCGCCTCAAGCGCCGCAGCCTGCTGGCGGGCCTGGCCACCCCGGTGCACCCGCACATGTTGCGCCATTCTTTTGCCAGCCATGTGCTGCAGTCCAGTGGCGACTTGCGGGCGGTGCAAGAGTTGCTGGGCCACGCCAACATCAGCACCACCCAGGTCTACACGCGGCTGGATTTTCAGCACCTGGCCAAAACTTACGACGCCGCCCACCCCCGCGCCAAACGCAAATGAAGTCCCAACCGTGCCGCTCAGCTGCGGTGTAAGGCCATGCCCGGTGCGCAGGCGCGGCGCTTGAATTCGTCGCTACACTCCCCAACTCCTGTTTTCTTGTCTTGAAGTGGAACCGCGCCATGTCCCTGATCCCCACCACCATCCTGACCGGCTTTTTGGGCTCGGGCAAAACCACCTTGCTCAAGCGCGTGCTGACCGAGGCCCACGGCCAAAAGATTGCCGTGATCGAGAACGAGTTTGGCGAAGAGAACATCGACAACGACATCCTGGTCTCGAATACCGATGAGCAGATCATCCAGATGAGCAACGGCTGCATTTGCTGCACCATCCGCGAAGACCTGCGCGTGACTTTGCAGCTGCTGGCCGCCAAGCGCCGCAAGGGTTTGCTCAGCTTTGACCGCATCGTCATCGAGACCACCGGCCTGGCCGACCCCGGCCCGGTGGCGCAGACTTTTTTCATGGACGACGAGATCGCCGAGACCTTTTTGCTCGACTCCATCTTGACCCTGGTGGACGCCAAACACGCGGCCCAGCAGCTCAACGACCGCCAGGAAGCGCGCCGTCAGGTGGGCTTTGCCGACCAGATCTTCATCAGCAAGGCCGATCTGGTCTCGCCCGAGGAGCTGGACGCCTTGCAGCACCGCCTGAAACACATGAACCCGCGTGCGCCGCAAAAGGTGGTGCACTTTGGTGAGGTGGCTTTGTCCGAGGTGTTCGACCTCAAGGGCTTCAACCTGAACGCCAAGCTGGACATCGACCCGGACTTCCTGAAAGACGACGCCCATGACCATGTGCATGGCGAGCATTGCGACCACCCGTCCCACCAACATGATCACGACCATGAACATGACCATGAACACGGTGAGCACTGCGATCACCCATCGCACCAGCATGACCACGCGCACGGCCACGGGCACCATCATCACCACGACGATGACGTCAAAAGCTTTGTGTTCCGCTCGGACAAAGCCTTTGACCCGGCCAAGCTGGAGGATTTTTTGGGGGCCATCGTCAACATTTATGGCCCGCGCATGTTGCGCTACAAGGGCGTGTTGAACATGCGCGGCACCGAGCGCAAGGTGATTTTCCAGGGCGTGCACCAACTCATGGGCAGCGATTTGGGCCCCATGTGGGCCGATGGCGAAGCCAAAACGAGCAAGATGGTATTCATTGGCATCGATTTGCCCAAGGACATCTTGCTGCAGGGTCTGGAGCAATGCTTGGTCTGACGGTGTGTTGGGTGCCCGATGGGTTGTCTGCTCACGGGTCTTTAATCGTCTACGCCGCATTTTTTGACCGTTCTTGTCGCTACAATCGCCCGCCTGAAGCCCCCCCTTTTGCGGTCGGGCTGGCGAACCCGCAAGGTCTATAACAAGGGTTTGAAATGCAAATGAACAGGTTTTTCAATCGGTTGCTGCAGTGTGGCAAGAGGTTTGGGCCTGCCTTTACACACGGCTAGGAGACAAGACGTGAAGACCTCGAACAAAAAGGCGGCAACCCGAGTGACCGCCAGCAAGGCCAAATCGGTGCCGGTCAAAAAGACCGTGGCCGCTCAGAGGCCAGTGCCTGTCAAAAAGGCCGAGGTCAGCGCCAAAGCCGTGCCCGTGAAAAAGACAACAGCGGCCAAACCGGCAACAGCCGCCAAGTCCAAACCTGAGGCCCAGACCGCGGTGAAAGACAAAAAGCTTGCTGCGCCTGCCAAGGGCTCGAAGGCCGCTCAACCCGCTGCGTCTTCCAAAGCTGCTGCAGCCAAGACACCGAGCAAAGCCGCTGCACCAGCAGCTGCCAAAACGCGCGCCCCAGCTTCCAAACCAAGCCCGGCCCCCAAGGCCAAGCTGGTCCCGAAGCCGGCGCCTTCCAAGATGATTTCTGTACCTGAAGCGAAACCTATGACTGTTAAAAAAGTGGCGACACCGACCCCTGAGGTCGCCCAAGCTGCCGCGCCGGCGGCGACCCCCGTTGCGGCTGCTGCGCCTGATCAACTGATTCGGGCCACCCGGCCCTCTGCTCGTCTGGCCCAGATCACGGTGCCTTCCTTGCCTCCTGCGGTGGCCTCGACCGCCGCCAAAGCCAGTTTCATGCCCAGCACGCCTGTGGCCGCGGTCAATGCGCCTTTCGCACCCATCCAGAAAGACCCCAAGCTGGCCAACAACTGGAAGACCAAGGCCTTGGAAGAATTGAGCGACGCCGAAATTCTGGCCATGCCTGAAGCGGAGTACATGAACAGCGTTCAAATGGCGTATTTCCGACGCAAGTTGACCCTCTTGAAGCAGGAAATTCTCAACAGCGCCGGCGCTACCACCGAGCATTTGCGCGAGGACACTGTGGTGGTGCCCGATCCGGCCGACCGCGCCACCATCGAAGAAGAACACGCCCTGGAACTGCGCACCCGTGACCGTGAACGCAAGCTGCTCAAGAAAATCGAGCAGTCGATTGCTTTGATCGATGCAGGTGAATATGGTTATTGCGATGAAACGGGCGAGCCCATCGGGGTGGGGCGTTTGCTGGCCCGTCCGACAGCGACCCTTTCCCTGGAAGCGCAGCAGCGGCGCGAGTTGAAGCAAAAAATGTTTGGAGATTGAAGTCCCTGACGGCCTTTGATGCTGTGTGAAAGAACCCCTGCTCAGGGGTTTTTTTACGTCTGGTCGCTGACCAAGTGTTGCCGAAGCGGCTTTTTATTTTTAATGCATTTGTTGTTTTTGTGCTTTTTAAATCCTTCACAGGTTACTTTCAGTGCCGTCTGTAAGTGTCTAATTTACAAAGAATTTCTTTTTTCTCGCAGCTTCAATTTCACCGCTAAGCCATTGATTTCATTGAAAAAAATCGATCTACACCTGTTGAGTTGCATTGAATTCCTGATACAGTGCAAAAAAGTGCAATTAAGTGGGGGAAAGTGTCTTCACCTGCACATTTCAACTGGAAAAGGTCGTTGTCGTGTTTCAAGGGGCTTCATCGCTGAGTCTGGATGCCAAAGGGCGGTTGTCTGTACCGACCCGGCACCGTGACGTCCTGAGCGCCACGGCGCAAGGGCAGCTGACCATCACCAAGCACCCGCACGGCTGCCTGATGGTGTTTCCCCGTCCTGAGTGGGAAAAGTTCCGCGAACGCATTGCCCAATTGCCCATGTCCGCCCAGTGGTGGAAACGCATCTTTTTGGGCAATGCCATGGATGTGGAGATGGATGGCACCGGTCGCGTCCTGATTTCGCCTGAGCTGCGCCAAGCCGCCGGTATTTCTAAGGACACCATGCTGCTGGGCATGGGCAACCACTTCGAGTTGTGGGACAAAACCACTTACGACGCGCAGGAAGCGCAGGCCATGCAGGGCGAGATGCCCGATGTGTTCAAGGATTTTTCGTTCTGAATGCCATGACCGAAGCTGCACTGACCCACACCACCGTGCTCCTGAATGAGGCCGTGGACGAATTGCTCCAGGCCTCTGCAGGTGCTGACGGCACTTATGTGGACGCCACCTTTGGCCGCGGTGGGCACTCGCGCTTGATTCTTTCCCGCCTCTCGGCCCAAGGCCGTTTGCAGGCTTTTGACAAAGACCTCGAAGCGATTGCAGAAGCCGGACGCATTGCAGACAGCCGGTTCTCGATCCGCCACGAAGGCTTTTCGCACCTGGGTGAGCTGCCGCCCGGCAGCGTGGATGGTGTGCTGATGGACTTGGGCATCAGCTCCCCCCAAATTGACAGCCCCGAGAGGGGTTTTTCTTTTCGTTTTGAGGGCCCGCTCGACATGCGCATGGACACCACGCGCGGCGAGAGTGTGGCCGATTGGCTGGCAACGGCCACAGTGGATCAAATCACGGAGGTGATACGTGACTATGGCGAAGAACGGTTTGCTTTTCAGATTGCAAAGGCGCTTGTGGCTCGCCGACAAGAGCGGGGCCCAATTTCAACCACCACCGATCTGGCCCAGCTCGTGGCTGACACGGTCAAAACCCGCGAGCCGGGTCAGAACCCTGCAACGCGGACATTTCAGGCTTTTCGGATTTTCATCAACGCCGAGCTTGAAGAGCTCGAACAGGCGCTAGAAGCCAGCTTGAAGGTGTTGTCGCCCGGCGGGCGTTTGGTGGTCATCAGTTTCCATTCGCTGGAAGACCGCATCGTCAAGCAGTTCATCGCCAAGCACTCCAAAGAAGTGGTGGACCGCCGGGTGCCATTTGCTGCCCCCGTGAAGATGCGTCTGAAAGCCTGTGGCCGTGTGCGGCCCAGCGAGGACGAGGTGCGCGGCAACCCACGCTCACGCAGCGCGATCATGCGCATGGCCGAGCGCACCGAGGTGCCGGCATGACCCGCCTGAGCATTTTGCTGCTGATCGCGACGGTGGCCAGTGCCTTGTTTCTGGTGCACAGCCATTACGAATCCCGGCGCCTGTTCATGGCCCTGGAAACTGCCCGCAAGGAAGCCAAGCGCTACGAGGTGGAGCACGACCGTTTGCAGGTGGAGCAGCGTGCCCAGGCCACGCCTTTGCGGGTGGAGCAGATTGCGCGCCAGCAATTGCAAATGCGCACAGCGTCTCCTGCGATCACCCAGTATGTGACGCTTTCGGGTGCGACCCCTCCATCGGCTGTGGTCAAGGGGGTGGGGCCATGAACCGCAGCCGCAGCGTTCAACTGACGTCCAGTCCTTTGCTGGCCAGCAAGACCCCGGTCTGGCGCAGCAAATTGATTGTGGCTGCCATGGCCCTGGGCTTCACCGGGCTGGTGGGGCGTGCAGCGCATGTGCAGGTCATCGACAACGATTTTTTCATTCGCCAGGGCGAAGTGCGTTTTGCCCGCACCTTGAGCTTGCCGGCCAACCGTGGCCGCGTGCTCGATCGCCATGGCGTGTTGCTGGCGTCCAGCGTGCCCGCCCCCAGCATTTGGGCCAACCCCGAAGACATTGATCGCAGCGATCCTGCCAAGTTGAACCGTTTGGCCAAGTTGCTGGAGATGACGCCTGCCGAGCTGGACAAAAAGCTCAAGGACGATGAAAAAACTTTCGTCTGGTTGCGCCGTCAGCTGGACGAGCCGGTGGTCAAGGAAATTCTGGCGCTGGGCATCAAGGGTGTTTACGACATCAAGGAATACAAGCGCCTGTACCCGGAGGGCGAAGCGGCAGCGCACATTGTCGGCTTTACCAACGTGGAAGATCAGGGCCAGGAAGGCGTGGAGCTGGTCTTTCAGAAGCAACTGTCCGGCAAGGCGGGTTCGCGCCGTGTCATCAAGGACCGTCTGGGTCGGGTGGTCGAGGCTGTGGGCGAGACGGTGCCGCCGGTGGATGGGCAAGACCTGCAGCTGAGCATCGACAGCAAGGTGCAGTTTTATGCGTATCAAAAATTGCGCGATGCGGTGACGGAGCACAAGGCCAAAGCCGGCAGTGTGGTGGTGCTGGATGCGCAGACCGGGGAAATCCTGGCTTTGGCCAATTACCCCAGTTATTCGCCTGCCAAGCGGGTCAATTTGAGCGGTGAGCAGCTGCGTAACCGCGCCCTGACCGACACGTTCGAGCCTGGCTCGACCATGAAGCCCTTTGCGGTCGCCCTGGCGCTGGAAAAAGGGCTGGTCAAGCCCGAGACGCCGATTCAGACCGCGCCGGGGCGCATCAACATCACCGGCTCGACCATCACCGATGCCCATCCGCATGGCGTGCTGACCGTCAACGAGGTGATCCAGAAGTCGAGCAACGTGGGCACCGTCAAGATGGCCATGCAGTTGCAGCCCCGCGAAATGTGGGAAATGTTTGCACAAGTCGGCTTTGGTCAAAAGCCCCAATTGCCATTTCCCGGCGTGGTCAGCGGGCGCCTGCGCCCTTACAAAACATGGCGTCCGATTGAGCAGGCGACCATGAGTTACGGCTACGGCATTTCGGGCAGCCTGTTCCAGGTGGCCAGGGCTTACACCGTGTTCGCGCGCGATGGCGAGGTCGTGCCCGCAACCTTGATGAAGACAGAAGGTCGGGTTCAGGGCGAGCGGGTCATCAGCGCAGAAAACGCCAAGGCCATGCGCAAGATGCTGCAGATGGCGGCAGGTCCTGGCGGTACGGCGCAAAAAGCCCAGACCATGGGCTATTCCGTGGGCGGCAAGACCGGCACGGCACACAAACAAGAAGGCAAAGGTTACGCGGGCAAGAAATACCGGGGCTTCTTTGTCGGCATGGCTCCCATCGAAGCACCGCGCATCGTGGTGGCCGTGATGATCGATGAGCCCAGCAATGGCCGCTATTACGGCGGCGATGTCGCCGCGCCGGTGTTCAGTCAGACGGTGCAGCAAACGCTGCGCCTGATGGGTGTGCAGCCCGACATGGCGGTCAAACCGCAAATCGTGGCCAAGGCCGTCGAGGAGTCGTTTTGATGCGCCAGATGCACAACGCCCTCGACGCTGCACAGTGGTTGCGCACGCAGGTGACGGGTGAGCTGCGCACCGACAGCCGCAAGGTGCAGCCGGGTGATGGCTTCATCGCCTGGCCAGGCGCTGCCACCGATGGACGCCGTTATCTGTCACAAGCCCTGGCGCAAGGGGCCACGGCGTGTTTGCTCGAAGAAGAGGGGCATGCGCCCTGGTTGAACAGTTTGCCTGTGGGGACGCTCGGCACCGAGCGTCTGGCCGTGATGCCGGGTCTCAAGGCGCAAACCGGTCTGGTGGCCGATGCCTACTATGAACACCCCAGCCAGTTGCTGAGTGTGTTGGCCGTGACCGGCACCAATGGCAAGACATCGACGGCCTGGTGGCTGGCGCAGGCCCTGTCTTCACCCGTGCTGGAGCAGGCCTGCGGTTTGATCGGCACCTTGGGCGTGGGCCTCTTGCCCGAGCTGGTGTCGACCGGCATGACCACCCCTGATCCGGTGCTGATGCAGCGACAATTTCGCCTGTTCGCCGAGGGTGGCGCGACGCATTGCGCCATCGAGGCTTCTTCGATCGGGCTGGCCGAGCGCCGCCTGAATGGCACACACATCCGGGTGGCCGTGTTCACCAATTTCACGCAAGACCATTTGGACTACCACGGGGACATGGCCTGTTATTGGGCGGCCAAAGAAGCCTTGTTCGACTGGCCTGGCCTGCAGGCAGCCGTCATCAACATCGATGACGTGCAGGGCGCTTTATTGGCCCAGGGTCTTCAAGGCCGTGCGCTGGATGTGTGGACCTGTTCGCGGCGTGGTCCTGCCCGCTTGCAGGCCCGTGCCTTGCCTGGCACCGATGGTCTGGCGTTTGAAGTGATGGAGGACGGTGCCGTGCAGACGCTGCACACCGGCCTTATGGGGGACTACAACATCGACAACCTGTTGGGAGTCCTTGGCAGTTTGCGTGCTTTGGGTGTGGACCTGGCGAAGGCCGTGCAGGCTTGTTCCCATCTGACAGCGGTGCCCGGTCGCATGCAGCGAGTCCAGATCGACCAGGCGCAGGGGCTTGCAGCGCAGGTCGAGCAGGATCTGCCTTGGGTGGTGGTGGATTACGCGCACACACCGGATGCCGTCTCGCATGCCCTCATGGCCTTGCGTTCGCAAGCGACAGCGCGTGGCGGTCGTTTGTGGTGCGTGCTGGGCTGTGGTGGTGATCGCGATGCGCTCAAGCGTCCCCTGATGGCCGCAGCGGCCGAGACTGCTGCTGATCAGGTGGTCTTGACCAGTGACAACCCCCGCTCTGAATCGCCCGAAGCCATCCTGGCGGCCATGGTGGCGGGTTTGAGCCATCCCCAGCAAGCACATGTCCAATCCGACCGCGCTTTGGCCATTGCCCAAGTGGTGTCACAAGCGGCAGCCAAAGATGTCGTGCTCGTGGCCGGCAAAGGCCACGAAGCTGAACAAGAAATCATGGGCGTGCGCCATCCATTTTCGGATGTGGCGCAGGCCCGCCAGGCTTTGCAGCGACGTGCTGCCCAATGCCAGGGGGCCGCGGCATGAACGCCATGAGCATCCCCATGCAGCTGAGTCAGGCCTTGGCGCTGAGCTGGTTGAGTCAGGCACGCGGCGTGCATGTGTCGTCTGCAGTGATTGACCGTGTGCACACCGACAGCCGCAGCCTGCAAGCGGGCGACTTGTTTGTGGCTTTGCGTGGTGAGCGCTTTGATGGCAACCAGTTCATGGCCCAGGCCAAGGCGCAAGGTGCGGTGGCCGTGGTGTGCGAGGCGTCTGGAGAGGCACAAGCTGTGGCTCACGGTCTGCCCGCCTTGGTGGTGCCAGATGCCCGCCTGGCTCTGGGCGAGCTGGCCGCTGGCTGGCGCCGACAATTTGATTTGCCCTTGATTGCCGTGACCGGCAGCAACGGTAAAACCACCGTGACGCAGATGATCGCGTCCATTTTGCGCGCCCATGCGGGACAGGCTGCCTTGTCGACGCAAGGCAATCTGAACAACGACATTGGCGTGCCACTGACCTTGCTCAATTTGCGCGCCCACCACCGCATCGCGGTGGTCGAGCTGGGCATGAACCACCCCGGTGAAATTGCCTATTTGTCGCGCCTGGCCCAACCCACTGTGGCGCTCGTCAACAACGCGCAGCGCGAACACCAGGAATTCATGGGAACGGTCGAAGCCGTGGCGCAGGAAAACGGCGCCGTGCTGCAGGCCTTGCCCACAGAAGGTGTGGCGGTCTATCCGGCAGACGATGCATTCACGCCACTTTGGCAGGCATTGTCTGGACGACGTGCGCAGCGTACTTTTGCCCTGGCCGTGAACGAGCCCCAGGTTGAGGTGTCTGCCGATGTGTGTGCCGCCGTGCTGGTGTGGCAATCGGGTGCATGGCAGTTCACCCTCAAGACCGACGAAGGCACTGCACCCGTGCGTTTGCACATTGCAGGCCGCCACAACGTGAAGAACGCTCTGGCCGCCTGTGCCTGTGCGCTTGCCGCTGGCGTGCCCTTGGCCGCAGTGGTCCAGGGCCTGGGCGCGTTCGAACCGGTCAAGGGCCGTTCGCGTGCGCTGCTGCTGCACACAGGCGCCACCCCAATCACCTTGGTTGATGACACCTACAACGCCAACCCCGACTCGGTGCGTGCCGCCATCGACGTGCTGGCCGAGTTGCCCGGGCCGCGTTTGCTGGTGCTGGGGGACATGGGCGAAGTGGGTGACCAGGGCCCCGAGTTTCATGCCGAGGTGGGTGCGTACGCCGCCGAGCGTGGCATCGAGGCGCTTTGCACCCTGGGTGATTTGGGCGTGCACGCAGCACAGGCTTTTGGTGCTGCAAAGCATTTTGAAGACATGAGCGGCTTGCTGGCGGCCGTCACGGCTGAGGTGGACGCGTTCCAGAGCGTGGTCGTCAAAGGTTCGCGCTTCATGAAAATGGAGCAAGTGGTTGAAGCCCTGCTGTCACGGGGCGATGCGAATCACAGTCAGCACAACAACAAAAAAGGGGAGTCCCATGCTGCTTAGTCTGGCGCAATGGTTGCAAACTTTGTCTCCGGAATGGGGCTTTTTGCGGGTTTTTCAATACATCACGTTTCGTGCGGTGATGGCCGCGATGACAGCGTTGTTGATCGGTCTGGCCGCAGGTCCCTGGGTCATCCGCCGGTTGGCTTCGCTCAAGATCGGCCAACCCATTCGCGGTTATGGCATGGAATCGCACCTGTCCAAAAGCGGCACCCCCACCATGGGGGGGGTGTTGATTTTGTTGTCCATCGCCATCGCCACCTTGTTGTGGTTTGACCTGTCCAACCGCTTTGTCTGGATCGTGCTGATGGTGACCTTGGGCTTTGGGGCCATCGGTTGGGTGGATGACTGGCGCAAGGTGGTCAACAAAGACCCGGAAGGCATGCGTTCGCGTGAGAAATATTTCTGGCAATCCGTTATCGGTTTGCTGGCTGCGCTGTATTTGGTGTTCAGCATTTCCGAAAGCTCCAATGCACGGGTGCTGGATTTGTTTGGCCAGTGGGTCATGTCCGGCTTCGATGTGAATTTGCCCCCCAAGGCCGGTTTGCAGGTGCCGTTCTTCAAAGAAATCAACTACCCGCTGGGCGTCCTCGGCTTTGTGATCTTGACCTACCTGGTCATCGTCGGGTCCAGCAACGCGGTCAACTTGACCGATGGTCTGGACGGCCTGGCCATCATGCCGGTCGTCATGGTCGGTTCAGCGTTGGGCGTGTTCGCTTATGTCACGGGCAGCTCGGTGTATTCCAAATACCTGTTCTTTCCGCACATCCCCGGTTCGGGCGAGTTGCTGATTTTCTGCGCGGCCATGGCCGGTGCAGGATTGGCGTTCCTCTGGTTCAACACCCACCCGGCCCAGGTGTTCATGGGTGATGTCGGCGCGCTGGCGCTGGGCGCAGCTTTGGGCACCATCGCGGTCATCGTGCGTGCAGAAATCGTGTTGGCCATCATGGGCGGCATCTTCGTGGTCGAGGCTTTGTCGGTGATGGCGCAAGTTACGTACTTCAAATACACCAAGAAAAAATACGGCGAAGGCCGCCGCATCCTGAAGATGGCGCCCTTGCACCACCACTTCGAAAAGAGCGGATGGAAAGAAACGCAAGTGGTCGTGCGTTTCTGGATCATCACCATGCTGTTGTGTCTGGTCGGTTTGTCGACCTTGAAGCTGAGGTAAACCATGCAGCTCCAAGGTCAACACGTTCTGATTCTGGGTTTGGGGGCATCGGGCCTGGCGATGGCCCGCTGGTGCGCGCATGCCGGTGCAGACGTGACCGTGGCCGACACGCGTGACGCCCCGCCTCAGTTGGCGACCTTGCAGGCCGAGTGGCCTGCCGTGCGTTTCGTACCCGGCCCCTTTTTGCCTGGTCTGGTGGAGGGCACCTCGGTGCGTGCCGTGTTCCGCAGTCCGGGTTTGGCCCCGGACGTTGTCGCCCCGGTGGTCGATGCCGCTCGTGCCATGGGTCTGTGGCAAGGTGGCGAACTCAGTTTGTTTGCAGCTGGCCTGCAGGATTTGAAAACCCGATGGGGCTACCAGCCTCAGGTGCTGGCGATCACCGGCACCAACGGCAAGACCACGGTGACATCGCTCACCGGTCAGCTGGTGGCGCGCGCTGGCAAAACCGTGAAAGTGGCCGGCAACATCGGCCCCACGCTGCTCGATACCCTGACCGAAGCCCTGGCGCAAGCCCAGGACCAGGTGGCGCGTGAGGCGGCAGAGCTTGTGGCCGAACAGGCCACCCAGGAACCAGCAGCCACGCAAAATGCGGTCCTTGATCCAGCAGCCACAGAACCAGCAGCATCCCAAAACGCGGACAGCGAGCTCAGCGCAGAACCGCTCGCAAGCCCATCGGACTTGGCGGACGATGAAACCGCGCCTTTGCCGATGGCGCCTGTTGCACCGGTGGTGTTGCATCCCATGGCCCGAGCTTTGCCACAGGTCTGGGTGCTGGAGCTGTCGAGTTTCCAACTTGACAGCAGCGAAGGCTTTGAGCCGACAGCCGCCACGGTGCTCAACATCTCGCAAGACCACCTGGACTGGCACGGTTCGATGGCCGCGTATGCGGCTGCCAAAGCCCGCATTTTTGGCACCCAGGCTTTGATGGTGCTCAACCGGGACGACCCCCAGGTCATGGCCATGCGACCCGCGCCGGTTCGGGTGAAATTGCAAAAACCGGTGGAGCGTGCCTGCGTCCTTTTTGGGGGTGACATGCCGCAGCGTCCGGGCGATTTCGGCATCGAAGTCATGAACGGCATGACCTGGCTGGTGCGGGCCCTGGAAGCCGATGAGACCCGCCGCCGTCGCAAAGACGAGGCTGAAGAGCTGCACATTCAACGCTTGATGCCTGCCGACGCCTTGCGCATTCGCGGGCGGCACAACGCGGTGAACGCGCTGGCGGCTTTGGCGCTGGCCAGCAGCGCAGGTTGCGCCCTCGGCCCCATGCTGTACGGCCTGCGCGAGTACCGGGGTGAGCCGCACCGCGTGGAGCCTGTGGCCATCGTGGGTGAGGTGGAGTATTTCGATGACAGCAAGGGCACCAATGTGGGAGCCACAGTGGCCGCCTTGCAAGGTCTGGGAGCTGATCGCCGTGTGGTGGTCATTTTGGGAGGCGAGGGCAAGGGCCAGGACTTCACACCTCTGGCCGATCCGGTTCAGCGTTATGCCCGCAGCGTGGTCCTGATCGGGCGCGATGCGCCGCGCATCCGGGAGGCTTTGCAAAACCTGGGCGTGCCGCTGCACGACGCTGCAGACATGCATGCTGCGGTCAGCCAAGCCGCAGCACTGGCCCAAAGTGGTGATGCAGTGCTGATGTCGCCCGCGTGCGCCAGTTTCGACATGTTTGAAAATTACGGCCACCGAGCCAAGGTCTTTTGTCAGGCGGTGGCGGCGTTGGCCGAAGCCGCGGGTGTGTCCATGGAGGGTGGGGTGTGAGCGAAGCGCTGTCCTTCTCCCAGCGCATGCAAGCAGGTTTGGCGCGCATGACCGGCCTGTTTTCAGGTGGCGCGGGTCAGACCGTGAATAACCAGAGCCTGCCTGTCAACTTGGGGGGCTACGAGTTTGCCCGTCAGCCTTCGGCTGCTTCCGCACGCCTGCAAGGGGTGGACCAGGCCTTGGTGTGGGTCGTGGTGGTCTTGCTGATGTGGGGCATGGTGATGGTGTATTCGGCATCGATTGCCATGCCGGACAACCCGCGCTTTTCCCGCTACAGCCAAACCCATTTCCTGACCCGTCATGTGATCTCGATGGTGGTGGGCTGCATCATGGCGTTGCTGGCCTTTCAGGTGCCCATGGAAACCTGGGAAAAAGCGGCCAGACCTTTGTTTGTGATTTCGCTGGTCTTGCTGGCCTTGGTCTTGATTCCCTTCATCGGCAAAGGGGTCAATGGTGCGCGGCGCTGGATCTCTTTTGGCGTGATGAATTTCCAGCCTTCCGAGCTTGCCAAATTGGCCACCATCATCTATGCCGCCGATTACATGGTGCGCAAGATGGAGGTGAAGGAGCGCTTTTTCCGCGCCGTGTTGCCCATGGGCGCGGCTGTGGCCCTGGCGGGTGTGTTTTTGTTGGCAGAGCCTGACATGGGCGCCTTCATGGTGATCGCCATCATCGCCATGGGCATCCTCTTTCTGGGCGGTGTCAATGCCCGCATGTTCTTTCTGATTTTTGCCGTGCTGGTGTCGGCCTTTGTCATCATGATCGCGGCCTCGCCCTGGCGGCGTGAGCGGATTTTTGCTTATCTGGACCCTTTCAGTGCTGAACACGCGCTGGGCAAGGGCTACCAGCTGTCGCACTCATTGATTGCCATTGGCCGGGGCGAAGTCTGGGGCGTTGGCTTGGGGGGCAGCGTGGAGAAGCTGCATTGGTTGCCTGAAGCCCATACCGACTTTTTGCTGGCCGTGATCGGTGAAGAATTTGGTCTGGTCGGTGTGTCCCTGGTCATTTTTCTTTTCTTGTGGCTCAGCCGCCGCATCATGGTGATCGGGCGACAGGCGATTGCACTGGACAAGGTCTTCTCCGGTCTGGTGGCGCAAGGTGTGGGCATCTGGATTGGATTTCAGGCCTTCATCAACATGGGCGTGAACCTGGGCGCTTTGCCCACCAAGGGCCTGACCTTGCCGCTGATGAGCTATGGCGGCTCCGCCATCATGATGAACCTGATTGCGATCGCGGTGGTTTTGCGCATCGACACCGAAAACAAGCAAATGATGCGCGGAGGGCGGTCATGACGGCAGCCCAAACCAAGACCGCGATCATCATGGCGGGCGGGACCGGCGGTCACATCTTCCCCGGCTTGGCCGTGGCAGAGGCCCTGCGTGACGCGGGCTGGCGTGTGCACTGGTTGGGCGCACCCGACAGCATGGAGAGTCAATGGGTGCCAGCGCGGGGTTTTGCATTCGAGCCGGTGGTGTTTGGCGGTGTCAGAGGCAAAGGCCTGCGCACATTGGCCTTCCTGCCCTTGCGTTTGTTGCGGGCCTTTTGGCAAAGCTATGCCGTCATGCGCCGAGTCAAGCCCGATGTGGCTGTGGGCCTGGGTGGTTACATCACCCTGCCTGGCGGCATGATGGCCAGTTTGTGGGGCGCGGGTCTGGTGCTGCACGAACAAAACTCGGTGGCGGGTCTGTCCAACAAGCTGTTGGCGCCCTTGGCCGATCGGGTGTTCACCGCTTTTCCGGGTGTTTTCAAAACCGGGCAGTGGGTGGGTAATCCTTTGCGTCAGGCTTTCACGGCACAAGCCACACCGGCCGAGCGTTTTGCAGGGCGCTCTGGGCCGCTGCGTCTTTTGGTTGTCGGTGGCAGTCTGGGTGCCAAAGCCTTGAACGAGATCGTGCCGCAAGCGCTGGCCCTGTTGCCTGAAGACCAGCGGCCCTTGGTGACCCACCAAAGCGGGGCCAAACAAATCGAGTCCCTGCGGGCCAACTACGAAGCGGCGGGCGTACAAGCCGAGCTGACCCCCTTCATTGAGGACACTGCGACTGCCTTTGCAGACGCCGATCTGGTGATTTGCCGTGCGGGCGCCAGTACGGTCACTGAGTTGGCTGCAGTGGGCGTGGCCGCGATTTATGTGCCCTTTCCGTTTGCGGTGGACGATCACCAGACTTCGAACGCGCGTTTCATGGTGGAAGCCGGTGGTGGGTGGTTGATGCCGCAAGCCGATTTGACGCCCGAAGCTTTGGCCCGCCGTTTGCAATCCTTGACGCGTGCTGACTTGCTCACCGCAGCGCAAAAAGTGGAAACCCAGAAAAAAACAAATGCGACACGGGAGGTCGTGATGGCTTGCGAGGAGTTGACGGCATGAAACACGCCATTCGAAAAATCCATTTCATCGGTGTCGGTGGCTCGGGTATGAGCGGCATTGCCGAGGTCTTGCTGAATCTGGGTTACCAGATTTCGGGCTCGGACCTGGCCGACAGTGCCACTTTGCGCCGCCTGGCGGCCCTGGGCATTGAAACCCATGTGGGCCATGCCGCCAGCAACGTCAAGGATGCCGATGCAGTGGTCACCTCGACGGCTGTGAAAGCCGACAATCCGGAGGTGCTGGCCGCCCGCGAGCGCCACATCCCCATCGTGCCCCGTGCTGTGATGCTGGCCGAGCTGATGCGCATGAAGCAGGGTGTGGCCATTGCCGGCACGCACGGCAAAACCACCACCACCAGTCTGGTGGCCAGCGTGCTGGCCGAGGCCGGACTGGACCCGACCTTCGTGATCGGTGGGCGCCTGAACAGCGCGGGCGCCAACGCCAAGCTGGGCACGGGCGATTACATCGTGGTCGAAGCCGATGAATCGGATGCCTCGTTCCTGAACCTGTTGCCCGTGATGGCGGTGGTCACGAACATTGATGCTGACCACATGGAAACCTATGGCCACGACCTGGCCCGACTCAAAGCAGCCTTTGTCGAATTTCTGCACCGCATGCCTTTTTATGGCACAGCCATTGTGTGTTCGGACGATCCTGGCGTTCAGTCCATCGTGGAACAAGTTGCCAGGCCTGTGACCACTTACGGTTTGCGCGAAGGTGCGCAGGTGCGGGCGGTCGATGTGCGTGCCGAAAACGGGCAGATGCATTTCACCGTCAAGCGCCAAAACGGCGTGACCCTGCCCGACATGCCCATCGTGTTGAATCTGCCGGGTGAGCACAACGTGCTCAATGCCTTGGCTGCGATTTCGGTGGCGGTGGAGCTGGGTGTGGACGATGTCGCCGTGCAACGTGCATTGGCCAGTTTCAAAGGCGTTGGGCGTCGTTTCCAGCGCTACGGCGAAGTTGCGACGGCAGATGGTCAAGGCCGATTTACCGTGATCGACGATTACGGCCATCACCCGGTCGAGATGGCCGCCACATTGGCCGCTGCGCGCGGCGCTTTTCCGGGGCGGCGCTTGGTGCTGGCTTTCCAGCCACACCGTTACAGCCGCACGCGCGATTGCTTTGAAGACTTTGTCAAAGTCATTGGCCAAGGTTGCGACAGCGTGTTGTTGTCCGAAGTCTATGCCGCAGGCGAAGCGCCGATTGTTGCGGCCGATGGCCGCTCGCTGGCGCGCGCACTGCGTGTGGCCGGCAAGGTCGAGCCGGTATTTGTGGACCAGATTGCCGACATGCCGCAAGCCGTGATGAGCAACGCACGGGACGGCGATGTGTTGATTTGCATGGGTGCCGGCTCCATCGGCGGCGTTCCGGCGCAAGTGGTCGAGCTGGCGGCGCGTGGTCTGCCGCAGGGAGAAATGGCATGACGGTCAACACCTTGCCCCATCAGCCTGTGGCGCCCGCCGCATTGGGCAAAGTAGCGGTCTTGATGGGGGGGCGCTCTGCCGAGCGCGAAGTGTCCTTGATGTCGGGTCAGGGCGTGCTCACGGCTTTGCTGGCCTCGGGTGTGAATGCGCATGCGTTTGATCCTGCGCAGCGTGACTTGAGCGAACTCAAGCGCGATGGTTTCGAGCGCTGCTTCATCGCCTTGCATGGCCGCTATGGCGAAGATGGCACGGTTCAAGGTGCTCTGGAATTGTTGAACATTCCTTACACCGGATCGGGCGTGATGGCCTCCAGCATTGCCATGGACAAGGTCATGACCAAGCGTGTCTGGCTTGCCGAGGGCTTGCCAACACCGCGTTACGTGCTGCTTGGCAAAGCCCAGATTGAGCAGGTGTCGGCAGCGGACCTGATCGCGGACCTGGGTTTGCCGATGATCGTCAAGCCCGCCAGAGAGGGTTCATCGATTGGTGTGACCAAGGTGACGCAGGCCGATCAGTTGCAAGCCGCTTTGCGCGCTGCGGCAGCTTGCGACCACGACATTTTGTGTGAGCAATGCATTGTGGGCGACGAGGTGACCTGTCCCGTGCTGGGCGAAGGCCATTCAGCCCAGGCCTTGCCCATCATTCGCATCGTGGCACCCGAAGGCAACTACGATTACCAGAACAAGTATTTCACCGACGACACGCAATACCTGGTGCCAAGTGGTTTGCCTGCAGCCGAAGAAGCCGCCATTGACGCCTTGGTTGTCAAAGCCTACCGCGTGCTCGGTTGCCGCGGCTGGGGGCGCATCGACGTGATGATCGACGCGCTGACGCGTCAGCCCTACCTCCTTGAAATCAACACATCGCCTGGCATGACAGGCCACTCATTGGTGCCCATGTCTGCGCGCGCTGCGGGCATGGACTACGAAGCGCTGTGTTGCCAATTGCTGTCGTCTGCAGCGCTGGACTACCAAGGGCTTGCCGGATGAAAAAAACCATGCCCCTGCCCGTTGACATCCGTCTCATGAACATGGCTTCAGCGTTGTTGCTGGCCGTGTTGGTGTGCCTGGTGGTCGGCGGTGGGGCCTGGTGGTTGCTCAGGCATCCTGTGTTTGCCATTCAGCTGATTACAGTGCAAGGCGAAGTCACACGCAACAACGCGGTGACCCTGCGTGCCAACGTCATGCCTCAGCTCAAAGGCAATTTTTTCACCATCGATCTGCGCCAGGCACGCGACGTTTTTGAATCTGTGCCATGGGTTCGCGTGGCAGTGGTGCACCGTGACTTTCCCAACCGTTTGCGCACGGTTTTGCAAGAACACCACCCTGTCGCTTTATGGGGCGAAGAGGGGACCAACACCATGCTCAATCAGCAAGGTCAGGTGTTTGAGGCCAATGTCGAAGATGTGGATGTTGACAAGTTGCCGCGCATGAAAGGACCGGATGCCGAGTCCATGCTTGTGGCGCACATGTTCCAGGTGTTGCGTCCCATTTTTGAAACCATGGACATGGACATTGACCAAATTGAATTGACGCCGCGTGGCAGTTGGCGTGTGCTGACCCAGCAAGGTGCGTCCATCGAGTTGGGCCGCGGAACCGATGCGGAGCTGGTGTCACGCCTGAAAGTTTTTTTCAAAACACTCTCGCAGGTGACTTCCCGGTATGGGCGAACAGCCACGGCATTGGCGGGTGCTGATTTGCGCCACAAAGACGGTTATGCATTGCGCTTGCGTGGGGTGAGCACGGTAGAAACAGACAGCAAGAAAAAACCTTGAGCGATCAAGGTCCAGGAATAAAACGGAAACGGTGGGTGAAATGGCAAAAGAGTACAAAGATCTGGTCATCGGTTTGGACATTGGAACGTCCAAGGTCATGGCCGTGGTGGCCGAGGTGCTGCCCGACGGCGAGCTGAAAATTGCGGGCCTGGGCATCGCACCAGGCAACGGGCTCAAGCGTGGTGCGGTGGTCAACATCGATGCCACCGTGCAGAGCATCCAGCAGGCCTTGAAAGAGGCCGAATTGATGGCCGACTGCAAGATCGTGCGCGTCAATTGCGGCATCACCGGCAGCCATATCCGGGGCTTGAACTCCAGCGGCATGGTGGCCATCAAGGACAAGGAAGTCACACAGGCCGATGTGGCCCGCGTGATGGAAACGGCCCGCGCCATCAACATCTCGACCGACCAGCGTCTGCTGCTGGTGGCCCCCCAGGAGTTCGTGATCGATGGCCAGGAAGTCAAAGAGCCCATCGGCATGAGCGGCATGCGCCTGGAAGCCAAGGTGCACATCGTGACCGGCGCACAAAGCGCGGCCGAAAACATCATCAAGTGTGTGCGCCGCTGTGGCCTGGAGGTCGAACAGCTGCTGCTCAACCCGCAATCGTCCAGCCTGGCGGTGTTGTCCGAAGACGAGCGCGAGTTGGGCGTGGTCTGTGTGGACATTGGCGCGGGCACCACCGATGTGGCGATCTTTGCCAACGGGTCCATCCGTCACACGGCGGTGATTCCGATTGCCGGTGACTTGATCACCAGCGACATTGCCATGGCCTTGCGCACGCCGACCAAGGATGCTGAAGACATCAAGGTTGAAAGCGGTTACGCCAAGCAGTTGCTGGCCGACCCGGATGCGCAGGTGGAAGTGCCTGGCCTGGGCGATCGTGGCCCCCGCATGCTGAGCAAGCAGGCGCTGGCCGGCGTGATCGAGCCACGCATCGAAGAAATTTTCTCCCTGGTGCACCAGGTCATCCGCGAGTCGGGTTACGAAGAGGTGTTGTCTTCGGGCATTGTGTTGACGGGCGGCAGCGCCGTGATGCCCGGCATGGTGGAGTTGGGTGAAGACATTTTCCTCAAGCCCGTGCGCCGTGGCTTGCCCAAGTATTCAGGGGGTTTGGCCGACATGGTCAGCCAGCCCCGAGCTGCAACCGTGATGGGTTTGCTGGAGGAGGCACGTCTGGCCCGTTTGCGTGGTTACAAGGTGACCCAAAAGAAAAGTTCTGTGAACAACGCTTTTGGTCGTTTCAAGGATTTCATTGTGGGGAACTTCTGATGAACTGGAAAAAGAAATTTCAGGCCCGCAGCAGCCCCCCCTTGTCACCGCGTCATCGATGTTGACATCTATAAAAACACAAAAAAAGTTCAGTAATTCAGGGAACTTCAGATTTTCAGATTTAGGATAGCACCATGACCATTGAAATGATCCAAACCGAAGAGTTCAACCAAGGCACCCAGATCAAAGTGATCGGGGTCGGCGGCGGTGGCGGCAACGCTGTTGAACACATGATTGAACGCCAGGTGCAAGGCGTCGAGTTCGTCTGTGCCAATACCGACGCGCAAGCGCTCGCACGCAGCGCAGCGCACCGTTTTATTCAGCTGGGTCAAACCGGTTTGGGCGCTGGCAGCAAACCCGAAAAAGGCCGTGAAGCGGCCGAGGCGGCAGAAGCCGACATCCGCGCGGCCATCGAAGGTGCGCACATGTTGTTCATCACCGCAGGCATGGGGGGTGGCACTGGCACAGGCGCTGCACCCGTGATTGCCCGCATCGCCAAGGAGATGGGCATCCTCACCGTGGGCGTGGTGACCAAGCCGTTCGAATTTGAAGGCGGTCGCCGCATGAGCAATGCCGACCAGGGCATGGTCGAGCTCGAAGCCAATGTCGACTCCTTGATCGTGGTCCTGAACGAGAAACTGCTGGAGCTGCCCGGTGGCGAAGACATGACGCAGGACGAGGCGTTTGCCCACGCCAATGACGTGCTGAAAAACGCCGTGGGTGGCATCGCCGAAATCATCAACGTGCCCGGCCATGTGAACGTCGACTTTGAAGACGTGCGCACCGTGATGGGCGAACCCGGCAAAGCCATGATGGGCACAGCGGCCGCCAGCGGTCCTGACCGTGCACGCATTGCCGCTGAGCAGGCCGTGGCCTGCCCGCTGCTTGAAGGCGTGGACCTCAAGGGTGCCCGTGGTGTGCTGGTCCTCATCAGCGCAGCCAAAGGTTCTCTGAAACTCTCCGAGTCCAAGCAAGCCATGAACACCATCCGTGCCTGCGCCTCGGAAGACGCCCATGTGATCTACGGCACGGCCTACGACGAAAGCCTGGGTGACGACATCCGCGTGACCGTGGTGGCCACGGGCTTGTCGCGTCAAGGCGCCCGCCGCACAGCCCCACCGCTGCAGGTGCTGCGCACCGGCACCGACAACGCGCCCTTCATGATGGCAGGACAAGATGCTGTGGCTCCTGCGATGCAGAATGCTGCACCGTTGGCCGGTGGCATGAACACACCGGCTGTCTGGCGCAGCAGCCGCACGCATGCCGCTGCACGCGTGGATGGCATGGCCAACGCCGGCATGGACGACATCGAGATTCCCGCTTTCCTGCGCAAGCAAGCGGACTGATCATCTGAGCTGACGCCCACGTCAATCCACTGAGGCCAGACGGCGTGTCCGTCTGGCTTTTTTCATGGCATGGACGACCTTTGGAGGGGCGCTCGGTTGGGGACATTTCCTTGTCAGCGCAGTACCAAGCGCAGCCCATTAAAATGCCCCCATGCTTGCCCAACGCACCCTCAAAACCCTGACCCAAGCCGTTGGCGTGGGTTTGCACAGCGGCCAGCGCGTCGAGCTGACCTTGCGACCTGCGCCGCCCGACACGGGCATTGTTTTTCGCCGGATCGATTTGCCTGAGCCGGTGGACATTCCCGTGCGTGCCGAGTCGGTGACCGATACCCGCCTGGCCTCGACCATTTCGGTGGGCCAAGCCAAGGTGCACACCGTGGAGCACCTGATGTCGGCCTGCGCGGGCTTGGGCATCGACAACCTGTATGTCGACATCACCGCCGAAGAAGTGCCCATTCTGGATGGCTCGGCTTCTTCTTTCGTGTTTCTCTTGCAAAGCGCGGGCATTGTTGAGCAAAAGGCACTCAAAAAATTCTTGCGTGTTCTCAAGCCAGTGCAGGTGATCGAAGGCGAGGGCGACAACATCAAGTGGGCCCGACTGGACCCCTTTCATGGTTACAAGCTGAGTTTTGAGATCGACTTCAAACACCCTGCGGTCGACTCCACCGGGCAGCAGGTGGTGTTTGACATGTCAGAAGGCATTTATTCCAGGGACATTGCGCGTGCCCGGACTTTCGGTTTTACCAAGGATGTCGAGATGATGCGTGCCAACGGCCTGGCCCTGGGCGGCGGTCTGGACAACGCCATCGTCATGGACGACTACAAGGTGCTCAATGCCGACGGTTTGCGCTACGACGACGAATTCGTCAAGCACAAGATTCTCGATGCCATGGGCGACCTGTACATCGTGGGCAAGCCTTTGCTGGCTGCCTACAGTGCGTTCCGTTCAGGGCATGCCATGAACAACCGCTTGCTGCGTGAGTTGCTGTCGCAACCTGACGCTTACGACATCGTCACCTTTGACAAGTCGAGTCAGGCACCCAAGGGCTTTGCCGCCTTGCAACCGGCCTGGTAAGCGGCACGGAATTCGGTCCTGCAGGGCCGGCTCAGGCGAGCCCAAGTTCCATCAAATCAGCCCCCGTTTTTGGGGCCACAGCACACAGGCAATCGAGGTCATCATCAAGGCCACGGCTGCCCAGTCCTGCCAGTGCAGGATCTCTCCCAGCCACCACGCGCCGCTGAACACGCCCAGCACCGGGATCAGCATCACGCTCAGCGTGGAAGCCACAGGCGGCAGGCTGCGCGCCAGAAAAAACCAGGCGGCATGCGCGAAGCCAAACACCAGCACCGCATTGAAGACGATGGCCAACCAGTTGTGGGCCGAGGGACTGACCCAACGGTCGTTTTCAAAGGCCACCGCCAGCACGGTCATGACCACGGCCGTCATCAGTGTCATCCAGAACGAGATGGCCAAAGTGGGCACCGGCATGCGGGTGCGCCGCAACATCTGCGTGCCCAGTGCCCAGGTGCTGGCGGCCACCAGGGCCAGCAGCACGCCCACGGGTCGTCCGCTCAGGTTCGACAGCTCATGCCAGAGCAGCAACACCACGCCCAATCCCGCTGCGGCCACTCCGGACCAGGACCGTTTGACCAGTGGGTCGCCAAACACCAGCGCACCCAGCACCGCCGAAAAAATCGGCATGGTGTAACCCAAAATCGCAGCGCGTCCGCTCGACAAGGATTGCACCGCGATGATGATCAGGGCGTGCCAGATGAACATGTTGAACACCGCCAGCACCAGCAACTCTTTCCAGTGCGTGCGTGGAATGCGAAAGGGCACCTTCATGGCCAGCAGCGCCAGACCCAGCACCGGCGTGCCCAGCCACAGGCACATCATGCGAAACGTGAGCGGCGGAAAGCCCGTGACGCCCAACTTCATGATCGGCCAGTTGATGCCCCAGATGAGGGTGAGCAAAACGAGGATCGTCCATTGGCGTGAGGAAAGCTTGTGCATGGCTGCATCTTAGACGGGCCTTAAAATCCCGCCATGACCTTCCTCGACATGCTGCGCGCCGCCGAGCGCCAAAACGGCTCCATGCTTTGTGTGGGCCTGGACCCTGAACCCACCAAATTCCCTGCGGGCATGAAGGGCGACGCCAACAAGATCTACGACTTCTGCGCCCGCATCGTGGACGCCACGGCCGACCTGGTCAGCAGCTTCAAACCCCAAATTGCCTACTTTGCCGCGCACCGCGCCGAAGGCCAGTTGGAGCGCCTGATGGAGCACATGCGCCGCGTGGCCCCGCATGTGCCGATCATTCTGGACGCCAAGCGCGGCGACATCGGCAGCACCGCTGAGCAATACGCCAAAGAAGCCTTTGAGCGCTACGGCGCCGACGCTGTGACCCTCTCGCCCTTCATGGGCTGGGACTCGGTGGCACCCTACCTGAAGTACGAAGGCAAAGGTGCATTCCTGCTGTGTCGCACCTCCAACCCCGGTGGCGATGATTTGCAAAACCAGCGCCTGTCTTCGGTGGAAGGCCAGCCGCGCCTGTATGAACACGTGGCCCGTTTGGCTCAAGGCCCCTGGAACCTGAACGGTCAGCTCGGCCTGGTGGTGGGCGCCACCTATCCCGCAGAGATCGAGCGCGTGCGCGAACTCGCCCCCACCGTGCCCCTTTTGATCCCCGGCGTGGGCGCACAAGGCGGTGATGCGGTCGCCACTGTGAAAGCTGGCTGGCGGGCCCATGCCGATGGCAGCAGCGCTGGGTCCATCATCGTCAATTCATCGCGTGCAGTGCTCTACGCATCGAGCGGTGATGACTTCGAGCAGGCTGCGCGGAAAGTCGCGATGCAGACGCGGGACACGCTGGAAGCGGCCAAGGCTTGAAAAGCCTCAGGCCTTAGCCGCCTGCTGGGCTTTGTAAACCAGCTTGCGTGCCATGCTCCAGCGGTGCACTTCGCTGGGGCCGTCATAGACCCGGAAGGCGCGCATGTCCATGAAGATGCGCATGACCGGCGTTTCGGCGGTCACGCCCTGGCCGCCCAGAATTTGCACGCAGCGGTCCACCACGCGCCACTCGGCTTCGGAGCAGGCCACTTTGGCGCGGCTTGATTCAAAGCCGCCTTTTTGGCCTTGGTCGAGCAGCCAGGCGGTGTGCCAGATGTGCAGGCGGGCGGTGTGCAGGTCAATGTCGTTGTCGGCCAGCATGAAGCCCACGCCCTCATGTTCGGCCAGCGGTTTGCCAAAGGCGTGGCGGCGGGTGGCGTAATCGAGCGCGATGTCGTGCGCACGGCGGGCCTGCCCCAGCCAGCGCATGCAGTGTGTCAGGCGAGCGGGTGCCAGGCGCACTTGGGCGTAGCGAAAGCCTTGGCCCACTTCGCCCAGCACATCGCTGGCGGGCACGCGCAAGTTGTCAAAGCGCAGCACACCGTGGCCACCCGTGAAGCAGTTGTCCATGGCGTCCATGCTGCGTTCGAGCTGGATTGCGGCTTTGTCCATGTCGGTCAAAAACATGGTGGCCGAACCGTCTTCCATGCGGGCCATGATGATGGCGTAATCCGCGCCGTCGGCCCCGGTGATGAACCATTTGCGACCGTTGATCAGGTAGTCCTTGCCGTCGCGCACGGCGGTGGTCTTGAGCATCGACGGGTCAGCGCCTGCGCCGGGTTCGGGTTCGGTCATGGCAAAGCACGAGCGCGTAAGGCCTGCCACCTGCGGGCGCAGCCAGTGCTCTTTTTGCGCGGGCGTGGCCACTTCTTCCATCAGGTGGATGTTGCCTTCGTCGGGCGCGTGGATGTTGAGCGCGGTGGGCCCCAGGTTGGAATAACCGGCTTCTTCAAACACCACCGCTTTGGCGATGTGGCTCAGCCCCATTCCACCCATCTCCACAGAGGCGTGGGGCGTGAGCAAACCCGCAGCGCGTGCGCGGGCCACCAGCTCGCGGCGCAGGTCTTCGGACGGGCCGTGCAGGCCGTGGCGCGGGTCGCCTTCCAGCGGGATCACCTGTTCGGCGATGAACTGCCGCGTGCGTTCGCGCAGGGCTGCAATGTCCGGTGGGATATCGAAGTTCATGGTCGCGGTTTCTCAAAGGGTTGATCCGTGTTTCTAGGGGCGATTGGAAAGCCTGCAACGGCCAGACCCTGTCCGGCCTGTGACTGGGTGTCGCCCGGGTGTCTATTTTTGATGTCTTCGTTCGATGTCTTTGGCGACTGTCATTTGCGTGGCATGGGTCAGATCAGTCGGGTGCTAGTCTGCAGGGCATGGGCACAAGACTTGGACATGCCCCTGCCCCAAAAAGGAAACCCATGAAGCTCTACACCGCCCACCGCGCCCCCAGCCCCCGCCGGGTGCTGATGTTTTTGGTCGAGAAAAACATCACCGGCATCGAGATGGTCAACCTGGACCTGAACGGCGGCGAGCACCGCCAGCCTGACTATTTGGCCAAAAGCCCGCTGGCCAAGGTGCCTGCGCTGGAGCTGGACGACGGCCGGGTGATCACCGAGACGCGGGCGATTTGCACCTTGCTGGAGGGCCGCTACCCCGAGCCCAACCTGATGGGCGTGGACGGTGACGAACGCGGCTTCATCGAGATGGCCGACCGGCAGGTGGAGCTGTATTTGTTGGGCGGCATCGCCAACGCGATCCGCCACAGCCACCCGGGCTTGGCGGCTTTGGAGAAGCCGCAGTTCCCCGAGTTCGGCCGTTCACAAGCCGAGAAGGTGCGTGACGTGGCGCGGGGTTTTGACCAGCGGCTGCAAAGTCAGCCGTGGATGGCGGGTGAACGCTTCACCATCGCCGACATCACCGCGTTTTGTGCGCTGGAGTTTGCGCGGGGCCTGATGAAGTTCGTGCCCGGTGACGAAGGCATGAGCGCCTTGCAGGCCTGGCGTGACCGCATGAACGAGCGGCCGAGCGCCAGGGCCTGAGGGCAGACGGACGCAGACGCTTTAGACCACGCCTTGGGCCAACATCGCATCGGCCACTTTCACGAAACCGGCGATGTTCGCGCCGTCGATGTAGCTCACGCTGCCGTCGCTGCGCTTGCCATACTTCAGGCAGGCGCCGTGGATGTTTTGCATGATGACCAGCAGGCGGGCGTCCACTTCTTCGCGGCTCCAGGACAGGCGCAGGGCGTTCTGGCTCATCTCCAGACCGGAGGTGGCCACGCCACCGGCGTTGCTGGCCTTGCCGGGTGCGTACAGCACGCCAGCGGCTTCGAAGGCCTTGGCCGCTTCGATGGTCGAGGGCATGTTGGCGCCTTCGGCCACGCAGACCACGCCGTTGGCGATCAGGGTCTTGGCATCGTTCTCTTGCAGTTCGTTTTGCGTGGCGCAGGGCAGGGCCACATCGACCTTGACGTGCCAAGGCGTTTTGCCGGCTTCGAAGCGGGCGCCGACCAGCTTGGCGTAATCGTTGACGCGGCCATAGTCGTGGTTTTTGACCTTCATCAGGATGGCGAGTTTTTCGGGGGTGAAGCCGTCTTCATCGACCACGGTGCCACTCGAATCGGACACGGTCACGACCTTGGCACCCAGGGCCATGGCTTTTTCGACCGCGTATTGCGCCACGTTGCCCGAGCCCGACACCGACACGCGCAAACCTTGGAAGCTCTTGCCGCGGGTCTTGAGCATTTCGTCGGCAAAGTAGACGGTGCCGTAGCCGGTGGCTTCGGGGCGGATCAACGAGCCGCCAAAGCTCAGGCCCTTGCCGGTGAACACGCTGGCGGCGCTGTTCGAGAGTTTTTTGTACATGCCTGCGATGAAGCCGACTTCGCGGCCACCTACACCGATGTCACCCGCTGGCACATCGGTGTCGGGGCCAACATGGCGGAACAACTCGGAGGCGAAGGCTTGGCAAAAGCGCATGACTTCGCCTTTGCTCTTGCCTTTGGGGTCGAAGTCGGAGCCGCCCTTGCCGCCGCCCATGGGCAGGGTGGTCAGCGCGTTCTTGAAGGTTTGCTCGAAAGCCAAAAACTTGAGCACCGACAGGTTGACCGAGGGGTGAAAACGCAGGCCGCCTTTGTAGGGGCCAATGGCCATGCTGTGCTGGATGCGGTAGCCCTTGTTGACTTGCACGCGGCCTTTGTCGTCCACCCAGCACACGCGGAACATGACCACGCGCTCGGGTTCGACCAGGCGCTCCAGCAAAGCTTGTTCGGCATATTGGGGGTGCTGCTCGATGAAGGGCCAGAGGCTGTCCATGACCTCGGAGACCGCCTGCATGAATTCGGGTTGGCCGGGGTTGCGGTCGTTGACCGTGGCGAGAAACTGGGCTAGGCTGCCTGTTGTCATGGATGCTCCGTTTGAGTGCGTTTTGTGAAGGGAATATGAATTTTCCCACACTGAAATCCCTGTTTTTGAGCATCAATCGCCTTTTTTGGGCGAATGCACACAAGCTCAGGGATTGATTTGCATCAATTCGGTGCGACCTGGGCGTGCCTGGCGGCCCATCTGCGGACCGCCAAGCCGGGCCGGATCAGCTGAACACGCCGCCGTATTCCTTGCGCAGGTCGTTCTTTTGCACCTTGCCGGTGCCGCCCACGGGCAGGGATTCGAGGAACACCACATCGTCAGGCACCCACCACTTGGCCACCTTGGTGGCCAGGAAGTCGAGGATTTCCTGCTTTTCGACGCTTTGCCCGGGCTTGCGCACGATGAACAGCAGTGGGCGCTCGTCCCACTTGGGGTGCTTGACGCCAATGACCGCCGCCATGGCCACCGCGGGGTGGCCGATGGCGGCGTTTTCCAGGTCGATCGAGCTGATCCACTCGCCCCCGGTCTTGATCACGTCTTTGGTGCGGTCGCGGATTTGCATGGTGCCGCTCGCGTCGATGGTGGCGATGTCGCCGGTGGGGAACCAGCCATCCACCAGCGCGGTTTTGTCGGCCTTGTAGTAGCGCTCCACGATCCACTGGCCGCGCACCATCAGCTCGCCCTGCGATGTGCCGTCGCGGGGCAAGGTGACACCGTTTTCATCGACGATCTTGATTTCGATGCCCGAGACGGTTTTGCCTTGTTTGGCCACGATGGCGTGTTGTTCGGCTGCTGGCTTTTGGCGGTCGGCGCGGCTCAGGTTGCTCATGGTGGCCACGGCGGTGGTCTCGGTCATGCCCCAGCCGTGGCGCACTTCCACGCCGTAGTTGTCCATGAACTTGGCGATCAGCGCCATGGGCATGGCCGAGCCGCCCACGCAGGTGCGCCGCATGCTGGTGAAGCGCAAATGGTTTTGTTCTGCATGCTGGATCAGGCCCATCCAGATGGTGGGCACGCCCGCGCTGATGGTGACCTGCTCGGCCTCCATCAACTCAAACAGGCTGGGGCCGTCGAGTTTGGGGCCTGGCAAAACCAGCTTGGTGCCAGCCACCAGCGCGGCATAGGGGATGCACCAGGCATTGATGTGGAACATGGGCACCACAGGCAGAACAGTCTCTTGCGTGGACAAGCCCAGCACATCGGGCAGGCAGGCGGTGGTGGCGTTCATCACGATGGCGCGGTGCGTGTACAGCACGCCCTTGGGGTTGCCCGTGGTGCCCGAGGTGTAGCACAGGGCCGCGCCCGTGTTCTCGTCCAACTCGGGCCAGTTGAAGGTGTCCGGCTGGCCGGTGATCAGGTCTTCATAGTTCATCACGTTCACGCCCTCGATGGCGGGCGTGTTGGCGGCATCGGCCAAGCACACCCAGGCGCGGACCTGGGGGCAATGCGCGGCAATGCCTTTGACCAGCGGCGCGAAGGTGGCGTCAAACAACACCACCTCGTCTTCGGCATGGTTGATCACATAGATCAGCTGCTGGGGGTGCAGGCGCGGGTTGCAGGTGTGCATGACCATGCCGCTGCCCGAGACGGCGTAGTACGCCTCCAGGTGGCGGTGGTTGTTCCAGGCGATGGAGCCGACCGCGCTGCCTGCTTTCAGGCCCATCTGCGCCAATGCGTTGGCCAGCTGGCGCGAACGATTGGCTGCATCGGCATAGGTGTAGCGATGCAAGGGGCCGTGCGTCTCGCGCGAAACGATGTCCTGGTCACCGAACTGGGCGGCGCCGTGTTCGAGGATGCCCGAAATGAGCAGGGGGCGATTCATCATGAGGCCGGGTTGGGGCATGGTTTTTGTCTCCTGAAAGTCAATGATTTTTGTAGGTCGGTGGCTTTAGCCCCGACATGGCTGGTTTGGCGACAGGTCCATGTCGGGGCTGAAGCCGCCGACCTACCTGATGGACAGCAGCGCCGCGTCAGGCGGTCCAAAGTCTGAAGTCTAGCTTGTGAAGATGCCCGTGGCACCCTCTTGAAAAGAGGGTGCTTTTGAAAACAGCACTCAGATCACGTAACCGCCATTGGGGCTGATGACCTGACCGACCAGGTAATGGTCTTGCGCCGCCAGAAACACGGCCACATTGGCGTATTCCTCGGGGCGGCCGAGCCGTCCGCTGGGCACCATCTGGTAGAGGCTGTTTTTCTGGGCTTCGCTGGCGCTGGCCAGGTACGACTCGAAGGGTGGTGTGAGCACGCCGCCGCAGGCGATGGCGTTGACGTAGATGTTGGCACCGGCCACATCCAGAGCCGTGGTTTTTGTCAGGCTGATGACGCCCGCCTTGGTGGCCGAATAGCCTGGGCTGTGCAGGCTGCCTGCGCCCAGGCCGGCAATGGACGCAATGTTGATGATGCGCCCCGACTTTTGGGGCTGCATGAAGCGCAAGGCCGCACGCGTGCAATAGAACACACCGTGCATGTTGACGCCCCACCACTTGAGCCAGTCCTCGTCAGACAGCGAGGCCACGATGCCCAGCGCTTGGCGAGGCATGGGTGTGGTCATGTAGGCGTAATGCAGGTTGCGCCTTTCGGTCTCGGCAGGCGAGCTGGGGATGCGCGCCGCGTTGTTGACCAGCACATCCACCGTGCCAAAGCGCTGCCCGGCCTGGGCAAACATGCGGTCCACCGCTGCGCTGTCAGACACATCGCATTCGAGCGCCAGGCAGTCTGCCCCCAGGGCCTGCACCGCCGCTTGCGTGGTGTGCAGGGCCTCCTGGTTCACGTCGCAAATCACCAGCGATGCGCCTTGCCGGGTCATGGCCTGGGCGATGGTGCCGCCCAAGCCCAAACCGGCCCCGGTGACCAGCACCACTTTGCCTTGCAGTTGCATGAAAATGTACTCGGGCTTGTAGTTGACCGACTTGAGCATGGCGCCCACCGACTCGTAGTCCTCCTGCAGGCTTTTGGCCATCTGCTCGGGCGTGGGTGGGTTCTGGGTGTTCACGTTCAGGCCCACGGCCATCAGGCGGTCACGCACGGCCGGAGTGGCCAGGGCCTTGAGCGTTTCTTCACGGATGCGCTTGAGGGCGGCATCTGGGTGGCCGGGCACAGCCCACAAACCCAGCCAGGCGGTGCGTGTCATGTCCTTGAAGCCCAGCTCGGCCAGGGTCGGCACATCGGGCAACACATGCGAACGCTGGGGCGATGTGACCGCAAAGGCACGCAACTTGCCCCCCTTGATGTTGGGCACCGAGGTGGGCAAACCGTCAAACATGAACTGGACCGAGCCACCCATCACGTCTTGTAGTGCGGGAGGCGAGCCTTTGTAGCCCACATGGTTCATGTCCAGGCCCGCCAGTTTGTTGAGCTGCAGACCCAACACATGCGACAGGGTGCCCGGCGTGTAAGACGCGAAGTTGATCTTGCCCGGATTGGCCTTGACGTAGGCAATCATTTCTTTCAGATCCTTGGGTGGCAGTGAGGCGTTGCCCACCAGCACCAGGCCACTGCCTGCCAACTCCACCAGGGGCTTGAGGTCCTTGAAGGGGTCGTATTTGGGCTTGATCGAGTGAGGCAGCTCGGTCACCAGTGCATTGACCGACAGCAAATAGGTGTGGCCATCCTTTGGCGCGGACAGCATGGCGTCCATGGCAATGGCACCGCCTGCACCGGGCTTGTTGTCCACCACCACCGGCTGGCCCATGCTGGTGGATACGGCGTTGCCCACCAAGCGGGCAATGATGTCGGCCGTGCCGCCTGCTGGCGCGCCGACCACGATCTTGATGGGGCGGTCAGACAGGGGTTGTGCTTGCACACCGAGGCTGAAAACACCGAGTGCCAGACCCAGCGAAAGCAAGGCACGGCGATGTGTGGACAGAGCAAAGTACGGTTTTTTCATGGTTGTCTCCTGGGGTTATCGGTTTTAGAGCAAGCGGTCTGGGTGTGGCGAATCGGGGTGCCGCGTTCACCGGGGCGGCGGTTGGGCGTGTAGCCCAAGCGAGTTAAGGTGTCGTCGGTGTCTTTGTAGAACTTACCGATCTGGTAAATCTCTCGGGCTTCGTCGCCGTTGGCAATGTCTCGGTTGAGCAGGCGGGCCTGCTTGACCATGTGCTCGATTTGTTGGACAGATGTCATGCGTTCGCGGTGCGGGCCATTGAGCGTGTCTTCAATGCCGCAGCGCACATGCAAACCCAGGGCGATGGCCATGGCGGTCATGGGGTAGACATGGCGGTTCAGGGTTTCGAGGGTGAGCACGGCACCATCGGGCACGCGGCGCACGAACTCCAGCATGTCGGCCGGGTTCAGACCAGCCAGGCTGCCGCCAATGGCGACGTAATTGAGAATCAGCGGGCCGTTGTAGTGGCCACGGCGGATCAGGCGCTCCACCGATTCGAGCTGATGGACATGGCCCAGCATGAAGTGCGGCTGAATGCCTGCAGCCACCAGACGGCGGATGTGTTCCGTGTACCAGCTGGGGGTGGACGGAACAACCATGTCCTGGTAAGCCGCTTGCAGCTGCGGGTTCTCGAAAGACGTGCCGGTGAAGTCGCCGTCCATCATCAGGTCCATGATGTTCATCTGGCTGGTGTTCACAGCCACGGTCACTTGATCGGGTTTGGGGTTCAGGTCGGCCAGCATGTGACGCGTGTCGTCCGACAGCCATTTGGCGGCCTGGCCATCGTCTTCGGGCGCAAAAGAAATCGAGCCGCCGACTTGCAGCACCATTTTGGGCACCGCTTCGCGCAGGCGGGCCAGCATCTCGTTGAACATGGACAGGCGCTTGCTGCCCTTGCCATCGGCTTCGCGCACATGCACATGCAGCACGGTGGCACCCGCGTTGTAGCAGTCCACCGCTTTCTGGATTTGCTCATCCATGGTGACCGGGATGTCGCTGCTGTCGCCGGGCACCCACTGGGGGCCATAAGGCGCGACCTGGATCACGAGTTTTTGCTGGTTCTCGGGCAAGAGGGCGTCGTCGAGGAAATGCATGGTGAGGGTCCTTTTGAAAGTTCGATTCAGGTGGGGGTTTGCTGGCGTGCGGCCACTTCTTCGAGCAGGATGGGCGCGCCCATGCTCATGGTGTGGATCCCCAGCACCGAGGTCAGTTGCAGCACCGCAGCGATTTCTTCGAAGGTCACGCCCAACTCCAGCGCCTTGCGGATGTGGGTGCGCACGCCGGGGGCGTACATGTGGGTGCAGGAGGCATCGACCGCAATGGCGATCAATTCGTAGGTCTTGGGGTCCAGTACATGCTTGCCATGCAGGCCCATGTTCAGGAACTTTTCCATCCAGACCTTGTCGATCTCGGCGATCGGGTCCCAGTTCGGGTTCCAGTAACCGTTGGCGTGCAGTGCATCGCTGATGGGCGTGGGGGATGGCTGGGCGGTGTCGGGTGTGGACATGTGCGTGTGGTGTTTTGAATCAGAGCCCAGTATTCAAAAAACGCAGGCTGTTCAATTGACAAAATGGGACATTGAATTACCATTTTGGGACTTTACGGGAAACCCCTATGTCCACCTTGATCCGCAGCGCCAGCCTGACCAACTTCACGGAAATTGCGCAGCAGTGCGGCCTGGATCCTTTGGCTTTGGTGCGGGCGGTGGGCCTGCCCGCCAAGTGCCTGAGCGATCCGGACTTGAAGGTGGACACCCACATGGTGGTGCGTTTGCTGGAGATGGCGGCCCGCGATGCGAGGGAGCCTGCATTCGGCTTGCGCATGGGGGAGTCGCGTCGGCTCTCCAATCTGGGGCCTTTGGGCTTGCTGCTGCGCGACGAGCCGACCTTGCGCCATGCCCTCGACGCCATCGTTCGTCATATCCGTGTGCACAACGAAGCCTTGGTGATTCAAGTCGAGGAAGTGGACCCCTTGGTCTTGATTCGCGAGGAGTTTGCGATTGAACTTTCCGAATCTCGGCGACAGGCGGCAGAGTTGGCCATGGCCGTGACCTACCGAATCTTGAGTCTTTTCATGGGTGCCACATGGCGTCCACGACTGGTTTGCTTCTCGCACAGTGCGCCCGCCCATCGCGCGATACACCACCGAGTTTTTGGCGACCAGGTGGCCTTCAACCATGAGTTCAATGGTTTGCTGTGCAACCAGTCAGACCTGGACCAACCCAACCCCAGTGCCGATCCGGTGATGGCGCGTTACGCGCAGGAGTTGGTGACATCCAAGGCCGTGGGTGGGCCCTCTTTCGCTCATCAGGTGCAACAACTCATTTTGCTATTGCTGCCCTTGGGCCAATGTACCGCCGACGTGGTCGCGCAACATCTGGACTGCGATCGCCGAACCATCACGCGAAGGCTTTCAGCAGAGAACACAGGGTTCCACCAGTTGGTCGATGAGCACCGCCGCCGCATCGTGAGGCAATATGTGCAGGACAAATCCAGACCTCTGGCGCAGGTGTCGAGTTTGTTGGGGTTTTCGGCACCCAGCGCATTTTCGCGATGGTACCGAGACCAGTTTGGTGCCCGAGCGCGTGATGCTTGAGCACGCCGAGTTCTCCGATGGGATGTCACATCACAGCAGCGCCGCGTACACGAGGTCGCGGAACAAAGGCCGATAGTAGTCTCTTTGGTTGGGCGCCTGAATCATCAGCATGGCATACATATCCAGCGCCGGGTCCACAAAGAAGGTGGTGCCCGCGATGCCGCCCCAGTAATAGAGGCCCACCGAGCCGGGCACGGGCGCCAGGCCCAAATGGGTGCGCACCGCAAACCCAAGACCAAAGCCGTGACCGGGGGGCAGCAGCGTGCCATCGGCCGGTATGCCGCCCAGGTGGTCGGCGGTCATGTAGTCCACCGTGTGCGGACCCAGCAGGCGCACACCGTTCAGCTCACCCCGGTTGCGCAAGCACTGCAAAAAGCGGGTGTAGTCCAGCGTGGTGGACATGAGGCCACCGCCGCCGCCCTCCATGGCGGGCACTTGGCGGGGGTCGAGCACTTTCATGGGCACGCCGCCATCGGGGTCGTGCGCAAAGGGCTCGGCAATGCGGTGGTGGTGTTCGGGTGGCACAGCAAAGCCGGTGTCCACCATGCCCAGCGGGCCAAAAATTTCTGTTTGAAGGAAAGCGCCCAAGCCTTGCCCGCTGACCACCTCGACCAAGCGGCCCAGCACATCGGTGGCGCGGCTGTAGGCCCACACGCTGCCGGGCTGAAACTGCAGTGGCATGGCCGCCAGGGCTTGAGAGAACTCGGCGTTGGTGCGCTCGCGTGAGGCGATCTTGACTTGCCCGTATTGCTGCTGCACGGGCGAGGTGCCCAAAAATTCATAGGTCAGCCCCGCCGTGTGGCGCAGCAGGTCTTGCACCGTGGCCTCTTGCTTGACCGGCTCCAGCCCATGGGCGGTGGCGACCTGCTGCTTGGCATATTCAGGCAACCAGCGGCTGACCGGGTCGGAGAGCAGCAACTGGCCACGCTCGACCAGCATCATCACCGCCACCGACACGACCGGCTTGGTCATCGAGTAGATGCGGAAGATGCTGTTGATCTGCATGGGCGTGCCCGTGGCCGGGTCTTGCTGGCCCACGGCCTCCAGCAGGGCCATCTGCCCGCGCCGGGCGACCATGGCCACAGCCCCCGGCAACCTGCCCCTGGCCACTTCGCGGCGCAGCACGTCCATCAGGCGCTGCGTGCGCTCGGGGCACAAGCCCACGTCAGCAGGGTGGGCTT
>Ga0255126_1000070_pt1 | contig 38025 bp, 39 predicted proteins | sample Law_Miss_RepA_8d_FD_188556 | JGI IMG/M metagenome (GOLD analysis project Ga0255126, IMG submission 188556) | Freshwater microbial communities from St. Lawrence River, New York, United States - Law_Miss_RepA_8d | ecosystem: Environmental > Aquatic > Freshwater > River | place: USA: New York... | reverse complement strand
ATACTCAGCACTTCGCCTAGCTGGTCGCGATGTGTATCAGAGAGAAGGTTGTGTTGGTTGTCATTCACAACATATTCGCACTTTGCGTTCAGAAACCGAGCGTTATGGCCCATATTCTGTGGCCGGCGAATCTGTGTTTGATCGCCCATTCTTATGGGGTTCAAAGAGAACGGGTCCTGATTTAGCGCGAGTTGGCGGACGTTATTCTGATGATTGGCATCGCATTCATTTGCGCAATCCTCGTGATGTTGTGCCCGAATCCAATATGCCTGCTTATCCATGGTTGGCGAAAGCGCCAGCCAGTAATGTCGGTGATATTTCTGCGCACATGAGAGCCATGAGCCGTTTGGGCGTTCCTTACACGGAAGAAGAAATTTCTAATGGACCGAAAGAGCTAGAAGGCAAGACTGAGGAAGATGCCTTAATTGCTTACTTGCAAGGTTTGGGAACCAATCGCCGTGCGGTTGATCCTGTGAAAACAACAGCAACTCAGTAATTTCAAATAAGAGATAGCAATGGAAAATATCGTGCCGTATCTATCAGCCACATCGACCATTTTGGGTTTGGTGTTTTTTGTGGGCATCGTTTGGTGGGCATGGTCTGCTAATCGACGTGCTGCTAATGATGAGTCAGCACAATTGCCATTCAATCTCCCAGATGAATACAAGAAGGAAAAGAAGGATCAATCATGAGTGATTTTTTCAGTAGTGGGTGGGGCATTTATATTGCGCTTGTAACGGGCGTAGGCATCATTTGGTGCCTGTATCTCTTGTTCTCGCAACGCAAAACCAATGTGACCTATGAAGCTGACGGTTCAGTAGCAGATACTGGTCATGTTTGGGATGGTGATTTACGTGAACTGAATAACCCTCTACCACGTTGGTGGATGTGGATGTTTGTGCTTTCATGTGTTTTTGCCATCGTTTATTTGGTTTTGTACCCTGGTATGGGTACCTATGAAGGCTCCTTGGGTTACACCACGCGTAACGCACATGAAGCATCTGTGGTTCAAGCAAATCAGCAATTAAAGCCGGTGTACGCTAAATACATGAGCATGGATGTAAAGCAAGTAGCAGCTGATCCTGCTGCGCGTGAAATGGGGCAACGTCTTTTCTTGAACCATTGTGCTCAATGTCATGGATCTGATGCTGGTGGCTCTAAAGGCTTTCCTAATTTGGCAGACACTGATTGGTTGTATGGTGGTGATACGCAAGATATCAAGCAAACATTGATTGGTGGTCGTGCAGGTGTGATGCCTGCTTTTGCTCATCTAGAAAGTGCTCAGGTTTCAGATGTGGCTAACTATGTGCGCAGCTTATCTGGTTTGGCAGCCGATCAAATCAAGGTAGGTCGTGGCGCTGAAGTTTATAAAGCCAATTGCGCAGCTTGTCATGGTGCTGAAGGTAAGGGCATGGCTGCCATGGGTGCACCTAACTTGACCGATAAAGTTTGGTTGTATGGTGGATCAGAGGCAACCATTGTTGAAACAGTTTTAAAAGGACGTAACGGCATGATGCCAGCGCACGAAACTATTTTGACGCCAGAAAAAATTCATTTATTAACGGCCTACGTTTGGGGTTTATCCAACGTAAAAGATAAAAACAGCAAATAATGGCCAATGACTTTTTAGCAGACGAGGGTGGCTCACAGAACACGGTTGAGCTTTCTCTCTACGAAGTAAGACGCAAAATTTACCCCCGCTCAGTGAGTGGGGTTTTTGCCAAGTGGCGCTTGATATTAGTTCTTGCGACACAAATATTGTTTTATGGCCTACCTTGGGTACAGTGGAATGACCGTCAGGCGGTTTTATTTGACTTGGTGTCCCGTAAGTTTTATATCTTCGGTTTGGTTCTTTGGCCGCAAGACATTATTTATCTAACTCTTTTACTGATCCTTTCAGCTTTAGCACTTTTCTTATTTACAGCTGTGGCTGGTCGTTTGTTCTGTGGATACGCCTGTCCCCAAACTGTCTACACAGAAATATTCATGTGGATAGAGCGCAAGGTTGAAGGTGATCGTTTTGCGCGGATTCGTTTAGATGGTGAAGATTGGCCATGGAGTTTCCATAAATGGCGCATCAAAATCACCAAACATTTTTTATGGATTTTGATTGCACTGTGGACTGGATTTACTTTTGTTGGTTATTTCACGCCTATCAAGGTATTGAGTGCCGAGCTGATTGCTTTCACTTTGGGACCTTGGCAAGCATTTTGGCTGCTTTTCTATAGCTTTGCTACTTGGGGTAATGCTGGTTTCATGCGAGAGCAAGTATGTAAGTACATGTGCCCGTATGCACGCTTTCAAAGCGTGATGGTTGATAAAGATACATTTGTTGTTACTTATGACAAAACTCGTGGTGACCCACGGGGTGGTCGTGCAAAAGCGGCCAATCACAAAGAGCTTGGTTTGGGTGATTGCGTGGATTGCAGTATCTGTGTTCAGGTATGTCCAACAGGCATCGATATTCGTGATGGCTTGCAATACATGTGCATTGGTTGTGGTGCTTGTATAGATGCCTGCGATCAAGTGATGGACAAGGTTGGTTACGACAAAGGCTTGATCCGATACACATCTGAACGCGCCATGCTTGAACACATGGATAACAAGAAAGCAAGACATTACATTTTTAGACCACGAGTCCTGGTTTATCTCGGGATCATGTCTGTGTTGTTGATAGCGTTTGCCAGCTCGGTATTTTTGCGCAACCCTCTGCGAGTCGATGTGATGCGCGATCGAGGTGCTTTGGCTCGTGAAGTTGAAGGTACCAAGATAGAAAACGTTTACCGCTTGCAAATCATGAACTCTTCTGAAAACCCAATGAATGTCAGCATTGTTGCCACTGGTTTGCCGGGCATGCAAATTTTAAGTTCTCAGGGCAAGGAAATCAATGAGCTTATTGTGAATCCATCAAGCAATCTGTTAATACCAGTGAAGGTCAGAGTAGCTATTGAAGACGTTAAAGCAGGTACTCACCCAATTAATTTTGATATTGAAGCAACTGAGAGTGGACCCAACGCCTCTAAAACTCTAAGAGTGCGTGACGAGAAATCTAGTTTTATTGTGCCTAGATAAGAGTAAGCGTAAGAGTAAGAGTAAGAGACAAGAGTAAGATTTAAAGCTAAAAGCTGGAGCAGGTAAAGGAGACTTTATGTCAAAAGATTTAGATACCAAACCTTGGTGGAAGCAGTTATGGCCATGGTTGATCATCAGTGGTCCAGCAATTGGTGCGATTGGTGCGGCCATCACTATTTGGTTTGCTTTCACGCAAGACGTTGATCAAACGATCCGCGAAGGTGTTGTTAAACAAGGTTTAAAAATAGAGCAGGTGACCAAATGAAGTGTCGTTTATGGATGTGGATTTTATGGCCAGCTTTCTTGGTGGCCGGCATTGCTGAGGGAATATTTTTTACCTTGGTGCATCCAGAGGATTTGGTATTTTTAGATCAACCAATTCATGCATCTAAAGAAGCAATCTACACCGTTGGTTTCTTTGCTTTTTGGTTGTTATGTGCTCTTTCAAGTGCACTCACCATTTACATCTTGCCTGGATCGGTGTGTGATCTCAATGAAAAAGCAGATAATAGTTTGCTTTAAACAACCAGATAATTCAATTGGACCAAATAAAAAAGCAGCTTAAAGCTGCTTTTTTATTGAGTGTGAGTTGCGCAATGAATAGCTCTTGATTTGCCAGCCAATTCTAGTAAACCATCCATGTCAATTAACTTGATGTGACGTTGCTTGATTTGAATCAGGCCTGATTCAGTGAAGCGTGAGAATAATCTGCTCACTGTTTCTAATTGAATACCTAAATAGCTGCCTATCTCTTCGCGACTCATGCGCAAGTGATACTCACTGGGTGAGTAACCTCTGGCTGCAAGACGGTCTGAAAAATTCAATAAGAAGCTGGCTAGGCGTTCTTCAGCTCGCAGGCTTCCCAAAGAAAGTAGGTGGCGTTGATCTTGAGTTAATTCTTTACTCAAGATGCGGTGAAATTGATGTTGTAAGGATGGAATTTGTCTTGCTAAGATTTCGAATTCATTAAATTTAACAATGCATGCTTCACTATCCTCTAAGGCAATGGCATTTGATTGGTATTGATTATTACCAATGCCATCTAAGCCCAGCATTTCTCCTGGAAGATGAAAGCCTGTGATTTGTTCACGACCATCTGGAAGGGTGTATTCAGTTTTAAGGGTGCCAAACTTGATACCGTACACGGCCGTCAAAGTATCGCCTTGACGGTACAAGGCATCACCTTTTTTTAAGCGGACGCGTTCAGTGACCAGAGAATCAATTTTGCCAATTTCTTCTTGATTCAGACCAACGGGCAGGCAAAACTGTCCTAAAACGCAAGTTGAGCATTTGTTGGCTGATTCGGAAGTAGGGATACGATTCATGGTTGTTTGCTTTATATCAATGCAGTTGCAGAGAACACATTGGTACTATTCTATAACTTCACACCCAACAATACCACTTAGGAATTATCAGTAAGTATGGTCACATCAACATTATTTTTGACAATATTTATTGGTGCCTTGGTCAGTGGTTGGCATTGCGCTCTGATGTGTGGAGGCATTGCTGCTGGTTTAGAGCGTGCCAAGCAAAATCCTACAGCAGGGGCAAATATTGCCACTTTGCGTTTTATTTCCAGAAAACAACTCATCTATGAGCAGTTTTTGACTCATATAGGCAGAATAACAAGTTATGTTTTGTTGGGTATTTTGGCGGGAACTTTGGGTTTTCCACTCTGGCAGCAAGGTTGGATGCCAGTTCAAAGGTCATTATTTGCGGTTGCAGCACTGATTTTTTTATTCCAAGGCTATCTTATCTTGACTAAAAATAAGTCTAAAACCTCTTCGTGGGAGGTTTGGCTCAACACAAAAACCGCTGCCTTATGGTCAAAACTATCCAAATCACTTCAACAATCAGGTCAAAAACCACACTTTTTGGTGGGTCTGGTATGGGGTTTGGTCCCCTGTGGGTTGATTTATAGCATCTTGCCTTTGGCTTTTTTATCCGGGGATGGTATCTCAGGAGGCTTATTAATGCTGGCCTTTGGATTAGGGACATTGCCCAACCTTTTGCTGATCACTGGGTTTTCAGCGCGCTTGGCAGCTTGGGGTCATCAGGCTTGGACGCGTTATATAGCTGCAGGCTTAATGATATTTACAGGACTGTTTGGTCTTTATAGGGCCTTCACCTTGCCTGATGCACTTCTCAAAGGCGGTTTTTGCATTGGCTGAAGTTTGAATTACAATACCATCCTAGTTGGTTAAATAATAATGATGTGATTTCTGGTATCTCTTAGCCAGACATCCTTAACCCAAATATAAACAGATTCCCTTTTTAAATTTATGACTCCTGAACAGCTCAAGCTGGTGCTTGAAACTGCACTCTTATGTGCAGATGAACCCATGACAATGAACGATTTGCGTCGTTTGTTTCTAGAAGAACTTTCTGTAGAAGAGTTGAGTGAGGCTTTATCTCAGATTCAGGCAGATTGGTCAGACAAGGGCATGGAGCTTTTAGAGCTCGCAACTGGCTGGCGCTTTCAAAGTCGTTTATCGATGCGCGAGTATTTGGATCGCTTGACACCTGAGAAGCCACCGAAGTACTCAAGAGCTGTGATGGAAACTTTGGCCATCATCGCTTATCGTCAACCAGTGACGAGAGGTGAGATTGAAGAGATTCGTGGTGTGACTGTGAGCTCAAATGTGGTGAAACAGTTAGAAGATCGCGGTTGGATTGAAGTAGTAGGTCATAAAGACACCGTCGGACGTCCTGGTCTATACGCCACAACGCGCCAATTTTTAAATGATTTAAGTTTGACCACTTTGCAAGAATTACCAATGCTCGATGATGCTTCAGCTCAAGCTGAATCTGTGGCTCAGCGGGTCATGGAGTTTGAAGGTGAACCTATAGCTGCTCCTGAAGGTGTCTCAGACGTGACCGACGTGGCTGATACATCTGCTCCGTCAGTTGATGCTGAAACAGATGCTACTGATGAGCAAACTAATAACGAAAAAACTAATGACTAGTCCTGAATTTGAATCTGAACAGCCCGCCAAGATAGATGGGCAAGAGGCTGGTGAAAATAGCGAGACTCGACCAAAAAGAACCAGTCGCAGCCCCTACAACAAGGGTCGTGGCAGACGTCCACGCGATGAAAATGCATCTGCTGGTGATCAGCCTGCAGGAGAAAATCAAGTGACTCAAGCAAGTTCGGGTGAAGAGCCTGTAAGTGAGGGTGAGTCAGCAGCAAGGCCTCCTCGCGGGCCGCGCCCTCCAAGAGGTGATCGTGGTGATAAATTTGCCAGAGGCCCTAGAAACAAAGGTAATAACGGTGAGCGAGGTGATAGAACAAATCACCCATCACGTCATCAAGAAGCCAAAGCCAGTCCAGTCAGTGAAGAAAGCCAAGCTTTGTTCGCATCGGTGGTTTCTGGAGAATTTGATGCAACATTGGACACCCCGGAAGTTGAAACTGAAGTAACTCATGACATGGTTGCTCAGACATTGGCTGAGTTGGAAACTGAGTCTCATTCATCTGAATCAGAAACAAAAGAAGCTCAAGCTGAAGAAGATGCAATGCCAGGTTTGCAGTTTTCTAGCGTTGACGAACTGCCATTGAGCTTGCGTGATGAAGTTTGGTCCGATCTTGATGATGTCGATGAAGAAGGTTTCGACGAAGACACCGTTAAGTTACACAAAGTATTAGCTGATGCTGGCATGGGCTCTCGCCGTGACATGGAAGACCTGATCATTCAGGGTCGAGTTTCTGTGAACAGTATGCCGGCGCACATTGGCCAACGTGTTGGACCAACTGATCAAGTCAAAATCAATGGCAAGATGGTTCATCGCAAGATTCAAACAAAACCACCGCGCGTGATTCTTTATCACAAGCCAGCCGGTGAGATTGTCAGTCAGTCAGATCCTGAAGGGCGTCCAACTGTGTTTGATCGTTTACCAAAGGCCAAACAAGGTCGTTGGATCGCAGTGGGTCGTTTGGACTTTAATACCGAAGGCTTGTTGTTGTTCACCACATCTGGTGAATTAGCGAATCGCTTGATGCACCCGCGCTATGGCGTTGAGCGTGAATACGCGGCACGTATTTTGGGTGACTTAGAGCCTGAGCAAGAAAAGCTCTTAAAAACAGGTATTAATTTAGATGATGGTGTTGCTAAATTCTTACGCTTGGTCAGTGGTGGCGGAGAGGGTGCTAACCGTTGGTACCACGTTGCTTTGACAGAAGGTCGCAACCGTGAAGTCCGCCGCATGTTTGAGGCAGTTGGCCACATTGTGTCTCGTTTGATTCGAACACGTTATGGCTTATTTGTTTTGCCACCAAGATTGCGTCGCGGTCGCTGGGAAGAAGTCCCATCAGATCAAATTGTGCAGCTCATGAAGATGGCTGGCTTGAAAGTTCCTCAGGGTATGGGTGAGAAATCACGCCGTGATCCACGCGAAGGTGGTAACCGTGCTCCGCGTGAACACAGTGGTGGTCAACCTGATCCAATGCAAACCTCAGTTTCTTATTGGGGTTCTAAGGATGCATTAAGACAAGCATCCAACACCAACCGTTTTGCGCAAGGTCATGCAGATGATCGTGGCGGTAGATATAAGGGCAGCAGCAATGGTGGTGGAAGAGGTAAACCGGGTCAAGGTGGTAAACCTGGCCAAGGCAAACCCGGTCAAGGTGGGCGTTCGGGAGGTTTTGGGCAACGTCGTGATGAGGATAGCCAGGCTGGCGTGCACCACGGTAGTGCATTTGGCAGTGGTGCTGATAAACCTCGTTCTGGTCAAAAATTCGGTAAAAAAGGTCCGAGTCAGGGTGGTTCTCGATCAGGACAAGGCCAAAATCGTTCTCCAGGTGGCAAACCTGGGGGTAAATTTGGTAAAAAGTTCTCAAAACCGAGCTAAATTGTCAGTAAAGCTAGGGGATATCCCTTGGCAGGGCTGGCAAGTTCTTATATAATTCAACTGTTTAGTAGTTCCGGCTAAAGTTGCGTTCAACGTAGGTCGGGCATGTTCTTTTTGTTTAGGAATATGGGCTATATGCCCATTTTTTTTTGGTGAAAGAAAACGTAATAGTCGATGGCGAACGAACAAGTTTTGATTGCTGATGCTCTGAAGAGCCTAGGTTACCTACTCGTTGATATTGAGCGAGAGGGTCGTGGCTTGTTGCGCGTCACGATTGAAAATATTGATTATGAACGCCCAATCGATATTACTGATTGTGAAAAAGTGAGTCGTCATCTGAATTACAGCTTGCCTGTAGATAACGTTAACTACGATCGATTGGAAGTTTCTTCGCCAGGCTTGGATCGACCTGTAAAAACAGTTGCTGACCATATCCGATTCATGGGTTTGGAAGCAAACGTTAAATTACGCGTCGCCCATGCTGGCCGAAAGAATTATGTAGGTGTTTTGCAGGGCTTGATCAGTGGTGACGCTGATTCTATTGATGCCAAGTTGGGTCTGTTAATCAAAAACACAGATGGCAGCGAGGCAATGTTTGAATTTACTCTGGCCGAGGTTGAAAAAACTCGGTTGGTTCCCGTAGTTGATTTCAAAGGAAGAAAATCATGAGTCGTGAAGTCCTCATGCTAGCTGACGCTTTAGCACGCGAGAAAAACGTTGAACGAGATATCGTATTCGAAGCACTTGAGATGGCCTTGGCCTCTGCAAGTAAGAAACGTTACGATGAAGATGTGGATATTCGCGTTGCCATTGATCGCAACACTGGCGAATATGAAACATATCGTCGTTGGTTGGTTGTGCCTGATGAAGCAGGTCTGCAAGAGCCAGACAAAGAGATTCTTTCGTTTGAAGCAAAAGAACAAATTGCTGACATTGAAATCGGTGATTTCATTGAAGAGCAAGTTGAGTCTGTTGCTTTTGGACGTATTGGTGCACAAACAGCGAAACAAGTGATCTTGCAGCGCATTCGTGATGCTGAGCGTGAGCAAATTTTGAATGACTATTTAGAACGTGGCGAAAACGTCATGACTGGCACTGTGAAGCGTGCTGATAAAAATGGTTTGATCATTGAATCTGGTCGCGTTGAAGCTTTATTGCGTCGTGACCAAATGATTCCAAAAGAAAACTTACGCAGCGGCGATCGCGTGCGTGGTTTCATTTTGAAAGTTGATCGTGAAGCCCGTGGCCCACAGATTGAACTCTCAAGAACAGCCCCAGATTTCTTGATCAAATTGTTTGAGAATGAAGTTCCTGAAATGGAACAAGGTTTATTGGAGATCAAGGGCGCCGCTCGTGATCCTGGTATCCGTGCAAAGATTGCTGTGGTTGCACACGATAAGCGCATTGACCCAATTGGTACTTGCGTTGGTGTGCGTGGCACACGTGTGACAGCGGTTCGTAATGAAGTTGCTGGCGAAGCAGTTGATATTGTTTTGTGGTCTGAAGATCCAGCGCAATTTGTGATCGGTGCCTTAGCACCTGCTCAAGTTCAATCAATCATGGTGGACGAAGAGAAGCATGCGATGGATGTGGTGGTTGATGAAGAAAACTTGGCAATCGCCATTGGCCGCAGTGGTCAAAACGTGCGTTTGGCCAGTGAGTTAACTGGATGGCACATCAACATCATGACTCCTGAGGAGTCTGCTCAGAAGACTGAAGAAGAATCAGAAAAAGTACGCGCCTTGTTCATGGAAAAGTTGGACGTGGACCAAGAGGTTGCGGACATTTTGATTGAAGAAGGCTTCAATAGTTTGGAAGAAGTTGCATACGTGCCTTTGTCAGAAATGCTAGAAATTGATGCATTTGATGAAGATACGGTGAATGAATTGCGTACTCGCGCACGTGACTCGTTGTTAACGATGGAGTTGGCAAAAGAAGAGCGTGTTGAAGAGGTATCGCAAGATCTACGTAGCTTAGAAGGTATGACTACGAATCTTGTTGCCAAATTGGCAGAAGGTAATGTCCATACCCGTGATGACCTAGCGGAATTGGCTGTTGATGAGTTAGTTGAAATGACTGGCATCAACGAAGAAGACGCAAAAGCTCTCATTATGAAAGCTCGTGCACACTGGTTTAACTGATTCATAAGGGGTTCGCATGGCGACCACGACCGTAGAAGATTTGGCAAAAGAACTGAAGCGCACTCCAGCAGCATTGCTGGAGCAGCTTCAGGCTGCCGGAATTAATAAAACAGCAGCGGAAGATAAGCTGACTGAAAAAGATAAAACGAAATTACTTGAGCATTTACAAGTGGCTCATGGTTCGGATACTGCTGCACGCAAAAAAATCACTTTAACCAAACGTGAAACCACAGAGATTCGCCAGGCAGATTCTGCTGGCAAAACTCGCACAGTGCAAGTTGAAGTTCGTAAGAAGCGCGTATTAGTCAAGCGTGATGAGTCTGCTAAAGATGAGCCAGCTCCAGTGGTTGAGAAGCCAGTAACAGTTTCAGCGGAAGCTGCACCTGCCGGTATTTTGGATGATGCTGAGTTAGCAAAACGTGAAGCTGAAGCTAAACGCCAAGCTGAGTTATTAGCTCGCCAAGAAGCTGACATGCAAGCGGAGATGGATCGCAAAGCTCGCGAAGAATCAGAAAAAGCTGCCGCAAAAACAAAAGCAGCAAAAGGTGATAAGAAAGAAAAAGCAAGCGCTGAAGAAGATAAAGCCAAGGCTGAAAGCGAAGAAAAAGAAAAGGTAGCTGCCACTGCAGCTGCCAAAGTTCGTGATGACGAATTGGAAAGCATTCGTGTGCGTCGTGCCAAAGCTGAAGCTGAAGCTTTAGCGATCCGTGACATGATGAATGCACCTGCCAGGGTTCTCAAAGCAGCTAAGCCGCCTGAAGAAGAAAAGAAGGGCACGCTTCATAAGCCGGTCAAGGCTGAAGGTGCAGATGAGAAGAAGAAAGATAAAGTTAAGCCGGGTGCAAAGACCATTAAATCAACCGAGTCATCATCGACTTGGCAAGAAGATGGTAAGAAGCGCGCTGGCGGACTAAAAACTCGTGGCGACACAACCGGTGGATCAGGTAACTGGCGCACGGGTGGTGGCAGAAGAAAAAATCAACAACAAGCCTCTGATGTTCCAACTAACTTCGTGGCACCAACTGAACCAGTTGTGAGGGATGTTCATATTCCAGAAACAATCACTGTTTCAGAATTGGCTCACAAGATGTCAGTAAAAGCTGCAGAAGTGATCAAGTTGCTGATGGGCATGGGTCAGATGGTCACCATCAACCAAGTTTTAGACCAAGACACAGCGATGATCATCGTTGAAGAAATGGGTCATAAAGCTTTTGCTGCTAAGTTAGATGAGCCAGACACAGATCTATCAACCGAAGCGCATGATGCTGAGTTGATCACAAGACCACCAGTGGTCACTGTGATGGGTCACGTTGACCACGGCAAAACATCTTTATTGGATTCTATTCGCCGTGCCAAAGTTGCATCAGGCGAAGCGGGTGGTATCACCCAGCACATTGGTGCTTATCACGTAGAAACTCCACGTGGCATGATCACATTCTTGGACACGCCGGGTCACGAAGCCTTTACGGCGATGCGTGCCCGTGGTGCTCAAGCGACAGATATTGTTATTTTGGTGGTGGCTGCAGATGACGGCGTGATGCCACAAACCAAAGAAGCGATTGCCCATGCCAAGGCTGCGGGTGTTCCATTGGTTGTTGCAATCAACAAAATTGATAAGCCAGATGCCAATCCTGATCGTGTGAAACAAGAATTGGTTGCTGAAAGCGTCGTGCCTGAAGAGTACGGTGGTGATTCACCATTCATTCATGTTTCAGCTAAAACTGGCGCAGGCATTGATGAGCTTTTAGAAAACGTTTTATTGCAAGCTGAGGTGCTTGAACTTAAGGCTCCGAAAGAGGCTGCAGCTAAAGGTCTAGTGATTGAAGCTCGCCTTGATAAAGGTAAGGGACCAGTTGCAACCATCTTGGTTCAATCAGGTACTTTGCGTCGTGGCGATATGATTTTGGCGGGCTCATCTTTTGGTCGCGTTCGCGCCATGTTGGATGAAAACGGTAAGCCTTGTAATGAAGCGGGCCCATCAATCCCAGTTGAAATTCAAGGTCTATCAGAAGTTCCTGCAGCTGGCGAAGAGGTGATCGCTGTTGCTGATGAGCGCAAAGCTCGTGAAATTGCTTTGTTCCGTCAAGGTAAGTTCCGTGATGTGAAGTTAGCAAAACAGCAAGCTGTGAAACTTGAAAGCATGTTTGAAAACATGGGTGAAGGCAGTGTTGAGGCTAAGAACTTGCCAATCATCATCAAAGCAGACGTTCAAGGTTCTCAAGAAGCTTTGTCACAGTCATTGCAAAAGCTTTCAACTGCCGAAGTCAAAGTGGTGATTGTTCACGCAGCGGTTGGTGGCATTACTGAAACTGATATCAACTTAGCCGTGGCTTCTAAAGCGGTTGTGATTGGATTTAATTCTCGTGCAGATGCATTGGCACGCAAGTTGGCTGAAGCCAATGGCGTAGATATTCGTTACTACAACATCATCTACGATGCTGTTGATGAAGTGAAAGCTGCTATGAGCGGTATGTTAACGCCAGAGAAGAAAGAAGAAATCACTGGCTTGGTTGAAATCCGTCAAGTGATCCAAGTATCTAAAGTTGGTTCTGTTGCAGGTTGTATGGTTCTTGAAGGTATTGTCAAGCGATCATCACGCGCACGTTTGTTGCGAAACAACGTGGTAGTTTGGACTGGCGAATTAGATTCATTGAAACGCTTCAAAGATGACGTCAAAGAGGTGAAGGGTGGTTTTGAGTGCGGTCTATCTCTCAAAAATCACAACGACATCCATGAGGGCGATCAACTGGAAATATTTGAAGTTACAGAAGTGGCAAGAACACTTTAATAGCTTTAAGTAAATAACATGCCAGTAAAAAATCATCGCAATCAACGTGTGGCCGACCAAATCCAAAGGGATTTGGCCGAGCTCATTCCGCGCGAGATTCGTGATCCGAAAGTTGGCTTGATCACCTTGCAGGCAGTTGAACTAACAACCGATATGGCACACGCAAAAATCTTCTTCACAGTTCTTGGAGCTGAGCCGGAGAATGCTTTGGCTGCTTTGCGTGAAAAAGCCGGATATTTACATTCATTGCTGTTTAAACGTTTGCACATTCACACAGTCCCGACTTTGCATTTTCATCATGATGAATCTGTGGCTCGTGGGGTTGAAATGTCACGTTTAATAGATCAAGCGCTGCGCGACGATAAGGCTTAATCATGCCCCAAGGTATTCATGGGGTGGTTCTTCTGGATAAGCCAGAAGGAATCAGCTCACAAACTGCTGTCACGATTGTCAAGCGCGCATTTGATGCGGACAAGGCTGGGCACACAGGTACTTTGGATCCTATGGCCACTGGTTTATTGCCCGTGTGTTTGGGTGAAGCAACAAAATATTCACAAGATTTATTGGATGCAGATAAAACTTATTTAGCAACTATCAAATTTGGTGAAAAAACCTCTACAGGTGATGCAGAGGGTGAAGTGATTGAAGTTAAAGAAGCTAATTTTGATGTGACCGATGCATATCTTTTACAAGAAAAATTAGCTGAAGTAGTGTTGAAGTTCACAGGTGAGATTGCACAGATTCCGCCGATGTACTCTGCTTTGAAGCGTGATGGTAAGCCTTTGTATGAATATGCCCGCGCAGGTGAGACATTGGAGCGAGAAGCAAGAATGGTCACGATTCATTCATTGAAATGGATCGATGTGTCATGGCCAGTGGCTCAATTAGAAATTTCATGCAGCAAAGGAACGTATGTCCGAACCTTGGCTGAAGACATTGGTGATTTTTTAGGTGCTGGTGCTCATTTGATTGGCTTGCGCCGCGAGAAGGTGGGTCATTTGAGTTTGGGTCATGGCGTTAGTTTAGAGACTGTCAAAAATAATCATCAAGAAAAAAATATCAAGCCTGAGTATTTACTGCCAGTAGATGCTCTCGTACAAGACCTCAACTCATTGGGGCTTACAAATGAAGAGGCAGATCGCTTGCGTCTTGGGCAAAGAGTCCCAGTCAGTAAAGCGGGTAGTAATGAAGAGTTAATGAGGATTTATCGCGGCACGATTGAATCTTGTAATTTTATGGGTACCGCAGACTGGCGCAAGGGTGTATTGCATCCACGTCGTTTGATTGCCCAAGCAGCAGCAGTAACGAATTTAACCAATTGAAAAAAGTGAAAGCAGAACCATGAGTAATATTCGCGCCTTAAGAAACATCGCCATCATTGCCCACGTTGACCACGGTAAAACAACCTTGGTGGATCAACTACTTCGTCAATCAGGCACATTCCGTGAGAACCAAGCGCTTACAGAGCGCGTCATGGACTCTAACGACATTGAAAAAGAACGTGGTATCACGATCTTGTCTAAAAACTGTGCGGTTGAATATGAAGGTACTCATATCAACATCGTTGACACTCCAGGACACGCGGACTTCGGTGGTGAAGTTGAGCGCGTTCTATCGATGGTTGATGGTGTGTTGCTATTGGTTGATGCTGTTGAAGGCCCAATGCCGCAAACACGTTTCGTGACAAAGAAAGCTTTGGCACTTGGCTTGAAGCCAATCGTGGTGGTTAATAAAGTAGACCGTCCAGGTGCGCGTATTGACTATGTTGTGAATGCAACGTTTGAACTATTTGATAAATTGGGTGCGACTGAAGAGCAGTTAGATTTCCCAGTTGTTTATGCATCAGGTTTGGCTGGTTACGCAGGTTTGACACCTGAAGTGCGCGAAGGAACCATGGCGCCTTTGTTTGAAACAGTCTTGAAATATGTACCGATTCGTGACGAAGATCCAGATGGTCCTTTGCAATTCCAGATTTCATCAATTGATTACAACAGCTATGTTGGCAAAATTGGTGTAGGTCGTATCAGCCGCGGTACAGTAAAAGCCGGTCAAGCAGTTGTTTGCCAAAACGGTCCAGATGGTACGCCATTCAATGGTCGCGTTAACCAAGTGCTTAAATTCCAAGGTCTTGAGCGTGTTCAGGTTGATCAGGCTGCTTCAGGCGATATCGTTTTGATCAACGGTATCGAAGATTTAGCGATTGGTACAACAGTGTGCGCACCAGACAAAGTTGACCCATTGCCGATGTTGAAGGTGGATGAGCCAACTTTGACCATGAACTTCATGGTTAACACCAGCCCATTGGCTGGACGTGAAGGTAAATTCATTACCAGCCGTCAGATTCGTGATCGTTTGCAGCGCGAGCTAAAGTCAAACATGGCTTTGCGTGTGAGTGATACAGATGATGACACCGTGTTTGAAGTTTCAGGCCGTGGTGAATTGCATTTAACTATTTTGATTGAAAACATGCGTCGTGAAGGTTACGAGCTTGCAGTTTCTCGTCCTCGTGTGGTTTTCCATGAAGAAAATGGCGTCAAGATGGAGCCGTTTGAAAACTTAACAGTGGACGTTGAAGACACCACCCAAGGTGGCGTGATGGAAGAGTTAGGTAAGCGTAAAGGTGAACTCCAGGATATGGTTTCAGACGGTAAAGGTCGAACACGTCTTGAGTACAGAATTCCTGCGCGTGGCTTGATTGGTTTCCAAGGCGACTTCTTGACGATGACTCGCGGTACTGGTTTGATGAGTCACACATTTGATACATACGGCCCAATGAAAGAAGGCATGGTTGGCGAGCGTCACAATGGCGTGTTGATTTCTCAAGACGATGGTGAAGCTGTTGCTTACGCTCTATGGAAGCTTCAAGATCGCGGACGCATGTTCGTGGTTCCTGGTGATGCGTTGTACGAAGGTATGGTTATTGGCATCCACAGTCGTGACAATGACTTGGTTGTGAACCCGATCAAAGGTAAGCAATTAACCAACGTACGTGCCTCAGGCACTGATGAAGCTGTTCGCCTCGTGCCTTCTATTCAGATGTCTTTGGAATATGCGGTTGAATTCATCGCTGAAGATGAATTGGTTGAGGTCACACCAAAGAGCATCCGTATTCGTAAACGTTATTTGAAAGAGAATGAGCGTAAGAAGGCAAGTCGTCCTTCTGGCGTTTAATTAGCCATAGTTAATAAAATCCATAAAGCCGCAACCATCAAGTTGCGGCTTTATGGTTTCTGAAATAGCAAAAAATACCATCTATCATGGACATTAAAAACGGCGTTGGCCCTAGTAAAGTATTTATTAAAAATACTGAAAAAGCCCATGCCTATTTAATTGATTTTTTAATTGAAAAATTTCCTCAAATACCAAAAGAGGAATGGCTTAAGAGAATGGATCAAGGCCTCGTTCTAGACGAGGAGGGCATCCCTCAATCTGCGAGCGATCAGTGTCGAACCAATACATTCATCTACTACTACCGAAGTATTGAGATAGAGGAATCGATTCCGTTTCAGGAGTTAATAGTTTATGAAGATGAACATTTACTCGTTGCTGATAAACCTCATTTCTTACCCGTTACTCCAGCAGGGCATTACTTACAAGAAACACTGCTCGTTCGCCTAAAAAATAAAACAGGCATTAAAGACTTAACGCCAATACATAGAATCGATCGAGAGACTGCTGGTTTGGTAGCATTCTCAAAAAAGGCGCAGGATCGTAATCTCTATCAAGTTTTATTCAGAGAGCGTCAAATTAAAAAGACATATGAAGCGATTGCACCTTATCAAGAACATCTGAAAGATCAGTTCCCAATCGAACGCGTGAGCAGAATTGAAGAGTCTGATATTTTTATTCAGATGCAAGAAGTTTCTGGAGAACCCAATTCAGACACGGTCATTCAATTATTGGAAGTGAGCAAGCCATGGGCCAGATATCAGCTCGAACTTGGTACTGGTAAGAAACATCAATTAAGGGTTCATATGAATGCTTTAGGGATGCCGATCAAACACGATAAAATTTATCCCAACATCATGACGCAACCAAAAATGGGTAAAGACTTCTCAGAGCCTTTGCAGCTTTTAGCTAAACAACTGAGTTTTAAGGATCCTGTGACTCAGTTGGAACATGAGTTTCAGAGCTCGTTTGTACTTTCTCTATAAAATCCCATCATGTTGAATAACACCAAACGCTTGGCCGTTGCCCCAATGATGGATTGGACTGATCGTCAGTGCCGAACATTTCATCGCAGTCTCACCAAACAAGCTGTTCTTTATAGCGAAATGGTGACAACCGGTGCTTTAATCCATGGCGATGTTCCAAGACACCTTGATTTTGATGAAGTGCAACACCCAGTTGTTTTGCAGCTGGGGGGCAGTGAGCCACAAGACTTGGCAACTTCAGCAAAGTTAGCTCAGCAGTGGGGCTACGATGAAGTTGATTTGAACTGTGGCTGTCCTTCTGAAAGAGTTCAACGAGGATCATTTGGCGCTTGCTTGATGGCTGAGCCAGACTTGGTGGCGGATTGTGTGAAGGCCATGGTCGATGCTGTTGATATGCCCATCACGGTGAAGCACCGCATTGGCTTGAATGAGATGAACGTTCAAGATAATCAAGCGGACTATCAATTCACTTTGGATTTCATTTGTAAAGTAGCCCAGGCAGGAGCCAGTCAGGTGACCATCCATGCCCGCAATGCTATTTTGAAAGGCCTTTCTCCAAAGGAGAATCGGACCGTTCCGCCATTGCGTTACGAGATCGCTAAACAATTGCGTCTAGACGCACAAAAGCACTTTCCCCATTTAAAAGTTTTGCTGAATGGCGGCTTAGAAAATAATGGAGATATTGCGCGCTATTGGAATGACTTTGATGGATTCATGATCGGTAGAGCGGCCTATCACACGCCAGGAATCATGTTGGACTGGGATGAGATGTTATCGACCGAGGGTCAGGCTTTTGGCCACTTCTTTGGAGTGGATCAATGGAATCGGATCACTGAAGAATTAATCGGCCAATGTACTCGCTGGCTCAAGCATTGTGAAGCCACCCAGCAAGTCTTCCATATGGCGGCCATTACCAGGCATATTCTGGGCTTGGCTCACGGTAAGGGTGGTTCAAAGCAATGGCGCAGGAAGTTGTCGGACTATCGTTTATTGGGGGCAGTCAAGACGGAGCAAGACATTCGCGCCTTTTTTGAGGATGCTAATAGAGAGCTCAGAATGTATGTTGAACATGACGATCAGGACAGGTTATAATCTTATTTCTCTACGGTGGCTGTAGCTCAGTTGGTAGAGTCCAGGATTGTGATTCCTGTTGTCGTGGGTTCGAGCCCCATCAGCCACCCCAAATCCAAAAAAGCCCCTGTGGAATAAAACCATTGGGGCTTTTTCATTAAATTCAATTAAGATAACGAGTAGATTTCTAACGAGGCTCCCATGAAACTTTCTAAATATATTCCTGTGATTATGTTTTCAACGCTTTTGCCAAATATTGTCATGGCCAATGGCGAAACTACTTACAAGCAAGTATGTATGGCTTGCCATACTTCAGGCGTAGCTGGTGCACCCAAGTTAGGGGATAAGGCCAAGTGGGCCCCATTGATCAAGGAGGGTCAAGCTATTTTGACTGCTCATGGTTACGTAGGTATTCGTGGTATGCCGGCCAAAGGCGGTAAATCTGATTTAAGCGTTGAGAATTTTGCAAAAGCTTTGGTGTACATGGTGAACCAATCAGGAGGCGCCTGGAAAGATCCTGATGCTAAAACTCTACAAGCAATTGATCTAGAAATTGATGCGCGTAAAAAAGAGTTGGCTAAGAAAAAGTAAAACAAGATAGTTAGGTATTGCTAAACAAAAAAGGGCTTCAAAATGAAGCCCTTTTTTATGGTTTGATGTGTGGCGCGCATTTAAAGTTCTAGGGATTCTGATGGAAGTAAATCATCAGGCTAATTAATATGGCTGCGATGGATATTTGACTAATGATTGTTCGGTGAGTCAGTTTATGAGCAATCCGATTTTCAATATTTTCCATTTCTCGAGCAATATCTTTTCTGAGTTCTCTAAGGCCGCTTAATAAATGATTGGTCTGCGTTCTTAGATCTTTAATTTCATCCCTTACTTCTTTGATGTCGCTTTTTAATTCGTTGCGTACTTGATGTAACTCCTCTTTTGTTGCTAGATCTGTTTGATTTTTTGACAAATCATTCATTGCATGACTTAGGCTGCAGGCCTGAGCATTGTTAAAACCATTGGCTTCAAAAGTCTCTTTGAGTTTTAGGGTGTCAATCACAGGGTCTCCTTTGTTGCTAAGACAATAATTTATGTTATTTATAAGTAAATGACAAATCAACAAAAATGATGGTGACTAAATTGTGAGGGTATTAAACACGGAATAGCTTTGTGTTCGTGAGAAAATCTACTTGTGAAAACTTTTTTTAACATCTTGGCCCACTGCTTTTTATGGTTCTTAACGATCATCCCATATCGTTGGACGGTTGCTATTGGTCATGCCTTAGGTTCTATTGCGCCTTTATTCTCAAAATCACGCGTCAAGATTGTGAATGCCAATCTAAAAGCTTGCTTTCCAAAGTTGTCTCAAGAAGAAAGAGATGTCTTGGCGAAGCAGCATTGGCGTTTATTAGGAAGAAGTTTTGCTGAACGTGGCCGTCTTTGGTTGGGCAGCGCTGAATCAATTAATGAATTTGTGACTGTTTATCCCGAAGTAGACATGAACGATGGCAAGCCACGTTTGTATGTCAGTATGCATATGGCAGGTATTGAAGCTGGTTTGATTGCCATCACCATGCATCTGAAAAAAATCAAAGCTGCACCCGGTATCACTTTGTACGTCTTTATGAAAAACGATTACTTTGAGCCGCGCATTAAAAAATGGCGTGAACGTTTTGGTGCCAAGATGTTACTCAGAGAGAGTCATGGACGTGAGTTGATCCGTGAGGCACGCAAAGGCACCTTTGTGTGTTTGTCTCCAGACATGGATTTGGGTAGAAGAGATTCTGAGTTTGTGCCATTCTTTGGTGTACCAACCAACACAGTTTTGTCAGTCTCCAAAATGGCCAAGTTAGCAGGCGCTGAAGTCTGTCCAATCTTCACGACTTTGCGCTCAGATCAATCAGGTTATGACTGTCATGTCGGCAAGCCTTGGCCAAATTTTCCGACAGACGATCCTGTCGCGGATACGATTCGCATGAGCCAATATTTTGAAGAAGTGATAAAGCCAAGAATCCCAGAGTACTACTGGATACACAAGCGATTTAAGAATAGACCTGAGGGTGAGCCGTCTATTTATTGAAAATTATTTAATTAGTTCTTAATAAATAGTTTCAAGATGTGTTCAAAGACCGCCAGGTCTGATCAAACCAACAGCAAGACCTTCAATTGTGATTTCGTGACGACGTGGGTCAACGATGATATTTTCAAAATCAGGATTTTCTGCAATCAATTCAATTTTGATTCCGTGAGGACCTTTTGATTGTGACCAACGTTTTACAGTCACTTCATCATCGAGACGTGCCACAACCACTTCACCATTTCTGGCTTCAGTGGTTTTCTTAACAGCCAAATAGTCACCATCCAAAATACCTGCGTCGCGCATACTCATGCCACGAACTTGTAAAAGATAATCCGCACCTTTATCAAACAATGATGGATCGCAAGGAATTTGTTTTTGAATATGTTCAACTGCCAAAATAGGTGAGCCAGCAGCCACTCGACCAATCAATGGCAAAGTGAGTTGTTGTAATGCTGCCAGTGGCAAATTCATTTGCTTGGGTAGTTTGATACCGCGCGATGTGCCTGGTGTTAACTCAACGTATCCCTTGCGAGCAAGGGCACGTAAATGCTCTTCAGCCGCATTTGCTGAGGCAAAGCCCAATCGGGTCGCAATTTCAGCGCGTGTGGGTGGAAGACCACTTTTAGATATGGCATCAGTGATCAAGCCAAGGATTTCCTCTTGGCGGGCTGTTAACTTGGGTTTTGCTGTAATTGCATCCATGCTGTGATTCTATACAGTGATTTCATAACTTGCAATACCCATTGATAATGTTTTTTTATGAGTACGCAATATTTATTACTTTTGGGCACGGGTGGAACCATCGCAGGTTTGGCCATGGATGTTCAAAAACCTCTCAATTATGTGGCTGGCCAGCTACCAGTTGAAGGGCTTTTGGAGAAAGTTCAAGAAAGCCTTGAATTTGGTGAGGTGCGCACAGTTCAGGTAGCCAACATCGACAGTCGAAATATGACCGAGGACCTATTAGTCAAGCTTGGTTGGGCCGTCAAGGCTGGTCTAGAGAATGATGAGGTGTCTGGGATTGTGATCACTCATGGCACCGATACCATGGAAGAAACGGGTGTTTTCTTGCATGCCACCTTGGGTAAATTGGCCAGTCACTATAAAAAAGCAGTGGTTTTGACTGGCGCGATGCTGCCAGCCAATGCCGATCACTCAGATGGTCAAACCAACTTAAAGTCAGCCTTGTACTTGGCCAAAGAGGCACGTCTACTTCAACAATTCGGAATTTTGGCTGTGATGGCAGGAAAACCTTGCTTGGCAAGAGATCTATCCAAGCAGCACACCCATGCCCTGGATGCCTTGGTGGTCAATGCCCGTGAATTAGATGGCCCTATTCATAAAAGGCAAGCAGACCTTCAGTTACCTGCCCAAGCATCATGGCCTTGGGTGGAGATTGTGACCAGTCATGCGGGTGCATCAGGTAGGTTGGTCGATATGCTGGTTGCTCAAGGGGTGCAAGGCATTGTGGTTGCAGGAACTGGGCAGGGCAGCGTGAACAAAGTCCTGGCCGATCAATTGATCCAGGCAGCTTTGAACGATGTAGCAGTCATCAGGTCCTCAAGGGTGGGAGCTGGCGCCGTATTTTCTGAGATTCCAGAGCCTGATACGGCCTGGAATTGGCTATCTGCCAGGGATTTGAATCCTGCCAAGTCCAGAATTGCCCTCCAGTTGGCACTTTTAGAGGCAAATTCCCGTAAAACTGACGATTGGCAGAGTATTTTTGCTACAATCTAAGGCTGTAGTTTTTTTACCTTGTCACACTGGTCAATTATCTAAACAGAGGTAGTTGAGACGCCCAGGTGACTTTTATCCATAAGGAGTAATTAATGCGTCATTACGAAATCGTTTTTATCGTCCATCCGGACCAAAGCGAGCAAGTACCTGCCATGGTTGAAAAGTACACAAGTACTATTACAACTCAAGGTGGCAAAGTTCACCGCGTTGAAGATTGGGGTCGTCGTCAGATGGCTTACATGATCGACAAACTTGCTAAAGCTCACTACGTTTGCATGAACATCGAGTGCGGTCAAACGACTCTTGATGAACTAGAGCACGGCTTTAAGTTCAACGATGCTGTATTGCGTCACTTGGTTATCAAGACAAAGAAAGCTGAAACAGAGCCTTCTATCATGATGAAGCAAGTTGAACGTGAAGAAGCTCGTAAAGCTCTTCAAGCAACGGAGGCGCCTGCTGCCTAATAGGCACTGAGCGGGTTTGGGTTGAATCATTTCATCCTAACAGCCGCCCTTGTCGCTCGGGAAGCTCTTCGATATACCCCTGCTGGAGTCCCTGTGATTGAATGCCTACTAGAACATAGTGGCGAAGTTCAAGAAGCAGGACATGCAAGGTTAATCAAAATGAGTCTTGAAGCGATGGCCATCGGAACAGTGCAACAAAAACTGGATCAGATGGAGTTGGGGAGGTTGGCTAGATTTGAGGGATTTTTAGCTCATAAAAGCCTGCGCAGTCAGCGACTCGTCTTTCATATCACGCATATTGAATTGTAAAAAGGAAACATCATGGCATTTGTAAAAAAAGGTGATGACCGCAAGAACAAGCGTCCAGCACAAAACCCATTATTTAAACGTAAGCGTTTTTGCCGCTTCACAGCTGCAAACGTTGACCAAATTGATTACAAAGATGTAGACACACTACGTGACTTCATCGGTGAAAACGGCAAGATCACTCCTGCTCGTTTGACTGGTACAAAAGCTTTGTATCAGCGCCAATTAGAGACAGCCATCAAGCGCGCTCGTTTTTTAGCCTTGATGCCTTTCACTGACCAACATAAGAAATAATCAGGAGTCACTATGCAAATTATTCTCCTAGAAAAAGTAGCTAACCTCGGTAACTTGGGCGACGTTGTTCGCGTTAAAGATGGTTTCGCACGTAACTTTTTAATCCCACAACGCATGGCTCGCCGTGCTACAGCTGCAGCGATTGCTGAGTTTGAAACGAAGCGCGCTGAATTAGAGAAGCTAGCTGCTGAGAAATTGGCTGCTGCTCAAGCTGTTGGCGCTAAGTTGGGTGGTCTTGTTCTTGAAATCAGACAAAAAGCTGGTGTTGATGGCCGTTTGTTTGGTTCAGTAACAAATCATGACGTTGCTGACGCTTTGAAAGCCAAAGGTTTCACGATTGAGAAAGCTTCAGTTCGTATGCCTACAGGCCCATTGAAGATTGTTGGTGACCATCCGTTATCAGTTGCTGTTCACACAGACGTAGTTGTTGAAATTACTGTCCAAGTGATTGGCGAGCAAGCTTAATTCATCTTTAATTGTTTGATATCTCTCTGATATCATCAGTTCATGGTTGATTTAGCTGTACAAGCTTTAAAAGTACCTCCGCATTCCGTCGAGGCCGAGCAATCGGTACTCGGCGGTTTGCTTTTGGACAACTCCGCCTGGGATCGGGTGGGGGACATCCTCACAGAAAAAGATTTCTATCGTCCTGATCATGGTTTGATTTATCGCGTCATTGGCAAGTTGGCCAGTGAAGGTATGCCAGCAGACGTGATCACGGTTGCTGAGGCCATGAAAACTCAAGGTGGTGGTGAGTCCATTGGCATTGATTACCTCAATGCATTGGCTCAATCTACGCCCAGCGCATCAAATATTCGTGGCTATGCTGAAATCGTGCGTGACCGCAGCGTTCTGCGTCGCTTGATTCAAACCTCAGACCAAATCGCTGGTACTGCATTCACTCCTGAAGGTCGTTCAGTCAGAACCATCTTAGACGAAGCAGAATCTAGAATCTTGGCGATTGGCGAAGAGGGTAATCGCGGCAAAACAGATTATTTTGAAATCGCCCCATTGTTGACTGAAGTGGTGAGCCGCATTGATGAGCTTTATCACCGTCAAGGTTCAACGGATGTCACAGGTGTGGCAACCAGCTTCGTGGATTTAGATCGCCAAACCAGCGGCCTGCAAAAGGGTGATTTGATCATTGTGGCGGGTCGTCCATCGATGGGTAAAACCAGTTTTGCGGTCAACATTGCTGAGAACGTTGCCCTCAAAGAAGGTCTTCCTGTATTGATTTTCTCTATGGAGATGGGCGCCTCACAATTAGCCTCCCGTATTCTGGGCTCTGTAGGGCGCATCGACCAATCGCGCATGAGAACTGGTAAGTTATCTGAAGATGAGTGGCCTAAGATCACTGAGGCTATTTCTCGTTTGAATGAAGCCAGCATCATGATTGATGAGACTGGCGCATTGAGCAGTCTTGAGCTTCGTGCCCGAGCCAGACGTATTGCACGCAAGTGCGGTACTTTAGGTTTGATTGTGGTTGATTACCTTCAGCTGATGAGTGGTAACAGTGGTGGTAGTAGCTCTGAAAACCGGGCCACGGAAATTTCAGAAATATCCAGATCTTTAAAATCATTGGCCAAAGAGTTGCAATGCCCAGTGATTGCTTTATCTCAGTTAAATCGTGGCTTAGAGCAACGTCCAAACAAACGCCCAATCATGTCTGATTTGCGTGAATCTGGTGCTATTGAGCAAGATGCCGACGTTATTTTGTTCATTTATCGTGATGAGGTTTATCACGCTGATACAACAACGGATAAGGGTATTGCTGAGATCATTTGCGCCAAGCAGCGTAATGGTCCGATTGGCACCGTGAAGCTCAGCTGGCAGGGTCAATTTACCAAGTTTGATAACTTGGCATTGGGTCAAGGCCAGTCGTCTGGCGGATACGAACCCTTCTAACTCTTTTTCTGGTTCACTGAATCAAATAGACTAAAATGATGACACTTTTGTGTCATGTCATATAAGGATGTTTATGCTCGGTCGATTCATGCCTAAAGAAGAGAATTTCTTCGAGTTATTTAACGAACATATTGGACTTTGTGTTCAGGGGTCTAAAGATCTTTACAAGCTCATCAATGACTTGCCAAATGCCCCAGAGCATGCTCGTGCGATTCAGGCATCTGAGAAAAAAGCAGACAAAATTACTCACGAAACCATTGATTTACTCCATAAGACCTTCATTACTCCATTGGATCGCGATGAAATCCATAAGTTGATCACCACGATGGATGATATTTTGGACTTAATGGAAGATGTGGCTGAAGTTATTCAGCTATACGATGTAACTCAAGTTACTCCAGAGGCTGTTGAATTAGCCCGAATTTGTGAAGCATGTTGCGAAAGAGTTAATGCTGCAGTAACCAAGCTGCATGACATGAAAAACGCCAAGGATATTTTGCGAATTGCAACTGAGATTGACATGCTTGAGTCTGATGCTGACCGTGTGATGCGTGCTGCATTGTCTCAGTTGTTCCGTGATGAAAATGATTTCAAACGCTTGATGAAACTCAAGGCAGTCTACGAATTATTGGAAACCATCACTGATAAATGTGAGGATGTGGCGAACATCCTTGAAGGCATCGTTCTGGAAAACGCGTAATGACTCCAGTGGAAATGAGTATTTGGGTTGTAGCCTTACTGGTGGGCTTGGCCTTGCTATTCGATTTTATGAATGGCTTCCATGATGCAGCCAATTCAATTGCAACAGTTGTATCGACTGGGGTTTTAAAGCCACAGCATGCAGTTGCTATGGCCGCATTTTTTAACTTTATTGCTATCTTGGTATTTCAGCTAAAAGTGGCTGCCACGGTCGGCAAGGGCACGATTGATCCATCGATTGTTGATCACTATGTGATTTTTGGGGCTTTGGTTGGCGCAATTGCCTGGAACATCATCACTTGGTGGGGTGGTATTCCTTCAAGCTCATCTCACGCTTTGATTGGTGGCTTGGTCGGTGCAGCATTAGCAAAGTCTGGTCCAACAGCATTAATCACTGCTGGCGTGCTTAAAACGGTTGCATTTATCTTGGTTTCTCCTTTGATGGGTTTTATATTGGGATCCTTGTTGATGCTCTTGTTCTCTTGGCTCTGTTTCAGAATGTCACCAGCCCACGTTGATCGCTGGTTCAGGAGATTGCAATTGGTCTCTGCATCAATGTACAGCTTGGGTCATGGCGGCAATGATGCTCAAAAAACCATCGGTATTATTTGGTTGCTGTTGTTAACTGGTGGATACATGTCAACAACCGATTCATCACCCCCAACCTGGGTGATCGTGTCTTGTTATGTAGCGATTGGTTTGGGTACTTTATTTGGTGGTTGGCGCATTGTCAAAACCATGGGTCAAAAAATCACTAAGTTAAAACCATTTGGGGGATTCTGTGCTGAAACTGGCGGTGCTATGACCTTGTTCATGGCGGGTGCCTTAGGTATTCCAGTATCAACCACGCATACGATCACTGGAGCAATTGTTGGCGTAGGCTCTGCGCGTCGTATGTCATCTGTCCGTTGGGGATTGGCTGGTAGCATTGTTTGGGCTTGGGTTTTGACAATCCCAGCATCAGGCTTGATGGCTGCTGCCGCATGGTGGGTTGGCAAACAAATTCTCTAAGATTAAAACGCAAAGAAAATATCTCAACAAAAAAGCCTGATCATCGATCAGGCTTTTTTTATGAATGATGCTAATTATCTTTGTACAACTCGTCTGGCCTCAGTGTATCTGCTGGACCAATAAGACGATGTGATTTTTTCTAAGCGCACCGTGCCACCTTTTGAAGGGGCATGCACAAAACGTCCTTTACCCACATAAATACCAACATGTGAATGTGGACCGCCTTGGGTATTAAAAAATACCAAGTCGCCTGGAGCAGGGGTTTGATTACCCAGGGATTGACCAATTTTGCCGATTTCATCCGTGGTGCGCGGCATTTGTTTGTTGGCAGCATTCTTATAAACATAGCCAATCAAGCCACTGCAATCAAAACCACTTTTAGGGGTATTGCCACCATAGCGATAAGGGACGCCAACCAAGCCAATTGCAGCAATTGAAATATCTTCAAGGCCAGCACTGACTTCCTTGTCAAAATCAGGCAGTGATGAAAATCTCGGCAAGCTGGCGCACGCAGTCAAAATACTGCAGCTAGCAAATATCAATAAACTTCTTTTGCTTTGTTCAAAGCGCAATGAAAAAGAAGGCGAGAACTTCCTCGCCTTCTTGAGCCATGCTTGATTAAAGAGCGTCTGCTGCATGATCCGCAAGACGTGAACGCTCTCCGCGGGCCAAGGTCACGTGACCGCTGTGACGCCAACCTTTGAAACGATCAACCACATAAGTCAGGCCTGATGAGCCTTCTGTAAGGTAAGGGGTATCAATCTGAGCGATGTTACCCAAGCAAACGATTTTTGTTCCTGGGCCTGCACGAGTCACCAAGGTCTTCATTTGTTTTGGGGTTAAATTTTGCGCTTCATCAATGATCAAAAACTTGCTCACAAAGGTGCGGCCACGCATGAAGTTCATGCTCTTCACTTTGATTCTGGAACGGATCAATTCTTGCGTTGCAGCACGGCCCCATTCGCCAGCACCATCTTCATTGCGATGAAGCACTTCTAAGTTGTCATCAAAAGCACCCATCCATGGCTGCATTTTTTCTTCTTCAGTGCCTGGTAAGAATCCAATGTCTTCGCCAACCGGGACCGTGGCACGGGTGATGATGATTTCGTTGTAGCGCTTGCTATCCAAAACCTGCTCAAGAGCTGCTGCCAAGGCCAATAATGTTTTACCTGTGCCAGCCTGGCCCAACAAAGTAACAAAATCAATATCAGGGTTCATGAGCAAGTTCATCGCAAAGTTCTGTTCGCGATTGCGTGCTGTGATGCTCCACACATTGTTCTTTTGATGAGAAAAATCTCGCAAGGTTTGCAGTAATGCAGTTCGTCCTTGTACTTCTCTGACTTGCGCATAAAAGGGAGTGCCACCATCAGAGTTTTCTTGGTAAACAAACTGATTGACCATCATGTGAGCAACCGTTGGACCAGTGACTCGATAAAACATCGTGCCTGACTTTGCATCGCTCCAGCTTTCCATGTCTTTGCCATGCTTTGGCCAAAAATCCACTGGCAACTGAAGTATTCCTGCGTACATCAAGTCACGGTCTTCAAGAACTTGGTCGTTGAAGTAATCTTCTGCAGGCAAACCTAAAGCGCGGGCCTTGATGCGCATGTTGATATCTTTTGATACCAACACCACTTGTCGGTCTTTGCGGCTTTGTTGAAGCTCTCTAACAACGCCCAGAATCATGTTGTCAGCTTTGCCTGTTGGCAGACCATCGGGCAGGGTGATACTGTTGAGTTCGATTTGAAAGTACAAACTGCCGGTGGCATCTTTATTACCTAACTTATTCAGAGGAATACCTTCCTCTAAAACACCGCTGGTATTGGCAACCAGCTGATCAAGCGAGCGGCTCACAGTTCGGGCATTGCGAGCAACTTCACTCATGCCTTTTTTGTGATTATCCAACTCTTCAAGCGTCATCATTGGCAGATAAACGTCGTGCTCTTCGAAGCGGAACAGGGCTGAAGGATCATGCATCAACACGTTTGTATCAAGAACAAACAGGCGAATGATGCCGTCATCAGGTATTTTTCTGACTCGTGTTGAATTCTTGACCGCTGGAGGTGAAGATTTCTTGCTGGATTTACTCGGGGCACGCATTTTTTCAATGGCAATGTCTGCCAATGATTGAGAGTCATCTGTATCCAAATCTAGGTTGACTGAGCTCTCGACTAACTCGGTTACTTCATCTACTTCTTCAATTTCAATTCTTTTTGGACGTTTCTTTAACTCTGCTTTTGGTTGACGGCTGATGTTTACTTTATCTGCTGCTTGTGTGGGGATTGGTGGCAGAGGCATTCCGGAGGTCTCCTAAAAAAGAAAAAACCGCCTACCTGGTGGTTGGGCGGTCGATAAGGTAAATGTAATTTTGTGCATCTAGGTGATAACTTATCCTAGTTTGTGTGACATTGCAATCATAAATCGATGGCAGCTTTTAAAACATCTTGAACGTGCCCAGGAATCTTCAATCCTCGCCATTCGTGACGCAAAACGCCTTCTTCATCGATCAAGAATGTGCTGCGTTCAATGCCGCGAACTTGCTTGCCGTACATGTTCTTCATTTTCATAACGCCGAACATTTGGCAAAGGGTTTCTTCGGTGTCGGCAAGCAACTCAAAAGGTAGTTCAATCTTTCTCTTGAAGTTCTCGTGTGATTTGAGGTTATCTCTTGATATGCCCACAATCAAGGTATTGGCTTTTGTGAAATCATCAATCGCATCTCTGAACTCCATTGATTCAACAGTACAACCAGGGGTTGAATCTTTTGGGTAGAAATACATGACTACTTTGCGACCCTGACATGCTGTCGGAGTGAAAACCAGACCACTGGTTGCTGGAATCTCAAAGTAGGGGATTGGTTTGCCAAGTGCTACGCTCATTACGTCTCCAGTTTTATTATCAATGCTGCTTTTAAACATATTTATATCAGACTTATTTGAAAAGTCGATTTTTTTACTCACTTTTCAATCAATAAGGCTGCTACAACTTTCCGGCCCTCTGCCATGAGGACGTTATAAGTTCGACAGGCAGCCTGTAAATCCATGGTCTCTAGGCCAATATTGCGTGCAATCAAGGGGGCAATGAGGGCTGGTTGAGGGAATCTGATCCGCTGGCCGCTGCCGAAAATGACCACTGCTGGGTCAAGTTTGGCAATTTGTTCAAAATCCTCGATTTTGATGTCTTCAAAACGGGTGCAAGACCATTCAATCACGGGGCTTTCGGGCGATAAAAGCAAAGAATTTGTATAGCGCTGAGCGTTGATTTCGATGTAATCGGAGCCGTAGGCTGAAACTGTGTTCAGAGAGGGCTGCTTATCCGGTTGTAGTTTCACGTTAAATCGCCTCAGGCTCTGTCATAATTACAAAATTATAGATAAATTAAGACTTTATAGTATTCCTATTAGTCTCTAAGTGATTATTGTGAAAGAAATTAAAAAATCCTCCAAATTAAATAACGTTTGCTACGACATACGTGGACCCGTTCTTGAGCTCGCTCAACAGATGGAGGAAGAAGGCCAGAAAATTATCAAGTTGAATATTGGTAATGTGGGTGTTTTTGGCTTTGACCCTCCTGAAGAGATTCAGTTGGACATGATTCGTAATCTACCCAATTCGGCTGCTTACTCAGATTCCAAGGGAATTTTTTCGGCCCGTAAAGCCATCATGCATTACTGCCAAGAAAAAGGCATTCAAGGCGTGACCCTGGATGATATTTATACAGGCAATGGCGTTTCAGAATTAATCGTCTTGGCCATGAATGCTTTGTTAAATGTTGGCGATGAAGTTTTGGTGCCAGCGCCTGACTATCCTCTTTGGACAGCAGCAGTCAGTCTTTCAGGTGGAACACCCAAGCACTACTTGTGTGATGAGGCTCAAGATTGGTCTCCAGACATTGCTGACATCAAAGCAAAAATCACTTCTAAGACCAAAGCGATTGTGGTGATCAACCCTAATAATCCAACCGGTGCTTTGTATGGTGATGACGTTCTTAAAGAGATCATTGCTTTGGCTCGTGAACATGGCTTGATCATTTTTGCTGATGAGATTTACGACAAAACTTTATTCGATGGCGAAAAGCACACATCGATTGGTGCTTTATCAACCGATGTTGTGACTGTGACATTCAATGGCTTGTCCAAAAATTACCGTGCCTGCGGCTATCGCTCTGGCTGGATGGTGGTATCAGGCGATAAAAGCGGCGCCAAAGATTACATTGAAGGCTTGAACATGCTTTCATCCATGCGCTTGTGCGCTAACGTACCTGGTCAAAATGCCATTCAAACTGCTTTAGGTGGATATCAAAGTATTGATGACTTGGTGGCAGAGGGTGGACGTTTGCGCCGCCAACGAGATCTTGCTTGGGAGTTGGTCACAAAAATACCAGGTGTGACTTGCGTGAAGCCTAAAGCAGCTTTGTATCTGTTTCCTAAGTTAGATCCTGAGATGTATCCAATCGAGAATGATCAAGACTTCATCGCAACTTTATTGCGTGAAGAGAAGGTTTTATTGGTGCAGGGCAGTGGCTTTAATTGGCCAAAGCCAGATCATTTCAGAATCGTTTTCTTGCCGCATGAGGATGTCTTGCGTGAGGCAATTGCAAGGCTTGCTAAGTTCTTGGAGCGTTATCGCCAAAAGTACGGCAAAAAGTAAGCCAGTTTCTTGCAGGTATCTGCAGTAACAAATGAGCAGCAGTAAATTTTATTTTCACCTTTAATTAAGTAAGAGTTTTTAGTTATGAAACCTATTCAAGTTGGCCTTCTAGGCATCGGTACTGTTGGTGGCGGTGTGTTCAGTGTGCTTGATCGCAATCAAGAAGAAATCACCCGCCGTGCTGGTCGTGGCATCAGGATCCACACGGTTGCTGACCTTGATACTAAGCGCGCTGAAGAGTTAGTCAAAGGCCGCGCCAAGGTTGTGAGCGATGCTAAGCAGGTAGTGAATGACCCGGAAATTGACGTGGTCGTTGAATTGATCGGCGGCTATGGTATTGCTAAAGAATTGGTGTTGGCTGCAATCAATAATGGCAAGCACGTGGTGACAGCCAATAAAGCACTATTAGCTGTGCATGGCAATGAGATTTTTGCTGCTGCTCAAGCCAAGGGTGTGACGGTTAACTTTGAAGCTGCTGTTGCCGGTGGCATTCCAATCATCAAAGCTTTGCGTGAAGGTTTAACTGCCAACCGTATTGAATGGATTGCCGGCATCATCAATGGCACCACCAATTTTATTTTGTCTGAGATGCGCGATAAAGGCTTGGACTTTGATGTTGTTCTAAAAGAAGCTCAACGTTTAGGTTATGCAGAAGCTGATCCAACATTTGATATCGAGGGCGTTGATGCTGCCCATAAAGCCACCATCATGAGTGCGATTGCGTTTGGTATTCCGGTGCAATTTGATAAGGCTCACGTAGAAGGTATTACCAAACTCTCAGCAATAGATATTAAATATGCTGAGCAATTAGGTTATCGCATCAAGCTATTGGGTATCACCAAAAAAACCAAAGATGGCATTGAGTTGCGTGTTCATCCAACCTTGATTCCAACAAAACGTTTGATTGCAAACGTTGAAGGCGCCATGAACGCCGTTCAGGTGATGGGTGATGCTGTAGGAACAACGCTCTACTACGGTAAGGGTGCGGGCGCAGAGCCAACGGCTTCTGCTGTGATTGCAGATTTAGTTGATGTGGCCCGTTTGCAAACAGCGGACCCTGAGCATCGCGTACCGCATTTGGCATTCCAACCTGGTTCGATGGTCAATACGACCATCATGCCGATGGGTGAAATTACAACGAGCTACTACTTGCGCTTGCGTGTTGCAGACGTAACAGGAGTCTTGGCTGACATCACTCGTATTTTGGCGGACAACAGTATTTCAATTGATGCCATGTTGCAACGTGAAGCAGGCGATGGTGAAAACCAAACCGATCTCATCATGTTGACGCATGAAACCAAAGAGAAAAATATTTTGGCAGCCATTGCCAAGGTTGAGGCCTTGAAAACTGTTGAAGGTTCAGTCACAAAAATTCGTTTAGAAAACTTAAGTTAATTTAATTACGCAATGCACTACATTTCAACCCGTGGTCATAACGCCCATCAAACGTTTTCAGAAATCCTTCTAGGTGGCTTGGCTGCTGATGGAGGTTTGTATTTACCTGTTAAATATCCTCAGGTCACGCCAGCTCAACTAGATGCTTGGCGAGGATTGTCATACGCTGATTTAGCTTTTGAAGTTTTAAGCCTGTATTGCGATGACATTCCTAAAGAGGACCTCAGGGCATTGGTTAGAAAGACTTACACGGCTGAGGTTTATTGCAATGGTCGTGCTGATGATTTGGCAAAGGACATCACACCAATCCATTGGTTAGGTGATGAGCATGGTACTCGCTTGGGTTTATTGAGTTTGTCGAATGGTCCAACATTGGCATTCAAAGACATGGCCATGCAGCTTTTAGGTAACTTGTTTGAGTACACCTTGAATAAACAAGGTCAAGAACTCAACATCTTAGGTGCCACTTCAGGCGACACCGGCAGTGCAGCTGAGTATGCGATGCGCGGTAAAAAGGGTGTGCGAGTTTTCATGCTCTCACCAAAAGGCAAGATGAGCTCATTTCAGGTGGCTCAGATGTATTCCTTGCAGGACGAAAATATTTACAACATTGCGATTGATGGTGTTTTTGATGATGCTCAAGACATTGTCAAAGCGGTCAGCAATGATCACGAATTCAAAGCTCGTCAAAAAATCGGCACTGTTAATTCAATTAACTGGGCTCGAGTGGTGGCTCAGGTTGTTTATTACTTCCAAGGCTATTTATTGGCCACCAAAAACAGTGCTGAGAAGGTTTCATTCTGCGTTCCTTCAGGTAACTTCGGTAACGTTTGTGCAGGCCATATTGCCCGCATGATGGGATTGCCAATTGAAAAGTTGGTTGTGGCTACTAATGAGAATGATGTTTTAGATGAATTCTTTAAAACAGGTGTTTACAGAGCTCGTAAATCAGCTGAGACTTTCCATACCACCAGCCCATCAATGGATATTTCTAAGGCAAGTAATTTTGAGCGCTTCATCTATGACTTGATGGGGCGCGATGCCGGAAAAACTGCCCAGATGTTCAAGGATGTTGAGACCAAAGGTGGTTTTGATTTGTCGCAAGACCCTGCGTATAAAAATATTGCTCAATATGGCTTTGTTTCCGGCAAGAGCACACACCTCAATCGTCTAGATACGATCAGAGATGTTCATGCCAAGTACAAGGTCTTAATTGATACGCACACGGCTGATGGCGTCAAAGTTGCTCGTGAAAATCTACAAAGCAATGTTCCTATGTTGGTTTTAGAAACGGCATTGCCGATCAAGTTTGCTGAAACAATCGAAGAAGCGATTGGTCGTACGCCTGATCGCCCAGCATCATTCATTGGTATAGAAGATAAGCCACAGCGTGTTGTTGATATGCCAGCAGATGTTCATCAAGTGAAAGATTTTGTTGCCGCCCACACGGGTTTGTGATTAATGAGCCAAAATCAGATTCAACAAAATTCTGAACAGATGGTCAAGAGCCCTTGGCCGGTGGTTGGATTTGTTGCTTACTCTGGGACTGGCAAAACAACCTTGATCGAGCAGTTGATCGCATTTTTGACAGAGCGAGCCTACAAGGTTTCAGTCATCAAGCACACGCATCATCACTTTGATATTGATAAACCAGGTAAGGACTCTTATCGTCATCGCGAATCCGGCGCATCCGAAGTTCTGATGGTGTCTGATCAACGTTGGGTATTGATGCATGAGCTAAGACAATCTGCCGAGCCAACCATGGAAGAGCAGTTGTGTAAGTTGTCTCCTTGTGACTTGGTCATCGTTGAAGGCTTCAAGGATGCAAGAATTCCTAAAATTGAATTATGGCGTCATGAGCACGATGAGTGCGCAGTTAATCCAGTGAAAGCCAATCAAGATAACTTTATTCAAGCGATTGCATACCCGGGTGGTATCGATGCTGTTAACAAGCCAGATTTAACCAGAGACATCCCTGTGCTTGATTTGAATAATATTGAGGAAGTGGCACAGCAAGTCCTTTCAATCGCTGGTGTTTTAGCAAAATAAGCCTAAAACCATTAGACTAAGCCCATGTCGCAAGCCATGAACAAACCCCCCATGAAAACTGCTGCCGAGGCCCTTGAGCACCTCTTGGCTCAAGCAAAGTCGAGTGCAGAAGTTGAAGTGGTCAATACTCAAGATGCTTTGGGCAGAATCTTGGCCAGGGATATCCTAAGCCAAGTGGATGTTCCCCCGATGAACAATACCCAGATGGATGGTTATGCCGTTCGTGTGGCTGATATTCAAACAACCGGACAAAGTTTTGTGGTTTCTCAACGCATTCCTGCTGGGCATGTTGGTACAGAGCTCAAGTCTGGCACGATTGCCAGAATTTTCACGGGGGCTACGATTCCTCCTGGCGCAGATGCCGTGGTGATGCAGGAAGATTGTGTGGTCAACGGTGATCAAGTCACTATTCAAGAAGTACCTAAGCAAGGTCAATGGATCCGCTTGCAAGGTGAAGATTTAAAAGCAGGTGGCGTGGCTTTGAGCAAGGGAACTTATCTCAGAGCTCAAGAGTTAGGCGTTGCGGCCTCTGCTGGATATGATCAGTTGCCAGTCATCAAAAAGATCAAAGTGGCTGCTTTTTTCACTGGCGATGAATTAACTTTGCCAGGTCAGCCACTAAAACCTGGCGCTATTTACAACTCCAACAGAGACACTCTCTTGGCATGCATACGTTCACTCGGTTGTGAAGCTACTGACTTGGGCATCGTGCCTGATACTTTGGAAGCTACCAGAGATGCTTTGCGTCGCGCCAGTAAAGACCATGATTTGATCATCACCTCTGGTGGTGTGTCAGTGGGTGAAGAAGATCACATCAAGCCAGCTGTGACTGCTGAAGGTCGTCTAGATATGTGGCAAATTGCCATCAAGCCAGGCAAACCATTGGCATTTGGAGCGGTTAAAAAGCAGGGTGCTGATCATTTAGAAACTTGGTTCATGGGATTGCCCGGTAATCCGGTGTCTAGTTTTGTCACATTTTTATTATTTGTTCGTCCCTTCATTAGTAAGCTGCAGGGAAGAGCTCATGCAAATGCTCCTGTGATCATGATGCGTGCAGATTTTGATTGGTCAAAGCCTGATCGCCGCAATGAATTTTTGCGTGTCCGCATCAATGCCCAAGGCGGCTTAGATTTATTCCCGAATCAAAGCTCAGGCGTTTTAACCAGCGCTTCATGGGCGGATGGTTTGGTCGACAACCCGCCACTTCAAGCCATCAAGCCTGGCGATATGGTGAAGTACATGCCTTTTTCAGGAATGATTTAAGCTATCAACATGAAAATAACGATTAAATTCTTCGCCTCTTTGCGTGAGACCCTGAAAACATCACAAGAGCAGTTCGATGTTCCCGCCTCAGTGAAAACCTTGACGGAGTTGCGCCACCATTTGATGAGCAGAGGCGCATCATGGTCTGAAGCATTGGCAGAGGGTAAGGCTGTGCGCATGGCTTTGAATCACCAAATGGTGGAAGGTGATACAGCTTTGGTTGATCAGGCTGAAGTGGCTTTCTTCCCTCCAGTGACGGGCGGATAAACATGCCAGTTCGTATTCAAACTGAAGATTTTGATCTCTCACAAGAGATCAAGCAATTAAGAGCTGGTGATGCTCGCGTTGGTGCGGTAGCTTCATTTGTAGGTACGGTCCGAGATCGCAATGATGGTTCCGAAGTAGCTGCGATGACTTTAGAGCACTACCCAGGCATGACTGAAAAGTCTCTTGAAGAAATCATTGAAAAAGCCAAAGCTCGTTGGGATATTTTTGACGTTTTGATCATTCACAGAGTGGGTCCTTTGAACATTGAAGATCAAATCGTTTTAACGGCTGTGACCAGTGCTCATCGTGGTGAAGCTTTTGCCGCTTGTGAATATGTCATGGACTACCTTAAAACCTTGGCGCCATTCTGGAAAAAAGAAGATACCCCTGAAGGAGCTCGCTGGGTGGATGCACGCCTGAGCGATGATGAAGCTCTGAAGAAGTGGCAGTAATAGCAATTCTTCTAAAAACTCAAACAAACTACATCAAACGTTTGAATGGCGGCAAGCCTGCCAGAATCTTTTTGCCATACGGTTTTGTTTTTAGTCTTTTATCTAAAACGATGATGGTGGCATGATCTGTTTCTGTTCTGATGCCACGGCCCACCCATTGTTGTAACTTCAAAGCCACGGCAGGCACGCTGATTTCATAAAAAGGATTGCCTTGATTCTTTTCAAGCCATTCTGATTTGGCTTCTTCAACCGGTGAATCAGGTGGTGCAAACGGTAATTTGGTGATCAAGACAGTTTCACATAATTTCCCAGGAAGATCTAAGCCTTCACCAAAACTTTGCATGCCAAACAAAATACTGCGATGACCATCCTGGATGCGTGATTCATGCTGGCTGATTAATTTATTGCGAGGCATATCTCCTTGCATCAAGACATCTTGTAAAAAATCATCAGGCAAGTCCTCGTGAACCTGTTTCATTTGCTTTTTTGATGTGAACAAAACCAAGGCGCCATGCTTCAAATCCTTTAGCTGCTTTGGGATTTCATCAGAAAGTTCATCTGTATGTCCTTGGGCGTTCGCACTGGGGCAGTTAATCATTTCTGGAACAATGAAAGTGCCTTGCTCCTCGTAATTAAAGGGTGATTCAGCTTCAAGCGTATTTGTCTTTGGGAACCAGTTCAAACCAGTTTGTCCTAAGAAGTATTGAAAATCACCCATGGTTCTGAGCGTTGCAGAGGTCAAGACTGCTGCAGAACTGGTAGACCACAGTGTCTGAGCTAAATTTTGAGCAGCGCTGATAGGGGAGGCGTGAAGCTTGAAGTCAAAGGTAGATCCCAAGTCCTGCCATTCCACCCATTTGGCAATTGGCGGGTTGGCATCAGCTTGCATGAGATGCCAGGTGTTTGATAGGTTTTCAGTTTTTGATTGATAGCTACCAATTTCTAAAATCGCAGGGCTGAATGAATCTTTATCGATACTGTTATTTCTTTGATCGTTGAGTTGTTGCAAAATTTTACTGATTCGATTGTTCAGAGCGATTGCCAGTGGCCCAATGGTTTCAGCATAACTGGAGAACTCAGGACTTAGTTCGCCATTTTTAAAGCGGTGGATGACTTGCTCATGAGTCACAAAGTTAGCTAATCTCAATGAATTGATCATTTGCTTGGTATGCATGATCAAATCTTCAACATGAGCGTGAACCTCTTCCACTGTTTTTCCTGAAGAGTCTGGCAGCAGCGCATCGGCACGCAAAACTGCTGCCATGATCTTTTCTAGCCACCTGGTGCTGGCAATCAAGCCGACGGATGAAGCAAAATGCTTGATACCAACTTGAGGAAGATTGTGGGCTTCATCAAAGATATAAAGGGTTTCTGATGGATCAGGAA